>ERZ1669250.38-NODE-38-length-70284-cov-23.850461_pt1 | contig 70284 bp, 65 predicted proteins | sample MGYA00579295_ERZ1669250 | MGnify/ENA primary metagenome ERZ1669250 (study PRJEB41166, sample SAMN08046056) | hot springs metagenome | biome: hot spring; feature: acid hot spring; material: thermophilic sediment; isolation source: thermophilic sediment from acid hot...
GGATAAAACTTGATGATGGGATACCAGCGTATTCAATGATAAACATTAAGATGATAATAGGTCCATGGAATGTTAATTATTATGCAGAAAACCCAAATATTGTAGGCGAAGCTCCTCAATTATCTTCTAACTATGGAGAATACGACAGCGGTCAAAATGTTTTTAATTTTTATGATAATTTTGGCGGATCTTCAATAAATAGTGGAAAATGGAATGTTAATGGTAATGGAACAGTAATAGTAAATGATGGGTTGAAGATTGAGTGTTCTAATAATAATAATTATTATGCTATTGTATATTCTAAAGCCAATTTTGGAGACGGCAATGTAGTTGAATTTTTTGGAAATTTAAGCGCATTAAACGAAAACATTAATAGCAAAAGCCAAAATATGAGTATAGGTTTAAGTAGTTTTAATAAAACAAAAAAGTTCGTAACATTAGCTGATTATACTATGTTTAGCAGCGTTTCTCCTTCTTCTCCTTCTACTTCTACTCCTATAAAATTAGAGGTTTCGTCAAATAAATCATCGTATTATTATAACAGTGGAATGTATATTTGGCAATTAGAATTAATAAATAACAATGTAGTAGGTTTCCAAAATTATTCTTCTAAAAATACGATTGTTGACAAAGCATTAATAAATTTTGATGAGCCTATAGTATTTTATTGTTATAACAGCAATAATGGAAATAGTGGAAATAAACTCTTAACTTTAGGACCCTTTTACTGGGTGCGTGTGAGGGCTGCACCCCCTAATGGGGTCATGCCAAAAGTACTTTTTGGTTACCTGTTGACTACAATGATAGGAACGCACTACGTACAAAATTCAATGCAGAATTTCGCTTTTTCAAAGATAGCAATCACAACATCTCTTACATTACCAATAATGAATTACACTACATACTATCCTGATTCCACTGATTATTACTTAAGTTATTGGGCTATAAGCGCAAATGGACAAGAAACTTTTACTTATAATCACATAATTCCTGCTTCATCAAACCTAAGCCTCTGGCTGGACATTTACAACGATGGCTCAAGCGCTGATACAGTAAGCGTTCAGATGCCGGGATTTTCAAAAACATACTCGATTCCATACCAGCAGGAAAAAAGAGTCTGCATAAGCGTTCCCGATAATGCCATAACAGATGGCTCCCTAACCGTTACAGTAACAGCTTCTCAGAACACTATAATCAATGAAGCAATCCTGCAGGCTATTGTTCCTCACGTAATAGTTGCCAACGATGGATCTTATCCAATTACCATAATAAGGATATGGAACAACTCAAACCCTCCAAAATACTTTAGCGTTTCTATAACATTGATGCCTGGCCAGCAGGTTGATCTTTCAAATTACTTTGTTCAGGGCTCAAACATAATAAAGGTTGTCACTTCTGACGGCAACTACTACTCATTCTATTACTGAGCTTAAAATTTTAAACGTTTTTATAATCATAAGATCAACTTTCATGCATGGAAAACTTTCTGAAGAGGAAGACAAAGATTATAGCGACTATCGGTCCTGCAACAATGGACCAGAACGTCATAGCAGAAATGCTGAAGGAAGGCGTTAACGCTTTCAGGATAAACTTTTCTCACAGCTCTCACGAACAGGCTTCCCAGATAGTGAACTTGATAAGGTCAGCAGAGAAAATTGCAAACAGCAGGGTTCCGATAATAGGGGATCTCCAAGGACCCACTGTAAGACTAGGAGACTTTAACGATATAGAAGTTGACAGGGAAAAAGATTACATAATTTCAGAAAACGAAGGCATAATAGTAAATGAAGACGTATTCTATAACCTGGTTGATGCTGGAGACACTATAATAATTGACGGGGGCCGCTTCTGGGCTAAAGTGAAGGAAAAGGCTGGCAAGAGGCTTAAAGTCAAGTTCATGACGGAAGGCGTGATAGGTTCAAGGAAAACTATAGCGATTCAGGGAAAAGAGTACCCGCTGGAAGCTCCTACTGAAAAGGACATAAGCGACCTTCAGTTCGCCGTAAAGGCCGGGATCGAGGGCATAGCAATATCGTTCATAAAGAAAAAGGAAGACGTGCTTAAAGTTAAAGAAATAGCTGAGTCATCTGGAGGCAGCATATTTACAGTTTCAAAGATAGAAACTATATCAGGGGTAAACAACATAAAAGAAATAGTGGAAGTTTCCGATTACATACTTGTTGCCAGAGGAGACCTTGGATCTCATTTTCCTCTCGTCAAGATACCTGAAATTCAGAGATACTTAATAGAGGTATCTCTGGACCACGGAAAGCCTTCGGTAGTTGCAACCCAGCTTCTCGACAGCATGACGATAAACCCTATACCCACAAGGGCTGAAGTAACTGATGTATATACTGCGGTTACCATGGGTGCGGATAGCCTTATGGTATCCGGGGAAACGGCTGTCGGAAAGCATCCCGTTGACGTTATAAAATGGCTTAACGACATAGCTTTTGAAGCTGAAAGGAACCAGAAGCTAAGGGTTAAAGGCAAGAGTCTTGACATCTATGACAAATTCGCTGAAGGAGTTGTTATGATGAGCGAGCTGATAGACGCGAAGCTCGTAGCAATAACAACTACTGGAAAAACACCTATGAGGTTGGCCAGGTTCAGGCCAAAGAGCGAAATAGTAGCGGCGTGTGAGAAGGATTTTGTTTATAAGAAGCTCCAGCTCACATACGGTGTGCTCCCTGTCTTGCTTGATTCGATAAAGAACGACCAGCAGGTGATTCAGGACCTCAAAGCTTTGAACTACTTAAAATCGGGAGAAAAAATAATAGTTACAAGGAGCCTCAAGCAAGGGGTGACTGACGCCATAAAGATACTCGAAGTTCCTTAGTACATAAGGCTTATGTGTAAAGGTTAAATTTACAGTTTTTTATCAAAGAGCATGAGCAGAAAGGTAGCGATCATAGGCGCAAGGATGACAAAGTTCGGGAACCTCATAGACAAGACGCTCATGGACCTACTTGTAGAGCCTTCTGAAATCTTGCTGGACGAGTACAAGATCGAAAGGAAAAACGTATCATCGGTTTACGTCAGCAACCTTTTGGGGGAGATAAGCTCAAGGCAGACTGCAGTTGCAACCGCTTTGGCCGACTACCTCGGGATAACTGACGTTGCTGCTGAAAGGATTGAAAACGGACCTGCCAGCGGGGCTTCAGCTATAAGGTACGCTTACATGGACATAGCTTCTGGAAACTCGGACTTGGTACTTGTCGCTGGGGCTGAAAAGATGAGGACAGCTCCGACGGAAGTCGTAACTGACCTTGTTTCCATGATGTCCCATCCTGAAGTCGAATATCCTTCAGGAGCAACGATGCCTTCGCTGGGGGCCCTATTTGCAAGGCTCTACATGCAGAAGTACGATGTAAAGCCCGAGCATCTTGCCATGGTTGCCGTGAAGAACCATTCAAACGCCATGAAGAACCCATATGCACAGTTGAAAAAAGAAATAACAGTTGAACAGTTGCTTGGCCCTGGCAGCGAGTCGTTCAACCCTTATGTTGCTGAGCCGTTAAGGCTTTACGATATGTCCCCTATGACTGACGGAGGCGCCGCGCTGATAATGGCTGACCTGGATACCGCTCTTTCGTACACAAAAAACCCGGTAATAATAGAAGGGATAGGAGAGTCAACTGACGCTCTCGCTCTTCAGGACAGGGAAGATCCAACAGAGCTGAAAGCAGTAAGGCTATCTGCAGAAAAGGCTTACAGGATGGCAGGTATAAAGCCTGAAGATGTGAACGTTGCAGAGATCCACGATGCGTTTACTGTTCTGGAAATAGCTATAAGCGAAGAAATAGGTTTCTTTAAGAGAGGGGAAGGAAAGCTGGCTGTTGAAAGGGGAACTACAAAGATAGATGGGGAGAAGCCTATAAACGCTTCAGGTGGACTGAAAGCTAGAGGTCATCCGCTCGGAGCAACAGGCTTAGCTCAGGCAACAGAAATAGTGTGGCAGCTTCAGGGGCTTGCTGAACAGAGACAGGTCAGGAACGCAAACATAGGTTTTACTGTAAACATGGGAGGTTTTGGATCTAACGCAGTAAGCATAGTTTACAGGAGGTATTGAAAGATGAAAGGATATAAATGTGATTCATGCGGAAAAGTCTACACCTATAAGAGGAAGGTATGCATTAAGTGCGGTAAAACCAGCTTCAGTGAAGTTGATCTCGGAGAAGAAGCAAGGCTGATAACGTATACAGTCCTGTACGTGGTTCCTGCTGGAATAGAAAGATCACCTCTGGTCCTTGGCATTGCTGAGTTTAAAGACGGAGCGAGGCTGTTTGGCCAGGTAATGACGGATAAACCTCAGGTCGGAATGAAGCTCAAAGCACAGTACGGAAAGCTCAGGACGAAAGATGGGAAAGAGCTTAACGGCTACTATTTTGTTCCTGAATAAAAGCAAAATAAAAAATAAAATTTTATTCTTCTACGAAAGCTACTACCCTGCAGAAGGCAGCTTCTCCGCCCTTGAAAAGCCACGGGAAAGCTCCGAGGGTTGTCCTTATTGCCTTCCTTCCGTTTAGGAGCTCCTCGATCTGTCCTCCTATGTGTTCAACATGGACTATGTCGTAGGGGAACAAGGCGTTGTGCATCAGCTGATAATCCTCTTCCGGGAACAGTTTCTTTATTGCTTCAGGCCCTCCGAACTTCTGCTCTGATAGCCTCCTGACTCTGTCCGAAACCCTGGGCAGGAACCTTCCAAGAGGCAGGTTCATGGGATGGTCTGGAGAAGGCGTATCGACTCCGAACCACTTTATCTTTTTCTTTATCATCCATTCCACCATATCCCTTCCCATTCCCGGGTGAAGAAGCGTGTACTTCTCTTCATCAGCTGTGGGCTGATACCACGCGTACTTTACCCATCCTGTGTAGAAAACTATTATGTCCCTTTCCTTTACGTCTATCTTAGATTCTACCATTTCAGGCGTTATAAGGCCGAGCTCTCCGGCTTCTGTCACATCAACTACAACTCCGGTGCCGTAGAGCTGTTCGAGCGGTATCTGATCCACTGTTTTTCCGTGGGTTACGAAGTGCCTTGGAGCATCTAGGTGAGTTCCTATGTGGTTTGACGTCATTATGTACTGAGCGTTCACGCCGTGTTCTGACTTCCTCTTTATGTACTTCACTTCAAACGGCGGGTAGAGAGGCCAGAAAGGAAAGTCCTGGTTCAGCGGCTGTGAAAGATCATACAGTTTTACCATACTTTAATGTTAGACATCTATGATATTTTAAGGTTTCTTCTTCTTTCAATGCACGAACATTTGAGTACGTTTCTCAAATAATCAACATGTGGCCATGCTCCATTAGAGATTGAGTTTATATTAAATTGTGAACCATTCATGCTTGCCTTAAATTCATTAGCTGTCCACACTTTCTTGACGAGCTTGTCTAAAAAATTAGCCATACTTGATTAATTAAGAATTAAAAGCCCTTTGTATTAGGTGAAAATATAATGGGAAGAGTTGCCGTGCTGTTCGGTATATGGCTGATAGGATACGTAATCGGGTTCATAGGATACATAGTATTAGCTCAGACAAACGCTATAATCTACCTTGTAGAATACCTTTCCAGAATATTCGGCAACAGCCAGATCGTTGCCGCTGGCCTGGTTGGGCTAGCTACTTCTTTCCTCTCGCTGGCTGTAGTTGTTGCTTGGAGCTACTGGAGCCCATCAAAAGTTTAAAAACAGATTTTTATTAACTCTAAAGGATGAGTTCGATTTTTTTAGATCTTGGAGGAACTCTAGTTGATTTTAAACCAAACTACCACGAGCCGATCTATTTTACGCTCATAAAAAACGGTTATGACGTTGACCTCAAGAGTGTTTACCGGGCTGTTTCACGTTACCTCGGGAAAGAAAACCTTCCATCCGCGGATGGAAACCCGATTATAAACGTAAACGAAATATTAAAGATGATGGGAATAAGCGTGGATAAGTACACGCTTGACGAGCTGCAATCTTTAAAATTTTTATCCACTTTTTACGACCTTTACCACGACACTGTACCATTTTTAAAAGCATTGAAAAGCAGAGGTTACAGGGTTTACATCATAAGCAACGCCAGCCAGAAAATAAACGAAGTAATCCACAACACTGGGATCTCAGGATTTCTGGACGGGGTTGTGGCATCCTATAGGATTGGGAAGATAAAGCCTGACCCGGAGATTTTTAAAGAGGGCATAAGGATCGCTGGAGAAACCGGCCTTTATGTGGGGGATCTTTATGAAGTCGATTACGTTGGAGCTAAAAGGGCTGGGCTTGAACCAGTACTGCTCGACAGGAACGGATTTTACAATGATCTGGAAGTAAGGAAAGCAGGAAACCTGATTAAAGTGCTGAGCTACCTTTAAGCCCTAAAGTTTTTTTGAAACGTACGGGCCTTCCTTAATGTAACCAAGCTTGATGTAGTACTCTCTGACGCCCACGCCGCTTATGACGAGGATCTTGTCAAGCCCCTCCTCTTCTTTTGTGATCCTTTCGGCTTCTGAAAGAAGGTTCCTTCCGATGCCCTTGTGCTGCCATCCTGAGCCCTTTTCGTATACAGGAACAACTTTCCCAACGACCTTTAGTTCTCTTACAATTGAAGCTCCTTTTATTTCAGGCCTGTGAGCTTTTTCAGAGGGTATCCTGAGCCTCAGGTAACCGGCCAAATGGTCGTTATCGTCTTCGTATGAAATGAAATACTCTTTCCCCTCAGAAGCTCTATAAGTGGTCCTCTTAATGGAAAACTCCAAAAGCCTGTTCTCGGGTATCTTCCTGTGACCCACTTCCCTGCACCTTATCTCCATGCACTTCTTTCCTCTTTCTTTCAGTATCCTCACAGCAAGCTCCCTGAGGTTTCCGGCTGTCGGCCCGGCTATTATCTTGAAAGCGGGAATGTCCCTCTGGATCCTCATGATCCTTACCCAGGGCGGCGTCATTTCAAGAACATCAGCCACGAGCTCAGCTGCCTCTCTGTTGCTCAATGGTTTGTAAAGGCCTTTCCTGTAGATCTTCTCGAGAAGTGTTCCTCCGACAACGAGAGTTGGATATATCTTAACCATGTCTGGCTTGAAGCGTTCATCATAGAAAAGCTTCCTGAAAGATTCAAGGTCTTTATCTCTTTCAGAGCCCGGATAACCGGGCATCATGTGCGCGACTATTTTGAAACCAGCGTCTTTCGCTATCCTGAATGCTTCGACAGTATCAACTACTGTGTGTCCCCTGTGAGTTTTCTTAAGCAGAACGTCATCAAGGGTCTGAACCCCTATCTCGACCCTTGTGCCGCCGTACCTGAGCATCATGTCCACGTGCTCTTCTCTGCAGAAGTCTGGCCTTGTCTCAACCGTCAGGCCTATGCACCTGTGCTTTGCCCTTTCGTTCATTTCAACGGCTTCTTCCAGCGTGCTGCTGGCTTTGCCGTTAAGGGCGTCATAAATGTTCTTAACAAACCACTCCTGGTAGTCCTGCGGATAGCTGAGAAAAGTTCCTCCCATTATTATTATTTCGTTCTTTGTGGTGTTGTGTCCAAGGCTTTCAAGGTGTTCTACCCTGTTGTAAACCTGCTGGAAAGGATCGTAATTGTACTGCTTCCCCCTCGCAGAGGCAGGCTCAAAACCAGTGTAAGACTTGGGTGTGCCGTAATCAACGCCCCCCGGACAGTAGATGCACTGAGCCTGAGGCGGACAGGGAAAAGGCTTGGACATAACCGCTATCACAGTTACGCCAGAAATGGCCCTCGTTGGTTTAACTACCAAGTTTATGTTAACCCCTTCTATCCTTGCAAACCTTATTATGTCGGAGTTTTTTGGTACCCTGTCAAGGTGGTATTTCTTTGCCACCTCTATCTTGAGCTTTTCGAGCTCCTGAAAGTTTTCTCTGTCCTTTATCCTTTCAACGAGCTCCCTTATGGCAACTTCATAGGACACGTTCAGATCTTTTATTAAAAGTTATATTTACCTTTCTGAAAAGTTGTTAAAACCAGTTTTCATCAGCTGTAAACCTGACGAGCGCCATTATGACGCCTTCCCTGAGATAGTCTTTTCTGGTTACCTTACCTTTAGTGTAGATGCCTATCGCCCCAAGACCTTTTTTCAGGTCCTTCATGCCGGTCATGCTGTCTATAACGTCTCCCAGCTCCCTTCCTTCTTTTAACTCTGTCCACACGCTGTCTGGGACAGGGAAGCTCCCAGTCATTCCGTAAGAAAGAACGCCGTCCTTTCTAACTATACAGACTGCAGTGGTTATGAACCTGTTCCCGTAGAGCTCAAGCGCTCCGCCCTCTATTCCAACGCCGAAGTCAGCGTTGACGATCTTCAGAGATTTTAACGCCCTGTTCTTTGCACCTGTAAATAGCATCTCGTTAAACGGCTGGGCAGGAACTTCAGGGTCGACTTCAACGCCTTTTACGCTCACGTCGCTAAAGAAGATCCTGAATGCTTCCAGAGTTGCTTCAACCTTCAGGTTGTTTGAGGTTCCTACACCAACTATCATGTAATCTGTATAAAAAAGAGAGCTAATAAAATTTGATAATAACCTGAAAAATAGATTCAGATCAAAAGGCAAAGGAGATGGTTGATCAGAACTGGAAGGTTAAAGGAGAGGAATACCGTATATGTTCCTAGAAGCTTGTCAAGCATTACAATGGCCGCTGCAAAAACCACCGAAACTGTGTTGACGACTTTGATGAGAGGGTTTAATGAAGGCCCTGTAGTGTCTTTGAAAGGATCTCCAACTACATCTCCTACTACAGCGTTCTTGTGAGCGGGGCTTCCCTTTCCACCTAAAGATGGGTCCTCGTTTGCTTCTATAAACTTCTTTGCGTTGTCCCAGGCTCCGCCGGCGTTTGCCATGAGAAGTGCTCTAGGAAAGCCCACTATTATTGTCCCCATGATAAGGCCTACAAGCGTTATCCACCCCAGGAATATTCCCACGACAACAGGAAGTATTACAGCTAAAAGCCCGGGGAGCATGAACTCTGAAAGAGCGTGCCTTGTTACTATGTCTACCGCTCTCTCATACTCGGGGTTTGATTTACCTTCAAGGATGCCCGGTATCTCTCTGAACTGTCTCCTGATTTCCTGCACCAGCTCCATGGCCGTTTTGCTCACTGAGCTCAGAGTCCTGCTACTGAAGGTGTAAACGAGCACGGCCCCGAGAAAAGCCCCTATTATGAGATCCGGGTTTAGCACAGATGTGCTGGAAAATGCAACCTGTATTATGCTTGAAACTGAATAACCGGGGTAAAATCTCTTAACGACTTCGTAAACGAAACCGATGAAAAGGACTATGGCCGCAAGGCCGGCTGAAGCTATGGCGTATCCCTTTGTTGTAGCCTTTGTCGTGTTACCTATGGCATCAAGCGTGTCAGTGTGTTTTCTGACGTCTTCGGTAAGTCCGGCCATTTCAGCGAGTCCGGAAGCGTTGTCAGACACTGGGCCGAATGAATCAAGCGTTATCACTATTCCGGCCATCGATAGCAGGCCCGTTGAAGCGACCGCAGTTCCGTAGATTCCAGCCGTAACAGCTGTAGGATAAGCGAGAACAAAGTAACCTAGATAGAAGCTTATACCGAGCACGGCTGAAACTGTAAGCAGCACAGGTACTGCGCTCATCAGCCCGTATGAGTAACCTGTCACTATTACGTTTGACGGGCTTATTGCTGATTGTCTAGCTATGTCCTTTACCGGCTTGTGAGTGTAATGTGTATAATATTCTGTAATATGAAGGACTATTATCGTTGTTATCATGCCGAGTATGTCGCATACCCAGAGGGCAAGGGACTGGGAGTTAAGCCCGAAGAGGTAGTAAAGAAAGAATAAAACAAGGACAGCTGTTATTACTGTTACTGAGTAAAGCGAAAGGTTGAGCTTTTTCATTACACCTTCAGCGTTTTCAGCATGTCCCCTTACTACCTGCAACCCGATCATGGTGCTCAGGAGCGCTGAAGAAACTATGAACAGGGGGAGAACATAATACCTGTCCTGCATGCCGAAAACAGAAGCTATGAACATGGACCCTGTAACCACAACGACAAGGCTTTCGTACACGTCGCTTGACATACCGGCGACATCTCCAACGTTGTCCCCAACGTTGTCAGCTATTGTTCCTGGGTTCCTGGGGTCGTCTTCTGGGATTCCGGCTTCAACCTTTCCAACTATATCAGCGCCCCAGTCAGCAGCCTTCGTGTATATACCGCCAGCAACCCTTATGAAGAGGCTCATCAGGCTTGCCCCGAAAGCTACAGGTATGAGAACTTCTGCCCAGAACTGAGACCAGCCGAACATCAGGAAAAGTACAGAAATTACCAGCAGAGCTATGCTTGCGAGTATCGTGCCCATAACGCTTCCTGCCCTGAATGAGACGCTCAGAGCTCCACCAAGGCCGTTTTTCTTTCCTGCCTGAGCAGTTCTCGAAGCGCTCCTCGTAGTTATGTACATACCGATGTACCCGGCAAGCCCGCTCCCGAGAGCGCCAAGAGCAAATGAAACGACAGCCATCAAAGCTATGAGCCCGCTGCTGAAACCATAATAATAAACTACGCCAACTAGGAATGCCAGCACAGCGCCAACCGGGAGCACTGTTTTGTACTCTCTGGAAAGAAATGCCCTTGCTCCGGAAGCTATTAGCGAGCTTATCCTCTGCATGTAATCTGTACCCGCGTCCTGTTTTAAGACCCAGTGAGCCATGTAAGCTCCGTAGAAAAGCCCGATCAGAGACACGATCAGAGGGAATACTGTCCAGTAACCATAATTGAGGCTCGCATAAGTTATGATAAACGACAAGAATGATCTGAACATTTTTTGTTCAACTATATATACGTTTACTGTGCTTATAACTTTAATCCTCCCTAAACGTGAATAAGGATTCAAGAGTGACTGTGCAGAGTTGTCCGCTGCATAAAATTCACAAACGTTTATATTTTTATATTGATGATAATCTATCAGAATAAAATTGTATGCAGGAGAACCCGAGATCCAGGCAAAGAGGAAGATACTTGCCGTGCTCACTGATGAATGCAGGAAGTCAGTAGACGCCATAAGGGAATTTTCAAGGATGCTCAGCGACAGCAGGTCTGCTGATGACAGCTACATGAAGATTAAGGGGGCAGCTGAAGACGTAAAGGGCTACAGAAGGGCTCTTACAAGGAGCCTGGCTGAAATGGGAAGCATGATAATAAACAAAGAAGACATAATGAGGGCCGCTTATCAGATTGAAGACCTGATGGACCTCATAGAAGGGACAGCCTTTAGGTTAAAACAGCTGACGCCGGACAAGTATTCCAAGTACGGTTTCAGCGAGCCTTTTTCAAGGTTGACTGACAAGCTGATTGAAATGATAATAAAGCTCAACGACATGGTGAAGATGCTTCAGATCAACCCAGAAAAAGCTGTAGACATGCTTCCGGCCATAGAAGGGATTGAAAAGGAGATAGACGACGTTTACAGGCAAACTCTAATTGATGCGTTCAACAACGTGAACGACGCAAAGCTTTACATACTGATAAAGGACATTCTGGAAAGGATCGACGAAATATCCGACCTAGTTCTTTCGATATCTGACTCAATAATGATAGTTTCGATAGGGCTTTGATTTCTCCAGCCAAGGGCGTTCTTTCTGACAGGTACGTGATAATCTGGGACTATGATGAAGCTAACAGGATATATTTTTCTGGGTTCTTCGGGAAGCCGATGAATGTTAAGAAACCCAAAGGACCTTTTAAGGAACCCCTAGTACTGGATCCTGTTGAAAGCATTTACCTTTCAGAAAAAAGGAAGCTTGAAGTTTATGAGGGCAGCAAAAAGCTGAGCACAGCGAAGCTCATAGAGTTCTTTCGAAACACGTACGAGGATCTCGAGGAAAAATACGCTGTTTATTCGTTCCTCAGAGATCACGGTTATGTTGTTCTTCCCGGAATAAAGTTCGGTGGCGACTTCGCAGTATACAGAAAAGGCCCTGGCATTGAGCACGCGCCATACATACTTACAGTTACGAACTCTGAGAAGTTTCTATCTGTCTCGGAGATAGTTCTGGCTGGAAGGCTCGCCAGATCTGTAAAGAAAAAGTACATATTCGCTGTAACCGGGGAAAAGCCTTTTCTGATAGGGCTCGAGTGGTGGAAACCTTAATCTTTTAAGCGGGCCCGGTGGGATTCGAACCCACGACCTACAGCTTAGGAGGCTGCCGCGCTATCCAGGCTGCGCTACGGGCCCGTTGCGGGGGGTGGGATTTGAACCCACGCACCCCAACGGGACGAGGTTCTAAGCCTCGCGCCATTGACCAGGCTAGGCGACCCCCGCTATGGACCGGGGGGGACTCGAACCCCCGACCTCTCCCATGCCACGGGAGCATTCTACCGCTGAACTACCGGCCCGCATTTATATTTAAAAACCCGTGTATTTTTATCCTTTTTGTTCAGATTTGATCCGCTTTTATCATCAGAAAGAATTATATCCTTTCGTTATAATCATAATTACATGAATTCCCTAGTTTTGGCTAGCTACAACGCAACGTTTGTTGCCAGAACTAAAAGGATGCCTGCAATCGGGGAAACGATAGCTGCTGAAGAATTCAGGATTGAGCACGGGGGAAAGGGTTCAAACCAGGCTATAGCACTTCAGAGGCTTGGCTGCAGAACAAGCATAATAGCTTCAATCGGCAAGGACGCATTTGGAGATTTGGCGTTAAAGAAGTGGAAAGAAGAGGGTTTGAACACAAATAACGTTAAATTTTCAGAGAAAGGCACGGGCATGGCGTTCGTTTTTCTTTTTCCTGACAGCTCTAACGCAATAGTCATAGCCAGGAACGCAAACGAGGAAATAAACAGCGAAATGGTAGACCGAGCTCTTGAAAGGTCAAGCTTTGATGTCTTCCTGACAGTGTTTGAAGTAAACCCTGAAATAGCCATGTATGCTATTAAAAAGGCTGCGTCTAAAGGGAAAACAGTGCTCAACCCTGCTCCTGCTGTAAGGCTGAGCCCTGAAGAGCTCGACGGAATAACAGCGATAACGCCGAACGAATCAGAGTTCAAAGTGATGTCAGGCTACAGTCCCGAAGATAAGGTTGACATGGAAGCTCTGGCTGATAAATACCTCAATCATGTAGAGGTTGTGGCAGTAACGCTGGGTGAAAACGGGTCATTTATAGCAACAAAGCAGAAGAAAAAAGTCGTCCCTGCTTATATGACTAAGCCAATTGATGTAACTGGAGCCGGGGACGCATGGAACGCAGCCTTCGCATACATGATCGGCAAAGGGGAAGACCCTTTCTATGCTGCTGAGTTCGCGAACGCGGCGGGGGCTTTTCTGGTTTCGAGAAAAAGAGAAAGGAAAGACCTTGTTGAAAACCTGCCTTACGAAAGTGAAGTATACGAAATAATGAACGAAAGCAGGAGAGGCTGAGCAGGGTTTATTAATTTACACTTAAAAAGGCGGAGAGGAGGCCAGTTAACCAAGAAAGTATCATGATCTCAAAATTGAACTTTGAACGTGTTGATTTTAGCTTTAAGATTTGTACAAATCGTTTAAATTCTCTGTCATTTATTTCTTTTATAAGCGGTGAATAGGGAATGCCAGCAATAGGTATAGCAGGTCTTGGACCAGCGGGAGCTTATCTTGGAGCTCTTCTGCAAGATAAGGCTGAGATCTATGAAGCTCAGAAAGAGGACAGGTTTACATCTGTATGTGCTTGGGGGACAGGTTATTACAGCATGAAGGATCTCACAAAGGCAGTAGGTATAAACTTCGATGATTATGTGCTGCATCGAGGGAAAAAGATCCTTGTGGGATGGAAGGAGAAAATAATCGAGTTTGATGCGTATGGTCTGAGCACTTTTGATAAACCCAGGCTTCTTAAGGATCTGGCAAAGAACACAAAAGTGCACTTTGGTACAAGGGTTGACAGAGGATACCTTGAATCGAGGTACAGGCTGGCGGTTGACGCAACAGGGCCTAACAGGGTCCTTGTGGGAAAGCCTGAGAGGGACTTCCTTGTTCCAACTATAGAGTACAGGGTAAAGTTTGAAAACCCACCTTTTGACGACTTCTACATAGAACCTTTCAGCGGTTATTCCGGCTATCTGTGGTATTTCCCGTTATCTGAAAAGGAGTTCTTCGTTGGCGCAGGAGACGTGAGACTGAATCACGAAGAAAAGGTCATCGAATTTATAAAAAAATACGGGGGAGAAACAATAGAAGGCTCAAGGATGGGTAAAGCCATAAGGCTCCTGCCGCCAGAGTACATGAACCCGATATATTTTATGAACGCGGTTGCTGTTGGGGAAGCTGCTGGAACAGTTTACCCGCTTTTAGGGGAAGGGATACTTCCTAGCATGATATCAGCAAAGATACTGTATGAAAATGACCTTGATGTCAGGAAATACATGGTGAAATTGAAGAACTACTTTCTGCCTTACAAAAAGGCTTACGACTATCTCAGCAGAAAGATGAAGGGACAGGGTAACGCCCTGAGCGATATGATAAGCGTCTTCAGCATAGTCATGGACGCGATAAAGTTTAAGGACGTTCTAGGGGTCGACCTGAAACTTTCGTACGTTTTCAAGATCTTGTCCATTTTATAAATGATCAATAACAAGATAGCTTTCAGCAGGTCAGGGATATTAGTTAAGCACTCTGAAAAGGTCATAGCGCTTGACCCTGAAGAAAACGTGAAGGCTGACATTACCTTTGTTTCCCACGCTCACATGGACCATCTGCTGAAGAGGGAAAAGAACACTGTTCTGGCTTCGAGGGAAACAATTGATCTGGCCGTTGAAAGGGGCGTCAAGATACCAAGGTTCATAGAACAGTATGAAGACATAAAGCTCGTTGATTCCGGCCACATCCTTGGCTCAAGGGCGATAGTCATCGGCAAAAACGATATAATGTACACAGGGGACTTCTCACAGAGAGACAGGGGGTTTTTAAAAAAGCTCGAACCTTTTAACGTAAAGGTCCTCATAGTTGAAAGCACATACGGCAAAAAAGGGTACTCTTTCCCCCCGACAGCATCTGTAATAGAGAGCGTGATGAAGATGATATCTGAAGCTTACGATGCAGGGATGGGCGTTTCACTGCACGGCTACACGCTGGGGAAAGCCCAGCTAATAGAATACCTTTTTCAAACATGGAGACCACTGATAGTTCATAAAAACATAGAAAAGATGAACTCCGTTTACAGGAAGTTCGGGATAAAGATACCGGTGCCTGATAAGATCGTAGAAAGATCTTCAGAGCTACCGGAAACCCCATTTGTTTACGTTGCGCCTACTTATGAAAACGTTGAGAACGTCTACTACAGCATAAGGTTCACTGGATGGGCCAGAGTTATAAGCAGGTACGCCGTTCCTCTCAGCGACCACGCTGACCACGATGAGCTGCTGAACTTTATAAAAAAAGTTAACCCTGAAACAGTTATAACAGTGCACGGGTTTGATAGAGAGCTTGCAAAAGAGCTCAGAAGCCTTGGTTTCAGGGCATTCGCTTTCTCCGACCAGCAGCTAGATCTTGATTCATTTATCTATGTTTGAATTGATTCAGGACAAAGAAAAGTCAGCTTTTTATTTTTAATGAGAAGGCTCACGCAGTTATGGTTAAAGCCTTTTCTGGGTCGTAACCTCTCTGTTTGCCCCACGCCCCAAGGGCGTCGAGCACTTTCTTTGAACCGTACCTGAAGAACCTTGTGAGTATTCCCTTCGCTAAAGAGTTCTTGACTATATGGGGCAGGAACTTTTCAACTTCAAGCACAGTGTGTCTCCACGTCCTGTAAATAAGGTAGAACCTCATTTCTGTAAGCTGGGACTCTACGTCAAAGAACTCTGTCTCAGATAGAGCAGCAAGAGGATCAAAGCTTAGAACTGTTACCGTCCAGTGGGCTTTCTCCCCAATCTTTTCGGGCAGCTCCCTTTCCATCCTGTCTATCAGCCTTATAGTATCAAGGACGTCGTCCTCAGTTTCCCCGGGGAAACCCACGATAGCAGTGAAAGCCGGAACCCAGTAATTTTCGTTAAGTACTTTCGTACCTTCAAAAACGACTTCAGGCCATTCCTCAGCTGAAAATGGAAGGGCCTTCCTTGGCATGTACTGCTTGATCAGTTTTACAGAACCAGTTTCAAGTCCAGGCTGAAGGCCTATTATGTTGTCCGGCGAGGCCTTCATGACTTCCGAAAGCCTTTTGAACTTTTCTGGGTTAGAAGCGGGAGCTGAGATCGTCCCGTGAGTCGGGTTTGTGTGCTTTACGCCTTCTGCGTTCACAATCGCGCCGAAAAGCTCGATCAGTGCTTCCCAGTTCGGGTTCATGTACCTGTGATCTTCAAGGTTGTAAAGAAATATATCCTCGCTCTGGGCCCATACGCTGTGCTCCCCGTTCTTCACGTTCACGCTTATGTTCTTTATTATGTGATCTATAGGCAGGTTTCTGGCGCTTCTGAGGTTTGGCAAACAGAATTCACAGTTCCTCCCGCAGCCCCTGTTAACTTCAAGAAGGCCGTGAAGTGTTGCCCCCTTTATCAGCGGTATCTGATCGATCCTCGGGTAGCTGTTTACCTTTATTATCCTTTCAGCCCTACCTTCAACTATGTCGTCCATTAACTGTGGCAATACGTGCTCAGTTTCTCCAACGACCAGGTGGTCGATGCCGAGCTCGTCCATTGCTTTTTTCCTTATCTCTATCTGCCAGGTGCCCGGACCCCCTACAACTATCTTGAACCTCTTTCCGTCTACGTTCCTCAGCATGTTCAACTTTCTTAAAAGCTGGTAAAAGTAGAACTTTGTATACCCTGTGTCCCTTCCTCCGTTGGTGAACATCATAGTAACCGGGCCCAGACCCAGGGGATCCATCGTTGAAACCCCTACCACCTTTGTGTTCTCATCTATGTACCTCTCTATGTTCTTTGGAGTTACAACGAGGACATTATCCCTTCCAAGGTGGTCAACCAGAACGCTTTCAACAAGCCTCACATCATACGGCGCCTTTATCGGAAGCCCGTCCTGAAGCTCAGTGTAGGGCGAAAGGGCGTCAAAGACAACCTTGGGGACCCTTTCAGCGGGTGCACACCCAAGGAACTGAAGCAAAGGGATGTTCCTGTACTCGCTGAAGAGGGTCTTGTCTGCCGTCAGTAAGACCTTATAATTCATAAAATATTTTTTACGAAGCTCTTAAAAAACGCTTCGCTTAAAATTGTTCGTTTCGATAATTATTCAATCCTTTTTGGGCTTTATTATTACCCTTTTTCCTACTTCTTTTTCTATTTTCTCTATATTTTCTCCGCCTTTTCCTATGATCTTGCCTATAACGTCCCTGTTAACCCTTATTATGACGTTTTTCTTACCTATTTCGATCACTGCCCCCTTGTCGTACTGAGAAATCATCTCCTCTATCTTGTTCTTTACTGCTCCAACCGGGACTACGACCTTTTCGTCACCATACATGTATATTTCGTATTCAAGCTGCTTTGTCTCAAAGTTCCTCACTTCAACAACAGGCCTTGCAAGGTCTTCTGATGACATTCCAGTCGGAACCCTGACTGAGAGGTTCAGCTCATAGACAGTCTTTATCTGACCGCTCTGCAGGAATATAACCGTGTCAACTATTCTTGGGACCATGCCTATGTCGATCCTTTCAATGAGCCTCTGAACCGCGTCTATCGGGCTGCTCGAATGAACCACGCCGACCATTCCGACGCCGGCCAACCTCATGTCAGCGTAAACTGTAAAGTCCTGTGTCTTCCTGACTTCGTCAAAAATCGTGTAGTCTGGCCTTACGAGGAGAAGTATTTCAGCCGTCTTCTCAAAGTCTCCCTCAAGTGGGGCGTACTGGGTTATTTCGGGGCCAACCTGAAGGTCTCTGGGGGATTCAAGGGTCTTCACCACTTTTCCTTTCTTTGTGTAAAACTCAGCAAGAGAAGCAGCCAGCGTTGATTTGCCTGAACCCGGGGGGCCGGCTATTATTATTCCCTCTGCCTTTTCGAGCCTCTGCCTGAGAGCTGGAGAAACGTTATAGTCGTCAAGCGTTAGCTTTATTATAGGCCTCACGAGAGTCACTTCAAGCCCATCTGAAAAAGGTGGCCTGGCTATTGTTATCCTGTAGTTTCCGAGCTGGATCACAGTAGCTCCACCTGTTTTCATCTCTATGAAAGAGTTTGGTTCTATTCTTGCCCTTTCGTTTATCTCCGATATCATCTCCTCGAGCTCGCTAGCTGTAACCGGTTGGTCTGAGACCTTTTCCAACCTGAAGTCTCCTGGTTTACCCCTCTTCACATAGGGGGGAACGTTCTCTTTCAAGTGGACGCTCATGACGTCTTCGTCCAGGTACTTTTCTATAAGCATGGGCTTTTTTTCCCTTTCAGGGACCATGTGCTTTGAAGTTACGCCTTCAGCTTCTGCAACCAGATGGAGGACATAATCTGATGTGTAGAGCGTAGCACCGTTCTTCTTAGCAATTTCAAGTATCATGTAGTCTATCCTTCCTGAATGTGCAAGCTTGATGTCTTCGAGAGAAGGCAGGGATCCCTTTACTGTGTACTTTATGTTGTTCTTTAAGCTGAGCTCCCTTATCTTTTTAAGCTCTTCAAGGCCCTTAAACCCTATTTCCAGGCCTTTGGCTGCTTGGTTCTGGAGCTCCCCTATGACTGCCCTGGGAACTATTATGGTAGCTTCTTTGATCTCCCCTTTTTCTATCAGTCTGGAAACAAAACCGTTTATTATGACGCTTGTGTCTAGTACGATCTTTTCCATTTCCCTTACCTGGAGGCGGCGGCCATCTTTTCCTGTTCCTGTTTCTTCCTGATAGCGTAAGAGCTCGGGTCGTTGTTTGCTGCAAGTATCAGCTCTTCAGCGAGAGCCTCCTCTATAGGCTTTCCAGTCTTCCAGGAAGCCATCCTGACTCCCTGAGATATGAACCTGAGAGCCAGGTCAAGCCTCCTGTTTGGAGAAACGTCAACGGACACGTGGTAAACAACACCACCGTAGCTTATCCTCGTCGTGTCTTCGTTTGGACCCGCGTTTGTCACTGCGTCAACAAGAACCTGTATAGGGTTCTTTTTTGTCTTAAGGTAAATCATGTCAAATGCAGCCTTAACTATGTTTATAGCTTTCTGCTTCTTTCCGGCCATCCTGCCCGTGTTCTTTGCCCATAGCTTGCCGTAGTGCATGAGGTTGTTCGCAAGCCTCTCAACTATGTTTACCCTTTCTTTGGCGAACCTCTTCTCAGCGTGTCTCCCGAAAGAGTGAGGGTAGTAAACAGGGTTTATGTTTATTACCTGCTTGAGGCTGACGTCGTTAACCTGTACTTCTGAAAAGTCCCATTTATCAAACAGAAGAATTTTTTCGCTCATCTTTTCGGCTTCTCCTTTTTACCTAGAACGAGCAGGTTTAACGGCACCCCGTTGACCTTTACGACTTTCCACCTTACTCCAGGGATATCGCCCATAGCTCTTCCCTGAGAACCTCCTATGCCTTCCACGAGAACTTCATCGTGTTCATCAACATAGTTGAGGGCGCCGTCCCCCGGTAAGAATGCCGTTATCTGTTTTCCGTTCTTTATCAGCTGCACCCTCACGCATTTTCTAACGGCAGAGTTTGGCTGCTTTGATTCTATTCCAACCTTCTCTATGACTATGCCCTTTGCCATCGGAGCCCCTTCCAGAGGATCCGCTTTGACGTCAAGCTTCAGCATCCTCCTCTTGTAATACTTGTCTGACCACCTGAACTTCTGCCTTTTCTTTTTGAGACCTCTTGCGCCGAATTCACCTAACGGAGATTTTTTCTTTCCCATTTTTAAACCACCTTAACATAAGACACATCAAAGTAACGCTTTAACAACAACTTAATCTTTTCTATATTTTGTCCCTTGGCCCCAAAGACCAGGCCCTTCTGTTCCTGGGGGACCTGCAGTATTACTGTTTTCCCGCCGTTCGGAGAAGTTGATTCCTTTACGCTCAGGTTCACGTTTTCGCCTACAAGGCCTTTAACGAATTCTGTCAGGTCTTCAGTGTAACCAACGATGACAACGTCCTTTTTCATGGTTTTCTTTATGTACGTTACGTTGCTCCCTTCTTTTCCTATAGCTTTAGCAATGTCGTCCTTCTTAACGACAACTATGATCCTGTTGAACCTGTCGTCCTTTATAACGTCCATGGGGAAAACCCCAGAGACCGATGAAAACAATTTCATGAAGTTTATGTCGTCGTTAGTATACTTGATTTCTGACAGTTCAGCTCACCTTTTTGAGTTCCAGCTCTACTCTTTCGTTCAGGTTCCTGAGCCCCAGAGCCTTAACCGGGTGATTCCTCCCTAGAGCTCTGCCCAATTGATATGCGGAACCGTTGTAGACCAATACCTTCGCGTCCTTTGTTGTTAATGAATCAACTTCCTCCTTTGTCAAGTCTTTGGAAAGAACGATCAACTTCATCATTTTTAAGTCTTTCTTCACTTCTTTCAGTCCAAGGGCTACCTTCTTTTCCTGCGCAATTACCTTTAAAAGTTCATCCATCCCCATCTTTTTTCACCTACATGAATATCTGCACCATTCCGGTGCCTACAGGTATGGTGGAGCCAACTATAACGTTTTCTGTTACTCCTAAAAGCTCATCTGAAAGGCCCCTTGCTGCAGCTTCAGCTATTGTTGGGACTGTTATTTCAAATGCGGCTTTGGCAAGAACACTTGTCTTAAAGCCAACTATCCCGTGCCTTCCTACTGGCAAAACAACTCCCCTGCTGGTCATTATGTCAGCTATGAGCGATATGTGCCTGTAGTCTACTTCGAGACCCTGTTCGTTGAGCACTTCGATGATTTCCTTGATCAAAACGTTCCTTGCGGCCTCTATGCCGAGCACTGTTGCAACCTCATGTATGTTGTTTGAAATCGTCCTCGTGGTGTCCACGTGAGGTATTGCAAGGACTTTAGATAGGTTTGAACCGCTCGTTTCAATCATCCATTCACCTTCTTTGTTTACAACAGATGCGTTGGAAATTCCGGGCACACCTCCTATCCTGGAGTTAAGCATCTTCTTCTGGATAGCTTCAAGGCTAGCAAGCTCATAAGTGTTGGCGTGCACAGTTATCTGGCTTCCTGAGATTTCTATCTTCCTCTTTCCTCCTTCTATAGCTTTAGCGACTTCTTCCACGCTCAGCCCCCTGTCCTTAAGCTTCTGGGAAGAAATAGTGAAAACTATCGTGCCCTCAGCAGGGTCCACTTCGACATCAGATACAACGTTTTCGAGTTTTGTAAATATTATGGACCTTGCGACCTCCTGGGCCTTTTCTGCTGAAGCCCTGTACTCTTCATCTAAATAGATCTCCATGACCGGGGTTGTTGGCTCCTTGCGCGCATCAAGCAGCTCTATGAGCCTTGGGAGACCTAAAGTTACGTCCCTCTCCTTTACTCCTGCAAAGTGGAAAGTTCTTAGGGTCATTTGAGTGCCGGGTTCTCCCACAGATTGAGCTGAAACAACACCTACAGCTTCACCTGGCTCAACAAGGCTATAGATGTACTTCTCAACAGTCTTGTTGCACACTTCAGTAACTGCCTTCTGGCTTAAACCTGAGCCTATGAGCGCGTTTTCAAGGTCTTTAACGAGCTTCGGGTTCAGCCTGTCCTTAACTTTATCTATCTCAGACCTTATGTAATGTTCTGAAGCTGGTTTTCCTGAATCTGCTGTCTTTATGATCTCAACGAGCCTCTTAACGTTTACAGCAAGCCCGTGGTCGCTCTTTGATACGTCAACGCCATCTTCACCGTAAGTGAACTGGATTATGCCGCCTTCTGGATCCCTTACTGTAAGATCATACTCAACCCTTAAGTGTTCCAGAGCGTTAATCAACCTTCTCTGCAGGTAACCGCTCTGCTGGGTCCTTACAGCTGTATCAACAAGTCCTTCCCTTCCAGCCATAGAGTGGAAGACGAACTCCAGCACGTTCAGACCGTCCCTGAAGCAGCTGCTGACGAACCCTGTAGCTTCAGGCGTTATATCGCCTTTCTTGAAGTGGCTCAAAGCCCTCATCGTATAGCCCCTTGTTATCCTCTTTCCCCTTATGCTCTGCTGTCCGAGCATCGCCATCATCTGCCCGAGGTTGAGGCTGCTTCCCCTTGCGCCGCTCCTTGCCATTATGTAGCCGCTGTTTTCTTCGTTTATGACTTTCTCAACTATCTTTGCGGCTTTGTCCCTTGCTTTGCTGAGTTCGTTCATTATGTAGTTTTCTAACATGTCTTCAGGCTTTACGCCTTTGAGTATGGGCAGCTTGTTCTCCCTGTACTGAGTTATATAGTTGAGGACGTTCTCGTAAGCTTCCTTAACAACTTCCTTGAGCTGTCTCTTAACGCTTTCGGGGATCTCAAGCTCATCGTATCCGTAGGAAAAGCCCCTGCGGGTGAGGTACTCAACGAACATCTTCAGAAGAGAGTTAAGCAGTTTTCTTGAAGTTTCTGGACCGTAGTCTTTTGTTATCCTGTGAAGCATGCTGTCTGGTTCTTCAGCCCCGAGGGAAGCTTTATCAAGGACTCCAGAAATCAGCTGCCCGTTCTTAACAAGTATGTCGTTCTTCCCTCCACCTACCCACTTGGACGTTCCTACAAAGTTAAAGTCCTTGGGCAGGAAAAGAGAAACCAACTCTTTACCTGTATAATATTCTTTTTCGGGTATTTCCCCTTTATATCCCCCTACGTATGCTAAATTCATAACGTCCTGTCTGCTGAGCTTTGTCTTGTCCCTTGTTAACATGTAAGCTCCAGTTATGTAATCCCTTATAGCTCCCATGATAGGAGCCCCGTACCTTGGGGTAATGATCTGGTTCTGGACAGCCATGAGATGTTTTGCTTCGGCCTGAGCGTCAAGGCTCTGAGGAACATGGAGGTTCATCTCGTCGCCATCAAAGTCTGCGTTGTAAGGCGGGCAGACAGCCGGGTGCAGCCTGAAAGTCCTCCCGGGAAGGACCCTTACAAAGTGGGCCATGATTGACATCCTGTGCAGTGAAGGCTGCCTGTTGAAAAGCACGACGTCTCCGTTCATCAGGTGCCTTTCAACGACGTAATCATATGTTAAACTGTTTGCCAGAGATTCTCTGTCCTGAACATAATCAAGCCTTATCTTGATCCCATCTGGCCTTATTACGTAGTTGGCCCCTGGGTAGTTGTCCGGTCCGTTCTTCACTAGCTCCTTCAAAAACTCGATGTTCCACGGAGTTACCCTTTCGGGCACTGTAAGCCTCTTTGCTATTTCGTAAGGCACACCGACTTCTGCCATGTCTATACTTGGATCTGGAGAAATGACAGTCCTGCTTGAGAAGTCAACCCTCTTTCCAGAAAGGTTCCCCCTGAACCTTCCTTCTTTCCCTTTAAGCCTCTGCGCAAGTGTTCTTAAAGGCCTCCCTGACCTGTGATGGGCCTGAGGAATGCCTGAAACTTCGTTGTCAAAATAAGTTGTGACGTGATACTGTAAAAGATCCGCTAAATCCTGAATGATAAGCGGGGGCGTCCCGGATTCCTTTGATTCAGCAACCCTCTGGTTTACCCTGAGTATGTCAACTAGCTTGTGGGTCAGATCGTCTTCAGACCTCGTTCCGGTTTCCAGTATAATGCTTGGCCTTACTGAAACAGGTGGAACAGGAAGTACCTGCAGAACCATCCACTCAGGTCTGGCTGACCTTGGATCGTAGCCAAGGACCTCTACATCTGAATCTGGAATCCTTTCAAGCCATTCCCTGATCTGAGTTGGCATCAACCTTACTGGAGCACCATCTTCAGTTATTTCGTGGAAAGTATGGGGCTTTGTGAACTCAACTTCAAGCTTTTTAGCGCCGCAGTGCGGACAGATCTTTGTTTTCTTTGCTTTAGCTACTATTTCTTTAGTAATCTTCTGCAGGACAACGGGGTTGTTATGAGAATCCTCGAGCTGCTTCCTGTAAGCTTCGATTTCGTCGTCAGGCAGAAGAAGCCTTCCGCATTTTTTACACGTAGTTACGAGGAACTTGTTCACATCGTCTACAAAAGCTATGTGCAATACAGGCTCAGCAAGCTCAATATATCCGAAGTGTCCTGGGCAGTTACTTGCAGTGTTACCGCATGTTCCGCATTTCTGCCCCGGTTCAAGAACCCCGAGACGGTTGTCCATAAGGCCTCCCTGTACAGGCATACCGTCCTCGTCATAAGTTTCTGGGACGGTAATTTCAACGACAGCGTACTTCCTTATTTCAGCAGGAGACATGAGCGCGAACTTTATCGCGCCGATCCTGTTTAAAAACACGTTTTCGCTCATATCTTAAACCTCCTCCTTAACCTTAACCCTTGGCGCAATTCCAAGACTCATTATCTCTTGTAAAAGCAGCTTAAAAGCGTATGCCACGTTTACAGGCACGATCCTTACGTCAGAACCGTCCTGAGGGCATTCTAACTTCTTAGTCTTAGCGTTATAGTGTGCCAGCAGGCCGCACTTTGTGCACACGTAAACTGTTGTTTTGTCAGACTCTTCAAGCAATCTATCCTTAAGGACCATAGCTGCGCCGTATGCTACGAGGCAGTCCCTCTCCATCTCACCAAACCTCAGACCTCCTCCCCTTGACCTGCCTTCAGTTGGCTGTCTCGTTAGCATCTGAACCTGTCCTCTTGCCCTAGCGTGTATCTTGTCAGCTACCATGTGGTGAAGCTTCTGATAATAAACTACGCCTATGAATATCTGAGCTTCAAGCTTTCTGCCAGTAACACCATCGTACATAACTTCTTTACCTGTCGGGGAAAAGCCGTACCGCTTTAATATTTCCCCAAGGTCTTTAACCTCCTCACCCTCAAACGGGGTGCCGTCCACTTCTTTGCCCCTCAGCGCTGCAGCTTTCCCAGCTATGGATTCAAGGAACTGACCAACAGTCATCCTTGAAGGGAAAGCGTGCGGGTTGATTATTATGTCTGGAATTACGCCGTCTTCTGTGTACGGCATGTCCTCAGGATCAACGATCATCCCTACAACGCCTTTCTGGCCATGCCTTGAAGCAAATTTATCTCCGAGCTCGGGGATCCTGTGGTCTCTGACTCTGACTTTGTACATGCGGTTACCTTCAACGCTTTCTGACATGACCACTGTGTCGACGACTCCGTTCTCGCTAGGACGCATGGAAACAGATGTGTCCCTCATGTAAAGCCCCTTTATTTCGATTCCCTTGTACTCTTCGCTGAACCTTGGTGGGCTGAGCCTCGCTATAAGCACATCTCCTCCCTTCATTTCAGCTCCCGGATAGGCGACGCCATCGGACTGGAGGTTCCTGTAGTACTTTTCACCTTTGTAACCCCTCACGTTGCTCTCCGGCAGGGGAACCTCGAATTTGTCCTTTAGTCCTCCGAGGTACTGCTGAGCTTCGGCTTCATAAAGTCTGTAGAAGAAAGACCTGCCGAGACCCCTTTCTATGCTGGCCCGGTTCATTATTATTGCGTCTTCAATGTTGTAACCCTCAAAGCTTATGATCGCAACTACAGCATTAAAGCCAATAGGAGATTCGTTGAGGTTGAGGAGGTTGAATGCCTTGGTCGTTACAAGCGGTTTCTGCGGGTACTCAAGAAGATGGCTCCTGACGTAAAGCGCTTGGTTCAGGTTTGCAACGCTGAAGCCAAGAGCCTGCTTAGCCATAGCAGACTCGTAAGTGTTCCTTGGGGACTGGTTGTATTCAATATACGGAATTATCGAAGCCACTGCTCCGAGCATTGCCGGAGGGTAGATCTCCATGTGAGTTGTTTCTGGAGTGATGTGGTACTCGTCAACCGCTACGAGCATGTTGTCCTCTTCGTCAGCGTCAAGGAGCTCAACAACGCCAAGGCGTATGAGATCCTTCCAGGTAATTTCGCCGTTTTCAACCTTTTCTATGTGCTCATCAGTTAGCTTTGGCTTGCCCTTTTCGACTATTATCAGAGGTCTGAGCACCCTCCCCGCTGTTGCGTTTATGAACAGCCTCCTTTCTCCACGAGGATCAGCCGGATAGTAGATGGAAATGCTGACGTCATAAGGTAGTTCGCCGTTTCTCCTCATTTCTCTGAGCTTCTTTGCAGTCTTTTCAGCGTCTGTAAACCCTATTAACCTTCCGTCCAGAAACACTTTGTCTCCCTTTCCCGTTAGTACTGGGGTTATCTTTTCTTTCAGCGGGTCAAAGTCGTGGTTAACAGATATTACAGCTGAAAGAGCGAGGTTCTTGACCAGGCCGCAGTTGCTTCCTTCAGGTGTCTCAACAGGACAGATCCTGCCGAACTGGGTCCCGTGAAGCTCTCTGGCTTCAAAGTTTGGCTGGGTCCTGCTGAGAGGAGACTGAATCCTTCTGAGGTGGCTTATGGTTGAAAGCCTGTTCGTCCTGTCAAGAAGCTGGGTTATTCCTACCCTTCCCCTTCCCCAGTTCCCTGTAGCTATCGCATTAGTTATCTTGTCTGTTATTATCCCAGGCCTTACAACAGCGGTAACTATGCTGGGTCCCTTTTTCGGGCCTGCCCTGTCGAGCTGATACTTCATGTCCCTTATCAGGTTCTTGAAAGAAGTCCTGAAGATATCCGCGAGCTGTTCACCTGAAAACTTTATCACTTTGTTCCCGTAATGGTCTCTGTCATCAGGCGTTATATAACCAAGCTTTAACTGTATGAGCTTGTTCGCCATTTCAGAAAGGAACATCGCTTTATCATACCTTGTATCAGGGGTCCTGCCGAGGTGCGGGAGGAGGTACATGTCTATAAGCTGCTCGGCCCTCTTATATCTGATTTCGTCAGCCTGGCCGTGGGCTAGCCTGTTCCCTATGTACATTATGGCTTCGTCCTGGGTCTTTACTTCAACTTTTTCAAGCGTTGACACCAGCTCTTCCTGAATATCTTCTCTCGTAGAAACTGAGTTGGCTATATCAACGTCTTTGACAACGCCAAGAGCTTTCATCAGCACAGAGAACGATACTTCAGTTGGAAGTATTGGGATCTTAACGTATATCACGTTGTCGTTCTTTATGACCATCTCAACTTTAGATCTGAAACCAACTATAGAAGAGTGGACTATGGCTCTGTAAACGACCGAAGAACCGCTCTTTTCTTTTTCTACAAGGATCTTGTTAGGGGAGATATCTTCGAGGCCTATTATGAGCCTTTCGCTCCCATTTATTATAAAGTAACCGCCCGGATCGTTCGGGTCTTCACCTACGTCTATAAGCTCTTGGTCGTTGAGGCCGTGAAGCACGCATATGTCTGATTTGACCATGACAGGGAGATTACCTATGTGAACCTTGAAAGGTCTGTTTATCTGCGGGTCTGAATCAACTATCTGCATCTCGAGATAAAGGGGAGCTGCGTAAGTAAGGTTCCTGAGCCTAGCTTCCATCGGCTTTATGTAATTCTCGGAACCGTCATGCTCAACAACTCTGGGTTTTCCTATCTCTATCTTGCCAAGTTTGATCCTGTATTTGCCGGTAACTGATTCTATTTCAACTTCTCCAACTTCATTTACTATGCTCTGCATACCTTTCTTTATGAACTGGTTATAGGAGTTGAGGTGCTGCCTTGCTATGCCTTCAGTCTCGAGTATGTTCTTTATGATGGGCCATCTTTTTTCAAATATAGACTTCATTCTTCAACCACCATCCTGTAATACTCTGTTGTGCCGGCAGTCTCGCTTTCCCTTATTATCTTTATAACATCTCCCGGTTTTGCGCCAATGGCCCTTATAACTGGGTCAGTTGATCTTATCTTCGGGAGCTGTTCCAGTTTAGCGTGATACTTTTTTAAAAGCTCATCAACTTCTTCTTTAGAAAGTATTATATGCCGTGGAACGTATTTATTTTTAAGTATATCAATCTTAGAAGACATTATCCTTATTCGCCAATAAAATAGTTGTATTTAAACATTATTTAAATTTTTATTCGGTTTATCTTCATTAAAGCTCAACGTTTTCTTTTATTATGCGTGGTAAAAAGTTATTGAAAAAGTTTTTATTGAGAGGAAAGATTAGTTAAAAACGTGCCTCGGTAGCTCAGCAGGTAGAGCGTCCGCCTCGTAAGCGGAAGGTCGCGGGTTCAAAGCCCGCCCGAGGCTTAAATTTATCAGTAAAAGCTTGTGAGGTAAGCGGGGAAGAAGAATTTTGCTATCACTATGATTGCTACAGTTACTAGTGGTACGGCAACGTTGTCGTCAATATATTTCTGTTTTTCAGCAAAAGTAGCCACAAAAGCTGAAGCTATTCCGGCCCATCCAGCAATCGCCCCTATCGGAAGGCAGACTAAGAGCATTGCAAGGCTTCCTTCCCAGGCTTTAATCCTCTTTTTATACCTGAAGTTTCTTACTATCCCTGTAACTCCATCTCCCCAGGCCATGAAAAGCATGGGCACGACCGCAAGCCAGAAACTTTTATCGAGGAACCAGAGAAAGAAAGCCATCAGACCCCATGCTATAGTGAAATCAACCTCGTACATGTTGTTCGGGTCCTGAAACCACCTGTAAAGCTTTCCTGTTCTGTGAGGCCAGTAGACAGCTAAAGTTAGAACAGCTGCCATTGCAAGCGGAAGGATCGGTTCATTAAACAGAAAAGGAAGAAGTATTGCAACGAGACCTCCAGCTAAAAGGTGAATGACCTTCCTACCAAAGTACGTGGCAGAATGCTCAGGGAAGCCGTGCTTGATAGCTAGCTGATAAAAATACCTTGAAATGAACATGACGACGATATAAACCCAGATGAACAGAATTATAGCATAAGGCAGATCCATGATGATCAAACTTAAACTGAAAAATGACATCGTTACTAAATGTTCATAAATGATAAATAAATGTTTCGAACCCGCAGCAAACTTTCAAAAATACCAACGCTATGCGCGTTTAACGCTAAATATATCTTTAAAATGTTTCAGCAAAAAAGGCTTAACAACTTAAAGCAAAACTATAAGTCTATTGGGAACATTCCTGTGCATGATAAAGGTCTAAGTTTGAGAACCGAAGATTAAATAACCAGCTTTTATATAATTTTAATGTTAAAATGAAACTCGGTAGTTTGACTTTTGAAGACGTAATAGAAATTTCTGTGAACATGAAAAAAGTACAGAAAGTAGATGAAAAAAAGTACAATGAAGAGCTAAAGATCGCGCAGGATCTAGCTTCAAAGCAGACAATTTACGGGGTTAACACCCTTTTGGGGGAGCTTGCGAACGAAGGAAAATCCTCAATAGTTGATCCGGAAGAAATACTGAAGATGCATGCGGTTGGCGCTGGGAAACAATGCAAGCCTGAATGGGTAAGGGCTGCCATGTTAATAAGGGCAAACCAGCTGGCCCAGGGACACAGCGCAGTAAGAGGCTCTCTGATAAATCACATTTTAAATATGATAAACAGAGACATAACTCCAGCGGTTCCCGAACTGGGGAGCGTTGGCGCTAGCGGGGACCTTATACCTTTGGCGCACATAGGTTTGGCCATAGCTGGAGAAGGGAAGGTTGTAGAAGGAGGAAAGGTTTTAGAGTCAAAAGAAGTTTTCAAGCAAAACGGCATCGAGCCTTACAGAGTAAACTTGAGGGAAGCTCTTGCGCTCATCAATGCAACCAGCTTCAGCGCTGGAGTTTTCGCGGTTGAGCTGTACAGGTCGCTGAACGTTATAATTTCTTCTCTCATATCCTCGATCCTGATCTTAGAAGCTTCCAAAGGTTCATTGATTCCAAATTCAGAAGCAGTTAACAGCGTAAAGCTTCACAATGGTCCGCGTTTGATTTCAAAGATCATTGAAAATTCTCTTTCAGACAGCAAAAGGTTGGGTTCTGCAAAAAGAGTTCAGGATCCTTACTCGATAAGGTGCTCTTCTCAGCTTCTGGGCGCGGCCCTTGATTCGATTGCATGGGCAAAAAGGAACCTGGAGAACGAGATAAACTCCTCAAGCGACAACCCCATACTTGTTGATGGTTCCTTTATGAACACCTGCAACTTTCACGGACAGTACATTGCGTATTCTTCTGACCTAGTAAAGGAAGCTGTTTCAGCCATTGTAAACTTGGAAGAAAGGAGAAGCGCACAGCTTTTGAGAAAGGAAATTAACGGCTACAAGGATCACCTTGGAGAAATCGGTGGAGTAGGTTATATGCTGATGCAGTACGCTTCCGCTGGGCTTTCAGCACTGGGCAGGCAGCTTTCTTTCCCAGCTACAGTTAACAACATACCTACAAGCGGTTTTCAGGAAGACATAGTTTCGATGAGCTATAATTCTGCTTACGTGCTTTCTCAGTTAAACGACATAGCTTTTAGAGCCGTTTCAATATCACTTGTCCTTGAGTACCTTGCTTTAAAGACCGAAAAATGCTCTGGCTGCGGAAAAATCAGCAGTATGATGTACAGCACCATTGAAAACAGATTTAAAGGTACTCTGAGCGAAACGATTGAAATCATTTCATCGGGCATAAATGAAATGAACAAAAAGTTTCTAGAAAAAAACGGGCTCAGCTTTAAAAGTATCTTTCAAAAACTTTGAAAAAAGCGATGAGAGATAATCCCGATCCAATAACGTAGAATAACTAGATGCATGAGCCTTCAAAGCCCCTGAGGTTAAGCTTGTAGAACTCATCAAAGTATTCAGACCTCGGCAGGCTTTTGCAATCTTCCCTTTTCATTATTTCTTCAAAAACATACTTCCCATCTTTTTCTCTGCACTTTTCTTTCAAAAACGCAGAAAGCTCGGAATAAGTCTTTACTGCTTCTTCAAGCATTGCATATGGCCTGCTGGAGCAGCCGTAGTGCGGGTAACAGATCTTTGACAGCTTGAGGCTCTGAAGCTTTTTTAATGACTCAAGGAACTGATCCATAAAGAAAGGCGGAGGCGCGGCCGGCCATAGCTTTCCCCCTTCCCCAAATATAAGCATGCCAGCAGAGTCACCGGGGAAAAGGGTTCCAGTTTCTTCATGGTAAAGGGCCGTGCTGTGAGAAGCGTGCCCCGGGGTGTATATAACCCTTACACCGAACTCCTTTTCCATGTACTGATCTCCGACTTTTATTATGCTGTTCTCCGGAACCGGCTCTGGATCACCCCAGTAACTGTAAATTATACCCAGAGCGTTTTTTGAAGCTTCGATTAACTTCTTTGGGTCTGCAAGGTGCTTTGCCCCCTTTTCGTGAACTATTATCTTTATCCACGGGTATTCCTTTACAAACTTCCAGGAACCCCCAGCGTGATCCACGTGGATGTGAGATACGAATATGTACTTTATATTTTCAGGACTAACGTATCTTTCAACCCTTTTTACGTAATCTTCAAAAACTGATACTGGGCCGGACTCTATAAGCGCCGCGTCTTTTCCTTTTAACAAAAGGTATCCTGAAAGGATAGGAGGCTTTCCAAGTTCCCCCAGGTAAATAACCTGAACGCTATCAGCTTCCGCCATAAGCATAAATATCCTCTTATTTATATAACATTTTGGGAAATATATAATTGATGGAAGTGTATGTTTTAGCCGCTAAAAGAACTCCTATAGGTAAGTTCGGCAGCGTTTTCAGAAACCTCTCACCGGTTGACCTCGCGGTTCAGGCCGCAAAACAGGTTATTGCTGAAGCCAACATAGATCCTGGGCTTGTAGACATTTCTGTATTTGGAAACGTTATAAGGGGGCTTCACGGTCAGGACCTGGCGAGACAGATAGCTATTAAAGCCGGCGTACCGTACCAGAAAGACGGTTTTTCGGTCGATATGGTCTGTTCAAGCGGAATGATGTCTCTTATCGTAGCTGAAAACATGATCAGAAACGGAGACGCTGACGTAGTCCTTGCCGGGGGTACAGAATCCATGAGCCAGGCCCCTTACTGTTTTAAGGGAAACATAAGATGGGGTGTTAAGATGCTTATGAACGAAAGCCTGCAGCTTGAAGACGAGATGCTGGTGGATGGTCTAGTCGATCCCTTTAACGGATTGGTTATGGGGCAGGAAGCTGACATGGTCGCCAAAGAACTTGGATACCAGCGCAAAAGCCTTGACGAAGTGGCTTTTGAAAGCCACATGAGAGCGGCCAAAGCAACAGATACAGGCCTGTTTAAAAACGAGGTAGTTCCCGTAAACACAGGCAGCTTAACGGTTAACAGTGACGAAGGGATAAGGAGGGACACTTCTTTAGAGAAACTTTCTGCTCTCAGGCCTGCTTTTGGGAAAGAGGGCCTGCACACAGCTGGAAATTCCTCTCAGATCTCTGACGGGGCTTCTGCCCTGATATTCGCTAGCGAAAAAGCTGTAAAGGAGATGTCTCTGAGACCAGTTGCGCGGATCATCGGCCATGCGTGGGCAGGGGTTGAGACCTACAGGTTCCCTGTTGCACCAGTAATCTCTACAAAGAAGCTGCTCGAAAGAACAAACAGCAAGATAAGCGACTATGACTATTTTGAAAACAACGAGGCGTTTGCTGTGAGCACGCTGATATACAGGGATCAGCTCGGGGTTGACGCTGACAGGCTTAACGTGTTTGGAGGCGCGATAGCGATCGGACATCCGATAGGAGCATCTGGTTCAAGGCTCGTGGTGACTCTGCTGAACGTCCTTAAAACAATGAAAGGAAAGAAAGGAATAGCCAGCCTCTGCCACGGGCTTGGAGGCGGCACTTCTCTAGCTGTCGAGCTGCTCTAATACTCGATTCCTTTTCTAGCGCTCACTCCTTTTGAGTAGGGATGTTTGATTTCTTTCATTTCCGTAACAAGGTCAGCTTTATCTATGATCTCTTGAGGAGCGTACCTGCCAGTCAGCACAAGCTCAACGCTTTCAGGCTTTTCCTTTATCAGGTTGAGCACATCATCTAAGCTTATAAGGTTGTAAAAGATAGCCGTTAGCACTTCGTCCATTATAATTATGTCTGTTTCGCCGGATAACATTTCTTTTCTTGCTTCCTCAAATCCTTTCCTAACTAGCTCAATATAGTCTTCCGGAGGTCTGTCCTTAACGAGTACTGCGTTGAACTTTTTAGCTATGTTTTCGTCCTTTGTCAGAAAGTATTCCTTGCCAAAGAACCCCTGTTTTACGTTATCAAATTTTGATAAAGAAATGTTTTCTCCGTAACCGCCTGTTTTCATAAAATAATATATTGAGACTTTGAGGCCCCAGCCGCTTGCCCTGATAGCGAGCCCTATCGCTGCAGTCGTCTTTCCCTTCCCGTTCCCAGTGTAAACTTCAACTATTCCCTTTTCGAGCTTCAAATGACTATCGGCTCCACGTATTCTCCCCAGACTTCCTTCAAAGCGTTTACTATTTCTCCGAGCGTGGCTCTGTTCTTTATAGCTTCGATTATGTATGGCATGAGGTTTTCTTCATTAGCCTTCTGCCTTAACCTGTTCAGCGAGCTTTCTACCGTGCTCATGTCCCTGTTCTTTTTGTATTCTTTAACCCTCTTTATCTGCCTGGTTTCTACGTATTCAGGTATCTTGAGCACCTTTATGTCAGGCTCTTCGTCTATGCGGTAAAGGTTAACGCCTATCAGAGCTCTCTTGCCTTCCTCTATCTCTTTTTGAAGCCTGTAAGCTGAGTCGGCTATCTCTTTCTGGAAAAAACCCTTTTTGATGCCTTCAAGAACTCCTCCCATGCTATCTATCCTGTCAAAGTAGCTGTAAACTTCCTCTTCCATCTTGTCAGTAAGCCATTCCAGATAATAGCTGCCACCAAGTGGGTCAACGTTGTTCGTGACGTTGCTTTCGTAAGCAATGATCTCCTGGGTCCTGAGAGCTATCATGGCAGCTTTCTCGGTTGGGAGGCCGAAGGCTTCATCATAGGAATTAGTGTGAAGGCTCTGGGTACCTCCGAGCACAGCGGCGAGCGCCTCTATAGTTGTCCTTATTATGTTGTTTTCTGGCTGCTGGGCAGTCAGAGAAGCTCCTGAAGTCTGAGTGTGGAACCTCAGCCACAGTGACCTTTCTTTTTTTGGATTGAACCTGCTCTTCATTTCTTTCGCCCAGATTCTCCTTGCCGCCCTGAACTTCGCTATCTCCTCAAGGAAATCCATTGAAGAGTCGAAGAAAAAGCTCAGCCTTGGTGCAAAGTCGTCCACGTCCAGGCCTCTCTTAACAGCCTCTTCCACATAGGTGAGGCCGTTCGCAAGAGTAAATGCAAGCTCCTGCACAGCAGTTGCACCGGCTTCCCTAATGTGGTAACCGCTTATGCTTATAGGGTTCCACTGGGGCAGGTACTTGGAACCGAACTCAAAAGTATCTATAACTAACTTTAAAGAAGGCTCAGGGGGAAATATAAATGACTTCTGGGCCATGTATTCTTTTAGTATATCGTTCTGAATAGTGCCTCTGAGGACAGCCGGGCTAACGCCGTTTATCTCACCTACAACTATGTAGAAGCCCCAAAGCATGGCAGCTGGCCCGTTGATCGTCATAGAAGTCGAAATTTCAGCCAGATTTATCCCGTCAAGCATAGTTCTCATGTCTTCGAGCGTGCTGATGGCTACTCCCGCTTTCCCGATTTCACCCCTTGCCAGGGGGTCGTCTGAATCTATTCCTAAAAGAGTGGGGTAATCAAAGGCGATGCTCAGCCCTGTTTCCCCGTGCTCTATAAGGTATTTGAGCCTCCTGTTTGTCATAAAAGCATCCCCGAGGCCTGAAAACTCCCTTATTGTCCAGAGCCTTGACCTGTACATGGTTGGATGTATGCCTCTTGTAAAAGGAAAAGCTCCTGGTAAGCCAAGCTTTTCAAAATAGCTCCCTTTAACGTCTGAGGGTATGTAAACGGTCTTTACCTTTATGCCTGAAGAAGTATAAAAATCACCCCTTTCTGGTATCGGGTTTTTCAGAACCTTTTCGGTGTACCACTTTTCGTACTCTTTCTCAAAATCGTTCATAAAGCATCTGAAATTAATTTTTTAATCGTCTCATTTAAGCTTTTATTTTTTATGTAATCAGCCATGAGCGATTCCATGCTTGTCTGCTCGATCTTAGAGTCAACTATGTATTCTAACCTAGAAGCAACCATAAAGCTGAATCTTCTCAGCACTGTTTCCTTCAGCTTTTTCCTGTAAAATGGCCTGTAATCCTCTATCAGCTTTATAAGTTCATCTAAGTTCTTCTCTTTCAGAGCTGAGACGCCCACGATCTTTGGCTCCCATCCCCACTTGTTCTTCTTTATAGCGAGGTAAAGGTACTTGGCGTATATTTCATAGTTTCCAAGATCTATTTTGTTTATGACGTAGATGTCAGTCACTTCATTGAGCCCAGCTTTTATCGATTGAACTTCGTCACCAAGATAGGGAACGCTTACGTTTATTACGAGGTCGGCAACGTCTGCAATCTCAACTTCATCCTGACCTACCCCTGTTGTTTCAACGAATATGTAAGAATACCCAAACATGTAAAAGGCGTAGATCATCTCAACGACAAAGTAGTTAAGGCCTCCTTTCCTTCCCCTTGATGGAACGCTCCTTATGTATACGTTGTCCAGGTTCCAGAGCTCGTCCATCCTTATCCTGTCTCCTAGCAGAGAGCCCTTTGAAAGCTTGCTCGTTGGGTCGTTTGCTATTATCGCCACTTTCTTTTTTTGCTCAGAAAGCCTCTTTGCCAGCTTTGATATTATCGTTGATTTGCCTGTTCCAGGAGGTCCAGTCAGCCCCATAACAAAAGGCTGCCTATCTGAAACAAGGAGCTCTGAAACGTCAAACTCTTCGCCGTTCTCTATGCGAGTCAGGAGCTTTGAGATCTGATAGGTCTGATCTATCTTTCTCAATTTGCTCTGACTCTGTTTTTTATAAAATCAACTATCTCTTTTATGTCTGTGCCTGGACCAAAAACCGCAGCAACCCCCAGCTTTTCTAGCTTCTTCTTGTCCGATTCCGGTATTATGCCTCCGCCTATAACAAGCTTGTCCTTTATGCCGTACTTCTTAAGCAGCCTCATGACTTCTTTGAAATGATACATGTGGGCCCCTGAAAGCACGCTCAGGCCTATCACGTCAACGTCTTCCTGTATCGCTGTCTTCACGATCTTTTCGGGGGTCTGCCTTATCCCTGTGTAGATCACATCGAATCCAGCTTCCATGAGAGAACGCGCGAGGACTTTAGCTCCCCTGTCGTGCCCGTCAAGCCCGGGCTTAGCTATCAAAACCTTTATCCTTTTGGTCGGGGACATCGATAATTTATTGCAATTCTCGATATATAAAAATGAGCTTTTTTGTTGCGTTTTAATGAAATTTTAGACATGACTTAAAAAAGGTAAAAAGGTTAGAAATACTTATATGATCGATATCGAAATCGATAACATTATGAATCCTGATGTTGAGCTCATAGATGTTTCTAAAGTTTATGGGGAAGGGATAAAAGTAACAGCGTTAGAAAGGATAAACCTTAAGGTAGAAAGGGGGGAGTTCCTGTCAATAGTTGGGCCTTCAGGATCTGGCAAAACAACGCTTCTTAACATAATAGGAACGCTTGACAGGCCTACAGAGGGCAGGGTACTGATAGCTGGTAAAGACACGACTCAGATGGATGACGACGAGCTTTCTGAAATCAGGAACCGGTTTATAGGTTTTGTATTCCAGGCATTTAACCTGATAAACAGGCTTACTGCTCAGGAAAACGTTGAGCTCCCTCTGATAGCTAGAGGGATACCAAAGAAAGAGAGGGAAAAGAGGGCGATCGAAGCCCTCAACATAGTTGGGCTAGCTCACAAAGCTAAGAAGAAGCCAACTGAGCTCAGCGGCGGGGAGCAGCAGAGGGTTGCGATAGCGAGGTCGCTTGCAAGCGATCCGACACTCATACTAGCTGATGAGCCAACTGGCAACCTGGACAGCAAGAACGCGATGAACGTAATGAATGTGCTACTTGACATAAACGAAAAGTTCTCGAAAACCATAATCATGGTCACGCACAACTTAGAGCTCGCAGAGATGACGAAGAAGATAATACGCTTAAGGGACGGCAAGATAGAGGGGGTTGAGGTTTTAAGATGAACAGGTACATCGAGCTGTCTCTATCGGTTTTGATATTGGTCAGCGCGTTCGTAATCCCGGTTGAATCTTTTGCGTCGAGCCCATTTATCATATATTATAATTGGGGTGCACCGCAATCACCTATAACAGTTAGGCCCGGTTACACGAACCAGCCGTTTGTAGTTATTCTGCAGCCGAATCCTGAATACAAGTACGGGATATTGAACCTTACAGGTACACCTTTGACAAACGTTTCTGGAGGATATCTCGCATACAGCCTGCCATCTCAGTCATCTACTTTTACTTTCTATCTGAACGTAAACAGATCTGCAAGTGCAGGTAAATACCCTGTAAACTTCAGTGTTTACTACTTAAACGGCAGCTCATCGTCCTCGATCCTCTATATAAGCGTTAGCCCGCCTCCAAAGGTTTCAGTTTTGGAAGCTTACTGGGGACAGGGAAATACGTTTCCAACTCCGGGATCAGGGGTTCAGTACCTGAGCATACTGATAGGCAACCCGGACAAATACACTGTAAGCTACGTTAACCTTACACTAAAGCTTCCTGAAGGAATATATTCCGTTACTGGCTCAGAAAAAGCGAGCGCATACGTTCCTTATATAGCACAGGGTTCATTCCAGACAGTACAATTACCAGTTAACGTTACGGATAGCGTAAAGCCAGGAACCTATTCCGTGTACTACAACATAGGCTTTGAGGATTACCAGGGCGTCAGCTACAGCTCAAGCGGTTCCTTTAACGTAACAGTGTATTCTCAGGGAAAGGTCGATGTGCTGGCCCTCTCAAGCGTGGCACCTGAAGACTCTGTGGCCAGCGTTTACTTTAGAATTTATAACAGCGGCGCAACTCCTGTAACTCAGGTTCAGGTTGAGCAGATCCAGACTGAGCTGCAGCCAATCGGCAACAACTTCACCCAAGTTCAGTACATGCCAGCCGGAAGGTCTTTAACTTTTGTTTATAACTATTCAACACAGAACGCTCCGGAGGGCACATACCCTGTAGCTTTTCAGGTAACGTACGTGACAGCTAACGGACAGGTTTACGATCAGAGCTATGAGGCTTACGTTTCTGTAACCGCACCGTACCAGTACGTGAGCCTTACAGTTGACCCGACAGAAGTTTACTACATGAGGAACAACACGTTAAGCCTGGTCGTGGCAGACTCTTACAGCGGAAGCTCGTTAAAGGACGTGCAGCTTTACATACAGCCCGTGAGCAACCTCTACATTTACAACTATACTGGAATTATGAACATCGGGAACATCAACGCAGGATCTCAGAAAACCATTAAGATCTATGTGTTGCCAGAAATAAACCTGCCAGCGGTAATACCGTTACAGGTTGAAGTCAGCTACATGAACCCTTACGGGTTCTTCCAGGAACAGAGTTTCACGATACCAATATTTGCAAACGGCAAAATACAGATATCTTTTGAATCCCTTAACTTAAACGCAACAGCTTTTAATGGTTCAGCGATAAGCATATCTGGAAGCTTGGTCAATTCCGGGACTCAGGAAGCTTATTACGGAACAATAGAGGCCTATCTGCCGAGCTTCAGCGAAAACGTTACATCTTACATAGGAGACCTTCCCGTTGATTCTCCGACTCCATTTGCACTTTCCCTTTACATACCTCAGAACGCTCAGCCTGGTTCGTACACCTTATACTTGCGCTACGTCTATCAGGACTCTTACGGAAATACATACAGCTATGCTGTAAGCACACCAGTAACTGTTTATATTGCGCATATAGCTCAAACGAAACCAGGCACGTACCATTACACCGGAATATTTAGCATATCAGTTCTAGCTGTAATAGTGCTTCTGATAGTTCTGATAGTAATCTGCGCGAGAAGAAGGAAATGAAGCTAACAGACGTGTTGTTTTATTCTTACAAATCGCTTGAAGAAAGAAAGCTGAGGGCGGCCCTTACAGTGCTTGGAATACTGATAGGTCCTGCTGCCGTCATCGGGATAACAGGCCTAACTTCTGGCTACGGTAGCAGCATAACTGGACAGCTACTCCAATTGGGGACAAACACGATACTCGTCGAGCCAAACTCAGGCAAGACGATAAGCCAGAACATGATTAACACGATAAGCGGGATAAAGGGGGTTAAAGGCGTGTGGCCTTTTTACGCATTACCAGCTCAGATAAGCACACCTGGGGGCAACGAGAACGTTGAAATATTTGCAATAAATCTGCAGCAGGGGATTGAGGAAGCTGTTCCAGGGCTGAAGTTGGCTCAAGGATCTTTTCCCTCTGCTTATGATACCTATGGGACTACAATTGGCTGGGACATAGCGAACCCAACAAACTCACAATACCCGCACTATAAGCTTGATCAGGTGGTTACTGTAAAGTTTTCTTACGCTGGTCAGAGCGCAAGCAAAACGTTTCTGGTAGAGGGCATACTTCAGAAGTTTGGACCTTCTTACATAATAAATGTAGATCAAGGAATGTTTGTGTCTTTGCAGACTGGTAGCCAATTAACTGGAAATTCGCCTTACGCTGGGCTTTTGGTTGTTGCGCAGAGCCCTTCAGACGTGAACTTCATAATGCAGCAGATACAAAAGACTTACGGGAATCAACTGACCGTAATGAGCTCGCAGCAGGCTCTCAACATAGCTAACTCAATTACGGGGACGCTCAACCTCTTGCTGGCTTCAGCGGCTTCAGTATCATTCCTGGTTGCCTTTGTAGGGGTTACAACGACAATGTACACCAGCACGCTGGAAAGGACAAAGGAAATAGGAATACTGAAAGCTCTCGGCTTTAAAAACAGGGACGTGATGAACGTATTCATATTTGAGTCAGCTATAATGGGGTTGATAGGAGGAATTTTAGGAGTTATATCTGGTATGGGCGCTTCTTACCTTTTAATTTTAATCATCCCGCACTTTTTAAGATTCGGAAACGGCCAGAATTCTTTCTCCTTGGGCCCAGTCAGCCCTGTTTTTAACGTCAACATCATAGTTGCGGTGATATTAGCTTCACTTTTGATAGGGGTACTGGCTGGAGCTGCTCCGGCTTACAGAGCTGCAAAAGTTGACCCTATAAAGGTACTCAGGAACGAATAAACAACTTATTTTAATTCGGCTCAGCCTTTCCAGGGACATACATCGAGCCCTATCAAAAAAATATGTGAAGAGTGGCGAACTGAACAGGAGCACCGGAAAACATTTAAGCGATCACAAGGCCGATGACGCTTGTAAAAATAAGATTACATTTTTTGATTGCTATTACTATGGCCATTACATCAGCAAATATAAGTATGTCGATTATCAGCTTAACTTGCAGTGAAATTACCAAAGCTATAGATTTCTTAAAATTTCTGGAAATATTGGTGTTTTAGATCTTTAACGAAAGAACGATGTCGAGTATCTGATCAAGCTTTATTGTTTCCTCCTCGGATGGCCTAGGCATGCTTGAAATGTATACGCCGTACGGTTCATACTTTGTCCCGTCAAAGCCGTAAGGTGAGAAAAACGCATAATTATCAACGATCTCAAAGACGGCTTCCAAATATGAGTCTATTAGCCGCAACCCTTCACAGGCGTTCTTTTTGTTCTTAAGATCTCTTTCATATGCGTTTACTGAGAAAAGAACCACATACTTATCACTGTAATCGTTTACAGCCTTTAAAAGGAGCTCGAGCTCTTCTTTCAAGCTGATCTTGAACATATCAGTTGAAGGCCTTCCGTATGTTGGGTTGGAAAGAGGTATGTTCGATAGCTGTATACCCTTTGAAAGGAGATCTTCAAAAGGTGTTCTCCTGAGTATAATTTGCCATACCTTTATCGGTTCAAAAAACTCCCTGTTTTCGACAACTCCCCTGTAAGTTGAACTGAAAAGGTTTAAGAGAAACCTGGGGTTGCAATCGGCAAAGCTTGAATACGAAAGCCCGCTTATCGAAACAGCTACCGCTCTCATTGTATCAACCTGTTGAGCGATTCAACCAAGTAATTCTTAGAGACCACGCCAACAATCCTGTCCACGACGTGGCCGTTCCTAAAAAGAAGAAGCGTAGGAAGCCCGTAGATTTCGTATTTTTCTGCTGCTTCAGGATAGTTCTGAGTGTTTATCCTGCCGAAGTTTATCTTTGAATATGCGGGGGCTACGCTCTGAAGGATCCTGTGAAGTATGTGACAGGGAGCGCACCATGGTGCCCAGAAGTCAACTACAGCATATTCAGAACTTTCAATGAACTCCTCGAGCTCTTCGAAACTCAAACACTCAATAAGTTCTTGCATAACAGACTAATAAACAAATCAAATTTAAACTTACTTTTTCTTTTTTATGACTTTTTAGGAAATCTTTCAGTATACCTTAAGGCCAAGCACATAGTGTATGAAGACGCCGAGCGAAAAGGTCACTATTGAAGCGGCTATGGCGAGCCCGATCATTTCTAATATCTTTCTTTTGTAATCAACCCCGGTTGTTATGCTTGTTATAAAAGCTACAAGGGCCAGGACGATTACTGTGAAAATGTAAGAAAGTACCTGGTCAACCCTTATGCTTAACGAGAGAAAATACGGCAATGTAGGTATGAGCGCTCCTACGAGATAAGAAAAACCTACAAAGAAAGCCGACTCCTTTGCTGTCGACTCTTCTTTTTCATCTGGCTGAGGTATGCCAAAAACCCTGCTCATAAGAAGTTGCCTCTGCCTCTTGTTTTCGTTAAGTTCTCCCTCAGATTTTGACGAGATGTATGCTCCCACAGCCATCGAAAGGCTTCCAGAAACGCCTATCACTATTCCTGCTATGCCTACGAGGAAGCCTACCGCGTAGGCACCAACAAACCCCGAAACTGCGGCTAAAAGTTCTATGAGACCATCGTTTATGCCGAGCAGGATGTCCCTTATATTCTTTAAAAACGCGCTTTCTGTTTTGGTCCTGAAAAAGCTCTCGTGCTCCATTTCGTCTTCAATAACCCTTTTCAGCGTATCCTTTTCTTCGTTTGTCAAACGCTGATCGTCATAGAGCTTAAGGTAGTTTACCACCGTCGCAGATTCCCTTTCTTCAAAAAGCTTCATGGTAAGGTTGAGCCCAAAAACGTAAAAGAACAAAGCCTCGAGCGAAATGAAGAAATTGTTCGGGGGATTTGGTATCTGTATCGAAAGCCTGTTCATCATCTTTCTAAAGAACTCCGCGTGAAACCTTTCAACGTTTGACAGTTCCTTTAACCTTTCTTTGGCTTCCTTATCTTTCACTAATTTTGAAAGCTTCTCATAAAGCATCATGTCGTGAAGTTCGTCAAGGTAGAAGGACGCTATCAAATCCATGATTGGTTTATTGAAAAAATTTTATTTAAACGTTCTTAAAATATGCATTAAAAATAAATTATTTAAAATGATAATTTTCAGTCCAGCCGGTAAAGGTATGGCAGAGAAACGCCCAGGGGTTCCTCTGGCTCAAGGTCAAGAACTCTGTCCCCGAGGATCTTTGAAACAGGGTCGTACTCCATAAGACTCAATTCACCTTCCACAAGCCCGGTTATTAAGCCTCCGGTTTTGTTTACTGATACTGAAAAAGCGAGGCCCAGTTCAGCAAGCTTGCTCTGAATCGACTCCGTAACGCTTGGCGATATGTTTTCGCTCATCAGCAGTACCTTCGCGTCTCCGACTTTTTTGAGCAGCTTAAACAGGTTAAGCGCAAAAGACGGTATACCTCCCTCTCCGTGTAAAGGCAGAGCTACGATTGGCTGGTTTGAAGAGGGCAAAAGCGATTGGTTTTCGGCGTCTATTGCTTTTATGGTCGCATATATTTCTTCTGCTATCTCGCTGAAGATAGCAGAATACGGTTTGTCCTTTAAAGCGTCTTCATAGGCCTCAGCCTCAAATATTATCAGGGGCTTGTTTTTAGAGAGTATCCTCTTTATCTGTGTTGCCGCCTTGAACTTAGCGGACTTTTCTTCTTCAAAAGGGGTAACGCCAACGTATATAAAGCCGTCGAGGTCTTCATCTATACCATCTTTGCCAAGATTGAACACGTAATATCTCTTTGAAAGCTTTAACCCTTCTTTGTCAGCTAAATCCAATACGTATTTGCCAATCATACCATTGACTAAGATTCGGTTTAAATAAGACATAAATGGCACTTGCCATTTCATTAGATATAAAAGAACCTATACAAATATCATTAATTACTGATAAACAAAAATTGACACGACAGTTGTTATATATGTTTAACTGATTTGGTAAGATCATTTAACTTTTGAATAAAAATATTCACAAAAAACCATAACATACATGACAGCCCTGTTTGGCTAAAATAATTCTTTTAGATATATTAAAATTTGACCATAAAAGTTTAAGAGAAGATTATATATCAAGTACTTTCATTGATTAAAAAGATGCGGTATTATATTGAAACTTACGGATGTGCTGCAAACGAGTTTGATAGCCTCGTTATTTCAGATTTTCTGGAGAAGGAAGGATGGGAAAGAAGTGACCTTAATGGTTCTGACCTTATAGTAATAAACACTTGTGGTGTTAAGAAGCCTACAGAGGACAAGATACTCTACAGGTTAAAAGAAATAAACGCGCTTAACAAAAAGGTAGTCGTAGCTGGATGCCTTACCAGGATAGACCCGGAAGCGTTAAAGGCCGTTGGCTTTAACGTTGCTATAGACGTCAGATCATTGAACAGAATAGGCGAAGCGGCCGAATCAGCTCTAAAAGGCGCAAAGAACGAGTTCATTCAATCGGATAAAAATTTTGATAAGGTTGCTTTCTTAGCAAAAAAATTAACCGAAACAATAGGAGTCATAGAGGTTCAGGAAGGCTGTGCCTATAACTGCTCATATTGCGCAACTAAGATCTCCAGAGGCAGCGCGTTCAGTTTTCCTGACAGTTCAATACTGAGAAGCGTGAGTGAGCTGGTAAGAAAAGGAGCGGTAGAAATATGGCTTACAGGGCAGGACGTAGCGGCATACAGGTATGAAAAAAAGGATCTGGCGGATCTTTTAATGGAAATCGATACAGTCGATAAGGACTTTTACGTTCGGGTTGGGATGTCAACGCCACCATTTTTTAAAGGTATAGCTGAAAAGCTGTTGAGGTCTTACCCGAAAAAGGCTTACAGGTTCTTTCACATACCCGTACAGTCTGGGAGCGATAGGGTTCTGCTTGACATGAAAAGAGGGTACAGGGCGAGCTTGTTTGAGGACCTGGTAAGAAAGGTACGCTCCTTTTTTCCCGATGCCACAATAGAAACTGACATCATAGTTGGTTACCCAACTGAAACTGAAGAAGATTTTGAGGAAACTATCGAGTTGCTGAACAGGACAAGGCCCAACGTCGTTAACATATCGAAATTCTGGAAAAGACCTAACACCGAAGCTTCAAAGCTTAAGGAGCTTGACTCAAAAGTAGTTGCTGAAAGATCTAAAAGGGCTTATGAGCTCATCCTGCAGATCATGAAAGAAGAAAATCAGAAGTGGATAGGATGGGAAGGGGAAGCTTTAGTTACTGAAAAGAGCGAAAAAAGAACTGGCTGGAAAGCTAGAAACACAGCATACAAACAGATAATAATCGAAAGCGAAAGAATGCTGCTCGGGAAAAAGGTGTTAGTCAAAGTTCATGGGTCTGACCCGGTTAACCTCTACGCCAGGCCTCTTTATGTTATTGATGAACAGGAATCCATCACAGACAATACTTCATTCAGCTTAAGTTCTAAAAGTGTAAATTAAGCACAGGTTATTAAAAAGTACCGCCAAATAATATGCGACCTCGATGATATCAAGGAAGAGCCGTCTGAGGTGTGATGTAGATTATGAGTGATGAGAGGTCAAAATTTGCGGTCTTACTGTCAGGTGGAAAGGACAGCAACTACGCGATTTTTCTGAACAAAAGAAAAACTGGCAAGATGCCGTGCTGCGCGATAACAGTCAAAGCGAAGGAAGACGACATGCTCTTTCATTATGAAAACGTAAAGTGGGCTGAGCTTCAGTGCCAAAGCATGGGTTTGCCATGGATCTTCGTGGATGAACTAGAAGAAGGGCTGAAAGAGGCCAGAGAAAAGTACGGGGCCGACTCGTTACTAACCGGAGGAATACTGAGCAATTTTCAGAAAAAGCGGTTTGAAAGTTTGGCAGCGAAGTTCGGGATGAACGTCTACTCACCTCTATGGGGAGTTGATCAGGAAGAGTACATGATTCAGCTGGTCAAAGACGGTATAGAATACATAATAGTTAAGGTGGCCGCACTAGGTCTGGGAAAAGAGTGGCTAGGAAGGAAGATAGGCATGAAGGAAACTGTTGAGCTATTAGAGCTATCCAGAAAGTACAGGTTTAACCCTAGCTTTGAAGGGGGAGAGGCTGAAACATTCGTTCTGAGGTCGCCGCTTTACAGCAGAGGTATAACGATAAAGCAATATGAGGTAATATGGAAAAAAGATTCGGGGGTATATTTAATAAAGGAGGCAGCGTTTGAGTAATTGTAATGCTTGAAGAGCTAAAGGAAGGGTTAAAGAACGCTTTTGACAAGCTCCTGAAAGGTGGAGTTGATGAAAAAGCCATAAGGGAATTTATACTCGACCTTCAGAGGACCCTGATCAGAGCTGACGTAAACGCGAAAGTAGTTTTTGACTTCACCAAAAAGGTGGAGGAAAGGCTCAAGACAGCCTCTGAGCTTCCCGGGGTCTCTTTTAAAGAAATGGCGATAAAAATAGTTTACGAAGAAATGACAAACCTTCTTGGGGGAGAGTACAAGCTTCAGTTAAAACCAAAGAACGTGATCATGCTGGTTGGCATACAGGGTTCAGGCAAGACCACTTTTTCTGTAAAGCTCGGGAACTACTTAAAACAGAGGGGTTATTCTGTCGGCATAATAGAGGCTGACGTGTACAGGCCAGGGGCTTATGAACAGGTTTCTCAGCTGGCAGAAAGAGCAGGGCTTAGCGTTTACGGCTCTAAGGACGAAAAAGACCCGAAAAAGATAGTCGAGAACGGACTGAAAAACTTTTTTGACAAAAGCGTAGTGATAATAGACACCGCTGGAAGGCATAAAAACGAGCAGGAGCTTATGAAAGAGGTAAAAGAGCTTTACAGCGAATTTAATCCAACGTTAACTTTGCTCGTGATAGACGCAACGATAGGACAGCAGGCATACTATCAGGCCAAAGCTTTTGCTGAGACCGTTGGAGTGGGGGGCATAGTGATTACAAAGCTAGATGGCACGGCAAAAGGAGGGGGTGCGCTTGCTGCAGCAGCCGCTACAGGGGCAAAGGTTTATTTTATATCTACGGGAGAGAGGATAGAGGAAATAGAGGAGTTCAACCCGAAGAGGTTCGTAGGCAGGCTCATAGGGCTTGGTGACCTGGAAGGCCTGCTAGAAAGGGTCAAAAACGCGGAGATACAGGTTTCAAAAGAGCAGACTAAAAAGATAATGTCGGGAAGGTTTACGCTTGAAGACTTCCTCGAGCAGATAGAGCAGATGGAAAAGATAGGGCCTATGGAAAAGATCGTCGAAATGCTGCCTCTGCCTGTAAAGGTTGACAAGAAGGAGATAGAGAAGGCAAAGGTTCAGACGAAGAAATGGAAGGCGATAATCTTAAGCATGACGCCAGAGGAAAGGACAAACCCAAAGCTGATCAACGGATCTAGGATGAGGAGGATAGCCCTTGGTTCTGGGACAACGGAAAAGGATGTTAAAGACCTCCTTGAAGCTTTTGAGAAAGGGAAGACCTTTATCAAGGGCGCAAAGCGGACTAGGTTTGCTTTCTGAACCTGCCATACTGTAACGGGTTCTTTATGTTGTCACAAGTTTCGTCCCTCCTGCAGAGGTGCAGGGCAAGAAGCTTTTCGCAGCTGGGAACCATGTACTTTGTCCCAGAACCCTTGCTGCCTGAGATCTGCATTACCTGATATTTTGTGATCCTTTCGTTAAAATCCGGGGCCGTCCTGAAAAGCTCCACTATATCATCAGGGTTCCAGCCTATGTTCGTCAGGTAAGTGGCTATAAGGAACCTCGCGGAATGCGGAATGTTGACTCCCTGCTTTAGCTGGTTAATCTGGTAGTCGACGCAGGGGGGCATCTTCCCAGTATAAACGAAGGCCCTTGGCTTTGGCTTTGCTTCTTCGATTTCTTTCACAAGTGAAAGAAGGCTTCCCTTAATGTTGGGCTTTGGCATGTTCTTTAGCCTTTCAACAATCATTTTCATAGAAATTTCCCTGAACATGTGAGCAAGCTCGCTGTACTTTACGTAAACATTTCCCATGTAAACCCACCTGTTCACTAGCTTCCAGGACTCCTCTCCCTTTACAGAGAACCTCATATAGTATGGGATTGGCATCAGGAACCCTTTATCAAACTGGTCAAGCTTTACCCCAGAAATTCTTTCAAAGATTGCCCTCACAACTTCTCTACCCCTTGGGTTTTTCTCTATCTCTTCCAGCAGGTAAGATTCGCTCCTTCTCGCCTCAGCTATCGCAAACCTGCTGTAGATTACCTGATCTTCTGTAAACCTCACAGCTATCATCGAAATTACAAAAGATACTAAAGATACGTCGTGGTGCACGTCGTCCATCTTCGGAGATACGCCTGTCCTGATTCCGGTCACGAGCCTTTTTCTTGTTGCATCCAGAACATCCCCTGGATCAAAGCCCATTATCTCTATAGAATCTATTTTATCGATGGTCAGCCCCGGGTTTCTCTTTAAGGCATAGGAAATACTCTCCGGCAAAAAAGGATACTTTGCGTAATCTTCGATCCCAAGGAACTCCTGCAACAATCATTTTAAAAAGCTGTCAGAATTAAAAGCTTATCGATAGAAATAATTATAAAATGCCTGTTCTAACATATAAGTATGTTTCATTTACAGACCAAGGACGTCAACAGCTGGAACATGGTCATAAAGGCAGCATCAGCGCTGCTTGAAGAAGTAGCTCTTGAGTTTCATCCTGACATGATAACTATGAGGAACATGGACCCTTCTCACATAGCCATGCTAAACCTTGAATGGCTCAAGCAGTCTTTTGATGTTTATGAATGCGATGGGGAGCACGTAGTTACTTTAAGGATAGACGACCTTGCAAACGTAATGAAAAGGGCTTCTAAAGGGGAACAGATAGAGATGTCGCTCGGAGAGGGCAACACTTTGCTGATAAAGGTTTCTGACGGCTTTCAGAGGGAATTTGTACTGCACATCTTAGAATCATCACACACAGCCGTTCCTGTACCAAAGGTTAACTTTTCTGCAAAGATAGTCATGACGTTAAAGGGGTTCAGGGAAGCCCTTGCTGACATAGAAACAGTATCTGACGAAGTAAACATGAAGGCCGACACCGGGGCTCTTGTGCTGAGCGGTTCCAGTGAATACGGAAACGTAAAGGTAACGGTCACAACCGCTACCCCTGATGTCAAAGAAATAACAGTTAACGAGCCGTCTTCGGCTTCTTACAGCATCGAGTACCTTGAGAAGTTCATAAAATCGCTGTCTTCTTCTCTTGATTACATAACTATTGAGTTCGGGAACAGGCTCCCGATAAGGGTTCAAGCTCCGCTAGATGATAAGGGTTCAAAGCTAGAGTACTACCTTGCACCGAGGGTTGAGTGATGAACATAAAAAGGATCTTTGCATTTGAAAACCTTTACATCGCAGCTTTTCTCTTGATACTTTCTGGGATAATCAGCTTTGTAGTTGGGAAAACTTCTGTGCCCCTTACTGCTGCCTTTACGTCTAACCTTTCTTACCAGACACTTTTTGAAACGATAGTTCTTTTTTTCATAAACGTTCTGGGCGTTTCAGGTTTCTTCCTGCTTTTCAGAACAGGAAAGGCAAACGATGTACGGGTCGCCAGGACTTACCTCTTTACCGGACTTATATTCATAGTTGTATGGTACCTCTTGATTTACGAACTCTATTACACTGTAGCCTAAATTTAGTTCAAAGTTATCCAAAAGCTTTAATAACCTTTCTTGCTACTACATTCGAAGGTGAAGCCGATGAGCCAAAAACCTAGTTATGTAAAGTTTGATACGCCAGCTGAGCTTGCCCAGGCTGCGCTGGATGCAGTCAAGCAGGCAAAAGAAACCGGAAAGATTAGGAAGGGAACAAACGAAGTAACAAAAGCTGTGGAAAGGGGCGAGGCCAAATTGGTGGTAATTGCAGAAGACGTTGATCCTCCAGAAATAGTAACGCATTTGCCCTTGATCTGCAGCGAGAGAAAGATACCATATATATACGTTAAGTCAAAGAAGGACTTGGGAGCCGCAGCGGGATTGCAGGTAGCGTCTGCAGCTGTAGCGATAGTCGACCCTGGACAGGCTAAACAGATACTGGATCAAATTACTTCTCAGCTCCAGAAAATAATAGGTGTATAGAATATAAATGAGCGAAGAGGAGCACCTAACCCCTGCACAGGTAGTACAGATAGTTGGGAGGACAGGGGTAGCCGGTGAAATAACCCAGGTAAGGCTGAAGATCATGGACGGGCCTGAAAAGGGAAGGATACTTACAAGGGACGTGAAGGGACCAGTAAAGCTAGGGGACATAATAATGCTCAGAGAGACAGAGAGGGAAGCAAGGAAAATAAAGTGATAGAAAATGATATCTCAAAAAGTTTGTTCTTTTTGCGGAAGACCGATAAAGCCTGGTACTGGGATCACAGTTATCATGAACGACGGGAGCGTCCTGAGGTTCTGCAGTTTAAGGTGCAGGATATACATGCTTGAACACAAAAAGGATCCAAGAAAGCTTAAATGGACAGCAAAACATAAGTAATCACTATGAGCGACAGAACTTTAATTGTTATAAAGCCTGACGCTGTAAAGAGGGGCCTTATTGGGCAGATAATAAGCCGTTTTGAAGCAAAAGGTTTTGTAATAAGAGAGCTAAAGATGATGACCCTTACAAAGGAAAAGGCAGAAGAGTTTTATTCTGTTCATAAAGGGAAACCTTTTTTTAAGGATCTTGTTGATTTTATAACCTCTGGGCCTGTTGTAGCAGCAGTCCTGGAGGGAAGAAACGCGGTAGAAGCTGTTCGAATAATGATAGGGAGCACAGACGCTTCAAAAGCTCCCCCGGGTTCAATAAGGGGGGACTTTTCCTTAGGGCTCACGGACAACAGCATCCACGCCAGCGATTCGTTGGAAAGCTTTCAGAGAGAAGCAAAAGCGCTTGATTTGATTTGACAGAAAGCTATAAAGAATTTGCAACTTATAATGGCTTAAATTATATAAAGCAAGATACTGACTTCAGAAAATACGAAGCCATAGCGTTTGATGTGGATGGAACGCTCGTTGACTCGCGGTTGTCTTATAACGAGACAATCTATCATACCGTTTCCATGTTTTTTCAGTGGTCAGTTGGTTTTAAACCCCCAAAGGATGAAATAAAGAACTCCATAGCAAAGTTAAGGCTGACGGGCGGGTTCAACAATGACTGGGACACTTCTTATACCATTCTTATAGGCCTTTTCTCTGGCCTTCCAGATGAACTGTTAAAGATTATTTCATCTCCAGAATACAGGTTCTTCAAGAGCTTTACAAAGATTAAGGTTAACAGGGAAAGCTTGACAGAAGCTTCTATAAAAGCACTGAATTACCTGTTGATGTACGCGGACAACAGGGGGCTACAGAGCATAGAAGAAGGGATCAGGAAGCTTTACAACAAAAAGGACAAGCTGAATTACCTGACTGAAATCAAAAACAAGCTGAATTACCCGAGCTTACCGGGAAAAAGCATACTTTCGAGCGTTTTTGAGGAGCTGTACCTCGGGACAGACCTTTACACCGAAATGTGGCAGGTCGAGCCAGTTTTCAAGGTAAAAAAAGGACTTATAGAAGAAGAAAAGGTTGTGCTTGATAACGACGTCAAGTTATTCATTAAAAAGAGGTTCGGAAACAGGATAGGCATAGCAAGCGGGAGGCCAAGGAAAGCTGCAATGAGAACTCTAAAAGACCTTATCGGGAGCTTCTTTAACTCAGAGGGTTCTTTTTTCATAGATGACGCATACTACAAATCAAAGGACGAATGGCTCGGCAAGCCAAACCCATTTCTGATCGAACAGGTCTTCAAAAGCCTAAATGTACGCAGTTGCCTTTACATTGGGGATTCATACGAGGATATGTTAATGGTAAAAAACGCAAAAGACCACGGGTATGAAGCAGGGTTCGTCGGGGTCTACGGCTTTTCAGCGGACCCAAAGAGCTTCGTTCATAAATTCATAGAAACGGGAGCTGATGCTGTTCTTCCTTCTGTAAACGATATAAAATTTTTATTCTAAAGCTTAAAACACGAGCGACATTAACCGCAAAGATTCTGAATTTGTTCTACTTTTAAAAAAACGTTTAATTTAACAGTAGCATTTAAAACTTTTAATAAAAAACATATAAATATGAGCGTTAACGAGATCGAACACTCCGCAGGGGGTGTTGTGTTTAAGGAAAATAAAAGCGGTCCCCTCTACTTAGTGTTGATGAGCAAGAGGAGGATCTGGGAGTTCCCGAAGGGCCACCTAGAGCCCGGGGAAGATACCAGGATGGCCGCAATAAGGGAAGTTAAAGAGGAAACAGGTTTAAACGACCTGGAGATTTTTGACGGCTTTAGCTTTACGATAAACTATGAGTTCTTTAAAAACGGGAGCAAGGTAAAGAAAGACGTGGTGTATTATATCATGAAGACGAATTCTCAGAGCGTAACGATAAGTGAGGAGCACATAGGTTATATGTGGCTTTCCTATGCAAAGGCCCTTGACACTTTAACCCACAAGAACTCAAAAAACCTTTTGATGGAGGTAAATTCCTGGCTGATGGCTCTCAACGGTTCGTGGCGAGCATAAACTTTAATCAAAAACATTTTATTAATCATTAAAAATGTTTAACTTTTATAACTTTATATAATACTGTTAACTAACAGTCTAAGAGATTTGAGCAGCAATCTTATGACAAAAAGGTTAAAAATAATATTTTCTGTACTCGCTTCAAAGAGCAGACTTGAGATACTCAAGATACTTTCTGCAAAGGGTGGCATGACTTACACTGAGCTCAAGGAAGCTTCAGGCTTTACTCCAAAAAGAGAGTCCGGAAAGTTCGCTTATCATTTGAAAAAGCTCGTTCAGCAGAACCTTGTAGTGCAAAACAAGCAGGAGAGGAAGTACATGATCGCCCCACTCGGCAGACTTGTGCTTTCTCTTGCAAAACAGATAGAGGAAGAGTCACTGGTTTCTTCTGGCAGGCTTTACGTGAGGGAATCTTCTCAGAAGATAGAGGAATTCGACACTTCAAAGATAGTCCAGAGCCTTATAAAAGAAGCTAACGTGCCTGTTGAAGTTGCCCAGAACATAGCTAGCGAAGCTGAGTCAAGAATATACAAGTTCCAGCTGGCATACCTGACTTCACCTCTGATAAGGGAAATAGTTAATTCAATTTTGCTGGAGCAGGGAATGGAACAGTACTGGAAAAAGCTGAGCAGGCTCGGAATACCGGTTTACGACCTTGAGCTCATGCTTGAAGATACTAGCAAAGAGGGCGAGGGTTTCGAGGACCTCGTTTACAGGGCGGCAGAAAGGATATTTTCAGATTATCTCGTAAGATCGGACCTGCCAACAGACCTTATAGATGCTCATTTCAACGGAGAAATACACCTTCCTTACCCACATAACTGGATGTTCAAACCGGACATAGTCGCCCTTGACTTTACCATGTTAAGCGAGAACGTAAGCGCTCAGGGGGGTTCAAACTGGAACAGGTTTGTGAGCATGGTCTATGGTCTGTCAAGAGAAACGAATTCTGAAGTCTTTATAAAGGTGGACAGCGATTCTCTGAAAAAAGTAAAGGGCGAAACCTTTACTTTGCTTCACAGTTTGCTGCCCAGCACTGCGAGGTCTCCTCTGATCACGATCCACCTTGAAGACGCTGACGAAGAGCTGATAAAAGAGTACCAGGACTACCTTTTCAAAATAAAGAAGCCAAAGGTTGTTCTGAGCGTTAAAAGCAACAAGATAAAGGACAGCATACCTTTAATACTGGTAAACAACGACTACAAAACGGCAACGGGCTTCAAGTTGAGCGAAGAAAAGGGGCTTGAAATGGGGGTAATATCAGCTTCAGTGAACCTGCCACATCTGGCAAATGAAGCGCAGAACGAGGAAAGCTATTTTAAAGTTAAGGTTCTTTTACTTAAGGACATACTGCAGGACGCTATTGCACAGAGGAACAAGCTGTTGAACGGCAGGCTGCTGATGGGGCTTTTACCGTCTTTAAAGGAAATAGCGGTCAAGCACCCATCTGAATACATTACTTCCTTGGTCAACCTTGCTGGCCTCAGAGAGAGCATGATAATGCTAAACATAAACCAAGATGAAGTAACAAAGAAGGAGATGGAGCTCATAGACCTTTTGCAGGAAAAAGTTGGATATCCTGTTTCATGGATTCAGGACGACTCCGGGGAAAGACTGGCTTACCTTGATTCGCAGAAGCTAGGGAAAAAGTACAATCCGCAACCGTATTCCCTTGGGCTGGAAGTTTATGACAAAAACGGATTTGACGCTCAGGAGGTAAGGGAGCTGAACAGACACCTCAAGGGGGGCTTGAGATTATCCCTGGGATTCCACATAGACGATAAGATAACTTACCTTTATAAAGAGAGAGAAATCAAATGCAAAAAGTGCGGCTGGATGAACCCAGTATCGCTGAAAAACTGTAGACACTGCGGCTTTCCGCTTGAAATCTCAGTAAAAGCTTAGAAATCTCGAACGATCTTTTTGGGTTTTATTGTTTTTAAACGCTTTTTGATGCACACTGAAGCATGTCCCTGACTATCTTCTTTATAGTGTTGGCAACTATTGAGCTGGAGATCGTGCCTATCATGCCCGAGACTTTAGGGTCTGCAGAATAGCCAAGGTAGTTACCATCATCTGAACTTTTAATATAAATGGTTACAGCCGATTCAAAGTTGCCCAGGTTGCTTGTCCCCTGCATCGAAAGCAGAGCTTCCTTTTTGAGCTGATCGTTTTTCTCTATGGAAACGGTAACGTCAAAAGTCCCCTTTATGAAGCCTATCCCCTGTTTTATCTTAGCTTTGATCACGTTGTTGGAAACGTTCCATTCAACAACCCCGGGAACGCACTTTATTATCTTTTCAGGGTCTGACAGGTAATCCCAAACTTTATCTGGGTTTGCTTCTATTTTTTCGCTCCCCTCAATTTTCATTTAATTATAAAATTGGGAATCTGCTTATAAAAGTATTATTTCAAAAAAATATGAAACTTTTAACCGCTAAAAGTTCAGAACGTCTCATGAGAGCCGTCTTTATAGAACGCCCTCGCGCTTTTAACAGCTTCTTTTATCTGAAAGTAAGTGCCGCACCTGCATATGACCCCCTTTAGCTTTTCGCTTATTTCCTGGTCGTCAGCATCTGGGTTAGACGAAAGGGCGCTGTGAGCTGTAGTAACAAAAGCAGGCGTACAGAAACCACACTGCATGGCCCCGTGCTTTACAAAAGACTCCATCAGTACCCTTGCCCTTTTATTGTTATATAGACCTTCAGCTGTCAGGATCTCTGAACCGTCAACTTCCACCGAAAGCAGCATACAGCTTTTCATGGGCTTATTGTCTATTAGGACCGTGCAGAGCCCGCATTCCCCTCTCCAGCAAGCTGCTTTAACGCTGGTTATACCGAGCCTGGTTCTAAGAGTGTCAAGGAGTATCTCGTTATCCTCGACCATTACGTGCCTGAAAACGCCGTTTACATTAATTCTGATCTCTTTCATCTAAAAACACCTCTTTAACGGCCTGAAGAGAAAGGTATCTTATCACGTTCTTCCTGAAGTCAGAAGAAGCAAGGAGGTCGTCCACGGGGTTCACGTTCAGCTGAAGGTACCTCTCCAGCTTTTCTACGTTCGTGCCAAAATCTTTATCGAAGTCCCAGTCCACATCTGACTCTCTTATCGTTACAGGAGTTTCAGATGCAGAACCTATTACAAGGTTGAACCTTTTTTCTTCAGTAAAATATGTCAGGGCGACAGTAGCGAGGCCGTATTCGCTTCCGTTTGCAAACTTCAGGTATGTCCCGCGAACCTTTCTCAAAGGTATGAGCACCCTGCTGATTATTTCGTCGTCATCAACGTTGATCTGACCAAGTCCGAGAACAAGGCCGTTGACAGGCACAACCCTTGAAGAGCTTTTTTTCGATATTTCAGCTTCAGCTTCCATAGATATAAGGGCGGGGTAAGCGTCACCCCAGGGCACAGCTTCTGCAAGGTCTCCAACTAGCGTTCCCATGTTCCTTATTGTAGGATCCGCTATATTTTTGACAGCCCTGTAAAGTGTGGGCAGGCTGTTCTTGATAGAGCTGGACTCAAGCTCGCTCAGGTGCACGTTTGCACCTACAGCAAGCACTCCCCCTTTTATCTGTAAAGTTTTCAGCTCGGGCACCTTTGAAATGGAGATCACGTATTCTGGAGCTGTCAACCTTTCTTTCATAAAAGCAAGCAACCCTACTCCGCCTGACATAATTTTAGCGTTCCCGCTGTGCTCGTGAAGAGAGCTCAGAAGTTCTTCGAGAGAATCAGGCCTTAAATATTTGAACTTTGGGAGAGTAAAATACGGTCCACCGAAGCTCATTCCGCCATTACCTCCTTCAGCGATTCCTGAAAACTCTTCAGAGCTTTTGAAAAGAGTTCTGGCTTCTGCTTCATGATCTCTCTCCAGACCTTTTCCGCGCTCATGGGCAGTTCGTTCATCTTTACGCCTGTTGCGTTGAAGACAGCGTTTGCTATAGCAGGGGCAACAGCTATCATAACGTGCTCGCCTATGCCCCTCGCACCTAGAGGACCGTCTTTCTGGGGGGTTTCAATGAAACTCTCTTTTATTTCAAAATCGCAGTCTGTAATCCTGGGAACATAATAGTGCGTGAGGTTCGGGTTAAGCACCCAGCCCGAATCGTCGAACTTTATTTCTTCGAAAAGCGCAGAGCCGAGGCCCATTATAAAGCCGCCATCTGCCTGGCCAATAAGGGTCAAAAGGTTGATGACCTTTCCGACGTCAAAAACCTGGACAGCTTTCAGCACCTTTATTTCACCTGTTATCAGGTTCAGCTCCACTTCAACCGCTGTAGCTCCGTAAGTGTGAAAAACGGTGTTCGATCCGTGACCTTTTTCGTCCAGAAAAGTGTTCAGCACTGGGATGTAAGAACCCCTGCCTATCACAGGTCCTCCGATGCTCGTGCCATCGCTGAAAGTGTAGCCGTTCGCGAACTCCCTGAGCTCTTTCCTTATCCACGGATGTGTCCTTGAGAAAACGTAACCCCCAGAGACCTCAACGTCGTCTTCTGGAACCCTGAAAACAGCAGAAGCGATCTTCTTAACCTGACCCTTGGCGTCCTCTATAGCCCTCAAAACTGCTATGCCGTCAGAGAAAAGCCCCCTGCTTCCAACTGTCTGCCACGTGTAAGCGCTCCTGTCAGTGTCTACTCCTTCAGTCTGAACAACCTTAACGCTTTCAAGTGGGACTCCAAACTCTTCAGCAACCATCATGGCAAGGCCTGTTGGAGTTCCCTGTCCCATGCTTCCCGTTCCAGTTATCACATCAACAGTACCGTCTTCGTTGAGCTTTACGACGGCAGAAGCAGCAGCGTTGGATGGCTGAGATGGAGCCTTCACGAGCATGGAGAGGCCCTTCCCAATGACCGTCCACGGAACAGATGGGTTTTCAACCTTATCAATTTCTATAAGCCCTGCGGCTGTCCTCAAAACGCCTTCCGGGTTGCCTTCATCTTCCCTTACCTTTTCTCCGGTTGCCCTTTCTGAAAAACCGGGTTTGAGCAGGTTAACTGCCCTTATGCTAACGGGATCCATTTTGAGCTCATGTGCGGCCCTGTCAAGTATCTGTTCAAGGGGCCAGTGATTTTCAGGATGACCGAAACCCCTCATAGCAGTAGTTGGTATCTTGTTTGTGTATACGGCCAGAGATTTCACGTTAACGTTTTCTATTTCATAAGAGCCTTCTGCAGAATAACCGGCAGTCCTGGCTACGTTAACAGTATAGTCAGCATAAGCCCCTGCGTCCAGAAAGAACTCCGCTTTGTAAGCCAGAAATCTGCCTTCTTTTGAGAAACCGGCCCTGACTTTAGCCAAAAAGAGATCCCTGCTTGGGGCTGAAGTCATCTGTTCAGCCCTGCTTAGCACCAGCTTTACAGGCCTGTTGCCAGCTTTTTTAGAAAGAAGAGCAACCAGGGCTTCCCAACCCAGCCCTGCTTTTAAACCGAACCCACCTCCTATTGGCGGCGCGTGAACTATGACCCTGTTCAAAGGAACGCCAAGTGATTTTGAAAGCAAAAACCTAGTAGCAAAAGGCGACTGGACGCTGCTCCAGAGCTCAACTACGTTGTCAGGCCTCCAGTAACCTATTGAGTTCTGGACTTCCATCGCAGCGTGACTTATCTGAGGAATCTTGAATGTGTCCTCTATTACAACGCTCGATTCTTTCAACCCTTTTTCGACGTCCCCTTTTACTAGGTTGAACTCGTTTGCTATGTTTGTTCCAGGGACTGGCCTGAACCCCGGGAAAACGCTGTAGTCAGCTAGGTCTTCATGAACCAAGGGAGCATCTTTTTCAAGAGCTTTTTCAACGTCCAGGACAGGATCCAGTGGTTCGTAGTCGACGTTAACCTTTTCAGCAGCTTCTTCCGCTGAGCTCATATCGGTAGCGATTACAGCCGCAACAGGATGGCCGACCCATCTAACCTTGTTAACCGCAAGCACATCTCTGTCTGAAACGTAAATGCCGAGCCTGAAAGGGAAATCCTTGCCTGTTGCTACGGCTACAACGCCAGGAACTTTGAGGGCTTCCTCAAAGCTCAGTGACCTGATCCTTGCGTGAGCGTACTTGCTTGTTACGAGTTTAGCGTAAAGCATCCCGGGAAGGCTTATGTCAAAGCTGTACCTGAGCGTTCCTGTAACTTTAAGCCAGGAATCTACCTGAGGCACCTTTTCGCCTAATATTGTTCGAGAGTTCAAGTAAAGAATTTAACTCTCTTTGTGTTTATTAAAATTGCCGTGTTCGTTTGTTCGATAATCAAGAGCTTATGTAAAAAATATACGGGTTTTTCTGATCAAAGGGAAAAAATTTAAACAGAAGCTTTGTTTTTTGCGTTAGTCATTTGGCTAAAAAAACCTTTTTTTGAATAAAAAACGTTTACGTTTATATAATCGTGTGTGTTTACTTTTATTTAAATTGGATCCTGTAGAGTTCTCAAGAAAATATGGGGGTAAAATACAGATAATACCAAAGGTTCCGCTGAAGAGTTATGATGATTTTTCTATCATTTATACACCCGGCGTTGCCCAGGTTTCAAAAGTTATAGAGTCAGATGAAGACAGGAGCTTTGAGCTGACAAGCAGGGGAAACATGATAGCTGTGCTGACGAACGGGACAAGGGTTCTTGGCCTTGGCCCTATCGGGCCAACTGCCGGGCTTCCTGTAATGGAAGGAAAAGCTCTGCTTTACAAGTTTTTGGGCGGCGTTGACGCTGTCCCACTTGCCGTTAAGGCTGAAACTACGGAAGACATGATAAGGATAGCGGAAGCGATACAGCCATCTTTTGGGGGGATAAACCTTGAAGACATAGAAAGCCCGATGTGCTTTGAGGTATGGGAAAAGCTGCTTGAGAAGCTGAAGATCCCTGTATGGCACGACGACCAGCACGGCACAGCAGGAGCCATACTTGCTGGTTTGATAAACGCGATGAAGCTCGCTGATAAGAAGAAGGAGACGGCAAAGGTCGTGCTCTTCGGAGCAGGGGCAGCAAACATAAGGACGGCTTATGTGCTAATAGACTACGGGTTCAATCCAAAGAACATAATACTGATAGACAGCAAGGGGCCGCTCTACGCTAACAGGGAAGATGTTGACAAGCTTATGTTCACGCACAAATGGAAGTACGACCTCGCGGTCAGAACGAACGGGGAGAACGCGATAACCATTGAGGACGCGTTCAAAGGTGCAGACATTTTGGTAGCTGCAAGCAAACCTGGGCCCGGAACCATAGACAGACACTGGATAATGCTGATGAACGACAAGCCCATAGCGTTTCTGCTCGCGAACCCCGTGCCCGAGATGATGCCTGAAGAAGCAAAGGAAGCCGGAGCGTACATCGTCGCAACAGGTAGGAGCGACTTCCCGAACCAGGTAAACAACTCCCTTGTCTTCCCGGCTGTTTTCAGAGGCGTTCTCGACAGCAAGAGCAGCAAAGTTGACGACCAGATAGTCATAGCCGCTGCTGAAGAGCTCGCGAGGCAGGCAGAAATAAAGGGAATAAACCCGGACTACATAATACCGAGGATGGACGAATGGGAGGTATTCATAGAAGAAGCTGCCTCTGTAGCTGACGCTTCAGCAAAGCTCGGATACGCAAGGATCAAGCTTTCGAAGGACGATTACAGACAGATCGCTAAGGAAAAGATAGAAAGCAGCAGAAAGATACTGAACAGCATACTCCCGTTTATTGAAAAACCATAATTTTTAGTTTATTTTACCAGTTTTATGAGAAGTTCAGATATGTCCATCACGGATTCGTCCTTGTAAAGGTTTACAAAGCATATAGGACATGAGGTTACTATGATTTCTGCGTTCGTTTGCTTGAGCTCTCTAAACCTCCTTTCGGATATCTTTTCAGATGCCTTGGGGTAGAAAGCCTCTATCGGGCCTCCGCAGCAGTACGTGTTTTTACCGTTATGTAAAGGAAGGGTGAGCTCTGCAGCCTTTTTTATAAAGTCTCTGGGAACGTTATGGTCAGTGTGCCTTACAAGGTGACAGGGCTCGTGGTAAGTAACCCTTTTGCCCAGCTTTGACAAGTTCAAGGAGTTCAGATGATCCAGGTAAAAGGAAACGTTAAAGTCAAAGTCGCTGACGTATTTTTTATACTTGTTTATCAGAACGTCATAAGTATGAGGATCAACGGTTATTATGTTCTTTACCCCTTTTTTATGAAACAGATCGGTAACAGTTTGGGCGTACTCCTTGAAGTCGGAAACGTAGCCCATGTCTATCATGAGCGTTCCGGGATAAGGCTCTTCTTCCCCGAGGTAAGAGAACTTAACGCCCGCTTTCCTCAAAAGATAATATATGTTCTTGAGCTGGGCTTCTGACCTTTCCTTTATCTTCTTATCGTAAAACTTTGAAAATATGAAAGAAGGGTTACCCAAAGAAGAAAGAAGAGGAGTTATGAACCTGTAAAGCTCGCCGATCGACTTCAGCATCTCTCCGAGCTTTTTGTTATATGCCATAAGCTGGTACATGTGACCGGTGTAGAGGATTGTTTCGTAAGAGCTGTCAAACTCAAGACCTTTAGACCACTCCGTAACTTCTTTTGTAAGTCCAAGGGGATCCCTGTACTTCTTTATGAGCCCAGCTATCATCCTTGCAACCTGATGCTCCTGGTCCTGAACCTGGCCTTCAGCAATAGCCTGCTTCATCAGCTCGCTTACTACACCGGAGTTTACGTGTGCAGGGCAAACCTGAAAACAGGCGTAACAGTCAAGGCACGATTCGAAAGGGTCCCTGAAATTGAGGACCCTGTTTCCGTTCAGGAACTCTTTGGCGAGGTTTATTCTTCCTCTAGCGCCCATCGAAGTCCTGTAGTCAAATGCAGGTATGGTTGGGCAAACAGCCTCGCAGAATCCACAGTTTATGCATTGCGATGTTTCTAACGTGAGATCCTTGAAAATTTCATTCAATAAGCTTTCCCCTGTTGAGGATGTCCCTGGGGTCGAAGACGTTCTTTATCTTCTTCATCAGTTCAAGGTTTATCTGGTTTCCCCTGTAGGCGAATTCTTTCTGCAGAAGCTCTTTTTTCTCCAGGCCTATCCCGTGTTCAGCTGAAACACAACCACCGTGTTTCACTGCTATCATCGCTGTTTCTAAAAGAAGCTCTTTTGCTTTATCGATCTCGTTGGGACCTGTGAATATGTTGAGGTGGACGTTGCCATCGCCTATATGGCCGAATATGGAAACCTTCATCCCGCTGGACTGAATGGCTCTGTAAATTTCATCTATTGTTTCTGAAATCTTTGAAGGGGGCACAACTATATCCCCGATGATAACCTTCTGTTCCGGCTTATCCCTTTCTAAAAGCAGGGATGAATAAAGGCCCTTCCTTAATTTCATGGCGTTGTCCATTTCAGCCTGGTCCTTTATAGTTCTCGCTTCTATTGGGTCGGTTTCTTGAAGTGCTTTCAGCGTTTCATCGCTGTTTTCGGATGTTATTATTATCAGAAGGGCCTTTGCTTTATCAGGGTAAGGTATGCCGTAGCCCTTAACAGCGTCCATGGATATCTCGTCTAAAAATTCAGCCGTCAAAGGTATAAGCCCTCTCTCGTTAAGTGTGCCAATTACGTCTCCAAATTTCTTATAACTGTCATAGAAGACCAGAAACATGGTGTCCCTTTTTGGCAGGGGAGCTATCTTAAGAATGGCTTTCGTTATTACAGCAAGTGTGCCCTCGCTCCCTACCATGAGAGCAGTGAGGTCGTAGCCCTCTGACCTTTTCAAAGTTTTTTCACCGAACTGAGTTACAGTACCGTCTGGGAGAACGACTTCTAGCCCAAGAACCCACTCTTTGGTTGCACCGTACTTTGCTCCCCTGACCCCTCCTGCGTTTGTGTTTATCGACCCGCCTACTGTTGCCGCTATGTCGCTCGCCGGATCCGGAGGATACATGTACCCATATCTTTCCAGATACGCGTTCAGTTCCCCTACCCTGACGCCCGCTTCAGCTATTACGTACCTGTCCTTTATGTTAACTTCCAAGATCTTGTCAAACCTGAGCATGCTCATGACTATCCCTCCTTCTGGAACAGAAGAACCTGTTAACGAGGTGCCTCCTCCTCTAACGTAAACAGGTATGTTGTTATCGTAACAGAGCTTAAGGATCTTTGAGACTTCAGAAGTGCTGCCGGGAATCACCACGGCAATGGGTTTCTTACCCTCAATGTAAGAAGCATCCTTAACATAAGGGACTATGTCCTCGTACTTAGTCAAGACATATTCCTTTCCAACGATCTTTGCCAGCTCGCTTGCAACGCTCATTATCAATTATATATAGAATTGTATATATAAACGATGTTTTGAAATACGTTAATAAAAAACGCATTAATAATAAAAATCATTCTTTTCTAAAAATAATCGTATATGTAGTCGTGTATCTGAAGGATTTCTTTCGGCAATTTCTTTTTCTTTACGGCGTTAACTATCTCGTCCCTTGATGGATTGCCATCATTATCCCTGTAGACAGGTTTCAGATCTCTGTCAAGGTAGTATATTGCATCCAGGAGTTTCTCTCTTGTTTCAGTGTTTTTGTCTGCAAGCGAGAAAAGAACCCTTGCGCTGTGCTGGATGTACTTTGGAGACAGTATCTGCCTCTTTAGCACGTCCATTATGAATGGGGCTTCCCTGCGGTCAAACATGGGCTCGTTGGCCTTTAACAATCCCAGAACATAACTGTACTTGAGGCCAAGCTTATCCGATATGCTCTTTGCGGCTTCGTTCAGGGTCAACTTTTTCTCATAAGTAGGCTCCTTACCGTAAGTCTTTGAAACTGCATCCTGCACAGAGTCAATGCTCTCCAGAACTTTCAGCATTTTATCGCTGAACTGTACGTTTAGAAGCTCTGCGATCTTTTTCACAACGTTCTCGTCGAGCTCTTTGTAGAGCACCATCTCTCTCAGAACTTCGTCGAGCTTCTGAGAAACTTCTTCATACGTCTTTCCGCCCTCCACGCCTATTGCGCTTATCGCCAGCCTCATAGCTACAAGCCTGTCGTAATCTTTGTAGAACTCAGCCGTCCACTTATAGTGCTGCTCCCATATCTTCTCGAAAAGATCCCTGTCGAAGGTTGTCCCAGCTTTAACTTCGTAAACGTTTTCGTCCGGGATAACTCCGTCCTTAGTGAGTTTTGGACCTTTAACATAGCCGTCCTTAGTTATCTTTGCTTTGTTGTTAGCGAGTGTCCAGAGCCATGAAACGAATATCCTGTACGTTGCGAGGTCGTTCATAAACCTTACAAGCCTGTTTGCGAAGGCCCTATAGTCGTCTATAGCAGCTGCAAGGTTTCCGTTCAGGACCTGGAAGCCGTAGTTTGCGGCCATGTAGAATGCGTGCTGTATGTTTTCAACAGTTACGTCGCCTTCCGCAATGTCGTAAAGGCTGTTCCAGAGGTCCTTGCCCCTCCAGAGTTTATCAGATGATACGAACTTTTCGGGACTTTCAAGCATGTCCCTTGTTATAACCCAGGGGGTTATCTTGCCTTTCTCGTCAACAAGGCCGAGGCTGTTGAGCAGCTTTTTCTCGTCCTCAGTTAGCCCGCTCTCAACCTTCGGAGCAACCCTTTCACCGTTCTGTTCTTCCCAGACGACAGGAGCATCCAGCATCTTCTGGAGCTCAGATACGTCAGCCCTGAGCGGGCCGTTTCCAGCAGCAACGTACTGGTCGTCAGGAGAAGCAACCCAGCTCTGTCTGTACGCGTCGTACAGCTTACCCTTTACCTTTCCGCTGAGAATATCTTCAAGCGTTATTTTCTTATCAGATGGGTCGTCTTTTGCTACAAAGGAAGCCTTTTTGTCCGAAGCGCTTGAATCAGGAACGAATGTTACCTTATTGTTTTTCGGGTCCTCTTCGGGGACAAAGATAAGTCCTATAAGCCTTTCCCTTAGCTTATCGAGCTTCATAGCCCTGAGAGTCACCGCGTTGTGTCTGTTCCTTCCGTACGCGTCGGACTTCTGGTAGAGCATAACTGCTGCCATGCCACCTATTGGAGCACCGTTCTTCAGTTCTCCGTCCTTGATGCCGGCCATAACGTTGAGAAGAGCGTTGTACCTCTGGTAGGCCATCATGTGAGGAGAAGTCATTCCCATGCGAGAACCGTTCTGCGGGTCCGGGAGTATCTTTTCGTTCTTCCACATCTCAATAAGGCTGGCAGTGTAGTCCCACCTTCCAACGTTAGCGCCTATAAGCCAGTACCTCCACGTCCACATTATGGCCGGAAGGTGCCTGCCTGCGTTTCCTTCTTCGTAAAGGGCTTTGAACTTTATGAGGCTGCCGGGCTTTTCAGCGCCCATCAGCTTTTCTAACTTCCATATAGCTTTGGCCAGCATGAAGGCTTCCTGAGGCGTCTGGGTCTTTGGCAGGTAGAAAAGCACAATCCTGCCTGCTTTTTTCAAGGAATCATAATCGTTCAGCGCGTGGACAACCAGGTCAACGACGAAAGAAGGGGCCGGTTTCCCGTCGATCTCAACGTTAAATGTAAGCAGATGAATACCCGGGATCCTGTGGAAGCTAGCGGGCCACTTTTCCATCGGTTTCTGCATCTTGTAAACCCTGACCTGGCCCTTTTTCTCTATCCTTACTTCCATGAGCTGACCGGCCAGTATCTTCTTTTCGTTCAGCCTGGATTCAAAAAGGCCGATGGAGGATTTGTCCCTGCTGCTGATCGGTATGTAATCAGGGGGTGCAGCGTCTTCATCGTCCGGACCCATTGTCGCAGCAACGTCAGCGTTTATCTGCTTTATTGCCATGTCCGGAGGGTTCCATGGCCCTGTTATCTCAAGTCCTGGGTTCTTAAGCGGGTGAGCGTAATCCGGGATGGGGACAAGGTCGTTCAGACGCCATGCCAGAGGCGTGTCCTTGCCCAAAAAGTTGTCGATCAGGCCCTGAACGATTTCTCTGTAAGTCCTCTTCTCCCCCGTAACCGGGTCCTCGTACACTTCATCCCATTTAGGAATAGAGTACTTTTCCCTTACCTTCTGGGGGGAATCAAGAAGTTCCCTTCTCTTTTTAAGGACGTCTTCCCAGAGGTTCTTAACTTCATCGTATACCTGGGCTATCACGTCTTCCACGACGAGCTTTCTGCCGTTTACGGTTTTTTCACCGAAAAGCTCAGAGTATTTTTGAGCTACCCTGTTAGAAAGCTTAACCCTTTCCATTTTAAGTTATATTTAAAAGATATTATTATATAAACCTTTCACATAATAAGAAGACGCTAGACAAACGTGTAACTTTTTTAAACAGAATGTTAAAAAGCTATAAAATAGTTTATGCTAACAAATAATGTGGAAATAAAAGCTGAAAAATTGAATTCATACGAGTGGAAGGTTAAAGATCTCGTGATAGATGATAAGATTGGAACTTTTAGCAAAGTTTTCCAGAACCATGGAGGCTATTTTTTCGCTGTTGACAGGAAAGCGCTGTATGATACAATGTCTGGCATAGTAAAGGGGAGAAGCTCACTGGTTTACACGAACCTCAGGGCAGAATACGAAGAAATTGTAAAAAAGCTTGGGCTGGATAGGGTTATCAGGCTTGACAAGAACTCAAAAGTTGATGCAAAGAAAGCCCTTTTCGACGTTGAAGTTGGTATAATGGAGCCTGATGCGCTTGCCGCAGAATCAGGATCAATAATTCTGTTTGATTTTGACGCTACAAAGAGCTTCGTAGCATTTCTTCCCGAGATATTCATAGCGATAGCCGATGAAAGCCTTATGTACGATACAGTGCCAGAAGCCGTGGGAGCTCTGATTAAAAAGCACAACAGGTTACCGGCAACAATACAGATAGTTAACGGGCCTAGCAGGACCGGCGACATAGAAAACAAGATAGTTAGGCCTTCTCACGGCCCAAAGGACGCTTATCTTATAATGGTGAGGTAAATGAGTTACAAACAGGTACACAGAAAGATACTAAGGGCTCTCCAAAAGGAAGACCTGAGGAAGGGCTCAGAGGCAGCTACAAAGGACGAGCTGAAAAAGAGGAGGTACGCCATAGAAGCTCATAAGTACTCTTTAAAGTGGGCAGAAGACGTAAAGAACGCAAAGTCTTCAATGCTTTCTGACATAGAATCTTCAGTTGAAAAATTCAGAGAAGCTTTTGAAGGTAAAAACAAACACTTTTACTTTGCGAAAACGCCTGAAAACCTGAAGAACATAATATACAGCATTATAAAACCAGGAGATGTAGGAGTCAAAAGCAAGAGCATGGTCGGAGAAGAAATAGAGCTCAGGCAGTTCATGGAAGGGAAAGGCATAAAGATATATGAGACAGACCTCGGTGAATTTCTGATCCAGCTCGCGAACGAAAAGCCAGCGCACATGGTAACTCCGGCAGTCAATATGAGCGAAGAAAGGGCGAGAGAGCTGCTAGAGCCAGTCGTAGGAGAGAAACTCAGCGACGTAACGTCAATGGTCCTTGGAGTTAGGAAGTTCATGAGAAAGATATTCTTTTCAGCCGACTTCGGCATGGTTGGCGCAAACGCGCTATCTGCTGACACTGGATCAGTGATCTTCATAACAAATGAAGGCAACGGGGCTCTGACCTCGACGCTTCCAGACAAGCTTATAGTGATAACTTCTGTGGAAAAGATATACCCGACGCTTCTGGATGCTATAAAGGCTGTTACCACTCAGGCCATCTTCAGCGGTTTTGAGTACACTACTTACGTGCACATAATAAACGGGCCCTATGATCTGTACGGCCCAAAAGAAATACATTTGATAATGCTTGACAACGGCAGAATCAGAGAAGATGACCTTAAAGAAACCCTTCTCTGCATAAAGTGCGGAGCATGCCAGTTCGCCTGCCCTGTATTCCAGGTAGTTGACGGTGCCTGGGGACACATTTACACCGCTGCAATAGGCGTTCCGTGGACAGCTATAACAAATTCAAAGGATACAGCAAGATCCCTTGCAGCTTTTTGCCTTGAATGCGGTAAATGCAGGGAAGTCTGCCCGATGAAGATAGATATACCTGAGCTAATAAGAAAAATAAGAGCAAAAGAGGTTTAAAATCACTTAACGGCGTTCAGCTTTTTCGCTATATAGTCCCTTGCGTATATAGCCAGCTCCGCGACGTCGACGCCGGTCGGGCACTCGATGTAACATCTCCTGCAGGTGTTGCACGTGTAAATAGAATCTATTGCCTCTTCGATCTTGAAGTTGGGCTCGTTCACCATTGCTTTTATCAGAGTTACCCTGCCACGGGGGCTGTAATACTCGTTCATCCCGTGAACGGCCCAGCTTGGACACGAGTAAACGCAGAAGCCGCACCTTATGCACTTCTGAGTTACCTGTTTAAGTATTTCTTCTGAGTTCATATATCAAAGGACCTCCACGAGGTCGTAGAGCTTGAAGCTGGCATTTGAAACGTAGCCTGCGGCCCTGAACATCATGTCGCAGGCTGGACAGGAAGTCACTATGTTGCTTGTACCTGTTGCAAGGAGCTCTTCGAGCCTTATCTTTGCTGTCCTTACGGCCGCCTCCGGATCAGTGTATTCAACGCCTCCGCCGTCGCATCTTGTTCTCAACCTGTTGTTCGGAGGATCTATCACTTTAAAGCCTGAAGCTGAGATCAGGTTTCTTGGCTCTTCAGTAACCCTCAGATACCTTGCTAGGTAACAGGGGTCGTGGTATACTATCTTTTCATTCTGTTCTTTCTGTCCAGATGGTTTGATCACTTCTGAGATGTGCTTGACTTCAATGTCAAAGCCGTTCAGGAACTGGGGGTAGAACTTTTTAAAAACAGTAGCTGTAATGGGGTCCATAGTTATGATTCTTTTTACACCGTAATCCTTCAGCTTCTTGTAAACGCCGTTTGCAACTTCTGTAAAATCGTCGAGAAGCCCGAAAGTGTGCAGGGCTACCCCTGAGTCTGGCTCGTTCTTTCCAAGGTAAGCTATGTCCACACCGTTGCCTTGAAGCACCTGAACGCCTTTTCTCAGAACCCCCCAGTAGTACTGGTTCCTTGCGTCGTTTTCTCCAGCTATCTTCCTAAGCTTTGCTAAAGTCTCCGAAGAAACACCCAGCAGTTTGCCAAGGGAGCTCATTGGAGATTTTAAGAGCCTTATGACGTCCTTCATCGTGCTCTTGTAACCCAGATACTTTGCCTTTTTTGCCATGTCTAGCATCTGTGCTATGCTCATGCCTTCTTTTTTGGCAGTGTACTCAAGCAGCAGAGCTGTTTCGGCGTAACCCATGTATGAATACATGCCCGAGTAGAAGATAGTTTCACCTCTTTCCTTTAGGTTAAGGCCATTGCTCCACTGAGAAAGCTCTTCCTGAGGCACTCCTACAGGATTACCGTATTTCAGTATAGTTTCCTTGGTAAAGTTGAGAACAGCAAATATCTCTCTGTGCCTTTCACTCATGCCATTCTTCACCTAGAGCGTATTTGTCCGGGTTGAGTATGTTCTTTGGATCAAACAGCTTCTTTATCTCTTTCATGAGCCTGTAAACAGGCATCTGATTCCTTACCTTAAACTGTTCTAGCAGCATGTCTTCCTTGAGCTTTCCAATTCCGTGCTCAGCTGTGATAGTGCCGCCGAGCTTTATGGCGAGCTCGTTTATCTCTCTTGCTGCTTTTTCAGCCCTCTCCCACTCTTCTTTATTATTCATGTCGGCACCTATGTTCGGGTGAAGGTTGCCGTCCCCAGCGTGACCCACTGTTGCTATGAATACATTGTACTTCTTTCTTATTTCATCAACACCCCTAAGAGCATCCTTTATCTTCGACAGGGGCACAGCTATGTCTCCATCTATGAAACCAGGGTAAAGGTGCCCGGGAGCTGTGAAAGCTACTGCTCTCACGTCAAGGAGCTCGTTCATCGTTTGTGGATCTTCAGCCTTTATTATCTTTGCGGCGTGGTTTTCGTTCATTATCTTTACAACCCTGTCTGCAACCTTTTCAAGGCCTTCCGCATGTCCGTCAACGTCAACAAGGACCATGCCGCCGTCGAGCACAGGGTAATTGTATCCCCTGACCTTGTTTGCGGCCTCTATCCCTTGTTTGTCAGCAAATTCTAAAATTAAAGGGTTAACGCCTTCTCTCCTTATCCTGAAGATCGTTTCTCCGGCGTCGTCCAAGCTGTTGAAGAAACCGGCAACCCTGATTATCTTTTCAGGCAAAGGCATCATCTTAAGCCATGCCTTAGTAATTATCGCCAGAGTGCCTTCGCTTCCAACCACAAGCCCGAGAAGGTCGTAACCGGCCCTATTCTTGTAAGTGCTTTCGCCAAAATAAGTTAATGTGCCATCGGAAAGCACAACTTCAACTTTGAGAACCCAGTCCCTCATCACCCCGTACCTTGCTCCCCTCATACCACCTGAGTTTTCAGCAAGAGCTCCGCCGATGGTTGCAACCCTGCTGCTGGCAGGGTCAGGAGGGAAAAAGAATCCGTGCTTCCTGCATTCTGTATCTACATCAAGCACAGTGGCACCGACTTCTGCTTCAACGATTCCGTTGTCTACATCGACCTTTATCTGGTTAAGAGCTCTCATGTCCAGGACAATGCCCCCGCGAGCTGGAACCACAGCCCCTGTAACGCTTGATCCAGAACCTCTTGCTACTATAGGAACGCCGTACTTGTAGGCAACCTTTACAACTTCAGGAACTTGCTCCCTTTTAGTTATATGAACGACCACTTCAGGCTTCCTCTTGAATGCGTCAACAGCGCCCTGCTGGAAAAGCAACCTGCTGGCTTCATCAAGAAGAACGTTTTCAGGGCCCACGATAGACCTTAACTCGGATATCCACGGATTTTGGGCTTCCATTGTGCGATTATATAAAACGTTAGAATATAAGTTTTTGCAAACGTCTTTTTTAGAGCCTTTAAAACATACGTTTTTGTAAGCAAAAGCTTTTTTATCTGTATGGTTTTCTAACTGCACTTTCAGGCTGCTATCGTGCTTCTAAAAAGTTATATATACAAAACACCTAATAAAAAACCATGACGGAAAACATAACGCTTGAAGAAGCAAAGAAATTGGCCGAAAAGGCTATATCAAAAGCGAAGGAAATAGGGATCAAGATAAGCGTTGCTGTTTACGACTCTAACGGACACATAGTTCTTCTAGAGAAGATGGACGACGCAGCGTGGATCACACCGGATCTCGCTATGGGAAAAGCATTCACCGCAGTGGCTTTCAGGCTGCTCGGGGAAAAACACTCTGACTCAGGTGCTGTTGGAAGGAACTTCGCTGAAGCACAATCATTGCTTTTCAGCCTATCACTCAAGTACGACGGAAAGATAATGGGGAGACAGGGAGGCTTACCCATAATGAAGAACGGCGCCGTAATAGGAGGAATAGGGGTCAGCGGAGGTTCTCCTGACCAGGACGAAGCGTGCGCAAGGGCGGCGCTGTCTTAAGCCATGGATATCTATGAGTTTATAGACCATTTAGCGAAAGAATCTCTAAAGGACCTGATGCCTGCAAAGATTCCAAGAGAAAGAATAATCGATGACGATCCAAACCACGAGTACCTGCTTTACACTGGACAGCTGTACCAGGTAACTCCTTATCTGGATACGATAAGGGATATGCTTGAAAAGGTTGAAAGCATGGAAGAGTTTCTGTTTTCGCTTTACACGCACTTTGATTCAATATGGAGCTTTATAAAACCCAAAAAACAGGTAAAAGAAAGGTATCAGAACATAGT
>ERZ1669250.42-NODE-42-length-63546-cov-28.812021_pt1 | contig 63546 bp, 58 predicted proteins | sample MGYA00579295_ERZ1669250 | MGnify/ENA primary metagenome ERZ1669250 (study PRJEB41166, sample SAMN08046056) | hot springs metagenome | biome: hot spring; feature: acid hot spring; material: thermophilic sediment; isolation source: thermophilic sediment from acid hot...
TACCCGGCTTAGCTCAGTGGTAGAGCGGCGGACTGTAGTGGGAATTTATGCCGCCGCGGGCATCCGCATGTCCCCGGTTCGAGTCCGGGAGCCGGGACTCAATTTTTTTGATTTTATAATTCACTTTAATCTTGATGAACATTTTTATTCAATTTTATATATTTATTTTCTCAAGAAATAATATATCAATTATTTATCAGTTTTACTGATATGATTTTATTTTAAAAAAATCCCGGATATGGTTTCATTGTAAAATAAATTTATTTGTAACAAATATTCATATTTTTATGCTTGATTATTTCCTAGGAAGAAAATTTTTCTACCACAAAAATTTATATTAGATGTAATAATTATTAAAACATGTAATGATAAGCACCTATCTATTATTAATTGCCCTGGCGGCGATAATATTACTTGGATATCTCAGTGATGCTCTGTTCAGAATGACAAGAATACCTGAAATATTGATTTTATTATTAATCGGTATTATTTTGGTGCCTGTGGGGCATATTATTCCAGAAAAATATACCACGGTATTAAGGGATTTTGTTCCCCTTTTCGGAAGCATTGCACTCATAATGATAATGTTTGATGGCGGAAGAAAAATTGACTTTGAAGCTACAGTTTCTGGAAGTGGTAAAGGCTTGATCCTAGCTGTATTGGACGTTTCTTTTTCAATGATTTTTATTTCATTGTTAATGCACTATATTTTTTACTGGCCATTTATTTATGGTGCAATTCTGGGCACTACAATTGGAGAGACAACCGCAGTTGTAATTGTTCCCGTGGCCACCAGAATCAAAATACCCAATGCCCTTTATAACATGGCAATCACAGAAGCAACTTTCAACTCAGTGGTTGATATACTTTTATTCTATCTCTTGCTAGTTCTGTTTTCTGGATCAACATTTGTAGTTTCTTCTTATACAAAATATGCTGTTGACTACCTTAGCGTTGCCGTATTTCTTGGCCTTATTGTCGGTTTTTTGTGGCTTTTTACATTGAACATTCTAAAGGGGGCGAAAGGGTATGTCGCTACCCTAGGAATAGCATTTTTATTGTATGGTGTTGTTGATTACCTTGGTGGAGCGGCAGTTTTTGCAATATTCATTTTTGCTATAATCATAGGAAATTACAAGACCATTGGAAAGCATCTGAATTTAAAAATAGACATCCATGAAAATGAGATGAGCATTGTTGAAAATGAGCTTGAGTTCATAGTAAGAACATTCTTCTTCGTATTCATAGGAATGATTGCAATTATTTCCATATCCTATTTTGTATATGCCCTTATAATTACAGTCATTCTAGTTCTGATTAGAATTGCTGAAGTAAAATTGGTTGTTAAGGAGAGGGAATATCAGGGGTTCATGGTATCATTGCTACCGAGAGGGTTGACTGTAGCGGTTTTAGCTAGCCTTCTACTTTCAATGGGTGGCAGTTATTTTAGCGATATATTTTATATATCATTCATGATTATAATTATCACCAATGTAATTGCTGGGATTACCATAAGTATATCAGCAAAGTCTATAGAAAAATTGCAATGATATTTATTGGCGTTTTAGAAGAAAAGTTTTTGTAAAGATAGAATTTTTCATTCATTATGGAACATAGTAAAAGTGACTTCAATGAATGGTACAACGAAATTATAGAAGAAGCAGGTTTGGTTGATAAAAGGTATCCCGTGAAAGGCATGAATGTTTGGTTACCTTATGGTTGGGCCATAGCTAGAAATATAGATGAAATAATTAGAAAATTAATGTTCTCATCCTCTCACCAGGAGGTATGTTTCCCTCTATTAATTCCAAAGGATCAATTCGCAAAGGAAGAAGAACATATAGAAGGATTTGGAAAGGAAGTTTTCTGGGTAGACAGGGGAGGGGATACACCTCTTGATATTCCATTAGCATTAAGGCCAACGAGTGAAACAGCAATGTATCCTATTTTTTCACTCTGGATAAGAACTCATGCAGATTTACCCCTAAAAATTTTTCAAATAGTAAATGTATTTAGATATGAAACAAAACAGACTAGAGCTTTCATAAGAGTAAGGGAAATACACTTCTTTGAGGCTCATACTTGCCACGAGAGTTTTGAAGATGCTGAAAAACAAATAAGGGAGGATCTTGATATTTGGGAAAAGTTCTGTGAAAAAATGGCTCTTCCATATATGCTTAACGTAAGACCAGATTGGGATAAATTTGCAGGAGCTTATTACAGCATTGCTGCAGATACTATAATGCCTTCTGGTAGGCCTTTACAAATAGGAACAATGCATCAATACAAACAGAATTTTTCAAAGGCTTACAATATTATGTTTACAAGGGAAGATGGAACAAGAGATTATGTTTACCAGACAACATTTGGAATTAGTGAAAGAATAATTGGAGCTATAGTAGGTATACATGGTGATGATCGCGGTCTTATTCTTCCGCCAGAGATCGCTCCAATTCAAATAGTTATCGTGCCTATAGTAACTGAGGAAAAGGAATTGGTATTAAGGGAAGCTAAAAAATTATATGAAGAAATTTCCAAAGTATTTCGGTCAAAATTGGATGATAGGGAAAATTATACACCAGGTTATAAATTCTATGACTGGGAACTTAAGGGGGTTCCGTTAAGGATAGAAATTGGTCCTAAAGATATTAAAAATAACATAATTACTGTATCAAGAAGAGACACGCTTAAAAGATCTACAGTAGAAAGAGATAATTACATCGAAAAAATAGGTATGATTTTAAATGAAATACAGGAAAACATGAGGAAAAGGGCAAAAGAAAAGATGCTCGATTTAATAAAGGACTCAAAGAACCTTGATGAAATTAAAGGACATGAGGGTGTTGATAAAATTTCCTGGTGCGGTTCAGTTGATTGTGCAAAGAAAATTGAGGAATATACAGGGAAATGGATTCTTGGAATACCTTTAAATGAAAAAAATGAACATGGAAAATGCTTAGTTTGTGGTAAAGAAACGGATATGGTCTGCTTCGTTGGAAAGTCTTATTGACTTTCCTTTTCATTCAATCTTGTTAAGATTACTCCAAGAACACCGAATATGAATATTACTGATACAAATGAAAATAGACCTACATCAGTCCATGCATTATATTTTATGGACCACCCTATGTAAAATATTAAGGATGATCCTATAAGCATAAAACTGAAGATTTGAAGGGCAGTATTTCCGAACATTAAGAAAAGCAAAACATAGTGATATAAAAAGCTTTTTTTATAGCATGCTTTCAATTATTATTTTAAGGGCATTTGCATTATTGTAATTTTTTTCTTTGGATGAATATAGAAATATTGTATTTTCTTTTTCTTTTATGATTTTAATAAAATCACTCAGTTTTCCATTCTCTTCAAGTTCTTTTTTATATTTTTCAATAAATTCTTCCCATTTTTTTGGATCGTGTGAAAACCATTTTCTTAAAACATCGGATGGAGCTATCTCTTTTGCCCAATAATCTATTTGATCCTTACCTATTCCTCTTGGCCATAACCTATCCACAAGTATTTTAAAACCATCTGGAATTGGTTTTTCATAAATTCTCCATACCAATATCATAAAAAAAAGAATTTTTTAAATAAATTTAAATGTTTTCAAAAGAATGCAGAAAGGTTCATATAGAGCATATATATTGCCACTAAGATTATAATCACTGCAAATATTCTTGTTAGCGTTTTTCTTGATACTTTTGATGCAAAATGGGCTCCTATCCATCCACCTATTATTCCACCTATTACATACATAATTGTTATAATTAAATTAAGATCGCCACTCAGTGAATACCTTATTGCTGTAACAAGTCCAAAAATTCCTACAGATATTAAAGATGTACCTACCGCCTGTATTATGTTAAGAGCACCCGAATATATTAATCCTGGCACAATAAGAAAACCACCACCAATACCAAAATAACCTGATGCAAAACCAACTATAAATCCTATACCTAAGAGTTTAGGATAAGAAATTTTTCTAGTTACATCAATTGATTCATTAACACACTTCCTTCTTAACATATATATTGCTATTGCAATCATGAGAATTGCAAATATGAATAGAAGCTTTTTCCCAGGTGTCATGAGACCGAGTTCTGCACCTATGAGAACTCCTATTACTCCAGGTATGCTAAAGAGTATACCTTTTCTGAAAATTACGTGCTTTTTCCTAGCATGAGGAATCAAATTTAAAAAGGCGTTTATGCTAACTGCAAGTGCTGTGGTCCCTATGACAAGATGTGGATGATTAAATCCAACAAAATATATGAGGAGAGGAATTGCAAGAATTGACCCCCCACCTCCTATGAGGCCAAGAGAGAATCCAACCAGGAAACCTGAAACAATGGAAAGTAGCATTTGCAATGTTGTTACGTCAATCATAATTGATCAAAATGATATAACAGTGTATCCTTCTTCAATTTTTTTATTTGTTTCTACTCCACCTAATACGAGCTCTACTTCAGGAAAAATGTCACTTTCTGTAAGACCTTCATTTTTTATGCTTACAGAACAAGCCTTTAAGGTTATTCCAACTTCCTTGGCTTTTGATATCTGTTCCTTAAACTGACCAGAATTAGCCTGTTTTTTATTTACTGCCTGAACTCCCTGGCCAAGGAAAAGCATTTCTATTTCTGCATTTGCATTTTTTACAGCATTAATTGAGAAATTGAAAGCTACCATTTCACCTTGTATGTTGGATTTTCCAGTTAATACCATTACCAATATTTTTGCCATTTAGAATCACCTCTATCTATATCCTCTTTTATTTATTTTTAAATGCAGGACAAGGTAAAGAGTAACCCAAGAACTTAGAAGAACTACAACCATAAAAACAAAGCTAGAAACTGCCATTTGTATGTTGCCGCTCAGTATATGCCCAGATGCGCATCCATTGGCCATTCTAGCTCCGAAAAGTACTAGAAATGTTCCAATAAATGATCCTAATGCCCTCAGATTCCTGCTAGGTCCAAATCTATGTTCCCATACTTTTGGAACCTGGGGCTTGAATCCCATAAACCTTTTTGATATCATTATTGATGATATTAGGCCTCCAAGAAAAGTACCCAAATCAGAAAATGGTTCCCATCCAATTTCACTGAATGGGTTATTTACAGGAATTCCATTAATAATGTGCATGCCACCGAAAAGCTGAAAATATGGATTCGAAGCAGCCCATGAGGGATTTATTAGATAAGATAATTGTGCACCAATCCAGGAATATGTAGTAGATTCACCGAATATTTGATGTAATATTATTACTGCCACAGCGGCTATAGTAAATTCAAGACCTAAAAATATTACATACCTCGAATTCCATATACTGCTTTCATTTGTTATCCTTCTTACAAAATCTCTAGATTTTGGATATTTTTCCTTTTCTTCTTCTATCAATTCATCATTTCTCACAATTTCTTTATTTTTTCCAATTAAATGTGAGAGGCAACATTGTTTCAATGGTTGACCAGGATACCTTGGCAAGAAGAAAAATATTAAGAGCAAAATAATTCCAAATACAACGCTAACTAGAAATATTTCAGGCCTTGTAACTGCACCTATAATGCTTGCCCATGTGATAGGGCCAAAATTCAAAGTATTCCAAAAAAATTGTCTTGCTTGGCCAAAAATCATTGACCAGGTGAAAGCTCCGAGCAATCCACCAATCACTGCCCATATTGCATCCCTTCTTCCCTGACCCAATGCAATCCAAACTGTTCCTGGAAAATAACCTGCAATACCTACACCGGTTCCAAAAAGAATGCCTCCAATTATTATACCAGGAACAAAAAAACTCTTAATACCAAAATTTGGATGTGGCACGAATAAATATAATCCATAAAGAAGTATTGCACCAAGGCCTATTGCAAAACCAAAGCAAACAAGAAGAAACCTATCTTGAAATGCCATTACCCTGTAAAGTGTATCTGGATCGGAAAAGTTCCATAATTCCAAAGGTATTGCAAGAAGAAGACCCGCCAATATGCCCAATCCAAGAAATGCTTTTGTTTGATGCAAAAACACCTGCATGTATATTCCACCTAAGAGCATCAGTACAGATAAAATAAAAAGTATTACAGTGCTGATAAGGAGAATCCTTACATCTTTAATATTTTCAGACATAAGATCACTAATTAAGAGAACCATTACTCATATTTAAAATTTATGAAAATTTTTCATATATATGAATAAATTTCATATGTGTGATTATTTTTGTATAGATAAATAAAATGCCAATTTTTCTAAGGCTTTAGGACCATCCTTTTCACTTAATAAGATTAAAATTTCATGCCCAAGCCTATAAATATACTTTATCTTAATTTCAAACAATTCAAGAATTGATATTATAAGAACTGTAATTCCTGGTACTTCTGAGAAATTTTCCTTCATTTTTAATCTTAAAAGAGCAAGTTCAGAATTTTTGTCATCTTTGTAAAGTATATCCACCATATCCCCGTTCTTCACGGCTATGGTAAATTGATATTCAAAAATTTCATCATAACTTACTGTTTTTTTTGAAAAACCATATTCAAGAGATATTGAAACTTGCTTTAACGCCTGAAATGGATCCATTAAATAATCACTCTTTTTATTGTATAGGGTAAGAATCTTGACTATTGTATTTAAAGGAACTTCTTTTCCACTCAAACTTTCAACTTTAGGTTTAATTTTCTTAGCTAGTGCAGTATAATTCACTATTTCATTTTCTAAAGCCATTTTGTAGGCAATATTTTCATTTATTATGGATTCAATTATTTCTGAAATTTTCAAATATGACACCTATTTAATTCATTATTTATTCAAATATAAAATTTATCTATTGGAGATGGAAAAAAAGTATAAATAACTTATCTATATATCCGTTATCTATGACAGAGAATATTGAAAATAAGGTGGTAATATTCACATCACTTGGGCATTTCATCAACGATGGAATATTCTTTTTATTTCCAGTGCTCACCACTCTTTTATCAGAGGATAAATCATTCAGTCCTTGGATTATAGGTGTATTGTTTGCAATATATTACGGATTTTCATCATTATTTACAATGTTTGTGAGTGCAAGGGCTGACAAAACTAAGAAATATGGGGAAAACATTGCAATCGGCCTTGCATTATTATCCATAGGTTTGATATTATTTTTGTTAGCATTGCTTATACCACCTTCAACAATATTAATGATGATTGTTCTCCTTTCCACAATTGTACTAGGCATAGGAACAGGTTATTATCATCCCCTGGGTGCAGCGATACTCCAAAATGTTGTTTCAAAAAATAAAATAGGCAGGGCACTCGGTATAAATGGCGGAATGGGCAGTGTTGGAAGAGCAATTTATCCATCTGTATTTTTCGGTATTGCAATTCTATTCACATATTCTGCTTCTATCGGATTTCTTGCTGGACTTGGTTTTCTAGTAGCGATTTTAATCTATTTCCAGTTAAAAAATGTTGTTAAGTTAGATCCTAATCAGAAAAAAGAAAATATAGGAAAATCAATAAAAAGTGCCTTAACAAAAGGAATTCTGATTCTTTCAGTTCTGACATTTGCAAGGGCAATTGCAACACAGGGTATTGTAAGCTGGATTCCGTTCTACCTTTCTTATACTAGGGGTATGGGATTGAGCCTCTCACTAGGAACAACATTGACCATAATGTATACAATAGCTATCATTGGACAGCCTTTCTTTGGAATTTTGGCTGACAAATTTGATAGAAGATATTTACTTATTATATCAACAATAGGCACAGGTTTATCTATTATAGGATATGTATTTACTGAAGGTTATCTAAGTCTTATGTTTCTTATAGTATTTGCATTCTTTAACTTCACAGGATTTCCACTTTTGATGGCTTTGACCAAGGACTATGTCCAGAGTACATCCTCAGTGAGTAATTCACTTGTTTGGGGCCTGGCCAATACAGGTGGTATGATAATAGGTCCAGTGATCGTTGGTGCTTTTCTATTGAATAGCTATTCAGGTTTAGTGCTTATTTATGAAATCCTAGCAGTAATCATAATAATTATTGGATTGTTTACATTCCTGCTACCAAAACCAACTGAAAAATCTAAAATGCCACTTTTTGGTTGAAAATATTTTTATTCCATTTCCTTTTTTGTATGAATTGTGTCTAATGTTGTTTATCTAGGTAAAGTGAACTTTAACTGGTGTGATAACTGCAACGTACCAGCACTAGGAAAAAAATGTAGCATATGCGGCTCAGATACAAGACAGGTAAATCTTACTCCACCTGGGGAATTTAAATTCATGATGAATGGCGATAGGAATCTTATTAACAAGGCTTTTAAAAATATTTTAAAAGAAGATTTTTCTGAAATATTTTCAGATTATGTTATAATATTAAATAGAATACCTGGCCCTGACAGATCTGAGGAAATCATAGTCAATGGTTACGTAATAGCCACAATTATATACGATATTGAAAAAATAAAGGTGGCTTTAAAGCCTGCTTTCTATTTCATGGCTAAGGATCATTTAAGAGATATTTTTGTTCAAGCTGATCCGATTGCAATTGAATCAATAAAAAAAGGTAATAATCTAATGGCACCTGGTGTAATTAAGATTGGAAAAGATGTTTCAAAAGATATGGATGTGTTCATAATAGATGAAAAAAATAATGCAATAGCTTTGGGGCTATCAAAGATATCCCGTGATGATAAATTGGAGAGGGGAATGGCTGTAAAAATAAAATTTTTAATTGAAGATATGAAGATACCATATTCAAAAAGTGATATTAAAAAAACAATCAATGCTAATAAAGATTACATGAGAAAAAGAGAAGAACAATCAATAAAAATGATTGAAAAATTAAATGGCAAGAATGTTTATGTTTCATTCAGTGGTGGAAAGGACAGCCTTGTAGCTCTACATCTTGCATTAAGGTCAGGTATTAAATTCAAGGTTATATTCCTTAATACTGGGCTTGAATTTGATGAAACAATAAATTATGTTAAAAATATCAAAGAGAAATTTTCTTTAGATATGGATATAATAGATGCAGGGAATGCTTTCTTCTTGAATTTAGGGCATTTCGGTCCACCTGGAAGGGATTACAGGTGGTGCTGCAAGGTATGTAAGCTTGGACCAACAACGAGGTACATAAAAGAACATTCTGGCGAATATATTTATATGATCATTGGTCAAAGATCCTATGAGAGTAGAACAAGGGCAAGCAAAGGTGAAATATGGGAAAATGAATGGGTGCCAAATCAAATAGGTGTTAGTCCAATTCAAAATTGGAATTCCCTTATGATCTGGATATATATTTTTGAACATAATTTAGATTACAATCCTTGGTATGATCGGGGTCTATGGAGAACAGGTTGTTTTCTCTGCCCATCACAGGATCTTGGTGATTTGAATATTGTTAGGGATAATTATCAAAAATACACCGAATGGGAAAATTATCTTTTAAGATATGCAAAAGAGAATAATCTTCCTGAAATGTGGGTAGAAAAAGGTTTATGGAGATGGAATGATCTTCCTGAGCCATTGAAAAAAAAGTTTGATTTTAAAGGTTTTAAGAGAACATCACTCAAAATAGAAAAAGAATTGATTGGAGATTTTTATGAAATAAAAAGCAATAAGGAAATTGATAAAAAAAGATTAAGAAATATGATGCATATAATCCCTAAAAATTTTTATAATCTTGATAATAAAATATTAATTCATAAAATTTTTATTGAACTTGGACAACAGATAATTTATGAATCAGAAGAATGTGTTGGATGTGGTATATGCACAGGAAGATGCGAAAATGATGCTCTTTACCTTGAAGATGGTAAAGTTTGGGTAAATGAAGAAAAATGCATACATTGCACAAAATGCATAGGTTCTTGCCCTGCTTATGCTTTTAGGTGAATAATTTATGAATGAAAAATATGAGATGATGATAAAAAGGCTTATTGAAAAAATTAAACCTCATGAGATTCCCTTCAGTGAACCTTGGAAAGTTCTTATTTCAACAGTGCTTTCACAAAGAACAAAGGATGAAACAACAGCTATGGTTTCAGAAAGATTGTATAAAATTTATCCAGATCTTGAAAGCATTTCAAAGGCAAATTTAGATCATCTAGAAAATGTACTGAAGCCAATTGGCTTTTACAGGGAAAAGGCAAAAAGGATTAGGGAAATAGCAAAAATTTTAATCAATGAATATAATGGTAAAGTTCCCGAGGATAAGGATCTTTTGATGAAATTGCCGGGAGTTGGCACTAAAACTGCGAATATAGTATTATCAATTTCATTCAAGAAGGACTATATTGCAGTCGATACCCATGTACATAGAATATCAAATAGGTTGGGTTGGGTAAAAACGAAAACACCTGAAGAAACTGAAATTGAACTTGAAAAAATAATAGATAAAAAATACTGGAAGATTTTAAATGGTATACTGGTTGAATTTGGTAAAAATATTTGCAAACCTGTTAATCCTAAATGTGAAATCTGTCCTTTGAATGATCTTTGCCCATCATCAAAAATTGTAGCAAAAAAGTAGACAAAATAGTTATATTGAATTTTTTTATGAAACTTAGATAAGGTGTAATCGCATGTATATAATACAACCTTCTAAATTAAAAACAGGGTTGCCTAAGCAAACTTTATCCATATGTCCTGTATGTAAAAAAGTGATTCCTGCTACCATATATGAAGAAAATGGTAAAGTCATGTATAAGAAAACATGCCCTGAGCATGGAGAATTTAAGGATATATATTTCGGGGATGTAGAAACATATTTAAGATATGAAAAATTTGCTTTTGATGGTGTTGGATTAAGCAATCCTCAGATTGATAGTGCAAATTGTCCATACGATTGTGGTCTTTGCACTCTGCATTATAGCCATACATCACTTGCAAACATAGATTTGACTAACAGATGCAACTTGAGATGTCCTATTTGCTTTGCAAATGCCAATGCAGCAGGATATGTTTATGAGCCATCCTTTGATGAAATTGTTCATATGATGGAAGTATTGAGGAATGAAAAACCCGTTCCTACACCTGCTGTACAATTTGCTGGAGGAGAGCCAACAATTTATCCTAAATTCCTTGAAGTAATAAGAAAAGCTAGGGAACTTGGTTTTTCTCAGATACAGGTGGCTACAAATGGTGTAAGGATTGCACATGAACCAGATTTTGCACAGAAGATGCTAGATGCCGGTCTTCATACAGTTTATTTACAATTTGATGGTTTCAAAGAAACAACATACATTAAAACAAGGGGAAGACCAGGATTCCTCAAAGAAAAATTACAGGCGATAGATTACCTGAGGCACACAAAGCCAAAGCCTCTTGCAACTGTTCTTGTTCCTGTAATAGTTAAGGGTGTAAACGATGATGAAGTTAGTCAGATTATAGACTTTGGCTTGAAGAATCTAGATGTAATAAGATCAGTTAACTTCCAACCGGTTTCATTTGCTGGAAGAATACCTCAGGATGAATTAATTGTGGGAAGATACACCCAGGGAGATTTGATAAAGGATCTTGTAAACCAAACAAACTATTTTGAAAAGAAGGATTTCTTCCCTATTCCTATTGCAGCTCTTTTCTCTGAACTTGCGTCTCAGCTATTTAGGCATCCTTATGTTGCTTTTACATCTCATCCTCACTGCGGCACTGCAACTTATGTCTTCATGGATTATGATAATAATAAAATTATACCCATTACAAGGTTCATAGATGTGGAGGGTCTGGTTGAAGAATTAAAACCAAAAATACTTGAAGCAAAATTTGATGGAAAATCTAAAGTATTCTCAATCCCCTACTTATACAGGCTCTTCAATAAATATTATGATTCAAGCAATGCACCTTCACACTTTAAAATTAAAGAAATTCTCGATGTATTTAAAGAGGGTACAAAGGATGCACTTGGAAAATTGCACTGGGATTCAATGTTCATAGGTGCAATGCATTTTCAGGACGAATATAATTATGATCTTGAAAGGTTAAAAAGATGCGTTATACATTACGCAACACCTGATGGTAGGGTAATTCCATTCTGCGCATACAATTCTGGTCCTGTTTATAGAACAGAAGTTGAAAAGAAATATTCAATGACACTTGAAGAATACAGGAAAAGATATGGAAACGTTGTGGGTACAGAAGGAGCGTGAATTTTGAATGGAAGTGGATACGTCCAAATGCAATTATTGTGGAGCATGCGTTGGTTCATGTCCAGTAAATTGCATGTATCTTGATGAAACAAGAATAATAATCGATGAAAAGGCTTGCACAAAATGTGGATTTTGCATTAGAGTATGCCCTATGGGAGCTATTTCTGCGGAGTGGTTTAAATGAAAACATACAATTATGATGTTCTAGTAATAGGTGCAGGTCCAGGAGGGAGCAGCGCTGCAAGGTTTGCAGCAAGAAAGGGCTTAAAAGTTTTGCTTATAGAAAAAAGGCCTGACATTGGATCCCCTGTGAGGTGTGGTGAAGGCATATCGAAAAACTGGCTTCCTGAGGTGGAGATAGAACCACAAAAATTATGGATAGCGAATGAAGTAGAGGGCGCAAGGATATACCCACCAGATGAAAAGACTTTCATAAAATTGTCAGCAGCAAAAGCTGGTAATGAAGTAGGTTATATAATTGAAAGGGATAAATTTGACAAATATTTGGCAGCCTTAGCGGCAAGGGAAGGTGCTGAGATATGGGTTAAAAGTCCAGCCATATCTTTAATAAAGGACAAGGATGGTAAGGTAATAGGTGCAAAGGTAAGAAAGATGGGTGAAATTGTTGAGGTAATGGCTAAAATAATCATTGGTGCAGATGGTTTTGAAAGCCAGGTGGGTAGATGGGCAAAAATAAACACGATGGTAAAGGACAGGGACATAGTTTCATGCATTGAATACAGAATGGTAGGCATAGATTTAAACAAAGATTTCACTGATTTTTATTTGGGTAGTTGTGCTCCAGGAGGATATGTATGGGTATTTCCAAAGGGAAAGGATGAGGCAAATGTCGGCATTGGGGTTGCGCTTAATAAATTAAAAAATCCAGGAGAAGTAAAAAAATACCTCGATGATTTCATTGAAAAGCATCCTGGCCTGAAAAAAGGTCAGATAATAAATCTAATTACGGGTGCAGTATCAACTTGCCAGATGCCTCAATCAATAGTTACAGATAATGTAATGCTTGTAGGTGATTCTGCAAGACTCATAGATCCTATAACTGGTGGAGGAATATCGAATGCATGCATTTCAGGCAAAATTGCCGCTGAAGCAGCTTATGAATCAATAAAATCGGGAAACTCGTCAAAGGAATTTCTTAAAGAACATTATGAAAAGAAAGTAAGGGAAAAATTTGAAAGAAAGAACCTTAGGAACTGGTTTGCAAAGGAAAAGCTTTCAATGCTTTCTGATGAAACGCTAAACAAGCTTGTTGATGCAATATCTGAAGTAGAGCTAACATCAATTTCAGTTAAGAGTCTACTTGATGCTGTACAGAAAAAATATCCTGAATTAGTAAAGGAATTTGAAGACCTTCTTTAAGGAAAGATTTATTACATATTTTCCTATTCTTTTTTTGGGCCGCGGTAGCCAAGCGGACTACGGCGCCAGCCTTGAGAGCTGGTTCTCTGAAAAGGGAGCGGGAGTTCAAATCTCCCCCGCGGCGCTGCGCAAAGATGATTCAAAATGAAATTTTTTCCATATGAATACAGGCCATACCAGAAGGAAATAATAAATGATGTGGAGGAAGCACTCAGGAAAAAGGAACATGTTATAATAGAGGCACCTACTGGCATAGGCAAAACAATAGCAGTCCTAGGACCTTCAGTGGAATATGCAATCGAGAATAATTTAAAAATTTTCTATTTAACAAGAACAAATTCACAACAGGAGCAGGTAGTAAAAGAGGCTAGAAAATTAAGAGAAAAATATAATTTTATTCTTGCACCAATACAAGGCAGGAATACTTTCTGCCTTCTTGCACTTAAGGATAAATTGATAGATGCAACACCTGAGGAATTGTCACTTACTTGTAGCAAAAGAAGAAGGGACTTTGAAATGGGGGATATGAATTCATGTCCCTACTATAAAAATTTCCTTGAAAAAGGAAATGAAATAGTAATTTATGCAAAGGAAAATATATTGACTGCACAGGATTTTGTTGAAAGATCCCTTGAAGATGATGTGTGCGCATATGAAGCTATGAAATCACTCTCTTTTGATGCAAATGTTCTTCTCATGCCTTACATATATTTTTTTGATCCATTTATCAGGCCAAGATTATTATCATGGACAAACACAACTCTTGATAATATTATTCTCATTATTGATGAAGCGCATAATCTTCCAGATTTTGCAAGGAGTCAAAGATCGATTCAGCTTACAGTAAAATCTCTCTCATATGTGGATAAGGAAACAAGGGATTTCGGTGATGATAACAAATTTGGAATAAAATATTCTGAATTTGTTGAAATTTTGAGGGAGAATTTAAATATAATTTCCGAAAATTTCCTAAAGGAAAAGGATGATATGCCAATAAGTAAAAAATATTTACTTGATATTCTTTTAAATGAATTTAATGTTAGTGAAGATGTTTTGATGATGTTCCTTAATACCATGGTAGATTATGGTGATAATGTAAGGAAAGAAAAATTGTTAAAAAATCAGATTCCAAGATCTTTTATTGGTAATTTAGGGTCATTCTTACTAGAATTTTTTATGAACGATGAAAAGGACGTTGCAAGAATCATTTCAAAGGAAGATCAATTAAAAATTGAAATGTTTGCAATAGATCCAAAACCTGTTACATCTATAATTGAAAATGTTTATTCATCAATACATATGTCTGGAACATTGAAGCCATTGGATGAATACGAATCAATCATTTTTAATGAAAAAAAGGCAAGGAAGATATCCTATCCTTCTCCTTTTCCTAAAAACAACTTAAAGGTCTATTACATTGACAATGTAACTACAAAATATGACGACATAAAGAAAATAGATGAGATTGAAAAAATGGCAAATACCATAGGAAAAATAGTGAACCTTGGTTACAATTCACTAATTCTTTTTCCTAGCTATACGCTTATGGAAAAAGTCCTAAATCAAGATATAGGTTTCTTCGGCAATTTTTATAAGGAAACTCCAAATATTACACAGAAGGATTTTATTAGATCTCTACACCTTTTTAAAAGGCATGGTGGTGCTTTCTTTTCTGTATTTGGAAGTAGAATAAGTGAAGGTATTGATTTTCCCAACGGCCAAATACAGCTAGTTTTGATTGCTGGAATTCCATATCCTAAGCCAACGGCAAAGCATAAGCTAATGGAATTGTACTATTCACAAGAAATTGGTAAGGAGAAAGTTTACAGATATCTTGTCCATGGTCCAACTGGTAGAAAAATGGTACAGGCCATAGGCAGAATGATTAGATCTTCAACGGATAGAGGCGTTGCTATAATCCTTGATAAAAGAGCACCTAGATTTAGAGATTACATAGATATGGAAAAAAGTGAGGATATAGAGCATGAAATAAGGTCTTTTTTCAATATGGCAAGTTTAAAATAGTTTCTGGCAATATTTTAAAACTGCATGGTAGTATTAAAAGTAAATAAGGATAGACTGAAAAATTTAACGGGTATTGATTTAGATAAAATTGAATATGTATTGGAATCACTAGCAGTAGATATTAAAAGGGATGACCAGGAATCTTGGGATCTTGAGTTGTACCCAGATCGCCCTGATCTTTATTCTATTTTCGGTCTTTCAAGATCAATAAGACAATTTATTTTTATGGAAGAAAAATCTTACAAAATAAAAAAATCTGGTATTGATTTGATTGTTGATCCAAATATGAAAAAAGTGAGACCATTTATAGGTGCAGCTGCAATAAAAAATATTTCCTTTAAAAATGAAGATATAAAGGACATTATGGATCTTCAGGAAAAATTACATTTGAGTCTTGGCAGAAATAGAAAAAAAATAGCAATAGGAATCCATGACCTTGATAAGGTTTTACCACCCTTTAGGTATGCTGCAGAAAAACCTGATAGAATTTCATTTGTACCTTTAGGATTTGATATTGAGATGAATCTTTTAGAAATAATAAAAAATCATCCAAAGGGTATTGAATATGGTGATATAATAAAAAATTTTGAAACTTTTCCCGTAATATTAGATTCAAACAATAATGTTCTTTCATTCCCCCCTATAATAAATGGTAAATTGACTCAGGTAACGGAAAAAACCAAAAATATTTTCATAGATGTTACAGGTACAGATCTTTTCACAGTAATAAATGCACTTAATATTACAGTCACGGCCCTAAATGAAATTTCTGGCAATATTGAAAGTGTAAATGTTATTTACCCAGATGGTACTATGATATTACCAGACCTAGGTTATGAAAAAGTTAAGTTTAACAAAGATATGATAGAGGATGTTATTGGCATAAAATTAAGTGATGATGAAATTCATAATTCACTAAAATCCATGGGTTATAAGAGCATAATAAGAAAAAATGTTGTCGAAGCAAGGGTACCACCATACAGGATAGATGTTATGCATCCAGTAGACATCATAGAGGATATAGTAAAAGTATTTGGATACAATAATATTCCAAGATCAAGACCGAACAAATTTTCTATGGCAGAAGAATCAAATGTTGAAATAGTAAAGGAAAGGTTTAGAAAAATAATGATAGGCTTTGGTTATATGGAAATAATTAATCTTATCTTTACTTCAAAAGAGAGGAATTTTTATAATTTTGATATTAGTGATGAGTATTCTCCTAAAATGGTAAATCCAATAATAGAGGATCAGTATATATACAGAACATGGCTGTTTCCTATGCTGATGGAAACTTTAAGGAATAACAAACATAGGGATTTACCGCAGAAAATATTCGAAATTGGTGAAGTGTTCAGCAAAAAAGAAACAATCCATCTTGCATGTGCGGAAATAAGTTCAAATGCATCATTCACAGAAATAAAAGGCCTGGTTGGAAAATTATTCAAGTCCATCGGGAAAGAATTAAATTTCATTGATGGAAAAAATCCTTTTCTCATAGATGGAAGGCAGGCTGATATATTGATTAACAATGAAAAAGCAGGATTTTTTGGAGAAGTTCATCCAGGAATAATAGAAAAATTTGATCTTGGAAATCCAGTAATTGCATTTGAAATTGACATTGAAAAACTTTTCCAGGATATATTTAATAGCAGATTAAACTTTGGATAAATTATTTAAGTACAATTCATATTCAAGTTCGGTGGTTTTATGGAATTTAAGGAAGTTGTAAAGGATCTTCTTTTTACTTTTGGAGTAAGTGGCTATGAAGAAAGTATAAGAAAAAAGATCATTGATTATTTAAAAAATTACGGAGAACCTGAAGTAGATAAGTTAGGAAATGTCTATTTGACAATTGGTTCAGGTGAAAGGCATATTGCTTTCATGGCACATATGGATGAAATAGGTGCTGTAATCTCATATATAGAGGATTCTGGATTTTTGAAAATAAAAAAATTAGGTGGCGTTGATGCAAGGATACTTTATGGCCAGGTAATGGAAATATTGACACAACATGGAAAAATTGTGAATGGTGTAATAGGCCTTAAGCCCCCGCACATATCTAAGGAGGATGAAATGAACAAAGTAATTCCAGTAGAAGATCTTTACCTCGATGTTGGAGCTAAATCTAAGGAAGATGTAAAATCAATGGGGATAAATGTACTAGATCCTGTAAGGTGGGTAAAACAATTCCATATTCTGAGGGAAAGATACATTGTTTCAAGAGGCCTGGATGATCGTGCAGGTTGTGCTATTTTAATTCTTTTGCTTGATAAACTTTCCAAAGAGCATCTTAAAAACAAGGTCACATTTATTTTTACAATTCAGGAAGAAACAGGTCTAAGGGGTGCCAAGGCAATAGTTGAAAAAGACATAGATGAGCTGTATGCCATTGACAGTGTAACTGCTGCAGACCAACCTAAGGTGGATTATTCACTGAGCCCAGCCTCTTTGGGTAATGGACCTGTGTTCAGGTTCATTGATGCAAGGGGCATTAATTCCTTTGAATTAAGAATGAGGGCAAGGGATATTGCAAATAAAAATAAAATTCCTTTCCAGGAACTTGCCACAGGAGGAAGTACGGATGCAGCCGGAACATTTGAACTTGGTATACCATCACTTGCAATATGCTTCCCAATAAGGTATACACACACTACAGTTGAAATGATAGATATGGAAGATATAAATAATGAAATAAAACTTTTAGAAAAAATAGTAATGGATTAGGAAATCTCTTTTTTAATTACATTTCCTAATCTTTTTATTCCTTCTACTATATCTTCATCCTTGGAATATGTGAAATTCAACCTCATTGAATTCTTTCCTCTTCCATCTGGATAAAAGCCTGTTCCAACAACGTATGCTACTTTATTTTCTAATGCTTTCTGCAATAATTTTGTTGTATCTATTTTTTCATTTACAGTGACCCAGAGAAACATGCCTCCATCAGGTCTTGTCCATGTTGTGTCCTTGGGCATATATTTCTCAAGGGAATCCAACATGATATCCCTTTTCTTTCTATAAAGTTCAACTATTTTAGGAACCTGCTTGTCTATTATACCACGTTTCAGGTATTCAATTGCAAGATACTGTGAAAGGACATTGGTACAAAGATCTACTCCCTGCTTAAGAAGAGCTATTTTCCTTATTATTTGATCATTTGCAAGAACGTATCCTAACCTTATTCCAGGTGAGAGTACCTTTGAAAATGTACCCATGTAGATTACTCTATCCTCAGTATCAAATGATTTTATTGGTGGTAATGGCTCCCCTGAAAACCTTATTTCACTGTATGGGTCATCTTCAAATATTATTAAATCGTATTTATTGGCAAGTTCAAGCAAATGCTTCCTTTTATCCAGGGACCAAGTTAATCCAGCCGGATTCTGGAATGTTGGAATAACATAAATGAATTTGGGTATTTTTTTCTCCTTCATTGCAAATTTTATTTTATCTTCAAGTTCCTCCATATTCATGCCATCTTTCTGTAAATCTATTGCCAGCCAGGTAGGATCCTGAGCGTTGAATGCTGCTATTGCTCCAACATAAGTAGGAGCCTCGCTTATAACATAATCCTTTCTATTGAGGAAAACCTTTGATACCATGTAAAGGCCAGATTGGCTTCCATTTAACATGATAATATTTTCTTTTTTTCCATTTATATTATATTTTGATTTTAATCTTTTAGATATGAGTTCCCTTAATTCTTCAACCCCTTCAGTGGAACCATATTGTAATGCTTTTGCACCATTATTTTCAAAAATATAGTGAACAATATCCTCTATGTCCTTGATAGGAAAAGAGAGGGGATTGGGCATACCACCGCCAAATGATATCACATCTGGCTGCTCAGCATACTTTAAAAGTTCCCTTACCGCAGATCCTTTTAGGATCTTTGATATATCTGAAAATTTGGAATCTACATCCATGATTTTCACCAATTGGTGCATGTCTTCATTGAATATATACTTTGATATTCAGGGTTTATCGTATAAGAAGCATGATACTAGATGGCCATTTCCTCTGTCCACGAGCTTAGGCTCCTGAGGCTCAAATAGACTTATTTTCACTTCACTTCCATTAACTTCAATGTTTTCTATACCAAAGAGAGCTCTTGTTTTTTCTTTTTCTTTATTAATTATTGACAAAAGTACCTCCCTGTTTACAGGCTCTGTAAATCTTAAAATTAAGTGCGTGTCATCAATTATCTCTATTTCTTTTATCTCACCATTGCCAATATCTGGATTTCTTTTGTTATCGAAAACAAACCTCAATGGTTGATAAAGTTCATCGGATGTCCAACCGCATTTTTCAAATGAAAATCTGCACCTGGTATGGAATGAACAACCCTTAGGCGGATTTATTGGTGAGGGAACCTCTCCCTCAAGAATTACCCTGTTTCTTTTTGTTTTTGGATCTGGAATTGGAACGGCGGATAGAAGTGCCTGTGTATATGGGTGCATAGGATTGCTGAAAATTTCCTTTGTCTCTGCTGCCTCAACTATCTTGCCAAGATACATTACCATTATCCTATCAGCTATATGCCTCACAACAAGAATATGATGGGATATAAAAAGCATTGTTAAATTGAATTCTTTTCTGAGATCATCGAGCATATTAAGAACCTGTGCCTGAACAGAAACATCCAAAGCAGATGTTGGTTCATCAAGAACTATGAACTTTGGATTTAATGCCAATGCTCTTGCTACAGCTACTCTCTGTCTCTGACCACCAGAAAGCTCGTGAGGGAATCTATTCATGAATTCTGTAGGTAGACTTACCTTTTTTAGTAATTCTTCTACCCTTTCGTATGCTTTTTTATTATTCCAGCCAAAGGCTTTCAAAGGTTCAGCAATAATATCTTTAATTAGATACCTTGGATCTAATGATGAATAAGGATCTTGGAAAACTATTTGCATATATTTTCTCATTGATTTCATTTTTCTCTTTGACATGTGGAATATGGAATACTTTTCAAGGTCCTTTCGATCTATTTTTTCACCATTCAAGACTTTACTTGCAACGTCAGGTGGAGGGTCAAAATAAAGTTCACCATCGCTTGGTTCCACAAGCCTGATAATTAATCTACCAAGCGTAGTTTTACCACACCCCGATTCACCAACTAAACCTACAACCTCTCCCTCATTTATAACAATATCGACACCGTTAACTGCCTTTACCTTAAGCTTGCTTCTTGATGTTAAACCAGTCTTTATCTCGAAGAACTTTTTCAAGTCACGTCCTATTATTAATGGTTTATATTCCATTTTGAACACCTCAGTACAACCAGCATGCTACATAATGATCCTTTTCAACTTCCTTCATAGGAGGCTTCTCCCTACTGCAAATTTCCATGGCATGCTCGCACCTTGGATGGAACCTGCATCCTTGGGGTGGATTTATCATATTAGGTATTGAGCCAGGTATTACATGCAACTTTTCTTTCATGGTCTTTTCAGTAGGAATTGATCTTAGAAGACCCTGTGTATAAGGGTGTTTTGGATTGTAGAAAATATCCATTTTATTTCCTATTTCAACTATGTTGCCTGCGTACATAACAGCAACTCTATCCGCCATATCTGATATTACACCCAAATCATGCGTTATGAAAAGTATTGAAGCAGATATTCTATCCTTTAGATCCTTCATTAAGTCGAGAATCTGTGCCTGAGTAGTAACATCAAGGGCAGTTGTTGGTTCATCTGCGATCAATAATTTTGGATCACATGATAAGGCCATAGCTATCATTACCCTTTGCCTCATACCCCCGCTGAGTTCATGAGGATATTCGTGGATCACTGTTTCAGGATCGTATATGCCTACTAACCTAAGCAATTCAATAGCCTTTCTTTCAGCTTCTTTATAAATAGGTTTCAATAAATAACCCTTTATTATGGGTAATTTGTAAATAAATTTATTTTTATCATTTGCATAATCTTCAAGGAACTTCAATCTAAACGGTGATAGAGGCTTTTCCTTAATTAACTCATCAATTAATTCATTCTTTTGCAATAATGTAAGATCTTTTCTAAAATATATGGAATTTATCTGTGTTAACATTGAATATTGCACAGGATCATCCATGAAACTTTTCTGCTTTTCCCTATTTTCAGATAAAACAGCATTTTTAATATCCATGAAAACTTCATTTGTAATTTTTTGCCTTGCGAAAATTCTTGATGCAAGTTCCTTTTTTTGATGCTGTAGTAATGGTTCCGTGAGCTGGTAACCAATGGAAAGAACTGGATTTATAGCGGTCATTGGTTCTTGGAATATCATGGCCATATATTTGCCCCTGAATTGGTTCATATAATTTTGTACCTTTTTATATATCCTTCTTTTTGATTTAATTTTTGCCTTCTTACCTTTTTCTTTTATCCAAACATCTTTACCAACAAACTTTGTTAATTCATTACCTTCAAATGTAATTTTACCATCAACTATTGTGCCTTCCGTTGGGGGAAGCAAACCCATTATGGATAAAGAAGTAACCGATTTACCACAGCCAGTTTCACCAACGAGACCTAGTGTCTCGCCTTTGTATATTGTGAATGTAACTCCATCCAGGGCCTTTACTACACCTTTCCAGGTAACAAAGTTTGTCTTTAAGTTTTCAACGACAACCAAAGGTTCCCTATTCTCTGTATTATTTTCAGCCATGATTTTCACCTTCTCAACCTTGGATCAAGTGCATCCCTCAACCCATCTCCAACTAGGTTCATAGCCAGTGCAAACAACAGAAGACCAAAACCTGGAAATACTATGGTCCACCAATCTCCGATGACTGCATATTCATAACCTATTGAAGATAAATAACCCATATCTGGCAAATATGCATTGGCAGGTGCAAATCCAATGAAATTTAATGTTGCAAGAGTAAGCACTATTGTAGCAAGATCAAATGAAAATTGGACAAATATTGGTGCTAATGTATTAGGCAATATGTGCCTGAACATGATTTTTGAGTTACCAACACCTGAAGCTCTAGCGGCTTCAACAAAAGTTTGTTCTCTAACTGCGAGAGACTGCCCTCTTACTACCCTTGCATATATAGGCCACCATATTATGATAAGTCCAACTGAAAGAATGAACAATGATCTACCAAGGAAGAAGCCTATAGCTATCGCAAGAACAAGGTAAGGGATACTGAAGAATATATCTGTTATACGCATCACAATTTCATCAATCCATCCACCAAAGTAAGCTGAAATTACGCCAATCAAAACTCCTGATACTGCACCTAAAATTACTACGAAAAATGCAAAACCAATATCTATCCTTATAGCCTTCAATATACCAGTAAATATATCTATTCCTGGATAAACTGTACCAAATGGATGTGCTGGGCTAGGTGGTAATGGCTCTGGTATGGTAAAATTTGGAACGAGTGAATTTACATTTGTTAAACCTATTAGTGAAGGATCAAATTGATCAATTGCAGCTATTGCAATATATATTAAAACAACTACTACACCAAATACAGATGCAGGGCTCTGAAAAAGAATTTTTAAAGTTAAGAGAAAGCTTTCAATCCTAGGATTTCTTTTCATTTCCTCCATGTTTACTCACCCAACCTTATCCTTGGATCAATCCAGGCATAAAGCAAATCTACAATGAAATTTGCAGTTACAAGAATTAAACCAAATACTATTGTTGTCCCCATGATTCCACCTGAATCATAGCCCAATATTGCATCAACTGTCCAAAGACCCATTCCTGGATAAGAGAAAAGATCTTCTATAACTACTACTCCACCCAACAAACCTGCAAAGAGCAGCCCTAGGATAGTTACAACAGGGATCAATGCATTTTTTCTTGCGTGAACTTTTATTACAACCTTCTCTGGCAATCCCTTTGACCTTGCTGTTTTAACATAATCCTGACTTAAGGATTCAACCATGCTTGCCCTCATATACCTCATAATACCTGCGATTGATGTGAAAGCAAGTGTAGCTGCTGGTAAAATAACATGCCTTATGGATGAAAAGAAGATTGGTAAATTACCATGGATCAATGCATCAATCATCATTATATGTGTTGGATTTGAAACACCTATAGAATTGATCCATGGAACACCAGCCATAAGTGTTGCATCCACAGTACCACTCAATGGAAGAATGTTCAGGGCCGGGCTAACAGTTGGAGTTGCAAATACTTCACTAAGTATCTGAGCCAACCAGAAAACTGGTAATGAAATACCTACAAAAGCAACAAACCTTGAAATTTGATCTACAGCGCTATTTTTTCTCACAGCCGATTCCTGCCCTGCAGGAATTGCAATTACAACTGCAATTATAAAAGCTATAATAGAAAGTTGTATAGTATTTGGCAAGAATAGTGAGATTGCAGTTGTAACAGGCCCAGAGTATATAGCGGTATGCGTGTAACCCCAGTTACCTTGCAACAGACCAACCATGTAATAATAATATTGAACCCAAATAGGATCGTTAAGATGGAATTCCTTTACAAGCATAGCCCTTTGGACAGCATATGGCAGGTGTGGATTCAAATAGCTAGATATAATCATATTTGTTCCGCCCGCCCTCGTTAATAAGAAAACTATCAGAGTTAACCCTATGAGGGTAGGTATCAGAACCAATACTCTACGTATTATATATGTGGAGAGCTTCATTAAAACCAGAGCCTCCTTTGGTGAGTGAATGATAGATTATATTTAAAAGTTTTTAATTCTAAAATAAAAAAATAAAAAAAATAGTTTAAAAAATTTATCCTTTTGTTAGATACATGTACAAAGTATCTCCGCCGCCACCCAACATTGGGTTCTCTTCGTATTGTACTCCGTGCATGTATGGTGCATAATACCAGAATCCATTCTGCTGCTCTGTATAAACATATAGGTTAAGGTTAACTGCAATTACTTCTGCTTCATCATAATACATCAATGATTGTGTTACATTTACTGTACTATCAGCCTTGAGAATGAGATTCGTCATGTTCTGCCATTCCTGTGCTTCTTGAGTCCAGCCTGCATTCATCAGATTTGTATAATTCCATCCATTTGCTGCTGCGTATGTTCCTCCCTGTAAGTACATAGCATTTACATAATCTGAAGGATATGGATAGTCTGGAGCCCATCCAAGCAAGTATATTGGCATAGGATTCATATTTGCTGCTGAATAAGCAATTGTTGATGCGAATGGCTGGTAAACAGGTGTTGCATGGATGTTAGGATCAATTGCAGAGAGATTTGCAGCCCACATTCCTGCCGCTGCAAAGTCCACAGGATCTCCCGCATATATTACAATTGGGAATGATACAGATTCATTATATACACCAGATTCTTCCATCAAGTGCTTTGCCAATGTCAGGTTATATTGAGGTATTGTTGCACCGTGCTCCTGTAGCCATGTTGCGTTTACATATCCTGGCATGCCCTTTGGAATTATTCCAACATAGTGGAATGCAAAGTCAGCATGGTAAATCACATTACCAACAAGGTTGTTTATGTAGTTTGTGTAATTGAAAGCGTCAGCAAATGCAGCCCTTACATATGGGTTTGTGAAATAATTGTAAGGTATGCTATATTGGGATCCATATGCACCGTGCATCATTGTTTCATTTATGTTCCAGTTAAAGTTGAAGAAGAATACACTCAATGTTGGGAATGAATATATGTCAACTTTTCCCTGTGACTGAAGCGCAGCTACAGTGGGATAATCTGTAGTTGGTAAACCTTCAGTTATATCTGATTGGCCACTCTTCATCATTAATAATGCTGTCTCAGGATCCTTAACCCATTGTATGTATACTTTCTCAGTTGGAACAGAACTGTATCCAGGATATCCTGGAATTGGGGTGAAATTCGGGTTTGGAACGAGAACTATTGACTGCCCTGATAGATATGATTGAATCATATATGGGCCTGATCCCATGGCATTATATCTAACATAGTTGTTGTAATCTTGCTCGTTACCCTGTGCAGAATATGCTTGGAATCCTGCTTGTGTGAATGTTAGACCGGCTCCATGCTGAACGAGCCAGTTCCAATCCATTATACCTGCACCTTCAGGATCTGCAATATAATCAAGGAATGCAGGGTCTGGTTTCAACAAATGGAATGTGATACTCTGTGTTGCATTATCGTATGTTATTGCTTTAGTTATATTCTGATATGTGTTTGTTGCAACCAATGCGCCAGTGGAGTTAAAATAATAACCACCATATGGTAATAGATCCTGTCCAAGAATCCAACCAGCTGTACCGGGTGAGCCTAACATAAAGAGAAGAGTTCTAACATAGCTCACATATGCATCCCACGCTGTTACAGTATCACCATTTGAGAATTTTACATTTGTTCTTAGATAGAATGTATAATTTAAACCATTTGCTGAAATTCCACCATTTGAAAGTGTTGGAATTTCTTTAGCAATTACAGGCACAAATTGACCTGTATTTGAACCATTATATGCGATTAAGGTTTCATAAATGTTAGCAATTATTTCCATACCAACTGTTTCATAATCTATAGCTGGATCGAATGAATATGGGCCTGATGGAACCACTTCTACCACGTTTATTACACCTGGATTAGGAACAGTTCCAGATGCTTTCAATATTCCAGCAGACTGAGCTGGTGCTGCAACATATATGCTAACAAAGTAAGATTCTACATGATGTTCTGAACCAATTACCTGATTGTAAAAGCTTGCTGGCAAATACTGAATTGATGTTACATTGTTTGTTACTAGATCACTCATGAATGATGATTCATTGTATGTAACTATTGTAATGTTAACTGCATAGAAACCACTTGTCTTGTATACATGGGAGAATGTTGCATGTAGATAATTTCCAGAACTTGTATTGTAAAGTGCAGGTGTAATATTTACAGGTGATCCATCTCCATAGTTAATAACATAATACCCAATAGTCCAGTTCGTGGCTGTTGGTGGCTGCAAATATGATGTATCAAATATTGCACTGGAATTCTGAGAAAATATAGGTGCATTTGGATTCAACGTTGTATTAAATGCAACTGTCGGCTGTGCTACTTCACTTGCCAATGCCGGGCTAAGTGTCTGAGGTGAAACTGTAATCAACCAAAGATTGTTCAAATTGTTCGAATATCCATTTGGTCCTGTTGCATTTGCAAATACCAGATATTTTCCAGGTTCATTGTATGTGTGGTTTACTATTAATCCGGATCCTGTTGTACCATCACCAAAGTTCCATAAAACAGATGTTACATTTCCCTTTACATTTGCTACAAACTGTACAGAGGTTCCTACAGTTGTGAGCTGTGTAGAAGGTGTAACTGAAACTAGCGTTGGCGCAGTAGGTGTTGGCGTTGTTGTTTTAGATGGCTTGTACAAAAGAACGGCGGCTGCTGCTATGATTATCACTATCACTACAATTACTGCCACTATGGCATATAAACTCTTTTTTTCCATAAGATCTACCTCTTATGCATTTATTAATACAAAAACGCACTTATAAATGTTTTGGTACATAATTTCGTAAATTATTGAATTTTTTAATTAAATATAAAAAATATATATATTATAATCAAAATTCCATTCTCATTAATCTAAGTACATAATTTTCAATGCCTAATGATGAAAGATATTCATCAAAAGCACTTACATCATAATTATCAATTTTTTTAAATAGAATTACGGATTCGTCTTTGAATGCATACCATTCAATGTAAATGTTCAAATTATTGCAAAGAATTTCAATTAGACCAGATCTTGAATAAGGTGACCAATGGCTTATTATATTTTTAATTCCTAAATTCTTAAATAATTCATATAGTTCATTTTCCAATTCAATTGGTCCTTTCTTTGTTTTAATTTTAATCAAATAATTTCCTTCAGAATTTTTTAACTTTTTTACAATATATTTAAGATCCACTCTAGATCTTAATTTTTTCTTATTATTATTTTTTTTGTAATTTTTTAGAAAATATTATTAAGTTTCCAATATTTGCAAATTTTATGGATTATTTCTCTGCTTGCCCAAAGGATTGTTTCGATTCTTGCGCAATTATAACAAGAGTGAATGAAAAAATAAAAATATCAGGTAATAAAGAACATCCAATCACCTCTGGCTTTCTTTGCTTAAAATCAAAATATTTCGTTCCAGCGCACCTATCGGAAAAAAGATTAAAAGTACCTCTCATTAGGAAAGGAAAAAGAGGAGATGGAAATTTCAAAGAAATTGATCTCGATCAAGCTTTGAATATAATATCTGATAAAATAAACTTTATTCTTAAGGAATATGGGCCTGATCATATTCTGCCTGTAGAATATGCAGGAAACAGATCTTTAATATCATACAATTTTCCGCAGAGATTTTTTAATTATTTGGGGACATTGAAACTAAAACATTCAATGTGCGATGAATCTGGCGGCCTGGCACTAAATGATTTAATAGGTACCTCCACCGGAATTGATCCTGAAAAAATTAAAGATTCAGATTTAATTGTTTATTGGGGTATAAACCCGGCTTGGACAAACGTCCATGGCTGGGCCATGGCAAAGAATTCAAAAGCTAAAATTTATGTAGTTGATCCTTTGAAAACAGAATCTGCAAAGGGAGCTGACAGGCACATAAAACTAAAAATTGAAAGTGATGTTTACCTTGTTCTGGGCATATTGAATCATTTTTCAAAAAATGGATTAAAAATAAAAAAACTGGAAAATGTAATCATGGATTATGATCTAAAGAAAACATCTGAGTTGACAAATATTAATGAGAATGAGATTAAAGAGCTTGCTGATGATTTGTTGCAGGCAAAAAATCCAATAATACATATGGGATATGGATTTCAGAGATCAAGATACGGTGGATTGTTCATAAAAGCAATAGAAACAGTTCTAATTACATTAAATAAACCAGGAAACTTCATTTATGATGCAAAGCACAAAATAGATTTTGATTATCTAAGAGGAAAAAATGATCATAGAAAAGTTGTAAATCAAGCCAATTTAGCGCGTGAGCTTGAAAAATTGGATATAAAAATGCTTTTTATTTATAATACAAATCCACTCGTTTCACTGCCGAATCAAAATCTTCTAAGGAAAATTCTTATGGAAAGGGATATTTTTATTGTTGTTCATGATCTATTTTTGACTGATACTGCCAGATTTGCAGATATTGTTATTCCTGCAGCCTCATTTTTTGAATATAATGATATTGTAGATTCATATTACCATGATTATATTAATATTAACCAAAAAATATTCGATCCTCCAGGATTTGCTATTTCCAACCACGATTTATTTGTAAAGCTTGCATATAAGATGAATTTGAAAGATAAATTTCTTTTTGAAACTGAAAATGAAATAATAAATAGAATCATAAGTGATTTGGGAATTGATTCTAATGAATTATACAAAAAAGGATTTGCAAAAATTGAAAGGCAGGTTAATGATTTCAAAATAAACATGGATGAATTCATTCAAGAATTAAAAAATTTTAAACTTGAGGAGAAAAAATTCAGGTTATTGAGCCTTACGCACATTCAGGGAATAACGAGCCAGTTTAATAATCTCTACGAATTCGATACCGCGTTAAGAATGAATGTAAAAGATGCTGAATCATATTCTATAAAAAGTGGTGATGAAATAATTCTTGAAAATGAGTACGGATCAATTAAAACTAAGGTCATTTTAACAGATTCAGTTCCAGAAGGTGTATTATTGATTTATAAAGGATCATGGCCATCAATAAACGGGTGGAATGTAAATTTCATTGTTTCGGATGATGTTCAAAAAGATTACGGAAATGGTACGGCACTTAATTCAACATATGTGAACATTAGAATTCCATAGATCATAAAGATATTTTAAATGCGAAACGCTTTCGCATATCGTAAGGTATTTTAAAGCCTCATTGAGATCTTTACCTCTGGAGAATGTACCATGACCTCTTACAATAGCAACATAATGATCCTTTAAGGTTGATCCAAGTTTTTCAGCTATGTCCTTTGATGCAACAGGATCTTCTGATATTATTACAGGGATGTATTCAAGATAATATTTGCCTTCTGCATCAACAGGGAATATTTTTTCAAAAAACATTGAAAGTGTGATTGCATATGGTGTATGTGCATGAATAATAGCTTTTGCATCTGTATTTAAATATATGCTTCTATGCGCATATACTTCACTTGATGCTATTTCATAACCTTTTTCATCATTAAAATCAAGTTCTATTATATCATCCCTATTAAGGGATCCCATCATTTTTCCATGTTTTTTAATGAGAAATTTATTGCCGTTCCTGACACTGATGTTCCCGCTGTGGGATGATTCTATTAGACCTAGAGATTCAAGCTTTTTCCCAATTAATATCATTTCATCTATGGAATCCATAAAAAACACCTAATGTCTGAATACCCTTACACCTGTAAATACCATGGCAATTCCATACCTATTTGCCATATCTATTACTTCCTGATCTCTTTTTGATCCTCCAGGCTGGATTATTGCTTTAATTCCTCCCTTTGCTGCTTCTTCCACATCATCTGGGAATGGGAAAAATGCATCAGATGCAAGGACTGAACCAACAGATTTTCCATTGGATTTCATAATTGAAATTTTGACAGAATCTACCCTGCTCATCTGGCCTGCACCTATTCCAACTGTTGCATGATTTTTTGCAAGAACTATGGCATTGCTTTTCACATGTTTAACAACCTTCCAGGCAAATTTAAGATCATTCATTTCATCCAGGGTTGGTTCTTTTTTTGTAACTGTATTAAATTTTATTTCCTCTTTGCCAAATTTCTGGTAAAGAAAACCACCTGCTGCCGTTCGAATTTCATAATTATCCTGAATATTCCGAATTTTAATTACCCTCATATTTTTCTTATTCTTTTTAAAAAATTCTATTGCTTCCACAGAAAAATCTGGTGCGGCTAAAAGTTCATAAAAATTACCTTTTAATTCCCTTGCGAGGTCGATATCAACTTTTCTGTTAACAGCAACAATGCCACCGTATGCTGACATGGGATCGGATTCAAGAGCCTTTTTATATGCTTCAACAAGATTCTCAGATTCTGCAACACCACACGGATTTGTATGCTTAATTATAGCAACTGCAGGATTTTCAAATTCAAAAACAGTTTTCCATGCTGAATCCATATCTAGAATGTTGTTATAAGATATTTCTTTTCCCTGGATGTATTCCCATGGCTTTGAATCTGAATAAAATTTGGCAATATTTTGGGGATTTTCACCATACCTGAGATCTTCAGCTCCTTTTCCATGGAAAATAATATTACCATATGGAAGATTCTTATAAAGTTCCCATAGTGTTCTGTATATTATTGAATCGTATCTGGCAGTGTAATAAAAAGCTTTCAATGCAAGTTCTTTTCTTATTTCAATAGGTATTTCATTTTTTTCTTTTAAATTTTCAATGATTATGGAATAATCATCAGGATCAGTTACAACAGCGACAGATTCAAAATTTTTTGCAGCAGCCCGAATCAATGATACTCCTCCTATATCAATATTTTCAATTAATTTTTCTTCTATTTTATCAGTTTGTTCAAATGGATATAAGTTTACAACTACAAGATCTATTTTTTTAATTTTCAATTTTTCAATTTCTTTCAATTGGTCTGACCTGGCAAGTATTCCGCCAAAAACATTGGGGTGGAGTGTCTTAACTCTTCCAGAAAGAATTTCAGGGAAATTTGTTAATTCTTCAATGCTTTTTACTTTCAAATTATTTGTAATGAGATAATTCAATGTTCCTGAAGTTGCATAAATTTCTGCATTCATATCAATAAGCTCTTTTACCAAAACATTAATGTTTCTTCTATCCGAAACGGAAACAATTGCCCTCATAATTATGGTAATGTTGAAAAGGGAAATAAATTAATCGATACCTTTGCATTTTTTGAATCTTCTTTCTATTAGATACAAAAGATTCTTGATGCCATCCTTAAATGTTTGAAGTTTTTTTTCACCTTCCCTCAAACCATATTTTATAGGAAGTTCCTTAGCCTTAAATTTTGACCATGCTTCCATTTTCAGTTCCTCTGAAAATGCCATGCCATTTGAACAAACGTCCAAATATGGAATAATCTTTGATTTAAAAATCCACATACCGCTTTGTGAATCTTTTAATTTTATGAAGAAAAGGGATAAAAATGCTATGTTTAAAACAAAATTTCCTATCTTATGTGCTGTGCTCATGGAGTTTTTAGGGAGCAAGGTTAATCTCTCGCATGAAATGAAATCTAAATCATTCTTAATGAGATAATCTACATATTCATCTATAACCTCTGGTGGATATGTATTATCTCCATCTAATGTAACAACTATTTCACCCTTAACATTTTTAAATCCAGTTTTGTATGCTCTTCCATAACCTTTCCTTTTCTCAGTTATTACATTTGCACCCATGGATCTTGCTATTTCTGGGGTTTTATCCCTGCTATTATCTATTAAAACAATTTCGTATGTATGCTTAACAGAACTTTTTATTCTTTCAATCACCTTGCCTATTGACTGCTCTTCATTCATTGTAGGAATTAATATTGTGATCATCGGATCTGACATTTTAAAGCCTGTATGTTATTTTAGCATATAAATATCCCGATAGGGCGAAGATAAGCCTTATTATCCCGTAAGTGGAAATCTGCCTCCTGGACGTTAAATTATTAATTGAATAGTTTTTCCATAGACTTCCGTGCTTCATTGTAAGCTGTTTTCTTCCATAGCCATTCCAGAAAGCCTGTTTTATGAATGATAAAATATCTTCTCTTGATCTATTGTATACAATAGCATTCTCGTTGTAATGAAATTTCGCACCCATGTCAACTGCCCTATAGTTCAAATCAATATCTTCGGCTGTAATGAATCTTTCATCAAAACCTCCTAGATCATTGAATAACTTTTTCTTGTACGCAAGATTGCATGAAGGATATGTTACATCTATGTTTTTGTAAAATATTTCTACTCTATCAAAATTTGAATATTTTTCTTTTCCAATTGTTATGGTTTTTCCTGCAACAAAATCATAACCATCTCTGAAAGATTTTCTCATTTCACTTACCCAGTTCTTTTCAAGGATTGCATCACCGTCGGTGAAAAGAATATATTCATATTTTGAATTATTCACCCCAATGTTCCTTCCTTCGCCCCTAGTACATTTTTTTATAATAATTTTAATATCTAAAGTATTTTTATAGGAGTTTAAAATTTCCAAAGTCCTGTCTTTACTTTCTGCATCTACAACAATAACTTCAAATGGACCTTCCTGATCCTTTATTGATTCAAGTAGCTCCCTTATGTGCTTTTCTTCGTTCTTTACTGTGATTACAATACTCACCGGTATTTCATTGTGATTGTTTTTCATCAGCAATCTCACCAGGACCCGGAGGCAAAAGTTTCATTATTTCATCCACAGGGTAATTGAATTTCTCAGACAACTTTTTAGCCAAGTCTGTTTTTGATGATTCACTAGGAATAATTACAACATAATTATTCGTCTTTGAAGAAACAGCATCAACAGGGCCAGCCATTAATATATCTGTGTTCTCATATTTTATAAATCCCATGGCAATCCTTATTGGCAAATTTCTAATATAATTTCTTTTTCCCCTTATTATCCACGCACCCCTCGGTACATATTCTCCACTTTCAGCCATTTTGCTAACCTGTGAAAATGTTACCCAGTATGCATCTCCAGCTGAATATCCAGCATTCCAGGCCTTTGAATAAGCAAGACCAAATATTCCAGCTTCAATGAGCGTTTTTTCGGTTATGTTTGAATTCTTAACAACAACGCTTGGTGCTCCATGAATGTCTGCATGAACATAATAATCCCTCTCTCCCATATATTTTTTCACCACTTCCTCGTTTGTTTTTGCATCCCTTCCAGCTATTACCAACGCATTTTCTGAAGAAATGAACCATCTAAACTTTTCAAACCAAAACCTTTTTCTCTGTAATGTTTCCTTTTTCTTTTCAACCTTCTTCTTTTTTCCAATTACCTTTTGGATGCCTTCTATTTTCTTTGACAATTTCTTTGAATATTCATAATAATATTGCGCCATTTCACTTGGCTTTTTTGTTATGTTAAATTTAATTTCCATATCTGAATTGGGCAATTTTATTACTGCTTCTGTTTCCTTAAGAGATACCATTTCTGGTGGATTCTGCCTTTTTTTAATTTTTTCTATAACTTCATTATATTCATTTAAGTGCATTAGAATTTCATCACCAATTTTTTTGTATTCATCCATTATTTTGGAATATTCTTCAAGTGTTTTCATCTGTTCCCTGAGAATTCTATCCTCCTCTGTTTCATTTTCTTCTTTAAATGCTATTTTCATTATGGCATCGTTTATGTTTTCAAATTCATCACAATTGTTTATATTAATACATCTTAGTTCTCCATTGCACAGATAACCCTTCCCGTTTATTGAATTCAAAAATTCCTTGATTTTTAAAAAAATTTCATTCAACTTTTCATCGGGTATTTTATTGCCCTGGGATGATTTTTCAATACCTGTAATATTACAGATATATTCAGCGTAATGGCTGAGATTAAGTTTCAATGCTAAAATTTTAACTACTTGTTCATTCTGATTCATTAATTTTTTAAATGTATCAATGTCCATTGAAAAAGGGTTTATTGGAGGCTGTGGAGATTTATAAATTTCACCCTTTTTTATTGATCTTGTCTTGTCCTCATTTGATTTTGATTTCCATTCCCTGTACTTTAATGCAAAATCTATAACATTATTTTTTAAGAATATTATATTGCCTCCACCAAACATTTCCAAGATTAATGATTTCTCAAATGAAAAATCTATTCTTATGATTCTATCAAAATTTAACTGCTCTATCTTTTCTATTCTAAGGTTATCCAATTCCTGCCTGAAATATTTAGCCATCTGGGATAGTTCTCCTTCAATATCCATAAAATATATCCATCCTGAAGGATCTAAAACAAGATCTCTGTTACCTTCCTCCTTTTTATGTAATTTTAAAATTAAAGAATCATCCTTTGAATTTGTTTTTTTAACATAAGCTCCCTTTAAATAATTGCCGTTTGCCAATATCCAAGCATGTATGTCAGGACTTGTCAAAACTGGCTTCATATTCCTAGCTCCGATACCTTTTCTGGAAGGTAAACATCTGTAACATAATTCAAACCATATTTTGCTAGTGCCTGCTGTTCAGCCTTTCTACCTAGTTTAAGCATAAGTTCAATTTCATTTTTCCAGAACTGCGTATTAAACCTGGGGTCAGTGAGCTCAGCATTCAATGCCTGAATATCCTTATCATTTAATTTGTCCGTAGGCAAATCATAGTTGACTATATCGCTTGCTGTAATTCCAATGAATTCAGCTGTTGGTGTCGCCAGATATTCTGATAAATGCGCAGTCTTTATGGCACCATAGGCAACGCTTGCATAAATTCTGAAAGACCATGGATCACCATCAGTAAAAACTAGTATTGGTAAATTAAGTTCTTCGTTTAGTCTTTTTAGGAGACGCCTTGTGCTCCTCGCTGGTTGCCCTTTTAAATGGACAAGAATTGATCTAGCCTTTTCATCATACCCATTTTCTACCAATCTATCAAACATACCACCAGTTTCAATTGCGAGTACAAAATCAGCGTCGTAATCTATGATTTTCAGCTTCTCTTTTTCAACATTGTAAGGGATTGCGTATCCAGCATCGCCAACATCATCCCTGCAATTAATCCTCTGCGGATTTCCTTTTCTATTTATTTCTTCGAATGTGATGTTTCCTATTACTGTAGCACCATCCTCCTCAGGCCTGAGCTTAAAATCTTCTCTAAGAAATTTTGTAATTATTTCAAGATCCTCTGCAAGCTTATTTGATTCATCCTGTGTATGGAATTTTGCAAGATCCCATCCTTCAGAAATATAGTATAATTCCCTCAAAGTAGATGATTTATTTTCTTCAACCATCTCCCTGATAAAATCCATCATGTACATTGTTCTTAAAAGTGTATATGCACCATCTATTTTCTTTGCTGTCCTTGTTATTTTTGAATCACCATATTTCCAGACACCGGATTTAAGATCGAGTTTAATATTATACTTATTCCTTGCAGGCAATTCCATAGATGGTATTTCACCCATTTCCATCTGCTCGTATATATTTTTTACAATATCTTTTAATGATTCAAGTGCAAGCTCATATCTATTCTTCTCCATTCTCTTCTTCCTCCTCTTCTTCAATTATGGATCTAAGTGCTTCGATGTTCCAATCACCTGGGAGTGGTTCAGCGCCCACAACATAAACAGGGTTTATTCCTTCAATATAATATACAGATTCTCCATATTCTGACTTTAGATCATAAACAGTAAATTCCAGATTTATTTCTTTTAATGGTTCAAGGTCATTTATTTCCCATAATATGTAATCATTTTTTTCATCATAATTACCGAATGGTTTAATTGATTTAACTTCTATTTTGCCCTCAGATATGTCCCCATACAATTTAAAAGATTTTTTTTCAGGGGTGAAATTTGATACAGATACCTTTATCTTTGCACTTCCCTTATTTTGTTCTATTTTTTCATCTATCCAGACAACATTCATAATTTTCGTAATTACAGGTTCAAGCTTTGGTACAGGCTTCTGCAAAATTATAGAGCTTTTTTCAGCAATTTTTGGAAGAATTTTCTGGACAAGGAAGAATTTTTCAGTTAGCTTCGTCTTTACTTCCTTCTTGATTAAAAATGTTCTAATTTGTCTTGCAGATTCCTTAAGTGCAAGGTCAAGTTCATTCATTATTTCAGGTATTTCAGCAATTGCCTCCTTTGCTTCTGATGTATAAGGCACCCTTGTGGATCCTATATGTATAAGAATGATCATCGGCCCAACGGGAATTCCTTGGCCTCCTCTCTGTTCAAGACCATATTTTCTCCAGTCAATGCTTTCTACTGCCCTTGTTAATGCACAAGATCCTGCCTGATATAGTAAAGGCACTCTGTTTGCAAATCTTAATATTTTTACAGGTTCATCCTGTGGTATGTTACCTCCATATACCAAACCTACTTCAACAACAAATGGATTTCCTGAATAGACTGATGGATTCCTTGTAACAGGGATTGAGTAAAAACTTGGCCTAAGTTCCCCTAGAACATTTTTCAACCCTTTCTTTATAAGAGTATCACCTATGGGACTTAATGATTCGGATGATGGTGGAAGTATTTTTACCTTTGTAAAAGCATCCTTTAAAGCTTTAATTTCATTCAATGTTAATTTTTTTGGATCCTTTTCAGAATCTATTCCAGATATTTTACAAATTTCCATGGCTAGATTATTGCTTATTCTGCTGAATTCCCCAGTTAGGAATGTGGATATTTTTTTTGCATTTGTTAAAGATGCAATTTTCATTATTTCTCCTATTTCAACGCCTAAGGGGTGTGGCTTAGTTTCCTTAGGTGGCTCTATCGGCTGATCCCATACCCTTTCATATTTAATTTTAAGACCATCTGGATCATTAAAAATTATAGTTGCATGCGGATTAACAATAGCTGTATTCTGCAAATAATCAATTACACTCTGCTTTCCCTTTACATATTTAGCTTTAAGATTAACTTCAATTTTTACACCACTCTTTTTATTCAATATAGCAGGTTCTTCCCTTAGAACATTTGCTCTATTTTTTATAGTATCAATTAAAATCTCAAAAACGTAACCAACATCTTCAGATGCTATTTTTGTTTCTATTTTAACAGGTTTACCCGTTGTAAGCTGCCCATAGAGAACTACTGCAGATATACCTATACCCTGCTGCCCCCTTGTTTGACGTACAGCATGAAATCTGGATCCATAAAGAAATTGACCGAACACCTTAGGTACCTCACGCCTCACAATTCCTGGACCATTATCTTCAACTGTTAATTTATATTCATCCTTTTCTACCCTTTCTATTGTAACATAAATCTCGGGTAATATTCTTGCATCCTCACATGCATCTAGAGAATTGTCCACTGCCTCCTTAACCGCCATTACCAGGGCCTTCTGTGGCGAGTCAAAGCCAAGGATCTGCTTATTTTTTTCAAAAAATTCAGCAATCGATATTTCCTTTTGCTTTTTAGCAAGATCCTCAGCAATATCCATGGAAAAAAAGAAAAATTTCAATTATATAAAATAATCGATTATTCGTTATTGAGAATTTCTCCAAGGGTGCTTATCCTTTCGGCAAATGCATTGTGTTTATGGATGCTCTCTTCACTTTCAGATCTTACAGTAATTAGCGTATCTTTTGGAAAGTTTGAATATTTCTTTGAAATTTGCTTTAAAACATCCCTTACAACATCCTCCACAAACTTTGGATTCGTGTGTGCTCTGTACACTACCTCCTCCTCATCCTTTCTTTTCAATATTTCATAGGTTGGGCTGGACATTGCATTCTCAGCTATTTCAATAAGATCATTTGCCTCTATGCTATAGCCTTCTGGAACTTCCACCATTATTGTTGTATTATTCCTCTGGTTATGTGAAACCACCGGTATTTCATTCAAGAACTTTGCATAATCAGGATATTTATCCTTTAATACTGATCTAACAGTTTCCATGGCGCATGGACAGACCGTAATCCCCGTCACTTTAACACCCAGCATTTTTCTAATTGTTCCATGATCCATTATTGCCCTTGAAAATAATACATATCTTTCCTGGCTCCTCTTTCCTGAAGGATTTTCTCTCTCAAGAAAATAATCTGCATGCATTTCAATTTCAGCGTAACTTGCATATGTATGCTTTTTAATCAGCAGCTTCACAATATTTTCAGCAAGTTCCTCAATACCTGAACATGGTGCCATGGTACTTTTTTCTACTATTTCTTCAATGATTTCAATATTTCTTGACATATCAGAACCTTTTTTTGTGGCAGGCAAATCCACAAAAAGATTTATAGTAGGTGTTAAAAAAACAGTTTTATTTGGTCTTTTAACAACTATCTGCTTAACAACGTTTGTTACTCCCACTCTAGTTAACTTATAATTTGATTGTGGTTTTTCTGCCTGTATATCCGGAAGCTTTTCATTTCCTAACATGATTACAAGGAATTATTTTCCATATAAAAAAGTATTTAAAACAGATTCACTTAAAGAAAACAGGTAAATATATGTTTGAAATACAGATAAAGCTTAAGGGAACAGGCGGAATGGAAAGTGATCCAGATGCAGAGTTAGCTGATTTTCTTTCCAGCATAGGTTATTTGCCTGAAATTAAGGATATAAATGATCTTGAAAATATTAAAAAAAGTGTACCGTACAGATTATTCAAGGAATGCTTTCTTCTTAGATCTGATAGATCATGGACCCCTGAGGAATTGATGGGTATGCTTGAAACAACCAGACCCACACTTTACAGGCATCTAAATAGATTGAAGAGCCTTGATATTCTTGAAGAGGAACTAGATGGTAAACTGAAAAAATACAGGCTTAGATATGGGAGCCTATCATCATCATGGAATTTTGTTGAAGCAAATGTAAAAATTGCTATGGAACATTATAGAAAAAGGATAGAAAATATTGAAAAAATGTTAGGGGTGAAAAAATAATGGATTTAACAATGGGTACTGTTTGTAAAGTGTATATAATAGGTGATCACGAAAAAATAAGTATAACGCAAGGAAAATTTGCAGGTTTTATTAACCTTGGAGAGGAATCAGCGATGGTCATTGAAACGGAAGAGGTTGAAGGTAAATATAGAATAATACCTGTAAATTCAATTAGCGCAATAGATATAATAGAATTGGCAAAAGTGAATGAAAAGAGGGAAGAGATACCCTCGTACTTTAAATAAGAGGAAGGAAAAGTGAATTACATTTTTTCAAAGATACCCCAGGTCCTGTCTTCAAAGGAAATAATAGACAAGAGTTTTAGGAGATCAAAGAAAATTTCCATGGCAAAGCACCCAGACAAAGTAGCCATGTTTAGAAACTGGGATATAAATAAATTGAAATCTATGGAAAAAAGTGCAAAGGAAACTTTAGATTCATACTTAAAAAAATTTCCGAATTTAAGTGATCTTGATCCATTTCACAAGGAGCTTGTTGAAATACTAGTTGACAGGGACAAATATAAAATGGCACTTGGATCAATTAAATGGTGCAGGGACAGTATTGTAAAATTGACTACAAAAACAATCAAAGATCTTGAAAAAACAAGGGAAATGGATGATTTTTCTAAAATAATGAATTCATACTTCGGTAGGTTCTCATCCTTTATTGATGGAATAAACAAGGATCTTGATTATTTAAAAATTGCAAGATCGAAGTTAATAAATGTTCCTGATGTGGATCCTGAACTTTTTACAATAGTGGTGGCAGGATTTCCAAATGTGGGAAAATCTGAGCTTGTGAAATCAATTTCATCAGCAAAGCCTGAAATAGCACCATACCCTTTTACCACAAAAGGCATACTTATTGGTCACAGATATTTTGGTCATATTAAAGTTCAGATAATAGATACGCCTGGATTGCTTGACAGACCATTCAATGAAAGGAATGATATGGAAAAACAGGCGATACTTGCTATAAAGCATCTTGCAGACATAATAATATTTGTGCTTGACCCAAGCGAAACTTGCGGATATCCGATGAAAAAACAGATTTCTCTACTGGAAGATATAAAAAATAACTTTCAATCTAATATTCTAGACATAGAAAACAAGGTAGATATTTTTAAATCTGATTCATCTAGAATAAAAATTTCCGCAAAGGAAAAAATAAATCTAAATGAATTATTAAGCAGAATAGAAAAAATAATTGGTGATTCCGATGGAAAATGAAATTAGAAAATACGCTCTACAGAACGCAGTTGAACATGGAGGCAAGGCTGATGAAAAGAGTGTTTTGGGTAAAATACTTGCATCCAATCCATCATTAAAAAATTCTATAAAGGATTTAATACCCATTATAAAAAAGATTGTTGAAGAAGTAAATAATATGGACCAGGAAAGGCAAAAATCTGAGCTTATTGAGATTTTTCCAGAAGCATTGGAGAAGAAAAAAGTGGTTGAAAAGAAAGCATTACCCGATCTTCCTGATGTGAAAGGCGAGGTAGTGATGAGGCTTGCGCCTTCACCTTCTGGACCTTTGCATATAGGACATTCAAGGATGGCAATATTGAATGATGAATATGTAAAGAGATATGGTGGTAGATTAATTCTTAGGATAGAGGATACTAATCCTCTCAATGTTGAAAATTATGCTTATGATATGATTAAAGATGATCTTAATTATCTTGAAGTTAAAATTCATGAAATAGTAATTCAATCGGACAGGTTTGATCTTTATTATAAATATGCAAAAAATCTCATTGAAATGGGGAAAGCATACATAACATTATGTGATGAAAAAGAATGGAGAAAATTGAAAATAGCAAGGAAACCCTGCCCCGATAGGGATGCAGATGCATCAATTCATCTTGAAAGATGGGATAATATGCTTTCCGGAAAATATGATGATAGGGAAGCGGTATATGTTGTAAAGACAGATTTAAACCATCCGAATCCTGCCATTAGGGATTGGGCTGCATTCAGGATAATAAGAAAAGCAATACATCCAAGAATAGGTCAAAAATATATTGTGTACCCATTGATGAATTTTTCAGTTGCAATAGATGATCATGAGCTTGGTCTTACACATGTACTAAGAGGAAAGGATCATCTTAACAATACTTACAGGCAGATTTACATATTTGACTATTTTAATTGGAAAAAACCTGTGTACATTCATTATGGAAAGGTGAAAATTGAAGGATCCATTTTAAAAACATCCATAATAAAAAAGGGAATAAGGGATGGTACATTCAAAGGTTGGGATGATGTAAGATTAGGAACACTTCTTGCAATAAAGAAAAGGGGTATCGATCCACAGGCGATAAGGAAATATTGGGTTGATGCAGGAATTAAGGATGTTGACATAATTTTTTCTTGGGAAAATCTGTATTCATATAATAGAACAATAGTGGATGGAAGAACAAAAAGATACTTTTTCGTATGGAATCCCAATAAATTAAGCGTTTCAAGCGATATTGAGCTTAAATCAAAAGCACCTCTACATCCTAGCCATCAGGAACTTGGATTTAGGGAGTACCAACTTGGAAAGAATTTCAATATATATATTTCAGATTCAGATTATAATAATTTAAAAAATAATGAAATGATAAGATTAAAAGATCTAGGAAATTTTGAATTTGAAAACAATAGCTTAAAATTTTTAAACAATGATTTAAGCCTCGTTAAAAAATTGAAGATCATACATTGGGTACCTGAAAATTCAGTAAAATGCATTGTTGAAATGCCTGATGGCAACATTGTAAATGGCCTTGCAGAGCCTAAAATACTTAAAATAAAAAATGAGCTAGTCCAATTCGAAAGATTTGGTTTTGTTAATGTTTTTGTATCAGATTTTGTGAATGGATACTATGCTCATGGTTGATTAAATTCCTTTTTAATTTCTTTTAGAATATTTTCATTTTCCATGATTTTTTTAATTGCATTCACAGTGGCTTCAATTGAAATTATCAAAGATTCTTTTGCATTTACAGGATTTGCAGCAATCCTGAAATCATCCGAATGACCTGCAATACCTGGAAAACCTATTTTTATATCCAGATGACCTGTGGGAACTACTTTACTTACATTTGCTTCATCCGTGCTCCCTGATCCTACAGAATTTATTAAATCCAAGTTTTTAGGCGAAATACCGAATTGATTTAGAGATTCTTCAAGAACTTTATTTATAATTCTATTTGATTTATAATTTTCATATAAAGGTGTAATTTCTTTTATTTCAATATTTGCGCCAAAGGCAGAAGCCACATTTTTAAGCAAATTTTTTACCTTTTCCAAAAGCAATTGAAGAAATTCGCCTGAACTAGACCTTAAATCTATTTCCAATGATGCCTTCTCTGGAACAACATTAGTTGCATTCCCACATTCCCTAAACACCATGCCTATGACAGCATGTTTATCATTCTTTATCCAGCTTCTTAAATTATTTATACCAACATAGGCAGTCACAGCAGCATCAAGTGCATTTACTCCCTTTTCAGGTGAATCTGCCATATGGGATGCCTTACCATTGAATACAGCCAATATTGTAATATCTGCTAGTGCCTTTGCTCCAACGTTCCATGAATCATCAGGGTGCATTCCAACTACAAAATCAATGTCCTTAAAGGCGCCTGCCTTTGCCATTATTGCTTTACTACCAGCATATTTTCCAATACCCTCTTCAGCAGGAGTGCCAAAAACAACTATCCTACCTTTTTTTATTGAATCTTTAAGATTAATTGCTGTACCAAAAGCCCAGGCAGCTATAAGATTATGGCCACAGGAATGGCCATTTGGCAAAGCGTCATATTCAGCAAGAATACCGACAGCTGGTTCTCCTTTTCCCCACTCAGCTCTGAAAGCTGTTTCCATATTCATATATGGAAAAATTATCTTAAAGCCATGCAATCTTAGTGATTCTGCTATCAAGCTAGAAGATTTATATTCCTCACTTCCTAGCTCAGCATATTGATAAATCTTTTTTGACAAATCTATAATTTCATCCTCATATTGCATTTTTATCATAATTTGTATTTATTATAAATTAAAGTATTTTTCCATTTTTTTATATTTAAGGCAGTATTTCATTATAAGCTTCCCTTAGATATTTTAAATAGAATTGAACTGAATAATCAAAATTTTTTATCCTTGAGTCTTCCACAGCCCTTATTGGATCAATTGAATAAACCATATATCTTATCTTTTCACCTGGATGCTTTATTTCACCTTTTTCATAAAAATTTTCAAGAAGAATGTATTCAGCTGTTTTCAAACTATATTCCCATGGATATTTATTCACCCTTTTTTCAATCAGGAATTTTTCTTTTTCAACTGACCTTCTTTCTATTTTTTCTTTGTAGCTAAGGAAAATATTCTTTAAGGAAATTCTAATTTTTTCTAGATTATCTTCACTTTTCAATTCATTTAAAATTTTTAATGCATCATTCTGAAAATCCTTTATTATGTCAGGAACATCTCCTCTCCTTAGCATTATCCCCCTTACCTTAAAATCACCATTTTCTGAAAGTGCAATATATTTACCAGGAGCACCGATTGAAATTTCACTCTTTTCTGGAATTATTTTCATCCAAAAATAATCTCCAGAAAAATCCATATCAAGACCTGTGATTTCATTAATTTCATTAACAATATTTTCAGCATTTCCTTTGCCTGCTACCCATAAGGAATCGACAATTCCATGTATTATTTCAAACCCATTCTTTTCAAGTATTTCCTTGGCTTTGAGCAAATATTCTCTCGCATAAGCGTTTATTGCTTCATGAATTTCAATTGACCCAAATTTTGCATTCCTGTATCCAGTATAGCCAAATGATGTTACGAGCATCCATTTTAAAGCATTATCAATGCCTGTATATCTATTTTCAAATTTTTTCATCTTTTTCATTTTAATTCTTAGTTCAAGCAAAGGTTTAAGTGCTGATGATAAAAAACCTGGTTTGTCTTTACAAATGGTATAATTAATTTCAGGTACAATTTCATATTTTGTGCAATTTTTATTCACAGTTTCTATGGATAGATTCTTTCTCACAATTATTGAAGGATACATTGATGTGTAATCAAACTCCTTAACATTCCAGTAAATACCTGGCCTTGGCTGATAAACTATTCCTCCCCTGTCAGCTTTTATCAATTGTTCTATAGTTTTCTCCCTTTCTGATTCATATTTATGGTATGGTACAGCAATACCTTTTCTCAGAGCTTCATATACCTCAAGTGTTGATACAAGAGTTCCAGGAGTTGCCCTGGCTGCGTAAGATGCAGGCAAAGATGATACGCGTGATGTCATAATAACACCTTCCAATCCTCCTTCCCTAAATATGAAACTTGAATCCGGGTCTATCAATATTCTACCTTTAGGTATCAATGCTTTTTCTTTGTAAAATTCCCTTCCGTATGAAAAATATTCCCTGGATTTCAATTCAATCCATCCTTTTTGTCTTCCTAAATTAAAGTATTTTCCATCTCTCCTTGCCTTTTCATAAATTTTTAAAATTATCTCATCTGCACCAGGAAATATTATAATATCTGGATCAATCTCTAAAATTTGATCTTCTATTTTCATATAATTATAGATATAAATTTCATTATTTTGAATTTTTAAATAATTATTTTTATTTTCAATATATAATATTTTAATTCCAGAAATATCGGGTACAGAAAATCTTTCCTTGTTATCCATAAATGGAAATATTGATTTTTCAGCCATGTATCTTACACTTAGTCTAATATCAACGTTAAACATTTTTACACTATAATAATTAAAATACTTGTTGAGAAATGATGCGATCTGGAAAAAATATGATGGTTTTACGCCTATAGCTGTACCATCAAGAACTTCACTCACCGTATTTATCTTCTTGCTTTTAACATAAATAACATTCGGAATATTTTCATTGTAAAGTGATTCTAACTGTTCTTCATTTCCAAAAAGGAGAATTTCAGGGATAAATTCATCTGTTTTATATTTTATTTTATCATTTTCTTTGTAATATAAAGTTACCCTTTGCCCAACATCAATATCAATTAGTACCATTTTTTATTGCCTCTATCTCCTTCTGCATTTCAACAAGAATTGATAAAATAACAGCTTCGAGAGGGTCGTCCAAAGCGTACATTGCTTCTCCAGAATGCCTTTTTACTTTTTCAATTATCTTTTCCATAGCAATTTTATCACTTTCTTTCATTGCTCTCTCATATGATTTCCATCTTTCAAGAATTCGATTTATTTCTTCACGCATTGATGAAACATTCCTTCCCATTATTCATACCTCCATAAAATAATCAAGCGGAACCTGTAATGGATCATAATAAATAAATAACTCTTTACCATTTGATGTTATCTTCCAACCTTTTCTAACAGGATTTACCTCAATTCTTTTAACTGTATATTTAAAATTAAAAGATTCTGTGTGAGCAAATACAGTAATTGAATCGAACATTTCAGCGTATTTAAAGAGATTAAGCATCACTGCTTGAGACAATGTAAATTTTTCATCTGAAGATAGGTCTCTAAATGATATGGGATCATGGAAAAATATTATGATGTCATAATAGGAATTAATTTCTAGAACAATTTCAAGGAGCTGATAGTATGTAAAACCTCTTCTTATTGTTATATTTTCATTCATTTTAAGCCTTTTAAGTGTTGTATGCACCAGCCTTAAATTCATATTCACATAGTTTCCGAATATAAGGTATACAGATAATCCATATCTCATCGCATCTACGATTATTTTTTCCCAGGGGAAATTTTCCTCGTATTTCATGATGTTCAATGTACCGTAAGAATAAATTTCTGTACTCAATTCCATAATTTTTACATGATCTTCTGGGAAATTAAATTAATCCCCATGTTTTTAATATGATTAATTAATTACAAAATTATGCTTAAAATTCCCGATGAAATTAACAACCTTTGTGATCATTGCCTGGGCAGGATTTACGCAAACCTTGGCCATGGATTGACAAACGAAGAGAGAGGCAAGGCTATAAGAATAATATATGCTATGAATGAAAATTTAAGCTATAATGAAATAAAAAATATGGATTGCATTATATGCAATAATATTTTCAATAATATAGATAAATTTGTATCTATCATTATAAATTCAGTTAAAGATTACGAATTCAACACATTCCTTTTGGGAACGAGGGTAGATTTTGAAATAGAATCAAAGGACAAGGAATTGATTGAAAAATATGGAAAAAATGGTGAAACAATAAAAAATGAATTAAGCAGAGAAATAGGAAAAAGGGTTTCTGAAAAACTAGGAAAGGATGTTTCCTTTGAAAATCCAGATATTTCAATTATATTTGATACAGAGTATGAATACGCAGAAATAATTCCAAAGCCCATATTCATATATGGGAGATACAAAAAACTCGAAAGAGGAATTCCACAAACTAGGTGGATCCATGAAAAAGAGGGAAAGAGTGTTGAAGAATATATAGGTGAAGTAGCAGTAAAATATTTTGATGGCAGCAACTATTATCTTCATGGATCCGGAAGGGAAGATGTTGATGTTCTTATGCTAGGAAATGGGAGACCTTTCATTCTAGAGATAAGCAAGCCCAAAAAAAGGAATATTGATTTAAGGAATATTGAATATGAAATAAATACAAAATCTGAAAATAGGATTGAAGTTCTTGATTTGAGATATTCTAATAGGGATGAAATGAAGAGAATTAAAGAAAAAACAGGAAAGAAAATTTACAGGCTTTGTATTGAGCTAGAAAATGATTTGCCTATCGAATTGGTAAAGAGTAAATTAAAATCACTTGAAGGAAAAGTTATATATCAAAGGACTCCTTTGCGTGTTCTAGGAAAGAGATCAGACATTCAAAGAGAAAAAAAGGTATATTCAATTGATGTAATATCAAAAAATGGTAAAATTATAGAACTTGAAATAATGGCTGATCCTGGCACATATATAAAAGAATTTGCACATGGCGATGAAGGTAGAACGAGACCAAGCATATCTGAGGTATTGGACCAAAAAATAAAAATAGAAAGACTTGATGTAGTTAAAATACTTGATTCGGAGGAATAAATATGTCCAAGATGTCGCATGGACCCAGAGCGCGTTCGGGAATGAAATTGATGAAGAGTGTAAGAGAGAAGGGTATGCCCCCGATTACGCATTTTCTAAGGTCTTTTGATGAAGGTGAAAAGGTAGTAATAGATATTGATCCATCGCAACACAATGGTATGCCTCATCACAGGTTTCAAGGACTCGTTGGAACTGTTTTGGGCATGCAGGGTGATTCATATGTTATTGACCTTAAGGTAGGTTCTGTGCACAAGAAGATAATAGCTTCTCCAGTGCACATAAAAAAATTATGAGGAAAAAATGAACAAGAAATATGTAACTCTAGCCGAAGTGCGTGAGCTCCTGGAAGAAATTTCTAAGGAAAGGGAGCTTACAGACTTGCAAAAAAATACTCTGAAACATGCTGAAGAATTTTCCAAAATAAAAGTTCAGAATGTTAAAAAGTTAAAGGATAAATTGATGAAACTTGAAATAGTAAATGAAAAATATGCTGTCAAAATCCTTGATATAATGCCAAGGACACCGGATGAAGTAAGATCTATTTTCCTTAAGGATAAGATTGTCCCTACCCCCGAAGATATTCAAAAAATACTAGAAATTCTCTGGCCAAAAAAGGAAGAGGCATAAGGGGGATCTTTTTATGGAAGATTATGCCTTCATTATTGATTATTTACCCCAGGGAAGGGCAGATGATAAAAGTTTTAAAAGGGTACCTCTTGCCCTGGCAGTGGGAGAAACAGAATTCAAGCTTTTTGAGCTCATACCAAAAATAAATATAACTTTAACAATAGGTGAAAGGGTTTACATAGGCAAGGACTTGGATAAAAGGGTTAAAATAGAGCATGTGAAAAGAAGGATTACATATGATGAGCTTACACATGCTGCGCAAAATGAGCTACCATATGTTCTTGAGGAAATAGTAAAAAAGCAGGAGAAAAAATTTGTTGATTTTTTCAACAATGCATCTCCAATTACAACAAGGCTTCATATGCTTGAACTCCTACCAGGTTTAGGAAAGAAAACAATGTGGTCCATAATAGATGAAAGAAAAAAGGGACCATTCAAGAGTTTCCAGGACATAGTTGAAAGGGTCAAACTAACACATCCACCTGAAAAGTTAATTGTTGCAAGAATAATTGAAGAGCTGCAGAATAGAGATATAAAGTACAAAATATTCGTTGCAAAATGATGCAGAAAAAAAGGCTAGGCCAGGTATTTCTTAAAGATAAGAATATTCTAAGAATAATAGCAGAAAATGCTGAAATTCAGGATGGAGAAATAATTTTAGAAATAGGTCCAGGCCCGGGCAATCTAACAAAGGAATTGTTGTCAAGAGGAGCTAAAGTAATATCAATAGAAAAATCAAAAGAATATTATGATCTCCTTTCCACAATTTTGAACGATGAAATTGAAAAAGGCAAGCTAAAGGTCATAAATGCAGATGCACTTAAAATTGATTTTCCAAAATTTGATAAAATTGTTTCAAACATTCCTTACAACATTTCTTCACCCCTTACCTTCAAGTTATTGAACTATGATTTTAAGATGGGAATAATAATGTATCAAAAGGAATTTGCAAAAAGGCTTGTAGCCAAGCCAGGTAATAAAGATTATTCAAGGCTTTCTGTAAACATGTACTATTTTGCTGATGCTGAAATAATAAGGAATGTGCCAAGATCATGCTTCAATCCTGTACCGGATGTTGATTCAGCATTAGTCAAAATCTTGCCAAGAAAAAAATTTTCAGTAAAAAGTGAAAAAGCTTTCTTTGATATTGTAAAAGAACTATTCTCTCAGAGAAGAAAAAAGATTAGAAATATTTTAAAAATGCATAATATTCCCTTTGAAGATCGCAGACCAGAAGAACTCACACCTGAAGAATTTGGAATACTTTCTGATTTTCTTTACGAAAATAAATATTTTGACCGAAAAGAATAATAATGCTTTTAAAATGCATCCTTGATGGAAAAAGCGAAGTATATTTCATTGATCATTATCGCTACATTGCTTTGGGGAGTAACATTCCCAATAATGAAAATTGCAGTTGTATCAATTTCACCAGTTCTATTAACTTTAATTAGGTTTGCAATTGCTTCTGCTATCCTTTTTGCTATATTTTTTAAAAGAATTGTTTCATCTTCAATTGGATCTGTATTGAGCGGCCTTTTTATAGGTGTGTTTCTTTATTTTGGATATTATTTCCAGATTGTGGGAATTGTCTTCACTTCAGCTATGCATTCAACTCTTATAACTGGTCTTTATATAATTATATCGCCAATTTTAGCATTTTTCATGCTGAAAGAACCTTTAGATAAAAAGGTAATTATTTCACTCATTTTAGCTCTTATAGGTCTGTTCCTCATCACTGGTATATTGATAACAGTTGTGAATATAGGTGATATACTTACTTTCTTTTCTGCTATTTCTTATTCATTTCAAGTTGTTCTAGTGGATAAATATTCTAAAAAATATGATCCATTGGTATTAACATTTTATCAAATTTTGATGGTAGTTCCATTGGGTTTAATTTTCCTTCCTTTTTCAGGATATTCCGTATCATGGAATAATGATGTAATATTTTCAATAATATATCTTTCAATTTTTGCAACTGCTATAGCATTATTGCTTCAAAACTTTGGCCAAAAGGGCCTTGATTCTGCTACAGCATCCATGGTATTTGCCCTGGAACCTGTTTTTGGTGTGTTGTTTTCAATATTATTACTTCATGAAACAATGGGAATTTTACAAATATTAGGTGGAATATTAATGATTTCAGCGATGATCATTGTATCTTCGAGAAGAAATCATTGAAGGGAACAAATTCATTTCCTTTTAAGATAACAGCACCCTTTACATAATTTTTATAAATATCAAATACCTTTTTAAAATTGCCCTGAATATGATCTATGGGTGAATTTCTATCATCAAAATGTAGCATTTCCACATGTGGATGTTCTTTTCCTTCAATATCTATTCCCTTTTTACTAAGCAAATAGAACGTATGTTCTCTTTCATCAGGATCAAGGCGCAATGTTGTCTTCTTTAAATTATCAGCCAAGCTTTTTATATGCTCTTCCTTGTAATTTGCTATCCTTGGATCTGCACCATTTGCTATAATAAATGACATTACACCCAAACATTTTGTACAAGTTCCACAAGGCACTATTTCACCCTTTTCAAAATGGCAGGAATGACATGATCTCTGCAATTTATAAAGTTCAGGGTATCTCTGCGTAAGAATCCTTTCAACAATCAGGCCTGTAATAGGTCTTACAATACTCCACTGCCTTATATCTAAGCCCTTTGATTTGAAGTAATCAGTATTGTAAACATCAAAATCAACACTTTGGTCATATATACCAAAATAATGTTTTATGCCATTAAAATAGTAATTGGCCCTTGGATCGTCATATTCACTTCCTAGGAGTATATTCCCTATTGAATGTTTCACTATCAATGGTAGCATTGAAAATATGTATGGTCCGAATATAAAAAGCCTTATTGGATAAGTATCAGATTTAATTTTTCTATGATCACTTCTTATGATCTTCAAATTATCAAGCATAAAAAGATAAAATCTATCTATATTTGACCAGACCTTCTTTGTATTTTTGTCATTTTTTGAAAAGGACTTGTAAGCTGGTAGGGCCGTTCTCCAATGACCACCAGATTCATTAAAAAATATTGGAAAAACTTTGAAACCCAGTTCATTCAAAAGACCGTATGTAAGCAAACTTTCTTTTCCTCCTGATGAAAGAATTGTACATTTATTTTTATCTGCTTGAATATTAAATTTTTCATTTGATGTGCCTTTTGTATGTATTACAGCCCGTGTTTTTGCATTCTCCGGAACCATTTCATTTTCATTTGGGATATACTCTTTTTTAATGAAATCTGCCCGCCTCCTGCATATTTTGTTAACAAATATGTCTCTTGATATTATGTCCATGTTGTCTTTTATGTATTTAATATCTTCATTGCTTAATGGAAAATCTAAAAATATGTTTTCAGTGAAAAGACCGTAATTGACAAGGGGCATTACCGCCATTAATCTAGCTAGGTTTTGTATATTTGGAATATCATCTATACTTTCTTGATAAGAAAAAATAAGTTTGAATTTTTTCTCACCGTCCAAGGTGACTTCAGCGCTTACTTTTTTTTCTTCTACTACAGGATCACTTACATCTATTCTATAAAAGCTTATCAAATTCAAGGTTTCAATAGCCCCCTCTTGCAATTACAGTTTCCTTCTTTTCCTGAATTTCCACCTGGGATTCCTTCATGTCCAGAATGGCCCTTGCTATTTTAGAAACACCAGAATATAGAGGTGCATCCACTGGAACCCTATATCTTTCCTCATAATCTTGAATGTAATAAGGTATCTCAAATTCTGACATATGTTCTGTATTCAATGTTATTCCTACTATGGGGTGTCCTGAAAGAATCTCAATTATGTCCATGAATTTTTTCACATCTGGAATTGGGTATTTTTCAAACCCATCATAATAAAGGCGCTTTGGTGCGTGCTGAAGCACTATTGCTTCAGGCCTTGCAGCTGCTATGATTTCAAAACCACCTGGATACGCTGGATGAAGAATTCCCCCCTGACCTTCTATTAATATGAAATCTGGGTGATGGTCTTTCCATGCTCTTACCACTTCACTTTCTATGCCACCGGCTACAAAATCGTTTATCATTGCATCAATTAAGGCACAGTATTCTGCACCCTGCATCCAGCCCGTTTGCCCTGTCCCAACGAATATGGCACTGTAACCCATATCCTTTAGGGCTTCGGTAAGCATGATAGTTGTTGTTCTTTTTCCTATGGCACTGTCTGTACCAAGAACTGCTACTTTGATTGCCTTAACATTCTCTATTTCACCAGTGAAAAATTCCTGTTTTTTCAAGAACATTTTTCTAACATCGGTTATGTTTACTCCCATTATATTTGCAAGTGATGAAAATTCTGGATCATCACTTAAAAATTCATGCAACCCTGAAACTATGCTCATACCATTAAGTATGGCCTTTGTTATGTATGGCCTGTAATTTTTAGGTAAATACCCACCATCTGTAGCTGCACCAACTATGAGAATCTCTGGTTTTAAATACAATGTTTCTTCTACTGTGGAAAAAACTGGTATGTTCCTTACCTTTCCATCTAGAACATATCCAGCATCCATTCCTGCAAATTCTGAATCTATGACACCTACGATTTCATACCTCTTTGAATATCTAACAAGGCCATGCGCCGTTTTTCCATTCGTAGATCCATAAACACCTTCAGCGAGAATTATCGCCCTTGGTAGAGTCATGGAAACACCCTGCAAAAAATGGATACATGCAAATTCAAAAATGCCAACTTATTCAAACATTTAGGTGGATGGCCGTCGTCATCATCTTCCATTCTTTCTCACCATCTCCAAGAATATCACAATTGTGTTGGATATTAATCTTGTATAAAAAATTATCTCTTGCTTTTACCATTATTTTAAATAAAATTATTTAATTGAAATGCTTTCATAACAATTAAGAAAATAATTTAATAAAAGATGTCTTTCTTAAATTAATGAACAGAAAAAAGATGTTAGGGTTCAAAAAATACTATTCAGTTGAAGAAGCACTGAAAGAATTCAAAACTAGAATACAGGAATCTAAGGAATATGAAATTGTAAACGTGACAGATTCATTGAACAGGTTTTCATTTGAAAATGTACTTTCAAATTTTGACCTACCCGCAGAGGATAGAAGCGTAGTTGATGGTTATGCTGTCAGGTCTATTGATGTTTCAGGTGCTTCACCTTCAAATCCCATAGAAATTTCTATTGTTGGAAAAATAAGCGCTGGCGAAAAATCATCTATTGTAATTGAAAAAGATCAGGCAATTGAAATTTATACTGGAGGTAAATTGCCAAATGGATCAGATTGCGTTGTAATGGCAGAGGATTGTTCAAGAAATGGTGATAAATTATTGGTGTTGAAACAGTGCTTCAAATATCAGAATGTATCAAGAAAAGGTGAGGATTTTTCCAAGGGAGACATTGTCATAAAAAAAGGAACATTAATAAGACCATTCCATATAGGTGCACTTGTTTCATGTGGTGTTGATAAATTGAAAGTTTTTAAGAAAGCAAGGGTGTCTGTTATTTCCACTGGATCAGAATTAAAAAATATAGGCGATGAAAAAGATGGAATAATAGACTCAACGAGACCGATGATAATTTCAGCATTAAAAGAAAATTATGCTGAACCAATAGATCTAGGTATAGTTAAAGACGATCTGAATGAAATAAAAGAAAAATTAAGAATTGCAATTCAAATTTCTGATTTGGTAGTTATAACTGGCGGTACAAGCCTTGGAAATTATGACCTTGTTCCAGATGCTGTTGAAAGTATTGCTAAACCTGGAATTGTAGTTCATGGAATAGCAATGAGGCCAGCTAGAACCACAGGAATTGCCTTCGATGGCAAAATCCCAATAATAATGATTTCAGGTTTTCCTGTGGCAGCCTACATCTCATTCAATTTATTTTTTAGGGAATTTCTTAAAATTTTTTATGGAACAGTTTTAAATCCTGTACCAGAGATAAAAGGAAAATTAACAAAAAGATTCCCCAACCCTCCAGGTATTAGATCCTTTGTGAGGGTTAGAATAATAAAAAAGGACAACGATTATTTGATAGAACCATTGAGATTAACAGGTTCAGGCATACTCTCAACTTTAACAAGAGCAAATGGAATTATGGTTATAAATGAAAATTCAGAAGGATATGATGAAAATTCAATTGTAAATGTAGAAATAACACAACCTATTGAAGAGGTGAATAATGATGCAAAAAATATTTCATGAATTATTATCAATTGAAGAAGCCTTAAAAATTATTGAAAAAGAATATGGAAAATTAACACCTTCAGAAATAGAATATATTGATATAGATGATTCCCTAGGAAGAATTCTTGCGGATGAAATATATGCAAAGGTTGATTCACCTCCATTTGATAGATCTGAAGTTGATGGCTATGCAGTTAACCACGAGGATTTAATTGGTGCGGATGAGGATAATCCTGTATCATTGAAAATAATAGGTAAATCCGTTGTAGGTAAAATACCTGAGATATCTATTACAAAAGGAACATGTGTTGAGATTGCAACTGGTGCGCCTATACCTAGAGGTGCTACTGCTGTTGTTATGGTGGAATATACCAAAAGAATTGAAGATGAAATAAAAATATACAGATCTATTTCCACGGGTGAAAATATATCAAATGCAGGATCAGATGTAATGGTAGGTGATACTACTTTAAGAAAAGGTAAAAAAATTTCACCACTTGATATTGCCATTATGGCATCCCTTGGTTATGAGAAAATACCTGTTTACAAGAGATTAAGTGTTGGTATAATTTCAACTGGTGATGAAGTTGAATATATCGGAAAATCTCTCAAACCAGGTATGATCTATGATTCAAATTCACATACAATTTTTTCTTATCTTATGGAAATTGGTCTAAAACCTAGATTTTATGGTATAGTAAAAGATAACTATGATGAGATAAAAGACATTGTAGAAATGGCAATGGATGAAAATGATGTAGTAATTACTTCAGGAAGCACTTCAGCAGGCATTGGTGACTTGATTTATAGAGTTTATGGAGATATTGGAAAGCTAATAGTTCATGGCCTGAAAATCAAGCCTGGAAAACCAACTATTGTAGCAGTTTCAGGGAAAAAATTGTTAATAGGGCTTCCAGGATTTCCAATGTCAGGAATAATTGCATATCAATACCTTGTAAAACCTATTTTAATGAAATTATCTGGAATTCAAGATGATGAAAATAAAATAAGGGCAAAGCTCTCTGTAAGAGTAAATTCGAATAAGAATGTAGTTGAATTTATTCCTGTAAATATAATTAAAATAAAGGATGAATTAAAAGCATACCCAATATATGGAAATTCAGGTTCTATAACATCAATGCTCTACGCAGATGGAATTATGAAAATACCTGAAAATGTAAATTATGTAGATGAAAATGAGGATATTGAGATTTATTTGTTAGGTAATGCAATAAACATTCCTAATTTAACAATTATAGGTAGCCACTGCCCTTTGCTTGAAAATTTAATATCAAATATAAGAAATGTAAAGTATATAAGGGTAGGATCAACTGCAGGTTGGTATGCCGTAAAGAATGGAGAAGCTGATATGGCTGGCACACACCTTCTGGATGAAAAAACTGGAAAATACAATTTACCTTTTATTGAAAAATTTGGATTAAATGATAAAGCTGTTATTATCAGAGGTTATGGCAGGGAACAAGGAATTTTATTAAAAAAAGGAAATCCAAAGAATATAAATTCTGTTAAAGATTTTCTAAGAGATGATGTTACCATAATAAATAGGGTAAAAGGTTCAGGTACTAGAACACTTCTTGACATACTTCTGGAAAAGGAGGCAGAAAAAATTGGAATTGATTTTGAATACGTTATTAAGAATATAAAGGGATACCATTTTGAAGGTAAAACTCATTCATCTGTTGCATCTGCGGTATCGCAGGGAAGAGCAGATGCCGGGATAAGCTTAAAATTTTATGCAGAACTATATGGCCTTGACTTCATACCTATTGGTTTTGAAATTTATGATTTACTTGTAAAAAAAGATTCATTGGATAAAAATGAAGTTAAAGAAATAATAAATTTACTTAAATCAAATGAAACAGCAGAAATAATAAGAAAAAAATTTCCAGGTTATAAATTACTTGAAGATTCTGGATCGGTACTTAAAACATAGGGAAGTATTTCTCTTAAATCCTTTTTCTTTATTACTATTTTTGCATTTTTTTCAACTGATTCATCTAGTGGATCAAAAGCTATGCTTTTTTCCACAAGACGGAACATTGGTACATCAACCTCACCGTCACCTATGGCAACAGTCTCTCTCTTACTTATTTTAAGATTCTCAAGAAGGTTCAACAAAGCAATATCTTTCCTATATGGATTTACAACCATTTTTGGCCTTCCGGTTATAATGCCATTTTCATCAACTTCAAGGCCGTTAGCATAATAAATTTCAATGCCGAGTCTTTTTGAAACAATTTCAGCAAGAATATCAAGACCACCTGTTATAATAGCTATTTTTTTTCCATTTTTTTTAAGCATTTCAACTGTTTCCTCTGCACCATTCATTAAAGGCATTTTAGAATAAATTTCTTTAAGCTTTTCAATACTAAGAAAAGGATCTTTGTTTTTCCAAAGCATTACATCCTTGTATATAAAAGTAGGATAATCTATCTTACCTTCATTAAATAATCTAATATTTTCAATATTATCTGTATTAAAATATCTATGCACAAAATACCAACTACTCTTGCAATCGGTTAAAACACCATCCATATCGAAAACAACAAGCTTGATCATAATTTTATTCCCTCAATACTCAATGGTTCATCAAGAACAGTATCAAATGCAACAATTGTCATTGTTTTTTCAACACCTTCAACATTTCTTAATTGATCAACAACATAGGATCCTACATCTTCAACAGTTTTGCCTCTCACTTTAACCAATAGATCCCATTCTCCTGCTATTATATGAACTTCCTCCACATTTTTCATAGCTGAAATTTTCTTTGCAACAGTTCTCTGAGAAAGTTTAAAATTTGGTGAAAAAGAAATTAATATAAAAGCAGTTACAGAAAGACCTAGCATTTTGTAATTAAGTATTGGAATTATTTTTTTAATTATTCCATCCTTCAATAACTTTTGAATTCTGTTATAAACAGTGATCCTTGGTATATTGGTTATTTTAGAAACTTCACTTACCTGTGCTCTTCCATTGCTCGATAGCACTTTCAATATTGCTATATCCTTTTTATCAAGATCCATAGTTTTATTATATATATACATCATTTTAATCTTTTCTATTCTTTTAATCAAACAAATTGTTTAAAATTTGTCAATTATTTTAAAAAAATTAGACAAAAATTTTACAATTTTAACATAAATGTTAATAATTACAAAGTTTTACAGACATATATGGAACTGCCTAAACCAATATATAATTTAAGCGATTCGGAAATAGAAAGAAAAAGAATGATAGGCTCAATGGGAACATTTTTACTGAAATTTTTAACTGATGAATTCATAAAAAATGGCTATCAGTGGATAATGCCAGTAATATTTTCCAAGTCCACGGATCCATTGTGGCCAGATCCAGGTGCATCAATTGAAAAAAGACTTGAAGCGGAAATTTATGGTTCAAATGTAAAAGTAACACAGAGCATGATAGTGCATAAAATCGTCGCTTGCTCATTACTTTATGAAAAACTATTTACATATTCTCCAAATGTGAGAATTGAAAAGAGGGAAAGAGCTTTCACTGGTATCCATGCCTACGAATTTACACAGCTTGATTTTGAAATAAGGGATGCAGAATCTGCGGATGTGATTAAATTTGTTGAATCCATTTTTTATAAATTAAAAAAGGTTTTTGCTGAAAATTATGATCATTTGCCCAGTAATTTAGAGAATTTAATTAATCCACCCTGGAAAATTTTTGATTCTGAAAAATTAAGGGAAGAATTTGGACAAGATTGGGAAAAAAATGTTTTAGATTTAAATGAACCAGTTTGGGTGGTAAACATACCTAGGGAATTCTATGATTATCAAGATTTTAACACAGGAAAATGGGACAACTACGATCTTTATCTTCCCGCTCTTGGTGAAGTTCTGTCCGGTGCTAAAAGGGAATTCAAATATTCAAAAATGTTAGAAAAGATATCAAGGGATGGTCTTAAAGAAGAAAATTTCAAAGTTATTTTGAATCTTGCAAAATCTGGAAAAATAAAAAAATGTGCAGGAGCAGGTATAGGCATTGAAAGGCTGTTAAAGTGGGTTACAAATGTTGACCATATAGGAAATGTACAGATTTTCCCAAGAATTCCTGGCCATGTTTACGATTTATAAAAATTTCTTCTGCACAAAGGGTGAGGTCATAAGCTTTAACAATGCTGGATATAATACATTAAATTTAATAACAGATCCAACTTTGTAATTTTCTTCGCTGTCTGTGATATCAAGAATAACATGGTCTCCGCTTCCTCCTAAAATTTTAATTTTATTATCCAAGGGAATGAGAGATTCCAATTCCACATCCTGTTTTCCTAAGGCTATTATCGCCCTTCTTCTTATGCCTATGTCTGGAATCTCAGGCACATGACCAAAAGCATCATGACCTATTTTTCCATATGGCTTAGATGGTTTATTTTTTATTTCTATGATTTCTGCTTCTAGGATTACTGTATCCCTATTCAAATATTCGATTTCTCTATTACCTGTGGTATCCCTTCCAAGTACTATTGATTCACCTAACCTAAGTTGATTTATTCCTTTTAGCTCTTTTTTTTCAAATAGTTGCAATGTGTCTGTTGCTCCCCCAGAAACTATTTTTGAACTTATTCCATGATCCTCAAGTAAATCCTTTAATTGAACGAGTTCATCAATTTTTTCCCTTGTTGGAATTACTCCTCCGTAACATCCCAAGTTTGTTCCTATGCCAAGGAATTCAATGCCATATTTCATGGATTCATTAACAAATTGAAGAAGATCTTCAGGCATTACACCCTCCCTAAGATCTCCCATTTCAACCATTACCAAATATCCGAATTTCCTTTCTAATTTTTTTGAATAATAGGATAAAGCTTTAACAGTTTCAATCTCTGTAACAAATGCAGCATCGGCATATTTAACTGTGTATTCAACCTCGGAAATCTGTGGTGCCCTTATTTGAAAAAATTTTGCATCTATACCATATTTTTTCATTTTCGTTATATTCTGAATTCTTGAATCTCCTATATTTGTAATTCCAGATTTAATTAAAATTTCTGCATACTTTGGATTTCCAAGCATTACCTTTGTAATTCCAAGAATATCTATTCCTTCCTTTGATAACAAATGTTTTAATTTCCTTGCATTTTCTTCAATTTTATTTAAAAAAATAAAAAGTTTTGGGTTCATAAAAAAATTATTAAAGTTCTTTCAAAGATTTTTCTATTCTGTTTAAAGCTTCAGTAACTTCTGTATTTCCGACAACCAACGGTGGCCTGAACCTTATTCCTTTTTCTCCCGTCTTTAATGCAAGTAAACCATTCTTGTATAGAAGTTCAAACATAACATCCCTTGTTTTAGTATCCTTAAGGTCAAATGCGTCCATCAAACCTCTTCCTCTTGCATTGTTCATCACAGTGTACTTCTCCTGAAGCTCTAAAAGACCCTTAACAAAAATTTCTCCCATCTTTGCAGCGTTATCAACTAACTTTTCTTCATCCATTATTTCAAGTATCTTCTTACCTGCTACCATGTCTGCTAGATTTCCACCCCATGTGGAATTAATTCTGCTTGATACTTTGAAAACATTGTCCTCAATTTCATCTATTCTTGGCCCTACCATTATACCGCACACATGCATTTTCTTTCCGAAGGCAATTATATCAGGTTTAACATCAAAATGCTGATGTGCCCACCATTTTCCTGTAATTCCCATACCACTCTGAACTTCATCAACTATGAACATAATTTCATTTTTCTTTGTAATTTTTTCAACTTCCTTAAAATATTCTTTCCTGAAATGGTTGTCTCCACCTTCTCCCTGGATTGGTTCAATTATAAATGCTGCTATATCATCGGGATTTTCCTTTATGGCTTTTTCCATTTCATCTAAACTTTTCTTTTCAAGCTCTTCTACTTTCTTTATATTCTCACCTGATAGAGGAAATGTGATCTTCGGATTTGTTATCCTCGGCCAGTTAAATTTTGGAAAATATTGAGTTTTTCTTGGATCGAATGTATTTGTTAATGATAATGTGTATCCAGATCTTCCATGGAAAGCTTCCCTCAAATGTATTACTTTATAACCTTTTTCTTCCTTATAGCCTTTTTTGAAATTCTTCCTTACTTTCCAATCAAATGCTGTTTTTAAGGCATTTTCTACAGCTAAAGCTCCACCCTCTATAAAGAAGAAATATTTCATGTAATCGGGTGTAGCTATTCTGGAAAGTGTCTCAACAAATTCTGCCATTTCAACTGTGTATATATCAGAATTCGTAGGTTTGTTTATTGCTGCTCTTTCCAATTTTTTTAAGAATTCTGTCTCAAAAAATTTAGGATGGTTCATTCCAACAGCAGATGTGGCAAAAAAACCGAAAAAATCCAAATATTTTTTGTCGAATCTAGAATCATATAGCCAAGCACCTTGGCTCTTCTCCATGTCAAGAACCATATCATAGCCGTCAGTCAAAATTCTTTTTCCCAATATTTCATGAACATTTTTTGGTGTTATCATGTTTTACTATAATACAACTATAGATAAAAAATTTTTCAAGTTTAAAATCTTTTCATTTCTTTTTATTTCAAATCAAGAAAAATAGAAAATTATATAAATATTAAATTTTTTAAAATAAAATATTTAATCTCCATCCATGTTAATATTGAGCAACTTTGAAATTTCCTTATACCTATTTCTTATTGTTACTTCTGTTACACCAGCAACATCTGCAATTTCTTTCTGTGTTCTTACCTGATCCTTAAGTGTTGATGCAATGTATATTGCTGCAGCTGCAATGCCTGTAGGTCCTTTACCTGAAATTACTCCCAGTTCTCCAGCACGCCTAATTATATTTTCTGCTTCCTCCTGAACGGATTTATCCAAGTTTAGTTTATTGCAAAATTGCACAATATATGATGTTGGGTATGTGGGCTTTAAATTCAATTTTAATTCTTTTGTTAAATGTCTATAAGATCTTCCAATTTTTTTCTTACTCAATTCTGCACTTTTTGCTACTTCATCCAATGTCCTTGGGAGATTTACCTGTCTGCATGCCGCGTATATGCTCGCCGAAACAATGCTTTCAATACTTCTACCCCTTATAAGATTTTTTTCCACGGCTTTTCTATATATTACTGCTGCCGTTTCTCTTATATCCTTTGGAAGGCCCATTTTACTTGCGATTGTATTTAATTCCTGTAGTGCTATTGAAAGATTTCTCTCAGCGGAATTGCTCACCCTTATTCTCTGATGCCATTTCCTTACCCTGTAAATTTGAGCCCTGTTTCTGTGTGGAATCCTTTTTCCATATGAGTCTTTATTTGACCATGAAATTTCTGTAGCTAAACCCTTGTCATGGCTTAAATAAGTCATTGGTGCTCCTGTTCTAGCTCTTTTCTCTTCCTGTTCACTATCAAAGGCTCTCCATTCTGGGCCTTGGTCAATATATGAATCCTCAATAACAAAACCACAGTTTTGACAAATCATTTCTCCTCTTTCATAATCTATTATAAAATGTGTTGATCCACATTCTGGACATTTAATAACCTGGTCCTCATCAAGTTTTTTACTCATCAGAACCACCTAAATTTGGTATTATTCTAGATAAAAATAACTATATTAAGTTTCTCCTTTCTTTTAGATATTTTCTAACTTTTAAAATGTATTTTAGAATTCTTTTTTGAATTTTTCTTTTTCATTTCCTTTTATTGTTGCATCTATACCAATTTTTGTTGTTATATCATTGTCATATCTGCTTGGATCTAATGAACTTCCTCTTTCCTTTTTTATTATCATATCTCTATCGCCTTGAAATCTCGTTGCTATTGACCATTCCACATCTTCTAAATCATTTATATTAATATCTTCGTCAACAATCACCACATGTTTTAAACTTTTATGACCTTGAAATGCACCTTCAATAGCCTTTTTTCCATCATTTTCATTATTTTTCTTAATTTTTACAATTCCATGCAACCATGAACATCCACCATATGTTAGTTTAACATCTAATACTTCTATTCCCATTTTTTTAATCTCCTGGTAAATTGTAGGTTCCCTTGGCATACCCATTAAATTAAAATGTTCATAACCTCCTGAAAGTAGAAGATGAAATATGGGTCTTTTATTCTTGTACATTTTTTCAAATACTACAATTGGCTGATTTTCTTTAATATCATATGTTCTTGTTATATCTAAAAATGGTCCTTCCACAGGGTATAGATCATTGGTAATTTTTCCTTCAAAAATATATTCACTTTCCAAAGGTACATTTATGTTATTTGTTAATCTTACCATTTTTTCTCTTTCTCCCATTGTTTTCAACCTAATTGCAGATGCTATTTTTGATTCATCAATACTGAAATCAACGGAAGTTGCCGCAGAAATTAAAAATGTTGGAAACGCTCCTATAACCATAGATATTTTTAACTCATTGCCCTGCTCAATTGAATCTTTATACATCTTGTAAAGATCTCTTGGAACAAGCCTAATAGCCACTCTTTTTTCATCGATAACCATCATACGATGAAATGAAACATTTTTTTTCCCATCCTTTTCTGAGAATACTATACCACTTGTTATATAATTAGATCCATCTTTTTCAAAATACTTTGGAATAGGCAAACTCTTTAAAGAAAAATCATTTGTTTGATTAAAAGGATTATAATCTAAAACTTCATAATTTTCAGGATTATTTATTGCATAGAGAAGTGTTTGCAATATATCAGCATTATTAAGTACCTTTGAGATATTTTTTCTTTCCGCCCATATGTTTCCTGTGGCTTCATAACCATCAAGATCTTTAAAATATACTGGGTTTTTTGGATACTTTAAAAGATATTTTGTTACCTCTATATTTTTTGATACGTGCTCATTGATTTTTATTACATTATCTAATTGATTCAAAATATCATAATACATAGATAGTTCATTATTATGAACTATTAAAATTTTTATTTTTATGATTTCATTTTAGGAACAAATTCGGCTCTAATCCCCACCTTTTCAAAGGTAGGATACAGAGCCGATAACTTTGAATGCAATTATTTTATATTATAATCATAATGAAACAAGAACATTGGCAATCCGCTACTGGATACGTATATAATATTAATTACCATATTGTTTATTCTACCAAATACAGAAGGGAAGTTTTAACAGGGGAAATTGCAGAAGCAATGAAAGAAATAAATATGAAGCTTGCAGAGGATAATGTATTCATATTGCGGGCACAGGAGATTATGCCCGACCATGTGCATTTATTCATAACTGCACATCCAAAGTGGTCTCCATCACAGGTGGTAAAGATTATGAAAGGTGGTAGTGCAAGGATGTTATTTTTAAGATATCCGGGATTAAGAAAAGGTTTGTGGAGAGGTCATTTATGGAATCCATCATATTATGTTGGCACAGTTGTAGACATAAAGAAAGAAGTGGTAGAGGAATATATAGCAATGCAAAAAGTGAAGGATTATAGAAATAGTGAAGACGATTAAGATACCTGTTTCGGAAGAAATAACAAAAAGGAAGAAGTATATTATCAATAGAATATCTGAAAGAATGACCTATGGTGTTCAAT
>ERZ1669250.43-NODE-43-length-63142-cov-26.326660_pt1 | contig 63142 bp, 63 predicted proteins | sample MGYA00579295_ERZ1669250 | MGnify/ENA primary metagenome ERZ1669250 (study PRJEB41166, sample SAMN08046056) | hot springs metagenome | biome: hot spring; feature: acid hot spring; material: thermophilic sediment; isolation source: thermophilic sediment from acid hot...
ATCCAAATTACCTGAGAATCTTGTTATTGAAGGATACCAGAGATTCTGGGCATATGATACATTAAAAAATTATGGTGAGATGAATGTATATGGAGCAATGAAATATCCATAAAATGTGAGAAAGATCTAAAAATGATGGAAATAAGGACATTTATGGATAAAAATAATTACTCAACGAACCATTGGTTTTTTTATCAATATTATAGATACAATCACTGAAATTATCATTGAGATTAAGAACAATTCAATTCCTTCGGGCATAAGCATTAAAAATATATCTGTATACGCCACAAGATAAATATTTCCAAATGTGGTGGCCATTGAAAAAGGTGTAATTAGAGATTCTAATCCATAAAATTTGGTGTTTATTACACTTATTTTTGCAAAAAGGCTCTCAATTCCCACAGTTGAATTTATTACAGAGTCAATTATTTTCAAATTTCCATCTATTACCAAAATACCTAAAGGTGCATTTATTATGCAATGGTTAAGAACAAAGTAACTTTTACCCTGATAATAAAATCCAATATTTGATGAATTTATTTCAAGACCTGATAATATATATGGATCATTAACAGTGCCAGTTCCAATCAAATTAGGTATATTAAAAATGAAATTGCCATTAATACCCTTTGTTTGTACATAATTAAATGCCCTTGGCCATAAAATTTTCTCTCCCTGAACACCAATTGCACCTATTAAAAAATCATTCCTTAGGAAAGGTATTTCCATGGCACCATAGGCATCAGGTTCCGAGGAATTTACTGAAATAATACGTTCAGGAATGAACTTTTCATTTAAATTATTTACAATTTCAAAATTTCTGAATTCCACAGGTCCGAGATTAGTGTAAAATGAGAATCTACCTGTGCTTTTTGCTATTACATTTATAGATACATTTTTTGAAAAATGTCCAATTGAAAAATTATAATTATCAATATTAAGATAAATTCCTTTATAAGAAAAATATAGTGTTATTTCATAAAGAAAATTATTCCTTACAGATATGTTCAATGAATAATCATTAAAAAGATTATAAAAAAATTCACCCTTTGATTGATTGATTCCAATGGATAATGATTCATTATTTGAAGAAATCTTTACAAAAAATGCATCTATTTCATCAGTGTGAAAAGGTTTTACACTACAGCCTCTCAAATAAAAAGAGATTTTGCTTACGTTTGAATAAGAACCCAGGGATACATCTGCTGAGAAAGTATTTTGTGACAATGACCAGTTAAGTATTTTGGGAGATCCTAGGCCTATTTGCGGATACCATCCCTGTATAAGGGAATTCTTTACAAATATATCATTAAAATAAAAATTTCTGCTTACATTGTTCATATAATAAAGTTCAGGTGTAAAAAACCCAAATGATTCATTTTCTTTTTGTTCAAGGTCCAAGACCATTCCTGCAAACATTGGTGCAGCCATACTTGTTCCACCGACAGCCATTTCCCTGTAACTATATATATACACGCCTGTTTGAGGGTTACTATCCAATGAAATATCTGGCACTCCCCTTCCATTTTGGGAATATTTACCAGGGCATATCTGCCACGGTGGTCTCTTAAAAATAGAACTAAAACCGCCACCACTTGGTCTCCATAAACTTTCCATTATGTAATTTGTACCATTAATTGAAAGTGTTGTTCCACCCACAGAAATAACATAAGGGTCCGATGCTGGGTATTCCACAATAGGTGAATCGCCAGAAGCGGATATTACTGTAATCCTAGATTCGGCAGCTTTTTTAAAAATATAATGGAAAAATGGGTTGTATATTTCATTTTCAGGACCCCCCCAGCTTAGAGAAATTACATTTCCAAGATTTTCATCTATTACTTTTAATAGGGTAAATTCAAGGGAAGTGGAATTGTCATTAGGCGCAACTGCAAGAATTATTTTTGCACCTGGTGCAAATGCGTGTAATATTTCAACGTCCAGGTCAGTTTCTGTTGTCCAGTTTGAATTACTGCCATAAGGCTTTGAAATGAAATAATCAACAGAAACATTAGTACTGCTTATTCCATTCAATTTATCAAAATTTTCAAGATTTTGGTTAATATTTTTATCTCCATAAGGAACTACGATAACCGCAGTATAATTAGATCCATTTATTCCTTTTGAAAAATAATAGTTAACATGATAAGCATCAATTATCGATTTTACCATATAGGGATCTGAGGCATAATTTAAATTAGAATTTACATTATTTCCTGAATAAATTGCCTGTACATAAGATGCAATATTTTCAGGCAAATACGCAGAATTACTCTTTAAATGAAATGCATTTTTAATGTTTTTGAAGTTTCCATATAGATAATAATAATTTCTGATGGATGAAACAGAAATATTATATTTTAAAAAATAATTTTCCAATAAATTTTTATCTCCATAGTAAATGAGAATTAAACTATTGCCAGAAATATGCCCTACAAAGATATTCTCACCACTACCTGAATTAAATGGAATAATTGAAATTAGGATCAATACTGCAATTATGGAAACAATTTTCATTTTTTTATGATTAGCCTGATTTAATATATAATTTTTCTGAAGTTTTTATATTTTAGAGAAAACTTTGTATTTTTAATATATATTATAATTAATATCATAAATATAAATTTAATAAATAACTTTATATTGTTTTAGTTTATAAGAGATGAGTTTAAAATATTATATAAGAATCCTTTTTAATTTATGGAATGGTATTGGATAAATATGAATATATATATGAATTTTAAAATGATCAAAGGTAAAAGCTTAATATACAATTAGGGTATTTAGTATAGGGAATGAAAGAAAGTTCATCATTAGATACGATAAAAAGTATTATAATTGCTATTTCAGTAATTCTTATAATATTTGCAGGTTTGTATCTTTATGCAGGAAACTGGCCACCTGTGACAATAATTGAATCATCAAGCATGCAGCATGGTGATCATTTTACATGGGGAGTTATAAATACAGGTGATATAGTAATTCAGAAAAAAGTAACTAACATATCACAAATAATTACGTATGTTCAAGGAAGAGAATCTGGTTATACAAGTTATGGTGATTATGGTAATGTAATATTATACCAGCCCTATCCAGGCGCAACACCTGTGATACATAGAGCTATATTTTACATAACTTGGCAGGGTTTGTCTTTTCATATAAAAGGGGAGACGCTGGCAATTAAGCAGGGTTGGATGGTAATCAAGGGTTATGACGTAATAATAAAAAATGTTGGCTTCTCACACAGGAATCTTGTCGTTAATGTTTCAAGTTCAAATCCCTATTCTGGATTTATGGACCTCATTGGTAAAAATGGTTTTTTTACCATGGGAGATAACAACCTGGCAAATTCACCTTTTTCAGATGAAAACGTAATATTTCCTAGCATAGCTTACTATGCCTGCGATCAAAATGTTGGCATAGCTTCTGGCCCAGTATCTTTCTCTCAGATAGTAGGCGTTGCTCAAGGTTGGCTACCTTGGTTTGGCATAATAAAATTAGTACTTTCTGGAGATACGCAGTATATTCCTACGGATAGCTACTACTATTTGGGAATTACGCTTACATTGATTGTTATTATAGCATTTCTATGGGATTATTTACCTGAGAGGAAGAAAAAATGATATAAATATTGCAAAGAATTTTATATACCAGGAATTGTTATTAAAGTGCATGGATAAATTTTCAATACCCATCTATTACATTGAGAGGAAGACGATTAAGGGTTTCAAGAATTTGGACGAATTTATAGATAATGTTAAATCAGGTGAAATATATTTGGTGGACCAGCCCACATTCAAGGGTAGAGACATTAATTTTAAAATACTTACAAGATTAAGCGCATTATACGGAGTTTGGTACGATTTTAATAGTAGGTGGATAGATGACGTTTCTGACGCAATCATTTCGGGTGCAAAAATAGTAGTAATTTCAGGTAAAAAAGTAAATATATCATTCGTTACAGATGCTCTATCAATTACAGAAAATGTTGCTTTAAAAAGCAACGATGAAAATTTAATTTCAAAGTTCAGGGAATTGGGAGGAAAATACTTAATATCAGACCATATCGTAGATGGAATGGAAGTTTACAGAATAGAAGAAGGGAGGCTTGTTCAATTATGATAGATAAATTTAAACTTGCAATTTTCATTGTTCAGAAAAAAACTGGAAAAAATGAGCTTAAGAAAGAGGATTTCATAAAAATACTTTCATTCGAAAATAGATGGCTTGAGCCTTCAACAGTTGAAAAATTCCTAGAGATATGCACAAAAATAAATTTATTGCAAAGGAATGGTGATACTTACATTCCATCATTTAGTAATAAGGGCCTTGAAATTCCAGTTGATTTTGAAATTTTACCTGAAGATGTGAAGAATTTTCAAGAAAAGGAAGAACAGGATATATTTAAAATAATAATTGAAAGGATAGAAAAGACAAAGGGTATAAAGAAAAATGAAATAGTTGCAGAAATAAATAAGATGAAATCTAAAAATAGATATTTTACAATAGAGGTTCTTGCACTTCTCTATGCAAAGGAGAATGGAGTTGAAATAAAGGACCTTATACCATTGGTGGAAAATTCCATTTTTCAAAAAAGATAAAAAAACTTTTTATACCATGATAAAAATGGACCTGCGATGGAAAACAGACCTGACTGGGATGAATACTTCATGAGAATGGCTTATTTGGCAGCTTCAAGGTCCACATGTACAAGAAGAAAAGTGGGAGCAGTTATAGTAAAAGATAAAAGGGCCATAGCAACAGGTTATAACGGCCCTCCACAGGGTCTTGCACATTGTGACATCACAGGTTGTATAAGAGATGATTTAAACATAAATTCTGGTGAAAGGCATGAGCTATGCAGGGGTCTTCATGCTGAGCAGAATGCACTTATCCAAGCCGCTGTTTATGGAGTAAGTGTCAAAGATGCTACAATATATGTTACTAACCATCCTTGTGTTGTATGTTCAAAGATGCTCATAAATGCATACATAAAGGAAATTGTTTATGCAGAAGGCTATCCAGATGATCTTGCAAAGCTTGTCTTATTGGAAAGTAATATAAAGGTAAGGCAATACACTCTTAAAGAAAAATACTTTGAAAATTTCACCATCATTTGAAAATATTTTTTAAGTTTTTAAAAAATATTATTTGAAATTTATTTTATGAATTTTCTAAACAAAGAAGTTTTTAGAAATTAAAAACATTTAATTATGTAAAAAGATGGCTAATTGAAATCTTTTTCTATGGATTGAAAAGGTTTGTGTGAAAATAATGATGAATATAAGTTCCAGGAAGTTATATTAAAGATTTTATTTTATATTGGAGAATTGTAAAGAGATATAAAAATAAAATTGTTTAAAACACCTTAAATAAGTCCATATAGCGTATAAATTAAATACTCATGTTATGAAAAAATTTTTCAAATACTATTAAAAAATATTAAATTAAATAGATTTAATCCTTTACTTCCTCCATTACTGTTGCATTATGGCCATCAAGTAAAAGAATCAAATTCTTGTCCTTATGAACAAATTCAATGTACCATATAGGTATGTGCACTAGATAAATATCTGCAATATCAACATTCACATCAGCGGACAAGAATCCATGTACCCTTTTTTGCAATCTCCTTATTTCCCACTGGGCTATTCTTACTTTACCTTCAACTCTTGCTTTTTCTTCACCCATAGATCCATTGAGCATTTTTATTGAATTCGAAGAATCCTCAGGTTTTAATGTTCTAATGTTCTCTAAATTAAAAACGTAATCCGGTGGTTGGTATATATTCATACTTTCAATCGCAATTACAGGATATTTAACTGTACCTACATCTGTACCTGATTCCACAACTGTCTGCATGTTAACAGTTGGGCCCATAAATCCACCACCTCTTCCCATTGGAACTCCAACAAAACCGCCAGGTTGAACCTCTTCTCTTTTATATTTATATTGGGCTGAATAACCTGCATCAATTATCCAGTAAGGCATATATGAAACATCAATTTTTTTAACTTCACTCTTTTCAAACAAGTGCCTGTGCAAAATGGATCTATCTAGATATGCCCTTGCAATGGAAAGAGCCTGGTCCTTCATCTGCACTTTTATATCAAGGATATAATGTTTCATTACCTGTGTCCAGCCCTCAGAACCAAGTGTAATAGATGTTCCGCAGTATGGGCAGACAACCATTGCCTCCCCTGGCTGCGGATTCAACGGCGCACCGCAATTAGGGCATTTCATTTCCTTCAATACTGTTCCTGTAGATACTGAATTTGTTTTTCTTGACGTTGTTTGTTCAGCGATTGGTGTTTGAGGAGCACCACAAACTGGGCAAAATAAAGAGTCATCAGGTATTTTTGAACCACATTTTCTGCAATACATTTATTCCACCTTCCATCCACAATTTGGGCAGAATTTAGCTCCAGGAGGAATTTCAGATCCACATTTAGGGCATTTTAATATGAGAGGCTTTCCGCAGTTGGGGCAGAATTTTGAATTTTTAGGTATTGTTGCTCCGCAATATGGGCATTTGATGGTGTCAAGAGAAGTAAAATCAAATCCACAGTTAGGGCAAAATTTAGCATCTTTAGGAACTTTTGATCCACATTTTGGACAAACTTTTGTTTCATCTTCTTTAGGAGGCTGTTGATTCATTCCTTGTGCAATATTGCTTGCCATTGGATATGCCATACCTGCCCCTGCACCTATGCCCACACCAATTCCAGCACCAACTCCGGCTGTTCCAGAAGGATTGTTCGCAGCATCAACCATGGCCTTTCCAGCCTGGAATTGCAAATAGTTTACACCAAGAACCTGCATGCTTGACCTAGCATCTATCGCTTTCTGAACTTCATCCGGCATTGAGATGTTTAAACCTGATATTTTATTAATTTCAATTCCATATTGGTCAAAGGATTGTTTTGAATTTGCCAATACTGCTTCTTCTATGTTTATAAGATTTGCTGGCAAATCAAGAACGGATACCCCCTGATCTTTCATTTTTCCAAGAACATTGTATATAACCATAACTATCTGATCCCTTATCCTGTTTTCAACATCAGTGCTTGTTTCAGCGGAAAATGTACCAACAAACTGATTAATGAAAAGAGAAGGATCAGATATTCTGTATCTCATTTCTCCATATAGTCTCAGCATCACTATACCAAAATCCTTATCCCTGAATGCATACGGTTCCTTTGATCCAAACTTTGCATCCATTATTCTTCTTTGAAGATAATATACTTCGGCCTGTTGCTGAACGCCAGATAGAAATTTTACTATTTCACCTACCACAGGTGCATTTAAAGAAGTAAGTGCATACCTTCCTGGCTTATCAATATATGCAAGAGCCTTGCCATCCCTGTAAAAAACTGCAGTTTCATCTTCTCTCACAACAATGTTGTCATTCATTCTTATATTTCTTGGAACCTTCCACATCACATTATTCTGCTTAAACTGATCTTCCCATTCTATTGTTGTTGCCCCGATTAAGCTGTTTCCACTTGAATAACCATCCTTTTTCTTGAACATGTTCATACTCCTCCGTACAATAACTTATCTCTTGAATCGTTTATCTCTTTCAACTCATTTAATGAATTGATTAAATTGTTTAAAAGTGCAATATCACATTTCCCTGTAGAAGTTTCATTAAAAAATTTATTTATCAACTGTTCTATATCGCTTATTTTATTGTAAATTTTCATATCAAGATCATAGAGTGCTGAAATTTTATCCTTACCAATTCTAATGGGAGGTGAAATACCAGAATATCCAGCCTCATGGTGTTTAATTTCACCTGCAAGTGCCTGCATTTTTGATTTTAAAATACCAATCCTGTCAAGGTTGCTAAATATTCCGTTCATTGTTAAATTCTGTTCTGCACTTTTTATTAATTCAATATCATTTAGCATTCTCTTGTATATTTCATTTTTAAGATATATATCCGCATCTCTAAGGTCCTCATTTACCCTATAACCATGATAGCCAGGAAAAAGCAGCTGCAACTTTTTTATAGTGCCTCTGTCATCCACCACATCCTCTCTTAAATCTGTCATCTCTCTAAACAATTTTTTTCAGTATATAAATATTGTCAGCTATAGAAAAAAAAATTTAAAAACAGAAATTTCCTAATGATAAAAGATAAAAATGGAAAATAAGATTCTATGGGAACCGAGGCAGGAAATTATAAGAAATTCAAATATATATGGCTATATAAAATTCCTTAATGAAAATTATAATAAAGATTTTAGGAACTATAAAGAATTATATGAATGGTCAATAACAAATATCGAAAATTTTTGGGAATCCGTATGGAAATTTACAGGAATTATTTACGCAGAAAATTATAAAAAAGTAATAGATGATATTAACAAATTTCCAGGTGCTAAATGGTTTTTAGGGTCTAAATTAAATTTTGCACAAAATATGCTCAGATTCAGGAATGACGAAAAAGTAATAATATTCAGGGGAGAACCCTGGACGGGTATTAGAAAAGAAATAACATATAAAGAAATGTACAATATTATTTCAAGGTTGCATTCATCATTAAAAAATTTAGGTTTAAGAGCTGGTGATCGTGTGGCTGCCTATATGCCAAACATCCCAGAAACACCTATTTCAATGCTAGCATCAACTTCACTCGGTGCTACATGGTCATCAGTTGGCACCGAATTGGGGCCAGAAGTAATTTTAGATAGGTTTTCACAGATACAACCAAAGGTTCTTTTCACTGTGGATTCATATTATTATAAAGGTAAAAAATTCGATTTAACTGAGAATATAAATAGAATAGTTAACGAATTGAAATCTCTTAGGAAAGTAATTATATATAATTACGGTGGAAATGAAAATATAAAAATAGATAAAGGCGAATATTTCGATGATTTTATAAATGGATTCAATCCGAGGGAAATAGAATTTGAGTATTTACCTTTTGATCATCCCCTTTACATAATGTTTTCATCTGGAACTACAGGGAAACCTAAATCCATGGTCCAGAGCGCAGGTGGTGTTCTAATTAACCATTTAAAAGAGCTTATATTGCATACTGATCTTAAAAAAGGTGATGTAATAACTTATATTACTTCTCCTAGCTGGATGATGTGGAACTGGCTTATGTCATCATTTTTCACGGGTGCAACAGTATTTCTTTTCGATGGTAATCCGCTCCATCCTGATTGGAAAACAATGTGGGAATACATTGAAAGGGAAAAAATTACAATATTTGGATGCAGCGCAAGTTACATTTATTCATTAAAGAATATGAATGCAAAACCAGGTGAATTATTCAATCTTACAAATTTGAGAGAAATGTCCCAAACAGGATCAGCACTTTCACCTGAGGGTTTTGAGTGGGTTTACAAAAATATTAAAAAGGATTTGCATTTCAATTCGATATCTGGAGGGACAGACATAAATGGTTGTTTTGGAATAGGAAGTGTTTTATTACCTGTATATGCTGGTGAAATTCAGTCACCAGGCTTGGGAATGAAAATAAAATCATATGATGAAGAAGGAAATCCTGTATATGATAGGTTAGGTGAGCTTGTATGTGAGGCACCTGCACCATCTATGCCCCTTTACTTTTTGAATGATCCGGACAATAAAAAATATTTTGAATCATATTTTTCTTATTACTATCCTAAAAAGATAGTATGGAGGCATGGAGATTTCGTTATTTTTGACAGTAAAACAGGTGGAATAATATTCATGGGAAGGTCTGATGCAACATTAAAGCCATCTGGCGTAAGAATTGGTACAGCTGAAATTTATAACATTGTGGAAAAGCTGCCAGAAATTGCAGACAGTGCGGTTGTTGGGCAAAACTGGAAAGGGGATCAAAGGATAATACTTTTTGTAAAATTAAACAAGGGATATGTTCTAAATGATGAATTAAAAAATAAAATAAAAAATGAGCTTAGAAAAAATGCATCTCCAAGGCACGTTCCTGATTTAATAATAGAAGTGCCTGACATACCATACACATTCAATCAAAAAAAAGTGGAAATTGCAATTTCCAATATTGTAAATGGTAAACCTGTTACGAATAGAGAAACAATAATAAATCCTGAAAGTCTAGAATACATAGAAAAAATATTGCCCATTATAAATTCATCTTGAGAGAACTGAAACTACGTAATCAACTTCTTTATAAAATTCAGGATCCTTCTTATTTCTTGGCCTTGGAAGTGAGACCTTATGATCCTCTATAATCCTTCCCGGTCTTGGAGTCAAAATCAATATTCTATCGCTCATTAATACGGCCTCATCTATATTGTGCGTTACTAGAATTATAGAATCAGGAGGGAGTGAAGGATTTGCCCATAACATAAGAACCTCCTCTCTTAAAGCATCTGCAGTTAAAGAATCAAGGGATGAGAATGGTTCATCCATTAAAAGGACCTCAGGGTCTACAGCAAGTGCTCTTGCCAAACCAACCCTTTGTTTCATTCCACCAGAAAGTTCTTTTGGGTAAGCATTTTCAAAACCATCTAATCCAACAACAGAAATGTATTTTCTTGCTATTTTTTCTCTTTCTTCCTGCGTATAGCCCAGTGGTTCTAGAACAATTTCAACATTCTCCTCAACTGTAAGCCAGGGGAAAAGTGAAGGAGATTGGAAAACCATCGAAAATCTCGGTTTTGCTTCTTTTAAAGGTTTACCCTCAAAAATAATTTCTCCTTCTGTTGCATCCTCAAGACCTATTAAAATTCTTAACAATGTGGATTTCCCGCATCCAGATGGCCCTACAATTGAAATAAACTCCCTTTTGTCAAGCGTAAATGAAATATTTTGGAACGCAATTACACTTTTACCATTTACACCGTAGCTCTTTGATAAATTTTTTACCTCAAGGAGTGGCATTGCATTATGAAAGGCTTCATGGTATATTATATTTAACATCACTTAATAAATTCTTAGCCAGAATTTTTCCATCACGAGTCAAACAGAAATAAGATCTTTTTCCTTTCATAGGCTTTGCTTTTCTTTTTATTGTATTTTTTATTGAAGAAGTAAGGTATTTTCTGCTTATTTGCGAACCACAGTATTCAATAATACCTTTCCTTTGTAAAGATCTAAAACCTTCCCTTACCTGGTCCATCGAATATTCTTTAGAGATCCTTTTCCAAAATATGGGTGATTCCGCACCATATTTAAAAATATGCAAAATAATGATTTTTTCTAGATCATTCAAATCAATCATTTTTCGGTGCAAGTATAGGATAATAAATTACTTCCTTGATACTTTTTGCAGATGTGAGTATCATGGAAATTCTGTCTATACCAATTCCAACTCCACCTGCGTTTGGCATCCCTACTCTAAGGGCTTCTATAAAATCAGTATCCTTTTGCTGTGCTTCTTCATCCCCAAGAATTCTCCTTTCCACTTCTTCATTGAAAAATTTTTCCTGGAGGATAGGATCATTTAATTCCGTATAACCATTTGCAATTTCAATCCCGTTTATGAACAATTCAAATCTTTCAACAAGATTGGGATCATTCCTATGAAGCTTGCATAATGGAGTACTCTCCCTTGGATAATCTATTACAAATGTAGGATTGATAAAAGTATGCTCATAAATTTCTTCAAATAATTTTGTTAGGGCTATCCCTCTAACATAGGAGGGCATTTTAATATCATATTTTTCAAGTAATTTTTTTATTTCATCATCAGTGATGGTATTGGGATCTACACCACCTTCCTTAAGCTTTTCTAATAGTTTAACCTTTTTCCATTCACCTGAAAGATCTATTTCATTTTCACCTATTTTCACTTTAAGAGAACCATTTATTTTTTGAGCCAGGTGCTTTATTAAATTCTCAGTTAATTCCATCATATCATTATAATCTTTAAATGCTTCATAAATCTCTATCATGGTGAATTCAGGATTGTGCCTTGAATCAATATCCTCATTCCTGAAATCTTTTCCTATTTCAAACACTTTAGGATATCCTGCAACAAGGAGCCTTTTAAGGTATAACTCATCTGAAATTCTTAGATAGTAATTTCTATCAATAGCATTAACATGGGTGATGAATGGCTTTGCATTTGCGCCTCCATAAACGGGCTGTAAAATGGGTGTTTCAAATTCAAGAAATCCCTTTGAATCTAAAAATCTCCTTATTTCTCCTACTATCATTGATCTTTTTCTGAATATTTCAAACACGTCCTTATTCAAGAGCATATCAAGGTACCTTTGCCTGTACCTAGTTTCTACATCTTCCAGACCGAACCAGGCATGTGGAAGATCATATAGCGATTTCGTAAGAATTATGAAATTTTTAACTAGAATGCTAAGTTCACCCTTTTCTGTTCTTACCACATCCCCTTCAACGCCAATAATATCGGATTTGTCAACAAATTTTTTAAAGAAATCATAATTATCCTTAAGCACTTCATATTTAAGAAATAGTTGTATTTTGAAATTATCCATTGAAAGATCTCCAAATCCTACTTTTCCATGGTACCTTAAGGCCATTACTCTACCAGCAATAGAAACATTCTTACCCATAAAAAGATCAGGAGATTCAACAATCTCCCTTATTGTAGAATTTACCTTAAAATAATGCGGATATGGATTAATTCCCATGGATTTTAATTCATCAATTTTTTTTAACCTATCTAAAAAATCTTTTCTTTCGGGCATATAATCACACAGTTATAGAATCTCTTATTTTAGATAATCTTTCTTTTAATCTATGTATAGCATAAAGTAATGTTTGTTTTGCTGTTAAAGACCCATCAGTTTCAAACTGGAATATAAATCTTGAATCATCATCTTTTATTTTAACACCATCTATTCTGAAAAGAGAAGCAATGTGCTTGCACGGTATGTCATCAGTAATGAGAAGGCCCTCATCACTTTCATTGATAATATTTTTTGGGCAATCCTTTTTTAATTTTTCTATAATATCAGATTCAATCTTTGGGATTAAAAATTCCCTGTGGTATTTATATGATACACCGCTTGTAACCTGCCATCTTGCATGCTGTTTTGCAGTTCCCATTATTGCTTCAGCATCAATTAGCAATGCCTGTGTCTCATTTAATTTCACTATTGGAATCTCTTTTTCTATTGGAGCAAATGATGAATCACCAACTGGAATTAAATCACCAGAATAAACGGTATCGGGCCCATATTTTGTTAATGTGTAAGTTACAGTACAAAGAGGACAAGCTTGGTCTAGAGGATGCTCACAATCCTCCCTGAATTTCATATTTAGATCTGTGGGCAAAGGAATTAGGCCCAATCTGTGAGCAATAATTTCATTAAAAAGTGGTGATGAACTGTTGTATGTATGTTCCTTTCCATCTTTATCTATCCTTTGTATTGAGCCTAAATGGAATATTACATTCTTAATGGCAAGTTTTGGTATATCATTTATAAGAGTTCTCCTTAGCATATTTGCTATTGAATAATCTATACCATCTATCTCAAACCTTATGTATCTATCTTGAAGTTCCATTATGGTTAATTTCATATTGTTAGGGGAAGGACCCCGTCACCTCCAGGATTTAAACCCTTCTACCCCTCTTTCCGCCTTTTCTTCTTGTACCATCGTGCGGTATAGGGGTAACATCTTCCACTCTTAGAACTTTGAATCCAGCCCTAGTTAATGCCCTTATGGCAGCTTGAGCCCCTGGACCTGTTGAATGGCTCTTGCTTCCACCTGGTGCTCTGACTTTTATTATTATATCATTAATACCCTTTTCTCTAAGTTTTTCAGTCACAATATCAGATGCTTTCATGGCTGCATAGGGTGATGATTCATCCCTATCAGCCTTTACAACCATACCACCTGACGCCTTTGCTATTGTTTCAGCTCCAGTTATATCAGTAACAGTTATTATGGTATTATTGTGGGATGCATAAATATTAACAACTGCAATTTTCGTCATTGAGCTTCCTCCTTGGGTTTAGGTCTCATAGGATGTAATTCATTGTTCAATGGTGAAAATTCATTATATTTAATCAAATTTTCTTCATTCTTTTTAACCATATAACCAGGAATGGATATTACTCTATCACCAACCATTATGTGACCATGTGTGATGAACTGCCTTGCCTGCTTAGGAGTATTTGCAAGACCCAACTTGAATACAAGTGATTCAAGCCTTCTATCAAGAATATTGTCTAGAGTTAAAGTTAATATTGCATCTATACTTGCATTTGATTGATCGAGAAGGCCATAGCTTATTAATTTATCAAGAAGCTGCCTAAGCTCTTTTTGTGCCTGTGGATCATTATATCTTATTAAAGCCTGGAGTCTTCTTGCCTGGGCTCTATAATTTCTTAAGATGGATTGAGCTTTCCACACTTCCCTTTTATTTTTAAGACCATACCTGGAAAGAATTTTATTTTCATCATCTATCCTATCCTTTTCCCACGGTCTCCTCGGTGTTTCATATGTTTTTCTGTTAAATTTAGGATCTCCCATTATGTCTTCACCTCTTTCTTCTTTGAAACGCCCACTGTTAGGCCTACCCTACCATTAGACCTCGTTCTCTGACCTCTCACTGGCAATCCCCTTTCATGCCTAATTCCTCTGTATGCCCTAATCTTTTTCAAAAGATCTATATCATCTTTTACAGCCAAGTCCAGATCAGAACCTATGAGATGAATATTCTTGCCTGTGAAAAAATCTTTTTTTCTATTTACAGCCCACCAAGGTAAAACCTGAGATGCATTATCTAGAGTTTTCTTTAATCTGTCTATTTCATCATCTGAAAGCTCACCAATTTTCTTAGATCTTTCTATCCCCGCATTTTTCAAAAGAATCTCAGATACCCTATATCCAATACCTTTAATTTGCATCAATCCATAAACTGCTGTTTTATTTCCATCAATATCTGTATTTGCTAAACGAACGATATATTTGAAATCCTTATTTTCCGCCATAATTAATCCCTTTTTAATTGTAGTATCATTCCATAAACTTTATCCTGTATATGAATTTTGCCAGACCATTTAACATATGGATTAAATTTTAATATTTGCAATATTTGCCTAATATTGGTGATTATAAATGGTAGAAATCCATGCACCCAGAGGAAATAAGTTAAATACAAAAGGATGGGGTCAAGAAGCGGCTTTAAGATTAATAATGAATAATCTAGATCCAGATGTAGCTAAGGATCCTGAAAATTTGATTGTTTATGGTGGAAAAGGAAAGGCTGCAAGGAATTGGGATTCATTTAATGAAATTATCAGGTTATTAAAAGATCTTGATAATGATGAAACTCTTTTAGTTCAATCAGGAAAACCTATTGCTGTTTTTAAAACATCAGAAGATGTTCCTAGAGTATTGATAGTGAATGCACAAATAGTTCCAAAATGGGCAACTGATGATATATTTTGGGAACTGGAAAGAAAAGGTTTGACTATGTTTGGTCAGATGACTGCTGGTTCATGGATATACATAGGTACCCAGGGTGTACTCCAGGGAACATATGAAACTTTATCAGCACTTGCAAGGAAAGAATTTGGCAAAGATTCATTAAAAGGGGAATGGGTTCTTTCATCTGGATTGGGTGAAATGGGGGGTGCACAGCCACTAGCGATTACGATGAATGAAGGTGTAGGCATAATAGTGGAAGTTGATGAAAGAAAAATAGAAAGGAGGATTAGAGGTAAATATCTCGATACTAGTGCTGAAAATCTAGATGAAGCACTAAAAATGAAGGATGATGCCATTAATGATGGTAAGGCTATCTCAATCGGTCTTCTAGGTAATGCTGCTACAGTATATACAGAATTAATGAACAGGAAAATTGTTCCAGATGTGGTCACAGATCAGACGGCAGCGCATGATCTTAATTTGGGTTACATCCCAGAAGGCTATACACTAGACGAAGCGATGGAATATTCAAAGAGGGACCATGAAGCATACATTAGGGATGTTTACAAATCAATAGTTAAAGAAGTAAATGCCATTCTGTGGTTTAAAGAGCATGGTTCAAAGGTATTTGATTATGGAAATAATCTAAGGGGCAGGGCTCAGGAAGGAGGATGCAAAAGATCATTTGAAATTCCTGGATACGTTCCTGCTTATATAAGAGATCTTTTTGCCATAGGATCAGGGCCGTTCAGATGGCTTGCACTATCTGGTGAGCCTCAAGATATATACAAAATCGATGATGCAATAATAAAGGAATTCAAAAATGATCAACATCTTGTTAAATGGATAAAGCTTGCAAAGGAAAGGGTAAAATTCCAGGGTCTTCCTGCTAGAATATGCTATGCTTCCTATGGTCAAAGAGAGCAGATTGGTTTATTAATTAATAACATGGTAAGAGATGGTGAGTTGATAGCTCCTGTAGCAATAGGCAGAGATCACCATGATACAGGTTCTGTTGCATCACCTTACAGGGAAACTGAAGCAATGAAGGATGGAAGCGATGCAATAGCAGATTGGCCTATACTTAATGCATTATTGAATGCAATTTCAGGTGCAACATGGGTATCTGTTCACCACGGTGGAGGAACAGGCATAGGAAATTCTATACATGCAGGCTTCGTTCTTGTAGCCGACGGTACTGATAAGGCTGAAAAGCGTATTAAGAAAGTGTTAAATGCAGATCCAGGCTTGGGAGTATTAAGGCATGCGGATGCTGGTTATGAATCATCCATGGACCTCATTAAGAAAGGTGTTAAATTCAAAGCATCCAATTTAGTTGGTATAAACAAATGAAATATTTTTTTAAATATCCAATTTTTTTAACATTTTTTTCAAATTTGGAAAATGTTTAATATTCAAGTATATTTTCCATAACAGTGATGAAATTTGGCAGAATTTGAAAATTTAATAATGAAATTACAGGAGAAAAAGGATCAAATTGATAATGCTATTAAGGAATATATTGAGAAAAGATATACTGATGAATTATATGATCTTGTTAAATACGCTGTTATAGATGGAAAGAGATTAAGGGGTATAGTTCTTCTTCTAACTTCTGAGGCATTGAATGGTGATTATGAAAAGGCTATTAAGCTCGCAATTAGTGCAGAATTAGGTCATGCAGCAAGTCTAGTTCACGATGACATAATAGACAAAAGCACTGAAAGAAGAAGAAAACCAACACTATGGAAGAAATATGGAATAGAAAAGGCTGTTATATTACCACATATTTTGATTTCAGAATCTTTGGACATAGCGAGAAAAGAGGGAGAAAAATTCTTTAAGGTTGGCCTTGAAACCTGGTCAAAAGCATCTTATGGGGAATATCTTGATATAATAGCAGAAGATCCATTAAACTGGTCGAAGATAGATTATAGAAAATTAATAGCATTAAAAAGTGGATCTCTTTTCGAAGGAGCAGCCGAAATAGGTGCTCTAACATCAAAAAATTCAAATGAATTAGTAAATGAAGCGAGAAGATATGGTATGGCTTTGGGTATAGCATACCAATTTGCGGATGATCTTATCGGATACCTTAATAAAAAAGAAGAGGGTGGAAGCCAGGATCTTTTTTCCTATTACATAAAAAATGAAATAGGTGAAACAAAGGATGTAGGCTTGATCATGAGTTTTTTCATGTTTAACATAGTTAAAGAGTTTGAAATAATTAGAAAATCGGTATTATTTGAAAAGAGTGAATACCTTAGATTATTCCCTATCTTTTCAGTACTGGAAATAATGAAGGAAAATACAGACATGTATGAACTTATTCGCAGCGTAATTGGAAATTATTTATAGTTATTTATTTCATTTTTTCATGCATATATTTTCTGAATAAAAGTATTGGCGAATCGGCCTGAACTAAAAGTTCCTTATTCGAAATATCACTGAATTTAGGCACTTGCGATTCAACAACACCCTTATCCTGGTTTAAAACAATTTTGTTGAAACTCATAATTATGAAATTAATTAAATTTTTTAATAGGGGAGCATTAAGGAATTTCTGGTACAACCTTACATATAAAATTGTTGTATTTTCATCCTGTGGTACAAATGCAGCCACAATTCTCACTTTATCATTTATCATGTTTTGCCAATAATTCGGAAATATTAATTGCAACCTTCCAGTGCATTGTTCCTTATTAATTTCATTTGATTTTTTAGGTGTTTGGTCATTATCCACTTCATTACAAACCCATACATTAAGAACATCTCCATCAAGTTCAGCTATTGGGCCATTAACCAATGTTTTATTCCCTCTGCCTATTGTTGTTCTATGGACAAAAGGTAAGTGTGATACATCTAATTGATTTTCTATAGCTCTTGTATAATTAACATTCCATATACTTTTAAGTGTAGAATATGAGAATGAATCATCTATACCATCTAACCATATAATTTCATCATTAGGATTTTCATCACCGTACCATAGGAATATGAAATTTTTGTATTCTTTAACTCTATAGCTCTTTACTTTGAAATTTGGGTTTAATTTAGCACTTTTGCCAAGGGATGGAATCAAAACTGCCTGGCCATCACCATTAAACATAAATCCATGGTATGGACATTGAACACAATCTTTCACAATTTTTCCAAGGCTTAAATCTGCTTTTCTATGTGGGCATCTTGAATCTATAGCGTGAACAATGTTATTACTATCCCTCCAAAATATTATTTCTTCTCCAAAGAGTTTTACCTTAAGAATTTTATTTTTTTTAATTTCCTCCGAACTTAAAACTATGTACCATTTATTTTTTAGCATACAATATTATATAAGAATTTTAACAAATAAATTTTTTCATTTCAATTATATTATTTTTAAAAATTAAAGTTAATAAAATATATAACATTTTTATATAAAAAATAACAAACAAAAAACAATATTTAAATATAAGAAATATGTATGCTATTTATGAACAAGGGGCCTCTTAGGATAATCGTAATTTTTGTAATTTTATTAACAGTTTTTTCTTTATTTAATTATACAAATTCAGTCAGTCAGAATAAATTTAAAAAAATTGATTCAAGTGTAATTTTTGATGGCATAAAATATGGTTATGTTACAGATGCAAGTCCTTATTTTAATATCGTAACAGTGTTTAATCAACAAACTATGCAAACTATTCAGAACATAACTGTAGGTAATCTGCCGCTTGGAATAGTGACATCACCCAATGGCTCTTATGTATATGTTTCCAATTATGATAGTAATAATGTTTCGGTAATTAATACTGCTACAAATACGGTAATAAAATCTATTAATGTTGGTACATCACCAGGTTCAATAGGAATTTCACCAAATGGTTTATTTGTAGTTGTTGCAAATAGTGCTAGCGGAAATGTGAACATAATTAATACAAGAACATATACAAATTATATTGTTAACGTGGGGGGTAATCCTGGTGGGTATATATCGTCATCCTATGCCACTTCAATTCCTGATGGAATTGCATTTAGCCCTAACAATACATTTGTTTATGTGAGCAATGCAGATGGAAATGTATCTGTTATAAATCTCAATACATATTCTCTTTTTAAACAAGTAACAGTTTCTAGCTACCCTGTAAATGGATTAGCTATATCAAAAAATGGAAATTATTTATATGCACTTGTTAATGAATATCCAGGATCAGGTATTGATTATGGCAGTCATCTTTCAGTGATTAATACAAAAACATTCTCAATTCTTTATAACATTTCAACCGATTGGGATCCAACAGGCATAGCTATAGGTCCAGGTGATTATAATGCTTATGTAACAAGTTATTACAATAGTACAATATCCGTGTTAAATTTAACAACAAGAACTAAGTCCTATAGTATTTCCTTGCCATCAAATGCGAATCCTATTGGCATATATCTTTCTCCTGGAAATACCAGTCTTTATGTGGCTGATAATGGAATTAACAATATTACCATAGTAAATATTTCAACAAATGCAATTTCATCATATAATATAGGAATTTATCCTGAAGGAATTTCTTTTGCAAATCTTTACATAATAAATTTTATAGAATCAGGATTACCATCAGGAACATCATGGTCCGTTAATGTTAATTCCATTTCCATATCTAGTAATAAAACAAACGTAACTTTTTTTGAACCAAACGGCTCATACGCATACAAAATTGGTTTAGTTCCTGGTTATAAACCTAATCAAGCATCTGGAATATTCCTGGTGAAAGGATCTAATTTGAATATTTTCATTAATTTTACTTTAGTTACATACAATATAACATTTGAAGAATCAGGATTACCATCAGGAACATCATGGTCTGTTACCCTAAATGGAACTACTGAATATTCATCAGGTAATATGATTAAATTTACAGAACCAAATGGATCATATTTTTATTCCATAGAAACACCTATATTATCAGGAACTGGAACACGGTTCATTTTATCCCAATCAAATGGAACAGTCAATGTAAGTGGAACAAACATTCAATTAAATGCCACATATATTAAACAATTTTATTTAAAAATGGTTTCTGTGCCAGAGGATGGTGGAATTCTTTATCCTGGAAGTGGATGGTTTAATGCAACAAATTTAATTAACATTAGTGTAAAACCTAACAATGGTTTCAAATTCATTTCTTGGTTTGGAAATGGAAATGGGAACTATTCAGGAAACAATATTAATGCATCCATAAAAATGGATTCACCAATCATTGAGCAGGCTAATTTTGTTAAAGTTTATGAAGTTGTTTTTGAAGAATTAGGATTACCATCAGGAACATCATGGTCTGTTACCTTAAACGGAACTACTGAATATTTAACAACAAATAAAATAGCATTTTATGAACCAAATGGGTCATATTCATATTCCATAGGTCCTGTTAGTGGTTATTCTGCAATACCACGATCGGGTTCAATAAATGTAAATGGAAACAATACAAACATTCAAATAACATTTACTTTAGTTACATACAATATAACATTTGAAGAATCAGGATTACCATCAGGAACATCATGGTCTGTTACCCTAAATGGAACTACTGAATATTCAGCCACAAGTATTATTAAATTTAAAGAACCAAATGGAACCTATTCTTATTCCATAGGTTCTGTTAGTGGATATTCTATCTCAATCCCATCAGGTTCAATAACAGTAAATGGAGCATCTGTTTCACAGTCAATTAGATTCACTTTAATAACGGTTAAAACATATTCAATTATGTTTATAGAATCAGGACTACCATCAGGGACATCATGGTCTGTCACATTGAATGGAACTTCAAATACATCCTCGACAACATCAATAACTTTTTATGAGCCCAATGGAACATACACATATTCAATTCAACAAATTTCTGGCTATTCGATAGTACAATCTTCTGGAACAATTACTGTGACTGGTTCAAGCATTACAAAATATGTAATTTTTGTTCAGATGCAACAGAATGAATATTATATCATATTTGAAGAATCAGGATTACCATCAGGGACATCATGGTCTGTCACATTGAATGGAACAACAAAATACACAACGGGGACATCCATTACTTTTATAGTAAAGAATGGTACTTATAATTATAAAATTTCATTGCCTTCGGGTTATTCTGCACAATACACTACCGGAACAATAAAAGTAGAAGGAAAATCTTTGGTTGTACCTTTAAATGTATCAAAATATTCTTCTTTTCCTTGGCTTTTTATAATTTTAATATTGATTATTATAGTAGTTATTATCATTATTCTTTTCATTTTTATGAGGCGTAAAAAGCCAAAGCAATATGGTCAGGGACCAGGTTATTACGGACAGCAAGCACCTCCTGGCCCACCACCCAATTATCCACCACCTCAACAGCAGTACCCTGGGTATTATGGGTCGCAAACACCGCCAGGTCCACAACCAAGTTATTCACCTCAACAGCAATATCCAACTGGATTTCAATCTCCACAGAACATAACTCCTGCAACGTATACAGAAAATAATGGTGTTCAACAGATGGGACAGCCGTATAGTGTTCAAAATGTTCAGCAGAATCAATCTATGCCGGAGCAGGAACTTCTTCTATTCAGTCATCCTGGTGCTATACTTTTAAAAATAGATAATAAGTTAGTAAACAGACCACAATACTCTGGAACCATATACATAACCAATAAAAACTTCATATTTCTCTCAAAGGGCAAAAGTGGTAGTGCGGCATTATTAGTATTTGGTCCAGCCACGGCTGGATTAATCCAAAAAAGTCTTTCAAACGTGGATATCCAAGATATCAACAAGTATCTTAACAGCAATGGTTCATTTATGGTCAGCCTTTCAAACATATCCAGCATATCTGCAAATGTAGCCTCAATGTTAAAAGGTAGTTATATTAAAATTTCAACAAAAGTGCCAGTAAATCCGTATGGTACAAATATTTCAGGATATAACGTGGAATTTACATTCTTACCCAAAGGATACATAGGTGCTGCAATCTTGAAAAAAGAGGAAGCAGAATACATAAATACAACCATTGCAAAAATGGTTGGAAAATAATCTTTTATTTTAAATTTAAATTTCAAAAAGGTTTATTTTTAAGATAACAATAATCTAATGCATGAAATTAATAGTTATAACAGGTGGAGTTATTTCAGGTCTAGGAAAAGGAATTACAACATCAAGCATAGGTAAGCTTCTCCAAAGTAAGGGTCTCAAGGTTACAGCGATTAAAATAGATCCTTACATAAATTATGATGCTGGAACTATGAATCCTTACCAGCATGGGGAAGTATTTGTTTTAGATGATGGTACTGAGGTTGATTTAGACCTTGGAAATTATGAAAGGTTTTTTGATATTTCATTATCCACTGAAAACAATATAACCACTGGAAAAGTTTACAAAGCAGTAATTGAGAAAGAAAGGAGAGGTGAATATTTAGGAAAAACAGTTCAAATAATTCCTCACATAACTGATGAAATTAAGAGGAGGATTAAAAAAGTGGCAAATACATCCAATGCAGATGTTGTTTTGATCGAAGTAGGTGGAACCGTAGGTGATATTGAATCAATGCCTTTTTTGGAGGCACTCAGACAGCTTGGAAGAGAACTTGGGGAAGGAAACAGAATGTTTATTCATACAACACTGGTTCCAATAGTAGATGCAGTAGGAGAGCAAAAAACTAAACCTACGCAGCATAGTGTAAAGGAATTAAGAGCACTTGGTATTCAACCAGATATGATAGTAGGAAGGTGCAAAGTTCCATTAACAAAGGAAACTAAAGAAAAAATTTCAGATTTTTGCGATGTTCCTGTTGAGGCAGTGATCAGTGCACCAGATGCTAAAAGAACAATTTATGAAGTTCCAACAATGTTTGAAGAGCAAAAGGTGGATGAATACATTGAAAAGAAACTCGGCATAGATGGCAAAAAGCTTGATTTAAGCCAATGGAAGGAATATCTTTCAAAGCTTTATTATCCCAAGGAGGAAGTAAATATAGCAATTGTGGGAAAGTATGTTCATTTAAAGGATTCATATTTGAGTCACATAGAAGCATTCACACACGTATCATCAGCACTTGAAGTAAAAATCAATATAAAGTGGATAGATGCTGAAGACATTGAATCTGGAAAAAATTTGCTAGAGGATGTTCACGGTATCCTTATTCCTGGAGGATTTGGTGTAAGGGGTACAGAAGGTAAGATATTAGCCGCAAAATATGCACGAGAGAATAAAATACCTTTCTTAGGTATATGTCTAGGTTTTCAGATGGCAGTAGTAGAATTTTCAAGGAATGTATTAAATTATAAAGAAGCTAATAGCACAGAATTCTATCCAGATACAAAATATCCAGTTATTGATTTAATGCCTGAGCAGAAGGATATAAAAAATCTAGGTGGATCTATGAGATTAGGTGCCCAAAAGGTTATTTTAAAGAAGGAATCAATGGCCGGAAGGCTTTATAATGCAGAAATAATATATGAAAGGCACAGGCACAGGTACGAGGTAAATCCTAAATTCATAAAGGAAATAGAAGATCATGGAATGATTTTCACAGGAGTTGATGAATCAGGTACAAGAATGGAAGTTTTTGAATTAAAAGATCATCCATTCTATGTGGGATCACAGTTTCATCCGGAATTCAAAAGTAGACCGCTTAATCCATCCAGGTTGCATTATGGTTTAGTGAAGAGTGCTATTGAATACAAAAATTCTCATAAATAATTTGAATATATATTATAAAGAGAATTTACCGCTTTGTTCCATGTAAACTGGGAGGCCCTTAACATTGCCATTGTAGACATTTCTCTATACAATTTTTCATCTGAAAGAATATTGATTATGGCATTTTTTAGTGATTCAAGATCCTTTGTTGGTACGAGCAAACCTGCATCACCTACTACTTCAGGTATCGCACTGTTATTGTAAGCTACCACTGGAACACCTGCGGCCATGCTGTTTAGAATTGTTAAACCAAATCCTTCATTAATGCTAGGTGAAGCAAACAAATCCAATGATGCGATGTAATAGGGCATTTTTTCTTCCTCAACCATACCAGTGAAAATAACATCTTCTTTATAGCCGGATTCAGCAATTATTTTTTTCACTTGTTCTGAAATTCCAACAATTCCGGATGTTTTTACATTTGGATCTGGACCTATGAAAATTAGAATTGAATCAGGTAATTTTTTCTTAATTTCTCCCCAAATTTTTGCAAGATCCTGTGGGCCTTTCCCTGAAGACATCCTTCCTATAAATCCAATTATTTTTTTTTCTTTTGGTAAATTAAGGAATTCTCTCGCTTTTTCTTTTTCAGGAAATTTTTCATAATCTGTTCCGTGTGGCACTACATGTATTTCCTTATTTATGCCAAAATTCCTAAGATTCTTTTTTGTGAATTCACTAGGTACAATGTATGCTGTGCAATCCGCAGATAAAAGATATCTTTCAATTTTTGAAAAAATCCTGGACACTGACCATCCGGTGAAATTTTCAAGGTCAGATCCATAAACACTGTGAACATGTTTTATTATAACACTTCCTCTTATCTTTTTTTCAATGCTTAGATCAAAAAATGAAATATATGAGTGGGTGTGTATTATTTCAAAATCATTTGTATAAAGAGATGGTAATGCAAGTGCAATCTTTGGGACACGATTAAAAGTTACATTCTCTATTCTTTCCTTATTTTTTACATTTGGCAAAGAGGATGTTAAAATACTAACATCATTTCCCTCTTTAGATAATAAACTTGCATACTTCCATACAACCTTCTCAACACCACCTATGTGAGGTGGTGCAAGGTCGGATATTTGTAAAATTTTCATTTAATTTTTTAGTCCTCTAGATTTCCTTAAACCTCTACCTTTTTGGCCAGAGGAAGTTTTACCCCTGAAAACCCTTCCTTTCTGTTTTGTTATCCAGGAAAGGTTTTTATCATGAAGTATTGCTGGATGCGACCTATCTACTAAAATTACTTCATAGTATTTGTACATACCATCTTCGCCAACATAGTATGAATTCAGGACCTCCATATTGGGATATCTTCTACCAGCTCTTTCCTCTGCTATTCTTTGTATGCTTTTTTTAAGTGTTAATTTCAGTATGCCTCTTCTTTTAGGTCTTCTACCTGCTCTTATGGCTGGTTTATTAAATCCACCTCTTCTTACCCTGGATCTTACAACAATTATACCCTGCTTCGCTTTATATCCTAGTTCCCTTGCTCTATCAAGCCTTGTTGGTCTCTCTATTCTCGTTATTGCTGGGCCTTTTCTCCAGGATATCATTCTCTCCCACTGCAGCTCTCCAAGCCAACCCTCTCTGGGTCTCTTCCATACTTCTCCGATGTAATCATACATATTTTTAACCATATTTAGCACATCCTGAGCTTCTCCAGAAGGAACATCGCTCTATTCAGGGAATATAATGGTATATTATAAAAACTTTTTTTGATGATACTTTTCAGGCCAGAAAACCGGTCTAAAAAAATTTAAATATTTTATAAATATAACGTATATACATAAGAATTTTGAAGGTGATACAATATGGCTGATGAGGCATTAACTCCAAATGCGAAAAAGGTTTATGAAGCTATGAAAAAGCTGGGGGCATCTGCTGAAGATAAATTAAAAACAGCTGATGATATAATGAAAGCTGCTGGCCTAGGTAAAGGTATTGTGAATAATGCTTTGCAGGAATTAATGAATAAAGGATATGTTAAAAGAGTGGCCAGACAGAAAAGTGCCGGGTATTATTTAATTAAATAACTTTACATACCCCAAAAGGGCTTTTCCCTTCTTTTTATTGAAATTATTTCGTTCAATGTTTCTTTTTCTTCGTATGTTAGCTCTGTTTCAGATAGATTCTTAACATCCTCTTCAGTAAGATCTGAATATAAAATATCCCCAGGTTTAACATTTTTTCCTATAATTGCATCAGAAATTGAAACTGCAATCTCCTGGCCCATTATTGCTTCTTTCAAAGTCTGTTCTTTATCCCTAATACTTTTTATTTCTCCAACACTTTTTCCATCTTCTGTCATTAATTTCAAACTGGGTTTTATTGTTCCTGCAAGGACTCTAACACCAACAATAGCCGGCTTAGATGCTCTGAATATAAAATCTTCGAGAACCTTTATTTTAGCAGGGTAGTTTATTTTTCCCCTCTTTTCCTCTTCAATTTTTTCCTTTTCTTTTTCAATAGTTTCTTTATATTTATCTATTATCTCGTACAATACCTTGCTTTCAATAATTTTTACTTTTTCATCTGAAAACAAGTCCTGTGGAACTTTGACATTATATGCAATTACAATTCTTTTTAATGGGTCTGGTGAAGTTTCAGCATCCACAATGTCCCTTTTGGAAACATCACCTATTTCAGCCTTTTTTACTGGGACACCTAGCAGGTTTAGTTCATAACTCAATGCTTCCAATGATCCTTTTGCATCTGCTTTTATAACTATGCCATCCTCAGATAGATTTATTGATAATTTAGATTCATTTTTAATTTCATTTATTATTCTATCTAAAGTTTCTAGTGTAGCTACTTTTAGTGTCCCTCCAGGGAGAACATCATCTATATCTGGAGCGGATATTTTAATACCAGCTGCAGCAGAAACTTCTTTAACCTGAACAAATGGATCCTTTGGATCCATTATTTCATCCAAAGGCTTTGGTTTCAAAAGCACCTTTACCTTAGTAACAACAGGTTTACTCTTTCCAGAAAGAACTATTATATCACCCTTTTTTATTGTTCCTTCATAAAGAATTACATCTAAAGTTTTTCCAAGTCCTTTAACTTCCTTTATTTCCAAAACAGTCCCAACACCTGGTCCATCCTCAGTTTTTAATTCATTTTCAAGATATCTTTGTGCTAAACCGATTAGTATTAGCAACAGATCAGCTATGCCAATATTTAATTTTGAACTGACTGGCACTATTGCAACATTTTTAGTAAAATCACTTATTCTATCATATCTTTCGGCAGAAAATCCATGGTGAAATAATTGCTCAGAAATTTCATATATGGATCTATCAAGTTCATTCTTGACAAGATCACTTTGGTCTTTAATGGCAAGTATAAATGGTTTATTTTGTGAATTTCTCCAACCGCTTATTAAATCCAATTTAGTTGCAGCGACTACGAAAGGTGTTTTATAATTTTTAAGAATATTTAAGCTCTCTATGGTCTGAGGCATTATTTTTTCCCTAATATCAATTACAAGGACAGCTATATCAGCGAGTGATCCTCCTCTTGATCTTAATGTTGTAAATGCCTCATGACCTGGAGTATCAATAAATAAGAGGCCAGGAACTTTAAAATTTTTTTCTTTTATCAAAGGTCCACAAATTTCATATATTGTATCAATAGGTATTTCCGTAGCCCCTATATGCTGTGTTATCCCCCCATGCTCTTTTTTTGATATGGATGTACCCCTAATAGCATCTAAAAGAGATGTTTTTCCATGATCAACATGACCTAAAACTCCTATTATTGGTTGTCTTATTCTCATTTCCCAATCCGTAATAAATAAAAAGTTATTAATTTTTTCTAGCTTTTTAATTATTTGTATATATATACTTCATCATTATCTATGCTGTAACCAATAAGCTTAGTGTATCTCCCCCAGTTAACAATCACTTTAAACAATTTGTCCTGATCTATTGAGTAAAAATATTTTTTCATTTCTTCTAAAAACTTTTCTTTGTTCATTTTTTTATTTGGTTTATGTTCTAGTATTTCTATCGCAGTTTTGAAAGGTTCTATATTTTTTATTTTTTCAGCTAAGAGCTTTTTTCTTTCCTGAATACCTGAATTTGCAAATTTTATTCCGAAATCTGTAAGTTGTATATTTCCGTCAACTATTTTTACAAGATCCAATGTTTCTGCATCATCTATAATATTGAAGAATTCTGATTTTTCCATGCCTAGATCATCATCTATTTGAGCAACATCTTCAGGATTTTTTAAATCACTTACTCTTTCAACAAGACCTACAATCATGCTTACGGAAGGATTATTAATTATACCCATCTATTCTCACCAGGATTATTACATTAATGATATAAAATTTTTTACAGTCTTTAATGAAAAATTTTTTAAATATTAAAAAACAATTTTACAATTTTTCCTTTAAGATTAATCATTTTTTTAATAAGATATTTTTGTATTAAATTATAATATATTTTATATTAAAATTTAAATGAATTTTAACAAAAAGAATTTAAATATGAATACATCTTTTTAATAATCATGATGCCTTGGAGAGGAAGAAGAAGAGGGCCGAGATGGATTTCAATAAATCCAAATGTAATAATGTTTGGTCCTATTGGTAGACAGCCTGAGGGTAAAATATTTCTATATGTCTCAGAATTGGAAGCCCTTAAGTTAGTGGATGTGGAAAATTTAACTCAGGAGGAAGCAGCCCAGAAATTGGGAATTTCCAGAAAAACTCTTTGGACAGATCTTACGAAAGCAAGAGCAAAGATAATTACCGCCATTATAAATGGATATGTAATTGAAATCATACCTGACTTTAAAGATAAGGAATGAAATTATCCAATTTCTGGAAGAACAGTTATCTTTTCTTTTGATTCCTTCCTTTTTATTAATGTAAGTATTAAACCTATTATGGAAAATATAAATAGAATGAACATAGCATGCGTAAACGCTGAAAGCACAATAGTCTTATTTTCTTCAAGGTAACCATTTAAAACATACGATTCATAAACAAATGTTGCTATGCTCACACCAAATATAAGGCCTAAACTTCTCATCATATTCAGGAAGCCACCCACAAGGCTTAGTTTTCCAGGGGGGGACATTCCCATAATTGAACTATTGTTAGGTGCTGTAAAAATACCCATGCCAAGACCTAAAATCAAGAAAAGAAAAATAATTTCAAAGATTGATGTGTGATAGTAGACAGTTGAAAGTAATAAAATGGATATGGTCATAAGAATAAATCCCGTTATAGTGAGCTTGTAAGATCCCATTTTATCAGATAAGGCACCACTTATTGGAGTCCCAACACCCATAAAAGCGGGTATTATTACAAGCAATGTACCTGCTAGGGATGGCTTATATCCTAGGACATATTCAAGATAAAATGGTACTATGAACATTGTACCACCAATAAGAAGATATGAAATTAACCCTGCAAAATTTCCAGCAACATACTCAATATTTTTAAACAAAGAAAAATCTATGATTGGATTTTTAATTTTTCTGCCATGGAAAATAAATGCAATAAGTAAAATTATTGAAACTAAGTATAAAACATACATTTGTATTAGAGGATAACCTTTACTTGAGCTCATTGAAAAATTAAAAAGGAAAATAGCTAAAAATGAAGTAAATAGAGCAGCGCCAACATAATCTACTTTTTCATAACCTGCTTCAGATTTTGATTCTGGTAAAATAAGCAATGCAAGTATTGTCCCTATAATACCTACAGGTACATTAATATAGAAAGCATAATTCCATGAAACATACTGAATTAAAAATCCACCAAATGATGGTCCAATTGCCATACCTGTAGCCTGAACAGCACCTTGGATACCTATTGCTTTTCCTCTTTCATTTCCAGGGAAATTTGCAGAAATTATTGCAATACTATTACTTTGGAGAAATGTTGCTCCTACGGCCTGAAGAATTCTCCATCCTATAATCCATTGTATGGAAAGGCCCAAACCCACCATACCAGAACCAATTATAAAAATTACAAAGCCAATATTGTAAAATTTTTTTCTTCCAATTATATCTGAAACCCTTCCCAGAACTGGAAGCAGAGAAGTTAAAGTTAATTGGTATGCTATTGTAGCCCATTCCACAATAAATAATTGTTGATGGAATACATGTTCCAATTCTGGATTTATTATATTCATTAAATTCAGGTCAAGGGCAGACATAAACGCCCCTAGCAAAACAACGGTGAGTATATACCACCTATAATTACTTTTATTTTTAAAGTATTCAAGTGGATACCTTGAGCCACTTTTTTGCATCAACCATGGTATAAGGAGAATTAATTTTTAAATGTTTGTTTTTTTAAAAAATAAATGAATATTTATAAATCAAGATATTTCATAATTAAAAAATATTTTATAAACTTATTAAAAAAGATAAGTGCTTTTTTAGAAAATTTTAAAAAGATGTTAAGTAAATTAAAAAAATCTTCCATCAAAATTTTTTAACTATATAATCTACCATTCCTTTGAATATTTTTTTTCCTGGTTCCTCATATAAATTTCTATAAAAGCCTGGATGCTGATATCTTGAAAAAGCCCTCTCAGGATGAGGCATTAATCCAAAAACATTTCCATTTTCATTGCAAATACCAGCAATATTGTATAATGAGCCGTTCGGATTCCATGGATATTCTTCATAATTTCCATTTGGATCCACATATCTTAATGCAATTTGATTATTATCTATCATGTGCTCCAAATATTTTTTTTCATTTTCTTTAGAAAATATGAATCTACCCTCTGCATGTGCAATTGGTAAAGCTATAATTTTTCCATCATCTATATTTTTCAGGAATTCACACGAATTTTTTTCTTTTTTTACATAAATCCATCTGCACTCAAACCTGTTTGATATATTAGGGGCTAGAGCTGCCTGTGGCTTTTCACTCCAATCTGTATTTATTCCTGGAAGGAATCCCAATTCTATTAATACTTGAAAACCATTGCAAACACCAATTACAAGCTTACCATCATCTATGAATTTTTTCAAATCCATTGAAATTGTACCTTTCATCCTTGAGGCAAAAATTGCACCTGCTCGAACATAATCACCGCCTGAAAAACCTCCGGGTATGAAAATCATCTGGTAATCATTGAGTTTTTTCAAACCTCTTGAAAGTTCATTAACATGAACATATTCAGGTTTAGTCCCAAGTATTTTAAAAGCATTGTAAGATTCTTCCTCACAGTTTGTTCCCTCTATCCTTAAAATTGCAATTCTTATCTCATCCTTTTTCATTTTGATTCCTCCACAGGAAACATTGTCCAATGCCTTCTTAAATTATTGACAGTTTGATTTATAAGTAATCTTTTTCCGTCATATATTTTGAATTCTCCATTATCTTTAATTTTTCCAATTTTATATATATTTAAATTTGAAAACATCTTTACAAAATCCCTTTCATTTTTTTCTGAAACTTCTATCACCCATCTTGTATTTGATTCAGAAAATAGTTTAAAATCAGATCTTATGTTTCCTATTTCACTTACATTCACTTCCAAACCAAGATCGCCACCTATGGACATTTCTGCAAGAGAAATTGCAATTCCTCCCTCAGAAATATCATGACATGATTTTATCAATCTTTTATCCATAGCTTTTAGCAATGTTTTGTAACTTTTATTCAATTTTTCAAGATCTACCTTCGGTACTATTGTACTTCTGTAATTCATTAAGTCATAATATATTGATCCACCCATTTCCTGGTATGTTTCATTTATTACATAAATAATGTCATTATGATCCTTAAAATCTGATGATACAGTTTTCCTAATATCTTTAACTATGCCAACACCCATTAATGTAGGTGTAGGTGGTATTGATTCACCGTTCGTTTCATTGTACAATGAAACATTGCCAGATACATATGGAATTTTCAGATATTTTGCTGCATCTGATAGACCTCTGGCAACTTCATAAAGATCTCCCATAACCTTTGGATTTTCTGGATTACCAAAATTTAAATTATCCGCAAATGAATTTGGGGATGCATTTACTGAGACCAAATTCCTTACAGCTTCATCAACTATGGACATTGCACCCCAGTAGGGATCAATTGACGTTAATTTTGGATTTGATGTCGATGTTAATGCAATTCCTCTGTAAGAATCAATTAGTGGCTTTAATACAGATGCATCACCATGAGTTTCTTTTCCTATTATCCCAACAAGAGGTTTCAAAACGGTATTCCCTTTGACTTCATGATCATATTGCCTAATAACATATGCCTTTGATGCAATATTTGGATTTTCTAAAAGGTTGAGAAAAACTCTATTATAATTAGGTTCAGGTGGTATCATATCCTCTTTTATCTGTGCTGGATATTTTATCACATATGGCCTGCAATAAACAGGTCCAGAAGTAATGAAATGCGTGTCAAGATCCATAACAACCAAATCATGGAAATATAATATCAATTTTTCATCCTTAATAGTACGGCCTATAACAGTTGCCTCAAGATCCCATAATGAAAATATTTCCATTAACTGATTTAAATTTTCATCTGAAACTGCAAGCATCATTCTCTCTTGAGATTCACTTATCCATATTTCCCAGGGAGACATATCCTTCTCTTTTAATGGAACTTTTTCGAGATGCACTTCTGCTCCTACACCTCCTGCAAGACACATTTCGCCAACTACACTTGAAAGACCGCCCCCACCAAGGTCTTTCATTCCGTATATTAATTTTTTATCAACAGCTTCAAGGACAGCATGGATCAAAGGTTCCTTTATAATTGGATTTCCTAACTGAACAGCCGTTTTTTCTACATTTTCACCGGTTTTGAATACTTTACTGGCAAATGTAACGCCATGGATACCGTCCCTGCCTGTTTTTCCACCAACTAGAACGAGATTGTAACCCACTCTATCAACCATACTTCTTATTATATTACTTTTTTTCGCAATTCCAATGCAGCCTGCATTTACCAATACATTTGTAATAAATCTATCATCAAAATATGTAATTCCTGCTACATTTGGTATACCTACTCTGTTTCCATAATCCCTAATACCGGATACAACACCATTGAATATGTAATTCGGATGCTTAACACCCTTAGGTAAGGAATCATACGGATAATTCAAATTACCGAAAAATATTGAATCAACCAGGCCTATTGGCTTAGCACCCATGCATAGTACGTCCCTAATTATACCACCTACGCCTGTAGCAGCACCTCCATACGGTTCCACTGCGCTTGGATGATTATGGCTTTCCATTTTGAAAACATATGCGTGGTCTTTATCAAACTCAACAACTGCAGCGTCCTCACCTGTTAAAATAACCTGTTTTGCCCTTATACCTGTTATATATTTTCTAAGAACAAATTTAGAGCTTTTATAGCAACAGTGTTCGCTCCAAGCTTGACCTATTGCTTGTAGTTCAACATCTGTAGGATCCCTCCCAAGATTTCTAAAATATGCTCTCAACCTCAGCATCTCTTCAAAGTTAAGGGCAAGACTTAATTGATCGCTAATTCGAAGAAGGTCCTGTTCTTCCATTGATCTTATTTTTATTCTATAAACATTATATCTTTCATCAATTTTTTCTATCATATTTTTTCCACTTCTATTTTATATTTATGAATTACAGGGTTTACAAGGAGCTTATCACACATTTCTTCTGCTTCTTTTTTTACACTTGATGAATCTCCCTCAATATTTATTTCATAAAGCTTTGAAACTGTAACATTTTTTACATTATTAAAATTCAGCAGATTTAGACTTTTTTTTATGGCTAGTCCCTCAGGATCTTCAACACCTTCCTTATAGCTAACTATTATTTTTACTTTGACCATGGTTTGGATTAATAACTGTAAATATATAAATTATATCTTCAATTAAAGATTAAATATTATTATTGTTAATAGGCAATTTTCAAGAAAGTTTTAATATATCCTTTGTAAATATACTAAATGGGATCGTAAATGGATATAAAAATGAATGTTAAGGATTTAAAGGAAGTTACAGATCTTCTACTCACATTGGTAACAGAAGCAAAATTTGAATTTTCAAAAAAAGGATTAAGTGTAAAATGTGTGGATTTAGCACATGTTGCCATGATTGTTCTTGAATTAAATAAAGAGGCATTTCTTGAATACGATGTCACAGAGGATACCGAACTTGGTATTGATCTTGAAAAAATAAAGGACTTTTTAAAGAATACAAGCTCTACAGATGTTATAGAAATGAAAAAAGAGGATTCAAAATTATTGCTTACTGTGGGATATTTAAGCAGGACTATGCAAACTATAGATCCCTCATCAATAACCGTTCCTAAAGTTCCATCTCTTGGTTTACCTGCAAAGGCTGTAGTTCCCACGGAGCAATTTGCTGGTGGTATTAAAGTAGCTGAAAACATTTCAGATAATATTACTTTACATATTACACCAACAGAATTTAGGTTATACTCTACAGGAGATGAAGATTCGACTAGATTAATAATACCAAAGGATTTGTTGAAGGATCTTAAATGTGATTCTGAGGTAAAAAGTTTATATCCAGTTGATTACCTATTAAGATTCATAAAGGCAATAAATTCAGAATATGTAACTGTTAATCTAGGTACAGATTACCCTGTCAAAATTGAATTTGATATTTGTAATGGCAAGGGGACAGGTGTTTTCTTGCTCGCTCCTAGAATAGAAGAATAAAATTTTTAAAAATATTTTTATCGTTACTGTGCTTACGGGTAAGAGATGAAATTAGTAGAATGTGTTCCAAATTTCAGTGAGGGCAGGAATAGAGAGATTGTAAATGAAATAGCTAGGGCCATATCTTTCAGTAAGGAAATAAAGATCTTGGATATTGAATTGGATCCTGATCATAACAGAAGTGTTATAACTTTTATTTCACCATTAGAAATTGCAGTAGAAGCAGCATATTACGGCATAAAAAAGGCTGTTGAATTAATAGATATGGAAAAACATAAAGGTGCACATCCAAGGTTTGGTGCAGCTGATGTTGTACCATTTGTACCATTATTTGATACAACCATGGATGAATGCATTGAACTTGCAAATAAACTGGGAGAAAAAGTAGGAAATGAACTTAGCATTCCAGTTTATCTATATGAAAAAGCTGCTAAAGTTGATTGGAGAAAGAGTCTTCCAGATATAAGAAATGAAAAATTTCAATATGAGCAATTAAAAGAACATATTAAAGAAGAAAAATGGAAACCTGATTATGGCCCTCAGGAAATAGGCAAAGCTGGAGCAACAATAATAGGTGCAAGAGAATTTTTAATTGCTTTTAATGTTAATCTAGGCACATCAGACATTAGCATAGCCAAGAAAATAGCAAAAAGTGTTAGAGAAAAAACTGGTGGCCTTAAAAATGTCAGGGCCCTTGGTTTTGAGTTAAAGGAAAGGGGTATAGTTCAAGTATCAATGAATTTAATTAATTACAAAGAGACACCAATATACAGGGCGTATGAACTTGTTAAGATGGAAGCTGAAAGATATGGTGTGTCAATAGTAGGTTCTGAAATAGTAGGCCTTGTACCTTTGGATGCTTTAGTTAAGGTATCAGATTTTTATCTTCGCCTGGAAAATTTTTCGTCATCTCAAGTTCTTGAAAAGAAGATTATGGAAGGTGGTAATTATATGATGGAAGACATGGGAATTAAGGAATTTTTGAACGAGCTTTCAAGTGGTTCTCCTACTCCAGGAGGCGGTGCTGCTAGTGCGCTTGTTGGAAGCATTGCAGCATCTTTGAGTTCTATGGTAGCAAATCTCACGATTGGAAAGAAGAAGTACCTTGAATATGAAAATGAAATGAAAGATGTGGTTTCAAAGGCAGTAAGCCTCAGGGACAAACTTTTGAAATTAATGGACGATGATGTTGTTGTTTTCAATAAAATAATGGATGCCTATAAGATGCCTAAAAATACAGATGAAGAAATTTCTCTAAGGAAAGCAAAAATTGAGGAAGCAAGCAAAGAAGCATGCGAGGTACCATTAAATACAGCGAAGCTCTGTCTTGAAGTAATAAAACTTGCATCTGTGGTTGTAGAAAAAGGCAATAAGAATGCAATATCTGACGGTGCTTGTTCAGCCTATTTCGCTGATGCTGCTATAAATGGTGCATTAATGAACGTAAAGATAAATTTAAAGAATATTTCTGACGAAGTATTTAAACTTAAAATGAAAGATGAAATGGAAAATTTAAAAAATGAATCAAAAAATATATTAAAAAGTATTGACATAAAAATTAACGAGGTGATTTAAGAATGGTAGAATTAAAGAAAATAACTGAAATAGCAAAGATGGCAGGAATAGATGAGGAATACCTTGAGCCCTATGGAAAATATATGGCAAAGGTTTCCATGGATATTTTAGAAAAGATTCAAAATAAAAGAAAAGGAAAAATGATACTTGTTACAGCTTTGACACCAACACCAGCTGGTGAAGGTAAAACAACAACATCCATAGGTCTTTCAATGGCTATTAATAGGCTAGGTAAAAAAAGTTTAATTGCACTAAGGGAACCATCTCTTGGACCTGTATTTGGTGTAAAAGGAGGTGCAACAGGAGGTGGGAAGTCCACAGTTCAGCCAATGGAAGAAATAAATTTGCATTTTACAGGAGATTTCCATGCAATAGCATCCGCACATAATTTACTTTCTGCAATGATAAATAATCACATTTATCAGGGAAATCTCCCAGATATTGATCCTAGAAAAATAAATTGGAGAAGAACAATAGACATGAATGACAGGTCTTTAAGGCAAATAATTGTGGGTCTCGGAAAAGGTAATGGGGTTATTTATGAAGATGGTTTTGATATTGTCCCAGCATCTGAAATCATGGCAATTTTAGCATTGAGTGAAAATTATAAAGATCTAAAATCGAGGCTAGAAAGAATACTTGTAGGGTTTTCGAAGGATAGAAAACCTGTTTATGCAAAGGACATTAAAGCATCTGGATCAATGGCAGCTCTGTTGAAAAATGCACTCAAACCAAATCTTGTTCAGACCTCAGAAAATACACCTGCATTTGTGCACATAGGACCTTTTGGAAACATAGCTCATGGTCATAACAGTATTCTTGCAGATAAAATTGCATTACCATTATCTGATTACTTTGTTACAGAAGCAGGATTCGGTTCCGATCTAGGGGCAGAGAAATTCTTTGATATAGTATCTAGAATAGGAAATTTTGCTCCTAATGCCGCAGTAATAGTAGCGTCACTAAGAGCAATTAAACACCATGGCGGAGCAAAGGATGTTGCGATTGAAAATATAGATGCAGTTAAAAAAGGATTTGAAAACCTTAGATTTCACATAAACAATGTAAAGAAATTTGGTGTTCCGGCCGTTGTAGCAATAAATAAATTTAAGTCAGATACGGAAAGAGAAATATCCACTCTTATGGAATTGCTCGATGAGGAAAAGGTTCCTTGGGCTCTTTCAGAGGTATTTGAAAAGGGAGGAGAGGGAGGCATAGAATTAGCTAAAAAGGTAATGAAGGCAGCGGATGAGAACACAGATCCAATAATTAACTACACATATGAAATAAATGAACCCGTAGAGGTAAAAATTGAAAAGATAGCAAAGAGAGTCTACGGTGCAAGGGATGTAATATTCACCAAAGATGCATTAGATGATCTTAAATTAATAAAGAAGATTGGCATGGACAATGCATTCGTTTGCATGGCAAAAACACAGTCATCAATTTCAGACGATCCAAAGGCCATAAATGTGCCTAAGGATTTCACAGTAACGGTAAGGGAGATCAGGATTTCTTCCGGTGCAGGATTCGTAGTTCCAATATTAGGAGAAATAATGACTATGCCAGGTCTTTCAAAGGAACCAGCAGCTTACAATATAGACCTTACAGAAGATGGAAGGATTGTGGGTCTTTTCTAAATTTTTTTATATCCCTTCTATTTTTCTATTTTAATGAAAATTTATGTTGTGGATAATGGAGGCCAATGGACCCATAGGGAATGGCGGGTTCTAAAATACTTAGAAATTGAAACAAAGATAGTTTCAAATGATATAGATCCAAAAATACTATTAAATGAAAATGTAGACGCTTTAGTTCTTTCAGGGGGATCACCAAGCATATCATTCGAAGTTCAAAAGTTGGGGAGGACATCAGAATACCTTGAAATGGGCATACCCATTCTAGGTATATGTGTTGGTGCTCAGTTTATGGCATTGCATTTTGGAGGATCAGTAGGTCCTGCAAAAATACCAGAATATGGAAAAACTGAATTAAATATAATTGAGAATGATGATCTTTTTGAAAATCTTCCCAAAAGGTTCTATGTTTGGGAAAATCACAACGATGAGATTAAGGTTCTTCCTGACAAATTTATTCACCTTGCCAAATCAGAATATTGTAATATTCAAGCATTTAAGCACGAGAATAAACCCATTTATGGTGTTCAATTTCATCCAGAGGTTGAAAATACAGAATTTGGAAATGAAATATTTAAAAATTTTATAGGGATAATTAAAAAATAATTAATCAATTCATCATGATAAAAATTTAAATAAAGGATTGAAGATATCCAAATGGGATCTATATGCTAACAGAAGTTACTGAATTAGTTGGGTTGGAAGTTTATACGGACAAGGGATATCTTTTGGGCACAATAGAAGATGTATCAATAGATATTGATCAGCAAGTAACCTATGGCCTTTACATATCAAAGACGAATCCTCTTCTTGTTGAGGATGGTGTGCCAGTTCTTGTTCCATACAGATGGGTAAAGTCAGTAGGAGATATAGTAATAATGAAGAAATTCCCATCATACATATCTCTAAGCACTGGTGAAAAAGGCACTGGTGAATCAGCAGAGAAAGCACATTAAATTATCTTCCTGGAAATTTTTCTATTTCTTCGTATAAAGGTCCCTGCGGTGTAAGTGTGCTCTTATAAATCTCAAAGCTTTCTACTATAATATTTCCAAATTCAAAGTTTTTATATTTAGATAAAACTTCAATTGTGTTTTCAGGTGTTTTTAATCTACCTACAGTGAGGTGCGGTGAAAATTTTTCATCACCATAATTTTTGAGAATTGTTGAGACAGTTTCTCCAAGATCATTCAGTTCCTTTGATATTAAACCTATCCATATTACCCTAGCATTATTTTCTTTTGGAAATGCTCCTGCCCCTTTCATTATTACTTTAAATTTTTCAAATTCAAGCATTCTTAGTGCCTTTATTATTTTATCAAGATTTTTTTCATCTATTTCACCGAGAAATTTTAATGTAATATGCAGATTCTCAGCTTCAACCAATTTAATTCTAAATCTATTTTTTAATTCATTTTGGAAACTAGTAATTTTTTCATTTTCTGGTACTTTTATACCTATGAAAGATCTCATATATTAATTGATTGTTTTATCTACCATAAACTTTTTGTTTTAATAAATCATTCTAGTAATAGTGACCAAATATGGAAATAGATAATAGAATGAAATATGCAAAAACACACGAATGGGTTCTTGTTGAAGGAAAAAAGGCAAAAATAGGTGTTTCCGATTATGCTCAACAGCAGCTTACGGATATTGTTTTTGTGGAGTTACCTGAGATAAATGCAAAAATAGAAAAGGGAAAATCATTTGGTGTAATTGAATCTGTAAAGGCAGTTGAGGATGTTTATGCGCCAGTTTCAGGAAAAGTAACAGCAAGAAATCAAAAGGTCATAGACAGCCCTGAACTAATAAATAATGATCCTTACAATGCTTGGTTAATTGAAGTTGAAATGGAAAATCTTAAAGAGCTTGATGAATTAATGAATGCAGATCAATATAAGAAATTCCTTGAGACTGAATCGCATTAATTAATTTTAAAATTTTTTTAATTTGAAATATAATAATTTTTGATCACCAAATATTAAATATAAAATGCTTTATGGTAATTTAAATGAAAAGGCAGGATTATTACTACAGACTTGCAAAAAAAGAGCATTATAAAAGCAGAGCAGCATATAAGCTGATGCATATAGATGATAGATTTTATATTTTTAAAAAAGGAAAGAGCGTCCTCGATCTAGGAGCATCACCAGGTGGCTGGAGCCAAGTGGCTAAGGAAAGAACATATGGAGGAGCAGTTTTTTCAGTCGACATAAAACCAGTACATATTGAAGGAATAACATATATCAAAGGCAATGTATTTGATGATGAAATAATAAATAAAATCAAAGAAAAAATGGTTGAAAAAAACACTGACGGTTTTGATGTTATTTTATCAGATATGTCTCCAAAAATATCTGGTGTTAAGGAAGTGGATCACCAGCAATCCTTAGACCTAGGAAGGAGGGCTTTGGAAATATCAAAGCAACTACTTAAAGTAGGTGGTTCTCTTATAATAAAACTTTTTTATGGCCAGGATATATTTAACATAAAAAAAGAAGTTGAAGCATTCTTTGATTTCTGTAAATTTTATACCCCACCATCTTCAAGAAAGGGTAGTAGGGAAGTATATATGGTTTGCAAGAGGTTTAAGAAGACTATTTAGATCTCGTAATATTGACATCCTTTACAAGAACATATGGAACTATTGAAGGCATTACCTCATCCCACCATCTTACCTGCATTGTTTCATTGCTTACCTCATTTATGTTTGAAAATATTTTAATCATATTGTCGCTTATTCTTATACCCTTCCAAGATTCAACAATTTCACCATTTTCTATATAAAATATGCCATCTCTTGGAATTGTTGAGAAATCACCGTTCCTATAATCCTGAAATCTTGTATACCATGTGTTCACTATGTAGAGACCTTTCTTTATTTCTGAAATAATATCATCAACACTCCTTCTTCCTTTTTCCATAACGGGTTGCCAAGGTTGAGGGCTAATTATACCTGCATTTCCAGTGGTTTCAGTACCATATTTACTTGCAGTAGAATTGTTATGCAAAATATTTTTTACAATTCCATTCTCAACAAGCGTAACTTTTCTAGTTGAAGTTCCCTCATCATCGAATAATCTGTAACCTGTTCCAGATTCTAGAGTAGGATCATCATATAGAGTAAAATTTTCACTTCCAATTCTTTTTTCCAATTTGTCTGAAAATATGCTCATACCGGTATCAACAAAATATGCCGATGCCATCTGAACGCTGTATGTTATTAAAGAACCAAAGCATAGTGGATGGAACAGAACATCAAATTTTCCCTCAACTCCTTCCTTAGGAATTCCTACAAGGGATGCAAAATCTCCAGCCTCCTGGCCAAGATTGTATGGATCAAAATCATCAAGCAATCTATGATCTGATGTATGGAATGCTGCCTGGCCAGAATATCCATTTTCATTTAATGCCCTTACAGAATAAAATAGACTAACATTCTTATCTTCTGCAGTATTGTAATTTGTTGATATTGAAATATTTTCTACTACATGGTAAATTGTACCTGCTACTCTTTTCGCTCCTTTTTCCTGTGCTCCTTCTATTGCTCTTTTTGTCATGTATGTCAAATCATCTAAATTTTCAAGTGTTCCATCAGGCACATGGTCCCTATATGTTTGCTTTTTAGAATTTAAACCAACAAAATCATTATTTTCAGGAAGTTGATCCGTTAATTTAATGAGCGATTTAATTTTTTCATCAATGTTTTTGTAATCTTTTATACTTGTTGAAATTGTTTTTTTATTTTTTGAAATAAAAATTTCTAGGGCTGAATCCAAATAATTAAGATAAATATCCTGCATACTATTTGAAAACCTTGTCTGTTTTATATCACTTTCAACATAAATTGCAGATACTTCGTCCGCACCCATTGAAAGTGCCTTTTTAACAATTAAATCGGTATCAATCATTTTTTTCACCTCAGGAAAATGTTCCTCAGTCTAATATATGGGCCTCCCATCCATACATCAACACCCTGCATTGGATCTCCCTTTCCGCATGTTCCAGCAAAGAATTTTAAATCTTTAGATACAGCATCTATTGAGCCATAAAAACCAGGAGTTGTTATTTCCAAAATGGGCCTTTTTACAGGTTCTTTTATTTCACCATTTTCAATGATATATGCTTCCCTTCCAATATATTTTTCATTGAATCTTATGTCGTCGATATTCCATTCTGTGAATGAATTCATGAATATTCCATACTTAACATCTTCTATTAATTCATCAAATGTGTATGAACCAGGTTCTATGTAAGTGGTGCTCATTCTAACAATGGGCTCCTTGTCCCACCATGAAGATCTAGCCGCAGCATTGCTCTTCGTGCCTAGAATTCCTGCAAATTCTCTGTTCAAGAGGAATTCATTAATTTTACCGTTTTTATATAAATATCTTTTTTTTGCTTTCACGCCTTCAAAATCATATTTATAATATCCAAAACTATGTTCTACAGTGGGGTCATCAATTACATTCACTACTTCAGTGCCTATCCTCTCTCCTATCATATTCGGTTTAATGAAGGATTCACCTGCCTGTGCAGCTTCTCTGCCTAGAATCCTATCAGATTCACTAGGATGACCAGAGGATTCATGTGCTACAATACCAGAAACTTCAGGGCCAACTACAAGATCCATTTTTCCTTCAGGGCTTTTTCTGCTCTTGGCTATTTTTTTAAGTTTTTTTGACTCATCAGAAATTGCATTTTCAAGATTCCATTCGTCAAATGCTTCGTAACCACCACTCCGACCAAATTCCTGTGAGCCTTGTTCAAAGTTTCCATCCTCAAGGACACCGATCATATAATAATAGAAAATGTTAGGCTTATGCCCTTTTATTTCTGTTCCTTCTGTATTATAAAATTCTATATCCTCTATTTTTTCTCTTAAACTTTGTAAACGCATTGGGACATTCTCTCTTAAAAGTACACCGTCAAGATCCTTTAAAATTGAAATCTTATTTTCAAAAGGTTCTTCCATAATTTTTTTTCTTTCATCAACCTGCCAATGATCTTTTATTATTTCTTCATCTGAAAGATCTACATTTCTCTCTTCACCTGATTTAGCAAATTTTACTGCTTTTTCTAAAGTTTTTTTAATGTTTTCATCATCCAATTTGGATGTTGAAATAAATGAAAAATTTTTTCCAAGAGCCCTTACAGCAACACCTTCCTCTTCAGTTTTTTCAATACCACTAAGTATTCCATTTTTCATCACAAAGCTAGTTACACTAAATTTCATAAATCTTATTTCTCCATACCTAACATTTTTTTCCAACATTTTTAAATATTTGTCTGGATCCATAAAATCACCTAAGGCATAGATCTTCTGAGTTCTTTTTCCTTTTCCTTTTCTTTTCTGACAGTTCTATACAAGCTTTCCATTACATGGTCAATTAATCCAAATAAATTCCAGTCATGATCTTTTTTATAGAATATCTTTTTTTCTGTAACAAGCTTAGCTCTGGCAGTATAATCAATTTCCTTTCCCTCTTGCCTATGCTCTTCAATATGAATCGATAAATTTCTTGGCCCATAATTTTCAAATTTATTTATCTTTTTTAGATGTTTTTCTATAATCTGATATATTATATCGAATACAGAAGGATCTTCCGTTTCAAGACCAGTTATTTGAACCATTACACCTTCTTGTTCCTTTTTTTTGGCAAATGATTCTATTATATCCTTTTGTGTTATTATACCAATAGGAATGTTTTCGTTATTTACAACTGTGCACACATAAGATTTGTTTTCTAGCATGTTTTTAATGACATCTTTCAATTTAGCATTTTTTTCTACAAACACTGGAGGATTAAGGAAATCCTTAACATAAAGTTCCTTTTTTTCTTTTTGTCCTTTTCTTTCTCCATATGTAAGTCTGTCTTTAACTCTCCACAAAGCATTCGAAATATCATCAATGTTTATTGTGCCTTTTAAATGGTTATGTTCATCAACAACCGGCAGGGTCATTTCATTCAAATTCCTCATTTTTTCAATTGCCACATATACATCATCATTTTCGTATACGGTGATTGGATCCTCAACCATGATCTCATCCGCTTTTATATTCATATATTCATTTGAATTTAATAACGCCCTGGTGAAATCTGTCCTCGAAACAAGGCCTACAAGTTTGTTTTCATTGTCTACAACAGGTAATGACCTTAAACCATTTTGTACCATTACTAGAATTGCATCAACAACTGGATAATTTTCGTCTATTTTTGGAGGATATATCATCAATGTTGATATCTTAGCTGTAATTGGTATATTCCTCCTTCTCATCAAATTTTCATAATCAAAGTATCCAACCACCTTCCCTTTTTCATCGACCACAGGAACCTCATGCACTCCCTTCTCTTTCATTTTGCTTAGGACCTTAGAAAGTACATCATTCTCTTCAACAAAAACAGGATCCTTTGCCATTATATCCTTAACTACCATTTCTTCAATTTTCATATTTCAAACCACCTCTCTAATTTTGGTATATTATCATGGTGCACATATTTCATCTTTTCTTCCATTCTCTTATCTATGAATTCCTGAAGTGATTCTTCATCAGAGAGTCTTACCCTTTTTAGTTCATAAAGACAATCGGAGCAATATAAACCTAGTCCATTCCTAATTGGAGCACCACAGATTATGCACCTGTTCATATATGTGCCACCTACATTTTTGATAACTGTATGAATGTAATTAAAACTTTCGTAACCATTTTTATGCCCTGGCAACAACAACGGATATCATACAATCTAGCCGTCTGACCCATATGCCAGGGCTTCTGGGGGGCCCTGCTGAACTGAAGCTCATTGCAGCGATGACACATCGCAATCGCACAGTAGCCCAGGACCCTCACTATGGATTCCTGTCGTCTAAGCATATCATTTTCAATGCTTCTTCCAATCAGGAACCAGATACACCCATGAAAGAAAAAATATAAATGTTTCTAAAATCTATTTAACAAATTTAATAAAATCATCACCGAAATATTTTACTAGTGGATCTGGTATTTTAATTCCATCATCTTTTTGATAATTTTCAATTATTGCTACCATTGTTCTTGTTGTAGCTATGGCTGTGCTGTTCAAGGTATGGGGGAAATAATTTTTTTCTTTACCTCTCACTCTAATGTTCAACCTTCTTGCCTGGTAGTCTTTAACATTACTGGCACTTACAACTTCCCTGAATTTACCCTGGGCGGGCATCCATACTTCAATATCATATTTTTTGGAAGCTACATTTCCTAAATCGCCGCTGCATATATTTATTACCCTGTATGGTAGATTTAGATTCTGATAAATTTCTTCTGCATTTTTCAGTATTTCTTCATGGAAAAATTTTGAATCTTCAGGTTTGCAATAAACAAACTGTTCTATTTTATTGAATTGGTGTACTCTAAAAATTCCTTTTGTATCCTTACCATGTGATCCTGCCTCCTTCCTGAAGCAAGGAGAAATACCAGCATACTTAAGTGGAAGATCATTTTCATCAAGGATTTCATCCATATGGTATGCAGCGAGTGCGTGTTCAGATGTAGCGATAAGATAAAGATCTTCACCATCTATTTTGTAAATTGTATCTTGAAATGATTCTAGATCAGTCGCACCTTCCATAGCTCTTTTTGAGAGCATAAAAGGTGTTTCCATTACCGTAAAACCTTTTTTAATTAAATGTTCTATAGCATACATTTCTAGAGAGAGTTCAAGTTTAACTAACTCCTTTTTAAGATAATAAAATCTTGATCCTGCTACTTTACCAGCCCTATCCGTATCTGCCAGATCATATTTAACAAGAATATCCGTGTGGCTGACAGGTCTTTTATCTATAATCTCATACTCCATAGAATTTCTAGAATTTTTAAGAAATTCTTCCAGATCATTCTTAAAAACTTTAGCTTTTCCCCAGAATTTTACTGGCAGATTATCATTCTCATCCTTTCCGTATGGAACATCATCATCTAGTATGTTCGGTATATTCCATAATAAGGAATCTCTTTTATTTTTTGTGTCCTCCACAATTTTCTCTATTTTCTCAATATCTTCATTTATTTTTGATACCTCTGCCTTTATTTCTGAAACATCTTTTTTTTCCCTAATACTTTTTGATATTTCATCTATTTTTTTATTTTTAAGATTCCTCAATTTTTCAAGTACCTGAAGATTTTCCCTCCATATCATATCAAGTTCTAGAACTTTATCTACCACACTTGGGTCGAGATTTCTTTTCCTTTGACTTTCTCTTACAATATCGGGTGAATTTCTTATTAAATTAATATCTAGCATTCTATTCCACCTTTTCAATATTAAGATATAAAAGATGTATAAAATTTTTGACACTTTCAGGTAATTAAACAGAAAGATTTAAATATGACAATTTAAATAACTTGTCTGACAAAAATATGACTTGGAGGTATTAATTATGAAAAGCTTAATAAAAAATGCTTTGGGAACCGATCCGGAAAATTACACAAGACCTATTCAAAATACGCAGGTACAGCAGGCTCCGACAGTGGAATCTTCAGATGATGAAGAATTGAGAAAATTGGTAGAACAGTTGAAAGTAAACATAAAGATTGTTGGATGCGGTGGTGGAGGAACAAATACCATAACAAGATTAAGCAATTCTGGAATATATGGAGCTACTCTTATAGCCGCAAATACAGATGCACCACATCTTTTGCATGTAAAAGCAAATAGAAAGATATTGCTAGGAAAAAGGTTGACAAGAGGTCTTGGAGCTGGAGCCGATCCAAGAATAGGCGAAGAGGCTGCAAAAGAAGCTGATGAAGATTTAAGGAATGTTTTGCAAAGATCAGACATTGTTTTTGTTACAGCTGGAATGGGTGGTGGTACAGGTACAGGTTCTGCACCTTATGTTGCACAGGTGGCAAAAGAAGTAAATCCAGGTACACTTGTCATTGGAATTGTAACATTACCATTTTCAGCTGAAGGAAAGGTAAGGATGGAACAGGCACTTTATGGTCTTGACAGAATGAGAAAATTCTGTGATACTACAATTGTAATACCCAATGATAAGCTTCTTGAGATTGTTCCAAGGCTTCCACTTGATCAGGCTTTCAAGGTTGCTGATGAAGTTTTAATGGAGGCATTAAAAGGCATAACAGAAATAATAACAAAACCTGGCCTTGTGAATATAGACTATGCAGATATCAAAACAATAATGTCCGATGGTGGCGTCGCTATGATAGGTATAGGTGAATCAGAAGGATCAACAGACAGGGTTCAGGAAGCAGTAAATGATGCAATAAATTCACCCTTGATTGAAGCTGATATTAAGCAGGCTAGGGGAGCATTAATAAGGATAGTGGGAGATCCAAACATGAGTGTAATGGAAGCACAGCGTGCTGCTGAACTAATACAGAAACAGATAAATCCATCTGCAAAGCTCATATGGGGTGCCTCAATTGATCCTGAATTGGAAAATAAAGTGAAGGTACTTGTTGTTCTAACTGGTGTAAAAAGCCCATACATACTTGATGGAAAACAATCATTGTCAGATATGAAAAAAGCAGCAAAGATATCCGGACTAGATTCAGTCCTGGATACTCTTTAAATTTTTTTAAAAAAATAAAAAAATAAAAATTTATAAATATTTTACTTTCTTTGATGGCCTAAATACGAATTTTTTCTTTGATGGTACATTTATAACTGCTTTTGTTCTTGGATTTTTAGCTTTTTTGGCTTTTTGTGTCTTTCTCATGAAAACACCGAACTGCTTTATTGCCACTTTATCTCCTTTGTTCACTCTGTCAATTACTTCCTTGAAGAGTGTGTCAAAAACAGCTTTTACATCCTTTTCCTTGAGCCCTGTTTTCTTTGCAACCACTTTTCTTAGCTCAGTTACGCCAACCATAGGTTTTTGCACCTCACGATAGATATTAACTAATTTCTATATAAACTTTGCTTAAAAAATCACCAAAAAAGCCATATTTTACGAACTTTTGGATGGAATTTTTAGTTCATGTCCTGTATTAGAAATAACTTTAAAATACATTTTTTGAAGAAATAATTTCTTGGACTAACCTTGCAGCAAGCATGGAAGTATTTCCATTATCAAAAGGTGGTGAAATTTCAACAATATCCGCCCCTATGAGCCTTTTACCAATATTATTTATTATATATCTCAGGTCCCAGGTAGTTAAACCAAAAGGTTCAGGTGTTGCTACACCTGGAGCAAAGGAAGGGTCCAGCCCGTCCATATCAATAGAAAGATATATATTCCTACCATTTAAACGATCTAGAACCATATCTAAAGATTTTTCTATACCATTTTCATGAACAAACTTCGCACTTAGGTGGTAAAAATCCTTAAAATATTCATCATTAAATTCTTCTGGCGACACAGATCGTACTCCAATTGAAGCTATTCTTTCTTTGCCTAAATATTCAAATGCTCTCCTTGAAACACAAGCATGGCTGAATTCAACATCCAAATATTCACTTCTAAAATCTGAGTGTGCATCAATAAATAATATCGCATAATCGTAATTTTTCAATGCTTTAGCAGAACCTATTGTGATTGAATGCTCTCCCCCAAGCATTATGGGAAACTTTTTTTCATCCAATAATTTTTCTATTGTGAATTTTGTATCATCAACAACATCCTCGACTTTTCCATGTTCATCCAAATTGCCCATGTCGTGGATCTTTGCATTTTTTAGTAAAAATTTATTATCATATATAAAAGATTCAAGATTTATTGATGCCTCCCTTATTGCATTAGGTGCGAACCTGGCACCCCCTCTGAAGCTTGTCGTTCCATCAAAAGGTACACCGAATATTACAAAATATGCATCATCGTATGTATATTCAGAGTCGGCAAATTTTAATAGAGAAGGCATCTTAACCCTTCATGATCTTTCTTTTTCCCATTGCTTCCCAATATTGAACCTCTTTACCTTGTTCCAATGTTCCTTTCAACTCTTCGGGTATTGGTAACTCGAAAGTTTCAAATGTACTTGTATCCATAATTTGTGCCATGTCCCCTATTATTGAAATTACCTGACCCACTTTTTTATCTATTATGGGCATTTTTACCTTGTGTTTTACAGGGAACACAACACTCCTCTTTTGCCCATCAAAAACACCAATTGCAACTATTCTTGCCTTTGCCTCACCATGCTTCCCTGGTTTTGATGTAGTATATTCAACAATTCTGCATGGTTCGTCATCTATAACTATGTAACTACCCTCTTTGAGTTCCCTTACTTCAACATCTTTCCATGACATTTATCACACCTTTTTTTATATTTGATGATAAAAACATAATCTTAATTACCCTTATGAATTTTTTTGTTTTTACATAATTTATTCAATAAAATATTTAATTCTGTTTTTAATTTATTAATTATGCTTAACAAGAAGAGTGAAATGACAAAATTGTCCATACTCATTGAAATAATGCATGAAAATAAAAAAATTAAGGATATAGCAAAGGTTGTCAATATTACAATACAAGGTGTTTCAGAATATATTAAAATTTTGAGAAAAGAGGGATTAATAGATAAAGATATGCGCATAACACCAAAAGGTACAGCATTTGTCATAGATAAGATAGAAGAATTAAGATCATATGTTTCCAATATAATAGGTCAAGTAAAAATTATAAAGACAACAGAAGCAGTTGCAGGTGAAGATATAAAAAAGGACGATAGGGTAGGCCTTTTTATTGAAAATGGATACCTAGTAGCAAAGAGGAAAAAATCTCCTTCACAAGGTATTTCTATTAACGATGCGTTTAAAGGTGAGGATGTGGGCGTCAGGGATCTTGATGGAATAATAGATTTAAAACTTGGTACAATTAAGGTATGTAGACTCCCATCCATAAGCGATGGGGGATCCAGAGCTGTAGATATAAATAAAGTAAAATCTTTAATTTCAGAAAATGAAAAAATTGGTGTATTTGGAGCGGTGGCTTACGTAACATTAAAAAAATTAAATATCAATATAGATTTTGAATTCGGAGCAGTTAAAGCATCTCAGGAAGCTGCACATAGGGGAATTTCATCCATAATATTTGTATCATCCGACCTTTTTAAATATGTTATAGAGGATCTTGAAAGAACATACCCGGGCATTTCATTTGTACCTTATAAGATAATAGATTTTAGTAACGTTCATAGCTAACTTTAAATTCTTCCAAATAAACACCTTTACCTTGAGTAACATACCCAACGACTTTATGCTCCACACTATGTTTTTTTAATATTTCTTTTAATTTATTTTCCTCATTTTCAGGTGCTATTATCATAAAGCCCATGCCCATGTTGAATGTTTGGTACATTTCTTTAGGATCTATATTTTCAAGATCCTGAATAAATTTAAAAATTTTTTGAGGTTCGATTATATTATCTATTACAAATTTCATTTTTGAAAGCCTAACAAGGTTTCTTAGTCCACCACCTGTTATATTAGCAAGACCATTTACATTTGATTTTTTTATTAAATCTAAAACAGGTTTAACATATATCTTTGTAGGAGTAAGGAGGACATCACCTATTTTTCTTGATCCAAATTTTTCATTTAAATTTATATTATGCTCTTTAAGTATTTTTCTTACGAGTGTAAAACCGTTTGAATGTAAACCTGAGCTTTTCAGCGCTATTATAAGATCTCCATTTTTTATTTTTTTACCAGTGATCTCTTTACCCTTTTTTACATAACCTAAAGCTGTCCCAGAGAGATCAGTGCCATTAACCATATCTGGCATTACAGCTGTCTCTCCACCAACAATGCTTATGTTTGCATCTTTTGCACCCTTATTGAGGCTTTTTCCTATATCCCTTGCCTTTTTTAGATCATAGTCCCTGATAATAAGATAATCAACGAATGCAAAAGGTTCTGCCCCTACACATATGGTATCATTAACATTCATTGCTATAGCGTCTATTCCAACAGTATCCCATCTCTGCATCTCATCCGCAATTAGCATCTTAGTACCTACTCCATCTGTATTTATAGCTAAAAGATAGTTATTAAAATTCACCAATGCTGAATAATGACCAGTACCTATAAATGGCGAAAATTTTGATCTTTCAAATTTTATCTGTTTTAAAAGCTCACTAAGAAAAATATCCTTTCTATCAAAGTCTACACCAGCATCTGAATATGTTTTCATTATTCTATCACCACATAATTAAGTGGACCGGCGGGGATTTGAACCCCGGGCCTCCACATTGCAAGTGTGGCGATCTTCCAGCTGATCTACCGGCCCTTACTCAATATCTCCCTCTTCTTCCATTCTTCTCCTTTCTTTTTCTTCCTTTCTTTTTTTCTCCAATTCAATTTCCTTAAGCTCTTCATCTGGAATTTCAACATGCCTCTTTCGAGCTTTCTTGATTAGGTAAGGGGGAATATCCTTAGATATATATATTGTCTTTGTTGCCCTTCTTATTTCTATACCATCTTCAATTGCCTTTTTTACATTAATTTCAAGCACCAAAGGATCTTCTGACCTGTGTCTTCCTGCAATATACGCTTCATCATATGTTTTGGATAGATGAACCCATTTCCTTTCTCCAGGTTTAATTCCAATTTCATTTATAAATTCTTCTTCTTCAGGGACTATTGCATAATATAATTTATCTGGCAAATTATCATTTGGCAGATCAGATAGATCAACATTTATTGAATGACCATAAACAGCCCTTACCTTTCTTTCAAGTGTATCCATCTGAAACCTACCTTTTGGATCTGTTAAAATAAACGCTTCGATATGCTGAGGTTTCAACCATTTGAATTTCCTTTCCTTATTTCTTATTCCTTCAACAATTTCATCTATGCTTGCCCAGCCCCTTTCATCCACATGTACATTGAATTTTTCCGGAAAATGTCTTAAAATACCTGTTATAATTCTACTTATTGCCTCCAATTCCCAGTCATTCAGAAGTAGTTTACCCTCATCTCCACATATTGGGCAGTTTTCACCCCTGAAAGGGCCGTGTTTTGGGCATATTTTCAATTTCATTTTAACACCTTTTTTCTCAATAATAGAATTATAAATAAAAACCTTTCATTCAATATTTTCTACTTTTTTCATAATTTCGAAAATTTTATCAAAAAGATCTATTAATTCTTTAATCTCTTTATCATTCATATTTTTTGTAATTTCGGAAAATCTCTCCTTGGATATTTTTTCAATTTCATTTTTCAGGGATTTACCCTTTTCAGTTAATATTAATGTTTGTATCCTTCTATCCAAACCTTTTCTCCTCTCCACAAATGAGAGTTTTTCTAGATTATCAATAGTGAATGTAATTAAAGTAGACGAAAGGCCAGTAATTTCAGAAAGTTTTGTCATTGTTATTCCCTCATTTTTTGCTATTTTCATCAAAACATAAATATCTGTTGAATTTAAGCCATTTATATTTGGGCGTAAAGCTTTAGTTATTTTTATTATAATATTTTTCATTTTAATTAATCTTTCAAGTATTTCATTTTGATCCATGTTCAATCACCTCTACTGTTGATTTAATATTTTCCTCATGCACATATTTTTTTCCTCTTAGTGCTGAAAATAGAGTTCCTATTAAAATAAGTACAATAGAAATATACAAGGAATAGTGAAGTCCAGTAATGAATGAAGGTCCAATAATACTTGGCAAAAATGTATGTGAGCTCAATGCCATTATTGATGATTGTGAAAGACCTGATGATTTTATAGCAGCAAGTGGATCAATGCCCAGGAAGGCTGCAAAAAGAAGACCTGATGGAGGCAACTGTGAAAGTTCATAAGCTATTTTTTGAGGAACAATATTTATTGCTGCATTGTACATTGCACTAGGAACATACTGTGAAAATACTGTTATTGTTATTGAGAAGAATATAGCCATGCTTATTGTAGATCCTATATTGCTCAATGTCATTCTCATACCATTCCCAGTTCCTCTATGTTTAGATGATATGGAATTCATTATTGCAGTGGTATTAGGAGATGCAAATAAACCGTTTCCAATACCATTCAAGAACATTATTAATTCAAATTCAACAATATTAAAATTGTAAGGTAAGAGAATTAATATGAATAATGAAACTGCAATAATTGCCATACCAGCTGTTGCAAATATTCTTGCCCCATATTTATCTGTTAAGTGACCACTTATAGGAGCTATTGAAACCATGCCAACCATCATTGGTAAAAGATAAACACCAGCCCAAAAGGGTGTCTGGGTATAAGGATAACCGTGCAAAGGCAAATAAATACCCTGAAGCCAGATAGTCACAAGAAACATTACAGCACCCCTTGCAAGAGTGTTGAAAAATAAGCTCAAATTACCGAACGAAAATGCTCTAATTTTGAAAAGTGAAAGATCAAAAAGTGGGTCTTTAACGATCCTTTCTACAATAACGAATAATATAATTGAAACAAATCCCGTCGCAAATGCAACTAGGACCCAGGGATTACTCCAACCCATTTGAGAATTACCATAAGGCTCAAGTACATAGGTAAAACCTAAGGAAATTAATATGAGACCTAGAGCTAATGTAATATTACCCAGATAATCAATTTTAACATTCATTTTTTCATAATTCCTCTTAAGTTTAAATATGGACCAAAGTGTTCCTGCAAGTGCGAATGGTATATTCACAATAAAAACAAGGTGCCAGTTGTATCCAGCAAGAAAACCGCCCAATATTAGGCCTAAGAGAGATCCAACAATGAATGCAGATTGATTTAAACCTAATGCTTTCCCTCTTTCGTTAACAGGAAATGTATCCGTTAAAAGTGCAGTACTGTTTACCATTAAAAACCCACCGCCAACAGCTTGAATCATCCTGAATGCAATGAGTAGAGTGGCACCAAAATTTTTAGAATTATCTGGAACAATTGATAAAAGTATAGAAGCAACTGTAAATATTATAAAACCCCAGGTATACATTCTTGTTCTTCCAAATATGTCAGAAATTCTACCAAAAGTAACCAGTATACTAGCAAGAACGATGCTGTAACCCATCAAAATCCAGAGAAGGTAAATAAATTCACCACCAGCAAATGGATTTATTCCTAATCCTCTAAATATTGTTGGTAGCGATATCATAACAATATTCGCATTCAGAGAAGACATTATTACACCTAAAGTTGTATTTGTTAAAACCGTCCACTTGTATTCCATCGTTGACGTAATCAATTTTATAATTAAAAATTTTACTATTAAAGTATTTTTGAAGCAATCTCCTCGGCTACAGTAACAACACTTTTTTCATTTTCTATTGTGTCCGTCGAGAATATAATGTCTACGGTTCTTTGGATTCTGTTGAGGGCATTTGCAACAAAGAGGCCATGGATGCAACCTACCACGATCTTAGAAGCTCCCAAATTTTTTAATATGGTGGATGCAGTAGAAATTGTACCGCCCGTGGAAATCATATCATCTATAATTGCAACTACTTTATTTTTCACATCTATATCTCCAGTATGAATTTCTACATTATCGCTATCTATTCTTTTCTTTTCTAAAGAAATAAATGGTTTGTTTAAAAGTTCAGATAAATATTTTGCCCTTTCTATAGAACCTTTGTCCGGAGAAACAATAATATCAGGATTAAATTTCTCAAAATATTTTGCCAGAACCTTTTCAGCCCTTATTTCAATAGCAGGTACTTTAAACCAATTAATTACCTCAGGATTATGCAGATTTATAGTTAGAATTCTATCAACATTTTCAGAAAGATGCTCTGCAAAAACTTTAGCACTTATTGGTTCTCCTTCATTGAATCTTTTGTCCTGCCTACCATAACCAAAATAGGGTATAACCGAAGTAAGACTTTTTATTTTGTATTGTCTTATAGCATCAACAAGAAGGAAATATTCGATTATGTTTGAGTCAGGGTAGGTATTTTGCACAAGAATTACATCTTCTCCATCTAGATTCTCATGTAATCTTACATAACATTCTCCATCAGAAAATCTTTTAATTTCCCTATGGGCCATTGGAATTTTCGTTATTTCAGATAATCTTGATGATAGCATTAATGAACTTGATCCACTTACAATTCTCATAATATAAGTAAAGTTAATGAATTTAAAATACTTTTTTCTTAAAAAAATTGAAAAATATTAAATAATTCTGGTCAATTTACTATCTAGGCCCCGGTGGTGTAGTGGCCTATCATATGGGTCTGTCACACCCATGACCTGGGTTCAAATCCCAGCCGGGGCGTGAAAATGTTTAACATTTGAAATTTATACACAGTATAATTGAACAATTTTAAAAATCTAGATTTTTACAATTTAAAATTTTGAATTGACATTATTTATTTCATTAATTTTTGGTTTTTGGATTTAAATTTAAACTATTAATAATCTTTTAAAATACCTAATAACCTTAACTCCGTAAATTTTAGGGTATAAAATAGCTTTGTTTTATTGCTTTTTCCTATGCAGTACTAAGGTATTTTAGGTGATATATATAAATCTCTATAGGGATTATATGAATTATGAACGATGGGTAATTGATTAGTTGAATAACCAGAGAAAATCTTGAGTAAAGGGCCTTGAAATAAAATATATCAACAATAATTACTACGTTTACAGAAGCACCACTTACTGGGATAAGAAGATGAGAAAGATCAGAAAAAGGTCAAAATATATCGGCAGATTGGATAAGGAGAAGGGATTGATTGATTCATCTGGTAAATTTGTTTCAAGAATATATCATAAAACGGTGAAAACATATGGAGATGGAATGATTCTTAATATGGCAATGAAGGATTTGACTCCTATACTGAAAGAGAATTATGATTACTGGGAAGACATATATGCACTCGCATTGGTAAGGATTACAGGATATGTACCGTTAAAAAGAGTAAAATTAGAATGGGAAAAGATGTACAATTCATTAGGAATAAAGCCTAACCTTGAACCTAAACATCTATCTGAAATTTTGAATGCATTGGGAAGTGATAAAAGATCACAGAATAGAATATTTAGATCATTGTTGAATGGATCGAATAAATATGCTTATGACATAATAGTGATGTTCACAAAATCATCCATAAATATATCTGATATTGGATACAATAAGAAATGGCAAAAATTCCGCAGATTGAATTAATTTTGAACTCATCCACAGAAAAAAATCTTCCTGTAATGATAAGGATTATTCCAGGAAGCATAAAGGATGTGGAAACCCTAAGGACGCTCATGGAAGATTTAGGAATAGATAAAATAACATTTGTATTTGAAAGGGGGATTTTTCAGAGGAAAATATCAAAGAAATGTATAGAAAGGAAATAAATTTTGTAATACCTGCAAAAAAGAACAGTTTTCTTTATGAAAAGATAAAGAAAACAATGAACATTTTTTCTATCGTGAAAGATTAATAAAATGTTCAAAGAAGAGGTGGAGCGTTTTATATCTTTATGCATATGAAGATAATGATCTAAAAACGAAGAAGAAAGAAATCTTTATAAAGAGAAGGATGAAAATAAAATAGAAGATAATGAATTCAAGGAACAGCTAAGCAAAGCAGGAAGAATTTTAATAATTTCTAATCTAAACAAAGATTCAAAGGAAATATTCGAAATGTACAAGAGCAGGGATGTAGTTGAGAAGCACTTTGACACAGTAAAAAAACATGTTGAGGTATGACATAATTTATCTGAGGGATGATTATTCAGTATTTGGTCATATATTTGTATCATTCCTTTCACTATATGGATATTGCAAAATAGAAAAGATGCTTAGGGAAAAATCAATGCTTGATAAGAAATCGTCGATGGGTTTTATAAAGGAATATTCAACTGTATATATGATAGAGGAGGGGGGTGGTAAAGAATTAATGACTGAAGTACTAAAAAAAAGTAAGGGAGTTGGATGAAAAATTAGGAGCAAATATATTCCCTAAAAATCGGACATAAGGTTACAATTCAAAATTATGATGAAAATTTTATTTTTAACCTGTTAAAAATTGTTAGAATTTTATACCTTTAAAGATATGCTCCGGCCGGGATTTGAACCCGGGTCATCGGCTTTCTTCGTTTCTTTTAAACTCGAAAGGCCGGAATGCTTGACCGGTCTACACCACCGGAGCTTAAAATGGAGATACAAAAATAATATAAAATGTTTTCAGTGTATGGGCCACCAGACCTTTAAAAGCTCTATAATTATCACACCAAGTATAGATATGTATATTACAAGCTTTGGGTCTATTTTAGGGCCTTTAGATTTCTCTTCCTCGAAGTATCTAATCAATCCGGCCGCTGATTGAAAGCCCATGCTTTTACTTTGATCTGCCATATTTATCACGAATAATCAATGGTATATAAGATTTTCAGTAAAATTCATTAAGTATCTCCTTTTTTATTTCTGTACCTCTTTTCATAAGTGGACCTTGCTTAAGTACAGGGTCCAAGTCATTATATGTTGGTTTTTCTACTTTGTAGAAAATACCTATTGGTATCTTATCACCAGATTGCATCGCCAATTTATATGCACCTTCAAAATCTGTTAAATCATTATCCTTTAGCTTATATACTCTCTCCTTGTAATATTCGTAAGTGGCTATTTTGTTCCACGTTACGCAAGGGCTCAATACATCAATAAGAGCAAAACCCTTGTGCTTTATAGCTTCAACAATAAGTGATTGAAGATGTTTAATTTCTCCGGAATATCCCCTTGCTACGAAGGTAGCTCCTGCAGTTAAAGCAAGTGTGAGAGGATTTACAGGTATTTCCAAAGATCCTTCAGGCGGAGGTGTTGTTTTCGAAACAAAACCAAATGGTGCCGTTGGCGAAGCCTGGCCTGTTGTTAAACCAAAGACCTCATTGTCCGATACTATATATTTAATATCTATATTTCTTTTAGCAGTATGATATAGGTGATTTAGGCCTTCATAATAGCCATCTCCATCTCCACCATAAGCAATAACAGTAAGATCTGAATTTGCAAATTTAATCCCAGAGGCTACTGGAAGAGGCCTACCATGCAATCCATGGAAACCATACGCTCTTATATATTCTGGCATATTACTAGAACAACCTATTCCGCTTACAATTACCACATTATGTGGTTCTATGCCAAGTTCAACTAGAGCACCTTTAATTGCAGTCCATTGAGAGAAATTACCACATCCTGGACACCAATCAGGTTTAACATGATAATCATAATCTTTCAAAGTTACCATTTCAATCACCACCCAATTTTATTACTTCATTGACAATTTCACTTGGATAAAATGCCTCACCGTTATATTTATTAATTTTTAGCGTTTCAACACCAGTAAACATTTTAATTAGATTAGCTAGTTGTCCGGAGTAATTATTTTCAATTGTTATAATTTTCTTACCGCTAGTTTTAGCAATAAAATCATCAGTATTGAAAGGAAAAACATATTTAATTTCTAATACTCCTACTTTATATCCTTTGTTTCTTAATATATCTGCAGATTCTTCAACAACACCCTTCGTGGATCCCCATTGAACAAGAACTATATTCGCATCATCTAGTCTGTAAGTTTTAAAAAGAGGAAGATTTTTCTTCAATGTCTCAAGTTTTTTCATTCTTTTCTCCACAGAAAGTTTTCTCTTAACAGGATCTGTAATGGCATCACTAACAACATCACCACGTTCATCATGCTCATCACTATCTTCATTGTGCATTAAGCCTTTCATCCCTGGAAAGGCTCTTGGTGAAATGCCGTCATCAGTATATTTATATCTAAGAAAATTTTCATCATTCTCATTTGCAATTAAACCGCGATCTATTTTAAACTCAAGATTAAGATCTTCAACAGACTCTATTCTTTCAGAAAGATAAAGATCTGAAACAATGAATACGGGCATTTGATATTTATCTGCAAGGTTCAATGCTTCTCTAGTATAATAATAGGCCTCTTCAACATCTCCTGGTGCTATTACCGCCCTTGGATAATCACCATGGGAAGAATTTATGATCATCAAAAGGTCGCCTTGTTCCGTTTTTGTTGGTAGTCCAGTGCTAGGACCTGCCCTTTGGGATTCATATATTACAACTGGTATTTCTAGCATAGCTGCTAAACCTACTCCCTCGTGCATTAAATCGTATCCACCTCCAGAACTTCCAGTCATGGCTCTTATACCTGCATAATTCATTCCTATGACAGTATTTATTGCTGATATTTCATCTTCAGGTACTTTTATAAATATACCCAAATCCTTAGAATGTGATGCAAGCCAGTGAAGTGTTGAAGATGCAGGTGTCATCGGATAAGCAACATAAGCTTTTATGCCACCTACAGCTGCCCCAAGGCCAACAGCCTCACCACCACCTATGAGGATTTTTTTCTTATTTCCATTTGGTAATGAACCAAATATCTCATAATGTTCTTTGTAATAATTAAAACCCTGTTTTGCAGCTTCTATATTTTCATCCAAACTTTTTCCCTTGAATACTGTTTTTATTGCAGAAATGAAAATATCAAGGTCAAGATTTAATCCTGATACAACCATACCCAAGGCCACAGTATTCTTCAACAATGGATTTTTACTTATTCCGGAAGCAATTGCATTTAGAGGAGACGGAATGTATTTAACAAAATCCCTTTTTTCATAATTCTTGATAGACTCATCAAAAATGGCGATTCCCCTGAGATAAGATGCTCCACCCTCATTAATTTCAGGATTTGTGTGCCTATTTAAAGAATCTTCATTCAATGCAATTAATATATCAAGGCCATCACCCTGATTCTTAACTTTTTTGTCTGATACCCTTATTTGATACCAGCTATTTCCACCTCTTATTAGATCCTGATAATAATTATAGCCAAAAACATGTAATCCATGCCTAGTGAATGTTTTTGATAGTAAAATTCCCGATGATTGCACACCGTCACCAGCTGCACCTCCAATTCTTATTACATAGTCGTTTTTCATAAAAAAATATAGTATCAAATCTTATTTAAATATTTTTAATGGTAACTATTTTAAATCATCTCTTAAAATAAAATACTTAATTTTTTATGGTTAATTTTGTTAATTTTAAAAAAATCGAAAAAATATAACTTTTTCTAATTTATAAAGCGAAAGAATTATATCTATTACCTATATATCTGACAAATACCTGTGATGGAGAAACAATTATGACAGAAGTTCTTGAAGAATTAGAGGAAAAATACGAAAAGAGGAAAAAGGAACTTGATATACATAAAGCTGAAAGGGACAGGTTTGATAAAGAGGCAGATCAATGGGCTGACAAAAGAGATGAACTGAATAAACAGACAAAAGAACTTTTTAAACAGGCAAAAGAACTAAAAGATAAAAGAGATGAATTAAATAAGTTAGTTCAGGATCTTAAAAAACAAAAAGAGGAATTAAAGGAAAAATTTTCACTTCTTCAAAATGAATTAAAAGAAATAAGAAAAAAAGTAATCTTTCAGAATAAGGACAGGCCTAATATATCACAATTAAAGAAAAGATTAAAGGATTTGGAAAATAAGCAGGAAACTAAGGTTTTAACAAAGGAAAAGGAAGCGGAACTAGTTGAAGAGATACACAATCTTCATCTTCAAATAGAAAGAATGAAAAAAGAAGAAGATGAAATGGTAAAGAATAGCCAAGAATACATGGCAAAGAAGGCTGAATATTTAGGTATTAAAATGAAATTGGATGAAATTTCAAAGAAAATTGAAGAGGTAGCAAACGAGGCTCAAACATATCATGATAAAGCAATGGAAATATTTGAAAAGGCCCAGGAAATAAGGAAATCTGCAGATGAGGCACATCAAAATTATTTAATTGCAGTACAAAAGGCAAGAGAAGAGGATAATATAGTTCATGATATTATAAAAGAACTGAAGGATTTTGAAAAATTAATCACTGGATTAAAAGTAAAGCAGAGTGCGACAAAGAAACAGGAAAAAGAAACTGAACTGAAGAAAGTTGCAGAGAGCATTTTTGAGAAATTCAAAAAAGGTGAACCTTTAACTACGGAAGATATACTAATCTTGCAAAAAGCTGGATTCATGTAAATTTTAAAAAGAACAACAAATATTTTCCCTTATTATTTGGTAACCCTTACTTTTTGCATATTCCAATGTGCTTGGTGTTGGAACTGTAATTCCTTTTATTCCTAAATCTACTGCCATAATTTCAAAATTTTTTAGATTTCTAGGTCTCATGCATCCTATTACATGATCCTTGCCTATTTTTTTCATTGAATAATCTATAACAGAAATAATATTTTCAACCTCAGGCAATTTTACATTTTCCATAGGTGTGCCCTTTGTTGGTATTAGAACCAAAAATATCACCTTCTTGAAATTATTCAATTCTTTCAAAAAATTTATTGTTTCATACTCATAAGAAATTTTTCCGAAATTTAAACCTATTATAATATGGGGTGTATATGCCATTTTTGATCTATCCAATAAAAGAAGTGATTTTTTGTAATATTCTGAATTTTTAGATAAACCGAAAACATTTTTAATAATTTCATCAGAAATTACTGCATCGAAAGAAATGTTATCTATTCCCATTTCTTCTAAAATATATATATCACTTTCATCCAGTATACCTGTATGTGCATTCAAAATTAATGGAAAATCTCTTTTTATCTTTTTCACAACATCTTTAAATTTTTTTAAAGGAAGTTTTCCATTTAAATCTGAACCACCGCTTAACAAAAATCCCTTCCCCCCATTTTCATATATTCTTTTTGCCATATTGTACAAAGTATTTTCATCAATTGCAGGTATCATACCTTGAAGATAGTGTCTTGAACAATGCTTACAATTTAAAGCACAGTATGTTCCAGTAATTGAAACGGATGGAAATTCCTTACCTGGATAATATGCTATTAGAGTTTTCATTTTGAAAGATTAAAATTCACATCCTTAAAAATTTTTATGAATTTTTCCCTTTCAATATTATTTTTGAAAATATATTTGATATGAGCTTTATCATTTAAATAAATATTGAAACCTAAACCTAAGAATTCGATTTCGTTCATAACTATTTTATCGTTGTTGAATTTGATTATTCTATCTTCCTTGCTGATTATTTCACCTATACTTTTATTAAAAATTATGGGATCATTACTACCTATTAATAATCCATATTTATAATGTGGATAACCTCCATCTATTATTCCTAAATCTCCTGCTCCATAAAAATTTCCACATTTAACTGGAATTATTCTTCTTAGTGCATAAGATTCTTTAATTTCAAAATCATTGGTAAGGATCGTCTTACCCATTGGGTTACAGTCAGGAATCTTTAATTTTAATCCTCCCCTTGCCCTAAGAAAATCATTTTTATTTCTAACTTCCAGGTGTATGTGTGGATCTGTCCAAGGTCTAAAGTATGGTGAAATATACAATTTCCCGAATATTTGACCAAATTTAATTTCCTCACCAACTGAAATATACGGTTCTACATGTAAAATTTTTATATAATAATTTCCAGACTCAATTATTAGTACATGCTCCTTTTTTCCATTCTTTCTCATTACATGTATCTTATGATCTATTATTTTTCCAGATATTGGTGACCTAACATCTTCTGTTTTTCTTGATTCAGGAAAAATATCTACCGCTTTTAATTCTCTATGGGCCTGAAATGGTGAATTCAAAAAGCTAATAAAATAGTCATTGAAAGATTCTATTTTTAATCCATTTACTTCAGCTATCAATACCACAAAATGATAAAAACCTAATTCCTATTAATATTTAATTTAATAAAAGCTTAGATGATAAAATTCAAATTTTTATATTTTAATAAATATTTATTTTTTAAATTTTAAAAATAATAGATCATTGTTAAATTTTATTAATAAAAAAAGGAAAAAATTTATTTTTCTTTCTGGTTCTTTATTTTCTTAAATGCAGTTATAGAATATATTGCCGTAACAATGTTTATTATGACAAGAATAAGAATTATTAAAAGTAATAATTCATTGAAGTTTGTTTGAGATGAAGTATTCTTTCCTGTTATCTGGATATTGCTTAAATTTGTTTGCAATGTTCCATAATCTGTTTTAATTGTTGCAACGCTCCCATTTACTGAAATAATCTTACCGGATATATTCCCTAAGGAGGTTTCAATCTTCACAGAAGAATTGATCAATGAATTTATTCCTGATGAAGAAGTGATTATTCTAGTACCTAATGCTGTTAAATTAGTTTTTATCTCACCTAGTCCTGTAGAAATTGTTACCACATTTCCATTTATGTTTGTTATGGAAGCATTAATGGCACTTAACGT
>ERZ1669250.44-NODE-44-length-62973-cov-18.736498_pt1 | contig 62973 bp, 64 predicted proteins | sample MGYA00579295_ERZ1669250 | MGnify/ENA primary metagenome ERZ1669250 (study PRJEB41166, sample SAMN08046056) | hot springs metagenome | biome: hot spring; feature: acid hot spring; material: thermophilic sediment; isolation source: thermophilic sediment from acid hot...
TACTGATCGGCGAGTAAGCCCTGGGAAACTTAAATATTGAGAATGTTTTAGGCGATTGATTAAGCCCTTATTAGTCGTTAAACTAATTATTCATTTATCTTTTCATAAAATGGCATCACAATTCATAATGCGTAAGTCAATACATGGCTTATGGTCCGTAATACAATTATTAAGTATCATGTAAGGTTTAATCATAACTGGGGTTTATAGATCCGAAAAATCATGTTTTAAATACGTGATATTAACCCAACTGGATATTGAGTGAAGTTTTATTAACCCAATAATGAATTATGGCTTAATCATGGTACCACCGTTAAGGAAAATAAGTGATTATGTGTGGGAGATACCGAAGGGATATAAGCCGTGCATGAAGGTGCCAGCTAGAATATTCGCCGACGAGACACTGCTTGAGAAGATGAAGACGGACATGACACTGGAGCAGGCGGCTAATGTCACGTGCTTGCCCGGCATTTATAAGTATAGCATTGCACTGCCGGATGCCCATCAGGGCTATGGATTCCCAGTGGGTGGTGTGGCGGCCATGGACATAGAACAAGGTGTAGTAAGCCCAGGAGGAATTGGTTATGATATTAATTGTGGCGTGAGACTTCTTAGAACAAATTTAACAGAGAAGGATGTCAGGCCTAAATTAAGGGAGCTTGTGGATACTATATTCAAGTTAGTACCTGCTGGTGTTGGTGAGACTGGGTTGCTTAGGTTGTCCTTTGGTGACCTGGATAAGGTGCTTGATGATGGTGTTGATTGGGCATTGTCTAAGGGCTATGGTTGGAGTGATGATAAGAACTTCATTGAGGAGTTTGGGCATTATGAGGGTGCGGACTCGAGTAAGGTTAGTCAGAGGGCTAAGGAGAGGGGTAAGGATGAGCTTGGTACTACTGGCAGTGGTAACCACTTCATTGAGATTCAAGTCGTTAATAAGATATTCGATGCGAACCTAGCCAAGAGGCTTGGTATTGAGCAGGAGGGTCAGGTAATGGTTCTGATACATACTGGTAGTAGAGGTCTTGGTCACCAAGTCGCCACTGATTACATAAGGGTTGCGGAGAATAAGATGAAGCAGTGGGGCTTGTTCCTGCCGGATAGGGAGTTGGCAGCGATGCCCCTGAGCACCAAGGAGGCCCAGGACTACCTAGCTGCCATGAAGGCCGCGGCTAACTACGCATGGACGAATAGGCAAATAATAACGCACTGGGTTAGGGAAGCCTTCAGGAGGGTCTTTGGTAAGGACCCGGACAAGCTTGGTCTTGAGATTGTCTATGATGTCGCCCATAACATCGCTAAGATTGAGGATCACGTGATTGATGACGAGGGTCACGTTAGGAGGGTTCTCGTGCATAGGAAGGGAGCCACAAGGTCATTCCCAGCGGGTAGGCTGGAGATACCACCTAAGTATAGGGATATTGGACAGCCCGTCCTAATACCCGGTAGCATGGGCACGGCATCCTACGTATTGATTGGTTTACCAACGTCATTCCAGGTAACCTTTGGTACGGCACCTCACGGAGCTGGTAGAACGCTAAGTAGGTCGGCCGCGGTTAGGATGCTACCACCAAATAAGGTTAGGAGTACTCTGGAGAGTAGGGGCATTATCGTGAGATCTGCAGAGAGTGAGATAATATCTGAGGAGGCGCCTGAGGCTTATAAGAACGTTGATAAGGTAGCTGAGATTGCCGAGTTAACTGGTATGGCTAAGAGGGTCTCGAGGCATACACCCATTGGTGTTGTTAAGGGCTAAGGCTTTATTGCTTTAAACCATTCCCAGCTGGATAATAGTAAATCTTTAAAAAGGTGCCCGTTTCTTATCCTGCGTAATGAGTGATCGAGGAATTACACTGTCTAAGGAGACTGTTACTTATCAGGTTAGTGGTGTAACGATAATTGAGGAGTGTCCGAGGGATTTGAAGGCACTGGATGGTGAATCAATTAAGTTATTTGGTAAGTGGCCCTTTGATAACGTTATTGTTAAGGACCCAGGTCTTAGGAGATACCTATGCCTTAAGCCCATGTACTTACCGCACACGAGTGGTAGGTATCAGAAGAGAAAGTTTGGTAAGGCGAAGATACCAGCCATTGAGAGATTGATTAATCAATTAATGCACCCAGGTAGGAACGCTGGCAAGAAGCACAAGGCCTATAATATTGTTAAGAGAGCCTTCGATATGGTTTATCTAAAGGCAGGCCAGAATCCAATACAGATCTTTGTTGACGCCCTGGTTAATGCTGCACCAAGGGAGGAGATCACTAGGGTCGTATATGGCGGTATTGCATACCCAGTATCCGTTGATGTTTCGCCATTGCGAAGACTAGACCTAGCCATCAAGTGGATAATTGAGGGAGCTAGACAATGTTCCTTCAATAATCCTAAACCCATTGAAGAGTGCCTTGCTGATGAGATAATCGCTGCCGCACAGAATGACCAGAAGTCCTATGCCATTAGGAAGAAGGATGAGATGGAGAGAGTAGCCGCAAGCGCAAGATGACAATACCTAATTACTCTATATTCAACTACTCGCAATAACTTAATATTAACCTGCATGAAACAATACACCATGCACTTCTTAAATTTTAATATTATTTTACTGGCCACCCAGGAGGAATATTTATTTAACTAAGTAATTCAATAATTACTCGTAATGTCAATCGCAGAATTGATATGGGTTGAGAAGTATCGTCCTTCGAGGATTGATGACATTATTGACCAGGAGGAAGTTAAGGAAAGAGTGAAGCAGCTTCTTAAGACTGGTAACATGCCTCACATGCTTTTTTATGGTCCTCCTGGTACTGGTAAGACTACGATGGCTCTTGCCATAGCCCGTGAGCTGTATGGTGATGCTTGGCGTGAGAATGTCCTTGAACTAAACGCAAGCGACGAAAGAGGAATAACAACAATTAGGGAGAGGGTTAAGGAATTCGCAAGGACTGCCCCTATGGGTAAGGCACCGTATAAGTTGATAATACTTGACGAGGCTGATAACATGACATCCGATGCACAACAGGCCCTTAGGAGAATGATGGAGATGTATGCGAACGTGACCAGGTTCATACTGATTGCCAATTACGTGTCCAGGATCATCGATCCAATACAATCCCGCTGCGCCATGTTTAGATTCTCGCCGCTTCCTAAGGATGCTGTTCTTGGTAGGCTTAGGGATATTGCTTCGAGGGAGGGTGTTAAGGTTACTGATGAGGCCCTCGAGGCCATCTGGGACATAAGCCAGGGAGACATGAGAAAAGCAATAAACACACTACAGGCAGCGACTGCCACGGCCAGGGAAATAACGCCTGAGGTTGTTTATAAAACCGTGGGTTATATAGAACCTAAGGATATTGTTGACCTAGTAAATATTGCACTCAATGGCGACTTCATTAGAGCACGGGATAAGTTAAGGACTTTAATGTATGAGCATGGTGTATCCGGAACTGAAATACTGAGGGTAATACAGAGACAGATAATGAGCGGTGCCATTAATGTTCCTGATGAAGCTAAGGTTGAGATTGCTGAGACAGCGGCTGACATTGATTATAGACTCACTGAGGGTTCTGATGAGGAGATACAGCTTTCAGCTTTCCTGGCTAGGCTAATGTTGATTGGTAAGAAGTATGGGTTAGTAACTGGTAAGGAGACCAAGGCACCTGCCAAGAAGAGGTGACACTAATTGTCTAGGAAAATACCATGGATAGAAAAGTATAGGCCGCGTAAATTATCTGAGGTTGTTAATCAGGAGGAGGCTAAGAAGGCGTTACTTGATTGGATAAATAGCTGGGAGAAGGGTAAACCAAGTAGGAAGGCTGTGATGCTTGTAGGCTCACCTGGCACTGGTAAGACAACACTTGCCTATGCATTGGCCAATGAGAAGGGTTATGAAGTTCTCGAGCTTAATGCAAGTGATGTAAGGACCGGCGAGAGGATTAGGCAGATAATTGGTGGCTCGATGAAGATGGGCTCGCTCTTTGGCTTTAGGGGTAGGATTATACTATTTGATGAGGTTGATGGATTAAATGTCAGGGAGGATAGGGGTGGGTTGGCAGCAATTGTGGAATTAATTAGGGAATCTACATGGCCCATTATAATGACCGCAAATAATCCGTGGGATCCTAAGTTCAGGGAGTTGAGGGATGAAGCTGAAGTTATTCAGTTAAAGCCTTTACGTGAGAATGATATTTTAACAATATTAAGAAGAATATGTAATAACGAGGGTATTAAATGCGAGGAAGACGCCTTGAAGCTTATTGCAGAAGCTTCTGGTGGTGATGTTAGGGCTGCGATAAATGATTTACAAGCCGCTGCTGAGGGTAAGAAGGTCTTAACAAAGGATGACGTTACAGTAACAGAGAGGGCGCACCAATTTGATATGTTTAAGGTGCTTGATAAGGTATTTCATGCAAGGAGGTTTGATGAGGCCAGGTCTGTCACGTTCTTACCCAGTTTTGATTGGGAGAATTACTATCCATGGGCATTGGATAATATACCCTCTGTGTATGCTAAGTCCATAGAAGCTGTTAGTGATGCCTTCGATAATTTATCACTATCCGACGTAGTTAAAGGTAGGATTACAAAGACTCAGGAGTGGGAGTTGATGCCGTACATGCTTGAGTTAATGACGGCGGGGGTAGCGCTAGTGCGTAATAAACCTCCGCTTCCTAGATTCGCTAGGTTATCATTTCCTGAGAGGATTAGGCTAATGGCCAAGACAAAGGAAATTAGGCAACTAAGGGATGCATTGATTAATAGGCTTAGGGTTGAACTTCATGTTAGTAGTTCCGAGGTATCCTTATACTACATACCATTACTTAGGTTAATGGCAACAAGTGATACCTTCAAGAAGAAGCTACTTGAACGCCTAATGAAGATCATGGGTTACTCGCTGGAGAGTGTTGAGAAGACACTCGGCGTTGGAGGGGTGAACACCAGTGGTGAGGGTGAGGGGGGTCAACGTAAGTCGCCGAAAAGACCCGGAGGGTAATTATGTCGTTGTCATGGACATCGAGACTTATGAATTATTAGAACCATCGTTAAGCAAGTTAGGCTTAAATGCTGAATTCATGGGTAATGTTGTAATAATTAGAGATAGATCGTGGAGCCGCATTAATAAGTTAATGAATATAGCCCGCGAATTGGGCATTAACTTGAACGAGGATTAACACCTCTTTGCTCGGTACTTTTTACATTCTCTGATTTACTATGGGTTGATAGATGCACCGTCACATACGCCTTATCAAGACCTTTCATTATTATTACGAACCTAGTAATTATTATTATAATCGCCGTAGCAAACACCGCAGTCTCACTACCTAGTAATGACCTAAACACTAGGTATATTATACCACCAAGCACTGCTACTGTTGCGTAAATATCGCGTCGGAAAATTGTAGGAATCTCACCGGCTAGCACGTCCCTAACAACACCACCACCTGTAGCAGTCACCGCAGCCATTAATATCACGCCAAGTATGTTAAGTCCATGCTCAGCGGCTATCTCAGCACCCACGGCAGAGAACGTGCCGAGACCAATCGCGTCTGCATACATGAGCGCATTCCTATATCTGGAGATGCATGGGTAGAATACATAGGCCATTAATGATGCGATTATCGCCATTATTGGATAGGGCAAGTAAACAATATTCGTTGGTGGAAACACACCAATGAGGATGTCCCTAATTATACCACCAGCAAGGGCAACTGATGAACCAAGTACAACACCGCCCAAAATATCTAGGTCTTTCTCATATGCCTTAAAAGCGCCGGATGCCGCGAACGCCATTATCCCAATATAATTAAATATGTTTATTAATAGATTTACGAAACCCACGGAAGACGAAGTACGTACTAGGTATTTAATCCTAACTATCCATTTTAATTACACACCTAAAAGCGAGCATCCCATTATCTTTGCCTAGTCTCTAAGACATGGAGAGTTTAAGTTCACTATTAATTTTAATGAGCCATACCTAAACCTATTAAAAGTAGCCTTGACTTAGTAAATCGTGATTAAAGCAATCGATGAAATCTTCAAGACCGCATTAAGTAGGCCATGTGATAAGTTAGTTTACAAACGTGAATTACCACCAAACCAGAAGATTATACCTCGCTTCATAATTTATGACGTTTATGACCCTCCTAAAGACCCTGATCTATTTAACTATAGGTTAAGGGTAACTGGGGTCGTTGAGAATAATATTGAAATACCGTACGTGGACCTACTCACAAAAGCACCTTGTATGGACCTAGTTGCTGATTTTCACTGTGTTACGGGATGGAGTGTGTTAAACGTAACATGGAGAGGCGTGCCTACTAGATACGTAATTGATATGGCAAAGCCTAAAGGCAATTATGTAATGGCCGTAGGCATTGATGGTTACACAACAAACCTACCACTGAGTACCCTGCTTGAAAAAACAACAATAATTGCCTACGCAATGAATGGGAAAATACTGCCTAGGGAGCATGGCTTTCCACTGAGGCTTGTTGTGCCGTCGCGCTACGGCTGGAAAAGTGCTAAGTACCTTAGTGAGTTAATTGTCATGGATAGTAATGAAGCTGGTTATTGGGAATTACTTGGTTATCATGATAATGGTGATCCATGGCTTGAAGAGAGGTTTAGTGAGGGTAATCCAGTAACGATGAGAAGGAGAGTTAGAGTGGTGAGGTGACGCTTATGCGTGGTCCATGGTATATAAGCATCAGTGACTGCTTGCTCTGTGTCCTTGAGTCCAGGTTCAGTGAGTTGAGAAGATTGGGCATTAATGACGCTAGATCCTTCACTGACCTGGGGAAAATCGTGATGGAATTAGCGCCTTTGGGTAGGGCAACCGTGTTTACTGAGACGTTTAACTACATGGCAAGATCCCTTAATAATGTGGATCCACATGCTGATGAGAAGTTAATGCTTGAAAGAACTGCGAGGGAATTAATAGGTAGGTTAAGCCTTAGTGATGATGTTATTGATTATGTAAAGCTCGCAGCTTCGGCAAACTCTGTTGACATACCAATGAGAGGTTACGATTTTAGTGTTGATGACTTCGTGAAGAACATACTTGAGGAACCAACTTGGTTAGGCACAAATCCCATAGATCTAAGGAATGAGCTTAATCATGCTAGGAAAATCGCGTATCTAGTTGATAATGCTGGTGAGTTTCAATTCGACTTATTACTCATTGAAAAGCTGGCTTCGATAGGTATTAATGTCGTGGTATACGCTAGAGATAAACCATATGAGGTTGATGTTACATACGATTACGTTATTAATAAAGCGAGAAACGCAGAGGTTAGGGAGCTACCAGGTAATTACTCGGCATTTTGGTATGATGAAGTAATTAGGGAATTGATGAATTACGATCTCGTTATCTCCAAGGGTCTTGATAACCTGGAGACATTTATGGAAAAAAGCCCAATACTTAAAAATGTACTATTCCTATTTAGAGCCAAGTGCCCATTAATAGCCAGGTTATTTAGTGTCGAGAGGAATAAACCAGTCATTTCAATGGGGCTAAATTATCACCAACCATAATTAATTAGTGTACTGGTTTCTGCACCCGTTACTATAAAGAACATTAATTGCTCATCATTGCTTAAGTATAACTTACCGTTTAACACCGCCGGTATATAGGTAATGGGTAAATGCCCGTTGCAATTTACCGTAGTACCCTGCGAAACCTCAACATTGCCTGATGCACTTAAACTCGACACACTCGTAATCCTATTATTGGTAATAGCTAGGCCTAATTCAAGGGCGCCCTGGGTATTTGCGCTTATTTCAACAGCCTTTGTGAAGGAGCATGTTAACCCTCCAACGCTGAATCCATTTATGTATAGGTTTTCCTGGGTTGGGTTTGTTATGTTTATTGTTAATTCAGCACTTCCATTAGTGCCAATTAATAACTCACCAGTGGCGCTGGGTGTAGTGGTTATCCAGGTGGATGTTGGTATATAGGAGTGCGGTGCTACGGGTATTCCTAAACAACCTGCGGCTAATGATGGTGTTGAATTAATGACTCTGCTTAGATATTCATTTATTAGGGTTTGAGCCTCCATGGGGCTTATCGTACCATTAAACACTGCCTTAATTATCGAGGTTATATTACTCATAATACTATTATTAAGTTCCACATAGCATAACATGGGTGTCACTCCGCTAATCCCATGTTGCCTTGCAAGGTTCTGGACAGTAGAGTTCACGTATGATAGGTAATTCCTCGTCATATTCACAGTCCAAATAGCGTAATGCACCTCGCCCTCATAATTATGAACCTTATAACTGCATTGATTTAGCACCTGCATTATCAGAGTCGTATTACCACTATTGAAGGCATTGATTAACTCGGACTTGCATTGGGAATACGTATTGATAATGTAGGGTGTTAAGTTCGATAACCCAACATTACTTAATTCCTTAGTAATATTCATGAATTTAATAATTATGACTTGTGTAGTGTTTGTTTCATTAATTAACGCCTTTATCTGCCCTAGGCAGGTGGTATAATTATTGATAAAATCGTTAGCCATGACATAAACCTCAGGTTCATTCAATGGCTTACTCATCAATAAGAATAATGTCTCATTTATTTTACCCATGCATTCCATTAATTGCGGTGGCGTGGGAATGGTCGTGTTTAATGACATTGATAGCCGATTAATAGCCCTTGAAGCATTCTCACTTAGTGTCATGAGGTATGGCGTGAGTACTCGTGATAGCACGTAAGTCCTCAGTCCTGGAGGAGTTAATAGTGAGATTGTTATTACCTCGATCTTTATAATAACTATCTGCCTAACTGTTGAGTTATAACCAGCGCTTAATAATGCGTTGTATGTCATGTTCAGTATATTCATAGTAGTATTTAGACCTATAAGAGCGTTAGGTGGCACGTAATGATGAAAACTCTTCTCCTCATTACCCAATATTGCCATGCTCATATTAATTATATACGTTGCATTATCACTCTTACTCAATACTGATAACGCCCTTAATGTGAAGTTCACTAGGCTTTCATTACTCAATAAATTACTAATTACAGTATTATTTACCGCTGATGTTAATGAGACGTAATTATTAATTACCGTCTGCGTTGAATTAACGTGCGCATTAGTCATTAAATGAGCAGCCAGATTAATCGCGTTATTCAACGTAATAATAGCACTTAAGTAATTACCTATATTGGCATAGGACTCAGCCTCGTTAATTAACTCAATTAAAGCCGTAGAATTAATACCACTGGCATTTAACGCCTCAATCCAATGCTCAGCTATGAATAAATGAACGTAATAAGATGCGACAAGACCCGTTACATTCACACCACTATTAAAATTAACGGAGGAATTAACACCCTGGGCATGCAAAACAGCAACACCCATAATAGCCAATAGGGCAATTCCTATAACGAGGAATACTAGGGATCTCATTGGGATAGAATTAGGAAATAGATATATTTAAGGAAGCGCTCGTGAAAAGACCGTGAAAAGCTAGAAATGCTATAACTGATTAATAACCTCGTATTTTACCCACAATGTAAGTACATCGCATTAAGCGGAGATATACTGGTGAAAAACCACAACCAATACCCTTTCAACATAAAGTATTTACGCAGTAAATGAACTGGAGCCCCGGCCGGGATTTGAACCTTATCCCAAGCTCAGCCCAGCTGGACCGGGCTAAGCTTGACGGGACCTCCCGCTTACGAGGCTTGCACGGGGCTATTGCCCCAGGGCGCTCCGACCAGGCTGAGCTACCGGGGCGAAACACTTGTTATGTTGCGTGGGTTTTAAGCTTTTCGTGATGTCTCTTATAGGAACTGACTATTGCTATTTAATTATGATAAAGCAATGATTATTATCTCAATAATTGAGAGATCTTTAAGTTGTAGATTGTACGTTACCTGCGCAGAGAAGAAATAATTAAGGGTATTGTACGATTCAGGCGTCTTCATATTGAATAGGTATTGAAGAGCTGCCAGAGAGTATAATGATCACGTGATCATCACAAATGATAAAAATGAGCAACTGAAATTATCCAAAGAGTACTTAGTGCCTTTCTAAGAAAACTGGAAGTATTATGAAGAAGATATTGTGGTTAGGAATCCAGGATTTTTAAGTACTCGCCTAAATGATGACAGAAGGTACTGCACTTAAGTACATTGGTCAGGGCAAGAAGATTGATAATACCGTGAATATAACTTATGAAACTTGATTATTAGATTTAGAATTCCTGGTTTGCCATTACATCCTCAACTGCTTGATTGAATAGGTAGCCTATTTCATGTACCTTGACTGTGTCCTCATGTCTGGGTCTTGTTACTGTGGCTACGTAAATCCCATAATCTGAGTGGCTTCCCTCCTCGGGCCCCTCAGGACTTCCATACGGTGAGAATAGTATTATGTGCGTTATGCCGCTCTTCATGATTAGAGCCCGTAATGCATTATCGAGTTGATTATAGATTTCACACTTAAGTTGCGGCTTTGTGTGTAGGAATCTGTCAAGCGCATTAATTGAGGCTATCACAGGCCTTGTCTGAGCCTCGGCTATTATGGCGCTTATTACATTGTTTATCTCCGTTGCTGGATCCACCTCCTGGTTCATCCTTATGCTATACTTACCGTATGTCGGGTCCGTAATTGGTATGTTTATTAGTGACGCTCTGGTCAACTTAACAAGTGGCGACTGCGTAGGGTCTATGTTCGGCTCCTCCTTTACTGGTTCCATCATTAACACAGACCACCACGACTTATTAGGGTATTGCGGTTTTCTATTCTCCGTAACACCCCTCTCTATTGAGTTCATTAGTGATAGTAGGAAGTTAGTCTCACACTCCATGAACCCTTGGTACTCAAGCCCCAAAACGCCCAATAATATTGGCTGCATCTTGTTGTGCCACTACTTTGTCTTTAATATTATTTCTTAGTCATAAATATGACTTAGTAATGAGATGATTTACGTGAAGTCAATCTCAGGTTGCTTACTCTTCATTAATTCTCTAAGGAGTGCCGTGGCATAATTGCCACGGGGTAGTCTGAAGACTATGTTTAATTCATTACCAACTAGGTTAATATTAATGATGATGGGTTTTACGGATAGTGACCTATAGCTACCCTTAATTGATAATTCAGGTATTGACTTAACCCTAAACATTGATAGATCAACACCTTCTCTCTTAAGCACATCAATCTCTATATCACTCTGAGGACCAGGTGGAAATTTGGTATTATAACCGACCAGGTGACCAATAGGAATCGCACGCCCCTTCACGATTAGCTCATTCACCTTATCAACCATGGACTCATTTACGTAAATAACATGCTTAGTTGGTAATCCATGCTCATCAAGTAGTGCAATCATATCACCAGGCAATGCCCTATTTATTGGTAAACCTCTACCGATTCGCTCACTCAGGGCTAAGTTGAATAGGTATGATTGATAGGATTCAACATAAAGGATTAATAATTCACGGGGTAATTTCCTGAGAGCATTCACGAAGTCCCTGGGATTACTGGATAACTGCCTAAGCACAGCCCTCTCTGGGTAATATCTGTATCCCCTGGGCATTAATTCAAGGGCCTTCGAGTAATCACCAGTCCTCGCAATGAACTCCCTGATTTCCCTTATCCTTGGAGGCTCCATTGGATATGCATGAGCCAATAACTCGCTGACAGCGCTCTCAAACTCACCGAGAATTATGTGCCTACCTATGACGTGGGAATTCGGCCTCTTTAAGCCAAATCTTTGATAACCATAGTAAGTGGGTAAACCTCGCTCCATTAATTGATTAACCACGCAGTTAATACTATCCCTCTTGGAAATATCAATGTTCCTAACCCTAATGGTGAATTCATTACCCCAAATATTGCCCGTAATGAAGGCCCTATCCATACCCACCGCACTAAGCACCTTAATATCCCTACCAAAGTCACTAGGTACGTCATTAATCGAGATCCCACGCACGGAGACTATTTGCGAGGTTACGGCCACCGCATCCTTAAGGCCACCGAAACTAATGTCACGAGGACTAACACCAAGCTTCCTACTTAGTATTAACGATAATGTTATTGCGTCAATGCCCCTCTTCTCAATAATCATCCAAACCCAGGGACCAGGCTTACCAACAATCCTGGGTAGTGGCTTACCCGTAATGCTGGTGGGCACGACTTGTCCATCAATTAAGACCTCCTCAACTATGAAATCCTCGAGGTTCTGCTTCACCTTACCGTCGATACCCTCGCAGTCAGTAATGTAGTAATTCATTCCAATATACCTATCTAACCAGGCCTCTGATGCTAGTGGCATTTTTATTGACTAGGTAGTACAAGGAAATTTATTATTTAAGAAGACATTGATTCGCGACCTCCGCAATAACTGAGTAAGTATTACTTAGGCATTCCTGGCATACAACTTTAATGACCTTATTACCCACTATCTCCACATAACCAAAATCCTCAGGCTTAATCCAACGACCACATATCGAGCACCTCCTGAGCCCAAGTAACCTATTTACCTCCCTAACTATTTCAGAAGTCTCATTGTTTACTAGGATATGCCTTTTATTGTTTATTACGGTTACGGCAATGACTAACTCCCTGACCCTCATTAGTGAAAGTTTTCTGAAGCTACTCATCAACTAAATACTCTCTCTGCGATTAATAAATTACTTCCAGACTTATGTATATAGCAAGTAACAGAGTTTACTGAAACTTTCACTTCACTTCCTGCTCACGACTCGATAGGCAATGCTCGATAAGCTCATCAACGCGGGTAAATGGTGACCTACGCACGTTATATCCCATACCCATTAACTTACCAATTAAGGATAGATAGTCACTAAGCCCCATACTCTGGGGCAGGGAGACGAATACATTACCAACGCAGTAATCAGCATCAGTCTTAACATCCATGGGCTTGGGTAAGGTTAGTATGAAGTCCTTACCAACAACCCTACTCACAGCCCTAACACCAAACCTGACAATAGCCGAGAAGACAGGGTCCGAAACCTCAACACCCTCAACCCTAGGTAACGCGAACTTACTATACGGTATTAAGCCGGGGTTAGACCAATCAACCACATAAATACTAGACTCATACTGCCTGGATAGGTAGACGGAGAACGACCTCTTAACAACCATACACTTAGCCTCCAGGTCTATAGTCAACTCCCTACTAACCAACTTATTCGGCACAAGGTCAGCCGGCTCCCTAACACCCGCTAATATCGACTCAGGGTTCTCGTAGAATACGGCAAGCCCAAGGTCTAGGACATTAATATCATTAACAAGCTTGAGGTAGTTATTCATCATTATCAAATCAACCAGGGAAAAACTCCTCCTACTAAGCAAATCAATCAACTCCCCAGCAAAATTCGCCTCCCTAATCAACCCCCTCCTATATTGAATAGCCAATGCATGAACATCCTCAATAAAACCGGCATTACCCGTCAACCCATTCCAAACCCTCAAAAACACGCTATTGATCGACTCATCATAACCACCGCCAACCATCACAACAAGCGAGAGGGCTTGCCTCATATTCCTCATCAGTAACTCATCTAACGTTGTGTAATCCTCAATCAAGCGGCGCCATTCGGGATAGTCAAGATAGGCAAACACGCAATATTCCTTATTAATGGCTTGTTAATAAGCCATTGCTGTGTATGTACTCGCCAGTAAGTGGGCTAGATCTATGATGGCTTGGCCACTTGGTATAGCGATTAGTAGGGAGGCGCCTGAGTCGATTGTTAGGGTAAGGAGTGAGTATGAGAGTTCCTTCCTAATAACGGTTGGTGATGTGGTCACAATGAACACGATTAAGTATTGGAGGGTGCCCAACCTGGCATTCATGGATTTAAAGACCAGGAGGACTATCGACATGGGTATGGAGATCACGGGCTTTGATAAGGTCATTAATATAATTAATAGACCGGCCACGCTAAGTATTGAGGTGATTAATGCCATAAGGGGAGCTATGAGAGAGGCAATGGGTGGATCGAGAGTGCTCATACAAGTTGATGGTGAGGAAGACTTGCTCGCTATACCTGCCGTGCTCCTGGCGCCGAAGGGTTCCCTGGTGCTGTATGGTCTCTATACCGGTTACTTAATCGCCATACCAGTGGTTGATGAGTATAAACTCGCCATGTTTAAATTATTCTTAATGATGAGACCAGGTAATGCCTAAGCCTTACGTTATTATTGTTTCAGCAGCCTCAATAGACGGTAGGATAGCCAGTAAGACTGGTTATTCAAGGCTTTCCTGCCCCTTCGACCTCAGGAGACTCCATGAGGTTAGGGCAAGCGTTGATGCAATAATGGTCGGTGCAAACACAGTGATTAATGATGATCCGTCACTAACGCCCAGGTACGTTAAGGCCATTAAGAACCCCATAAGGGTTATTATTGATGGGAAATTGAGAATACCACTAACGGCTAAGGTGATTACTAATAAGGAGGCACCAACAATAATAGTTACTACAGAACAGTCAGACCGTAATAAAACCGCTCAATTAATGAACATGGGCGTTGAGGTATGGGTAATGGGTAAGGAACGCGTTAACCTTAGAGACGTCCTTGAGAAACTATTCACGGAGAAGGGCGTTAAGAGAGTACTTGTGGAGGGTGGTGGGCACCTTAATTGGGAATTGATTAAGGAGGAGATTGCGGATGAGATTAGGCTTACGATATCGCCATACGTGTTCGGAGCAGGTACATCATTCATAGAAGGCGAGGGATACCCAACAACGATGGAAGGACCAAGGTTAAGGCTTAAATCCGTTAATATATGCGAGTGCGGTCAAGAGGTAGTGCTTGACTACACCATTGAAAAAGGCTAATTACCTTTCCTTAATAAAATCGCTGCGATTAAATCACATGCCATGTTGGAAACATGGCATGAATCACCGATTCCTATACCGCTAAACACGTAATTCATAATTACGTAAATTCTGTTAGACTTAACAATGCATCGACAAAATTACTAAGGATTTACTGCATGACTTTATAAGTAGAGCTATGGCTGCGGGTAAGATTGAGAGGGTAAAGATGATTCTTGATGATGTCGAGAGCTTCCTTACCAGGGACTCCGCGAGCTTGAGGAGGATATTAGACTTAATGACCAACTTAAGATCCGTGACGCTGCAAAGAAACTTTGGAACACCATTGTAAGTGCCACAAATGCCTTAATCCTTCATTACCTGGATGTCGTACCAGCTGATCATTGGGAAAGGAGGAAACTCCTTGAGAGGCTGGAGAATGGGGTGTCAAAAGTTGAAAGACTTGGTCTTAGGGATAGGTATGGGACCAGGGAGAGGTATTTGCACCAAATGACTTTCTACGATGGGATAATAGACCTTGAGATACTTAGGAAGGAGGTTGATAAGGTAAGGAAGTACATCAATGACGTGAAGAAGCCAATCATGACCTAAAGAACCGCCAATCCATACTGCCTCGAGTACTCTAATCGGCCAGTAGTTGAGTCAACACGGAGACCAAGGCCCTCAAATGTCACGACACCAAGTAATGGTTCTGGCGATTCCATAATAACCACTGGAAACACGCCATCCCTATCGAGAAACTTCATGTAGGCTAGCGATAAACCAGCAATGACCTCACGGTCATCATCAGCTAACCTTAATCTTATACTTGTTATCGGCTTAATTCCCAAGTCCTTAGCAAGGCTTGGACCTATTACCGTATAAAATGCGCCAGCGTCGACTAAGAATTCAACCTCCTTAACGATCAACCCATCCACATTACCTATAACCTCCCTAACCTTAACGTAACCCATATATGCAAATAACGACATAAAGGCGATTAAACCTTATGTAGATACCCATCAGCATTTTAGTATCATTAATAAATAACAATTCATGTATTAATGCTGAGAGTCAACGGCGTGAAAATAATGAGAAATAACTGTCTATAAAACCGAAATTAAGAAAAGCAATTAATGCAGCAATCGTAAAGATGGCCTAGCCCTGCTCGATTAACTTTTATGAACAGCCAGAGCAAAAAAAGCCTACTAGTAGATATAGGTGATTGGTATGGGCTTATCTAAACCATGGGCTCTAGCCTTATCAATACTCGCCTTAGTGATGGCAATAGCCCTTCTTCTCACAAACCAGTACTTCCTGGTGCTCAGGCATGGTAAACCTATTGAGAACCCATCAACGTACTTCTCACTACCCTCCAATGTCCATGTATTTATGGTAGGTCCTAAATCATTGATTAATAATTTGACAAGGATGGGCATACCATCAAGCTCCATAAGTCTTATCACCCCCAATGAATTACCATCGATACTTAATGATTCTGTAGTAATTATTGATTGGAACTACGTAAATAAGACATTGCACATGAACTATGATGAACTAGCGAAGGCTTTAGAGAACTCAATGGGTAGGAATGACCTTATTGTAATCATTAGCGAAAACCCAAACGAGGTTTTAATGCTTGAGGAGACAATAGCCGTTGCCTGGGGTAACTATTACCGCAGTAAGGTCATAGGCTTCCCGGTATTCCCTGTCAATGGTCCCTCATATGTAGTTGGCTTTGGCAGTGCAGGTTTAATAATTAATGTAATACCCATCAACCAAACTCAACGATTAAAATTGGAAATAGAATATTGGTACAGCACGACACATAAAATACCGATGACAGTTGGTACGAACTTTGATTCCACAAATCAGGATCCATGTCTTTATATACAGACTAACTATGGTGGACAACTCAACGGACAGTACGGCTGGTTCTTCAGTACAGGTCTTCAATCCATAAAAGCGTATTACAATGGATTGCAATCTACGTATCAATTCGATTATTGTATTATAGTTGCTAATTCCATGAGTATGGGAACCATACCCGAGATCCCCATTGAATACCTTGGGTTCATGACTTACCAACCTGGTTTTAGTGGTGGTTATTTCGCCTATTATAGGGCTGGCATTAATATGACAACTGCGTGGAATGACTATTACGGTGTACTCAACGGCATCAATTCATACATGGGGTACGCAGGTGGTACAGGCATAGAGCCAGGTACAATAACCTGCATGCCTGGCGTATTAAGCTACATTAGCATATCGGTACCCTTACCATTGGGGGTTACGCTGAACTTCCAGTTCCAATCAACGGCATCTGGCATAAGTACAACCGATAGGAACTTCATAACGGACAGTCAATGGACTCCCACGGTTGCGCTCAACGACATTGTTTGGTGGTTCGCATTCCTTAATCAATGGACCTGCCTACCACAAATAACCAGCGCTGGAGCTTGGTATCCAGTGGGTTTTGAGGTTGATAGCGGCGCGTGGGCGTTGGTCCAGGGTTCCAATAAACTTAATACCGCAGTTTCGCCGGTCTATTGGGAAAGAGGTGTGGTGTGCTACGGCTCTTACAAGAACTCATTCAGTAGCGTTGTATACTTCGTGCTTGAGTACCAACCAGGCACGCCCTGGACTGTTAAGCAATTATCAATTAACTACCCATATGGCGGTACATATAACGTGATTTACGGTACTAATACATGCCCATGATCATTAACAGGAGTAACCTATTCTAATTATTAAAAACGGTCTTATCTCATGTTCTTCTCAGGAATGATTATTCATATATAATAAATACGATAAAGCCGGAGATACTCCTTGAGCCAAGGGATTCGCTGGAAAGCTTTAAGAAGGGAATCGAGGCTATGACCAATGCGTTAACAAGGCAGGTAAAAGCCCTACTGACGGGTTCGATAGGCACGGCCTAGGAATTTTCAACCCCGCTCGAATCACTTTTTATGAATAGGCGAAGTAAAAAAAGTCCTGTGAATTAATGATTCCCGATGAACATGAAAACCGCCTCCCGTAAATGGTTGGTTGCAACCGCCTCGATTGTTGTTGCTGCTGTCGTCCTAGGCCTCGTCTTGTCAATTCATGTCATTCATAGGCCGTTGGTGAGGGTCGTCAATACAAACGGTCAGGAAGGCCTAGTAACAGTCAACACACCAGCACCAGCAAGCATAAACATACCAATCTACGTAGTCGGACCAACAACGCTTGTTCAGAAACTCATCAACGCCGGCATAAACCAATCACTAATCAAGCCAGTAACAATCAATGAATTACCGAGTCTACCAAGCAATAGCCTAGTCGTCATTGATTGGTCTGTGATTGGTCCGAGTCTCGTTGTTAATAAGAGTGGTGTTGCTTTTGTCAATACTAACTCAACAATCTTCAGGCTGGTTGTGTTGTTGGTTAGGCGTGGTGATTTCCTTATAGTCCACGGTGATGCCAGTGATGTCTTGCTTATTGAGCGTGCCCTAGCCCTGGCGTGGTCTAGGGCATACAACACGAGCATAGTCGCAATGCCAGTACCGAAATACCTAAACGGCCTAAACTACGTGGTAGCCTACGGAAACGAGAAAGTCCTCATAATAGGACCACACACACTATCATCAGCACTGGAAACAGCAAACAACCTATGGACACCAATAATAACAAAGCAGCCTTCAGTTGATCCTAGTGATGATGTATGTGAGCAGGTTATCCAGGAGTACGGTGTGCCGGCCAATCAACCGGCCCAGGTTAATAATGCATACGTCATTGTCTATGGTGAGCAGACTTATAGTGATTCGTATGGTTTAGCTACAGTTGATTTCTGCGTCTCTTGGGCGGGGATAGTTGATACTCAGTATAACGGTTACTCAATCGGCTATGCCGAACTTTATAACTATATCTACTATGAACCGAACAGTGGGACTTATATTAATTATTTGAAGTCCTTCCAGGATGCCTATGCATCGTACATGGTCTATGAGTATGAGAATGGCGAGATCAGTGCATCTCAATTACCCCTGGATGTCACATACATAGCGGGCAGTGGTGGCGGCTACTACCCAGGCTACTGGACTAGCACGGCTGGGTTTAGTCCTCATGCTCAGCAGTGTTCAGTAAGCGGTAGTTACACCGTCTCTTTTGCGACTGGCTTCTCTATATCAGCCACAGGTCCGAGTGGAGGCATAACTGTGAGCAACTCCATAACCCAGGGGTATTCCTGTCCACAGGTTACCTTAAATGTTGTTGGGGATGGCAGTAACTCGACACCGATAGGCGGTGCTGTTAATACCACGTGGATTTACCAACCAACTACAACAAACACAGATATTAATGATCTTGCGACAGAGAGTGAAGGCAATACATACATGGGTCCTGCGTATAATCCGCAACCCTCGGCATATACAATACCTGCTGGTGCCTCGGTTGACGTGAGTGTTGGTGGTTGTGACCTCATAGGGACGGAGCATGAGCACATTGTCTATGACATTAACTGGGACGTTTGGGTTAACTCAAACGGCGCCATGAGCAGTTACAGTAATGGCGCATACGTACCACCGCCAGCCTACTATTACAATGAGAACTCCTGGACAACAAACAACGGCTTCTATACAACCCAATACTGCACCTGGTGATTGAGAACAAAACCCCCAATCTCAATCAATCCCCAACCCTCTTTAAACCCCCTTAAATCAATCATTAATCATTATTGATGAGAAACTTCCTTGAAGCATGAAGGCAATGATAAATGCCCCTAATAAGCAGGTAAAGGATGGCGGCGCCCGATATTACGGGCAGACGAGGATAGTGCCAATCAAATTACGTTAATGATGACCCCACACTAATTACCTTTTGATAGTGCTATATACTTTAATTATCGTCGGGACAATAACGAGGACAGTATTCTGGTTAATACCTAATCCTCATACCCTCAATAGATTGCGAAAATTACAAAAACACCATTAATTTCACCTTTATGATGAGAAACATCTTGGTGGGCACTTGCGGATTCCCCACGGCACGGTCTAGGTATTACTCGTTGTTTAGGGTTGTTGAGTTACAGGAGACCTTTTATGACCTGCCGACACAGGATAAGATGAGTAGTTTGAGGGGGGAGGCTCCCGCTGATTTTCAATTTGCAGTTAAGGTGCTTCAGGGATTGACCCATACCAGCGATTCACCGACTTGGCGTAAGATAAAGAGAGCTAGACTCACGGGTAACCTGAGTAATTACGGATTATTGAGACCCACGAGGGAGAATCTCGAGCTTTGGGATGAATTTGTCAACGTAACCAGGTCCCTTAACCCGGTGTTTTATGTCTTTCAGACGCCGCCTTACATGGAGGTGACTGAGGATAGTGTTAGGGATGTTATTGAATTCTTCCGCACGATAGGTAATGGCGATAGGATTGGTTGGGAGCCTAGGGGCCTTAGTTATAATAACGTTAACTTACTAAAGAAGATATTTGAGGAGACCGGTATTGTGCATGTTGTTGATCCCTTTAAGCACGAGGCACTAGTTACCCGCAGTATAGCCTACTTTAGGCTTCATGGGATTGGGAAGGGCGAGGTTAATTACTCATATAAGTACACTGATGATGACCTTGGGAGACTTAAGGCCATCATTGATGATACCGAGTCATCCACAGTGTACGTGATGTTTAATAACGTGCACATGCTCGATGATGCCATCAGGTTCATGAAGTTAATTGGGAAGTGATATGGTGAATAACTTCAGTAGGCAGGTCGCTGAGGGCGTCTTGAAACTGCTCGGCAATGATGATGTTAGGGTCCTTGACCAATGCAACTGCCTCAACTACACATACGTGCTCATAGGGACCAGGCTTGGGAAGTTCCTCGGTATTGCCTATACTCCACTTGAGGATTTAAGGGCTGGCGAGGTCGGTGTCGTTCCAAGGGTTGAGGAACTCCCTGAACTTGTCGTTAACCTGGATTCCCTGGTTAGGGCCTTAGGGATTGCACTAGTCAACGCCATATCCCATTACTTAGTCGTGCGTGAGAGGCTTAGGCTTATCCAGGGTGATTTGAAGAGAGAGATTTTAAAGTACGCTAGGCCCTTGTGCACTGCCTGCTTTGTTGGTAGTATTACACCGGTTGCCGAGACGCTTAGAGGTCAGTGCACCGTTTATCAACTTGAGAGAAGGAGTGATTTGAGGCATGATAGTTATCCAGATGTTGATGCGCCGTTCATAATACCGAGGTGTGACGTATTAGTGATAACGGGTTCCGCGATTATCAATAATACAATTAATCAATTATTAGCCATGAAGAAGGAGGGGGCGACCACCGTATTAAGCGGACCTTCTGCTGCTGCATATCCTACTGTACTTCATGAGTTAGGTATTGACGTTATTGGGAGTTCCCTGGTTAAGGAATCTCATTCAGTTATTGAGCTTTTAAAAGTTGGCGCAGGATATAGGTTACTTGATAGGAAGGGGTTATTGTTTAAGTACATATCTACGAGGAGTGTTCAATGAGTAAGAGTGTTCTCGTTATTGTTAATTGTAGTAAGAGGAAGTCAGTTAGGATGGAGTTAGTTAGGGAGAGACTTGGTTTGGTGCCTGGTTTTGATCTTGAGAGGGAAGATGAGTATAGGAAGGTGTTGAGCGATTTAATGAGACCAGCGATTGACATGTATGATGGACCTGAGTTCAGTGTTCTTAGGCGTTTTAGGAGCCGCATTGATGTCTTTATATTATCCGCTAGGTATGGCGTAATAAGTGGTGAGAGGTGGATAATACCTTACGATGCTTATTTAGGGAAGGCTGATGAGTCTGTATTGAATAAGTGGATGGTTTATGGTAATCCTGATCTGGAACGATTAATTAATGGTAGGTGGGATTACGTGATTATTAGGTTAACGAAGACGTATATTAAGTACTTCAGGAAATTAATAAGTGATCCCTGTAGGTTAGGGACTGAGATTCACGTAATTACTGGTAAGGATAATACCCTTAATTGTGACAATGTGATTTACCATTATGTGAGAGGACCTGGTGAATCTCAATCTATATTGAGGAGATTATTAGTTGAGAGGAATTCTTTCAGTTTCTAATAATTCTACATAGAAAAATTTTAAAAGCAATTAATTAAAGTATCGTTTATATACGGCATTTTAAACGAACATTTTAGTAAAAGACAGTTAGTTTTTTAAAGACTTCATTTCGTGTTATCACTAAAGCCATAGATATGAATAATAATTCAAGTAATAATGCACGTAATAGCACGAGCGAGGTAGGTTTACGTAGAGTGCTTGGATTTTGGGACGTATTCTTTGCAAGCCTAGGTGGGCAATCACCATTTCTCAGTGACTTGACCTATGCCTCTGTAGTTTTAGCCATAGCTGGCTTAGCGGGGCCTGTGGCAATAATAATTGGTACGATTGTTGCCTTCATTAATGGTTTTGTAGTTGCACGGTTAAGTAAGAGAATTACCGAAACTGGTGGTTATTATAGATACGCCACTAAGTACCTTGGTGGTACACCGACAGGTTTCTTCATTGGTTGGAATTACCTATTCTATGCTATTCTTTACGGTGACGCTTATGTAATTGGTGCGTCGTATATTTCCCAGTGGATTTTAGGCATTCCCTGGCAGATAAGTCTTCCCATATCGCTGGTAATAATAACAATATTAGCTTACCTAGGTGTTAGGATATCGGCAAGGTACGCTATTTTCGCCGGTTCATTAGAAATGACAACGCTTATTTTAATATCCGTGGTTCTATTATTAATTCCGCACGGGGTATTCTTTAATCCATTTAGTTATGTATCTTCAGTATCATTACCCACATTAATGGTTTCTGTGGTTTATGCAATAGCAATACCTACAGGATATGGAACAATTGCGCCACTGAGTGGTGAAGTTAAGAAAGCGAGAGAAACCATTAGTCGTGCTGTTGAGGCAGTAATAATCACGGGGGGCGCCTTAGCTGCATTAGCCATTTACTCAACAGCTGTTGCTGGATTATCTTACATGAATCTTCACGAGTTCGTGAAATTCCTAAATGAAGCAGCAGATAAGGGCTTATCACCTGTTGTGATAATACTACATCACTTCCTAGGTATATTGTTAGACCCAATAATTATTTTCGTAATGATAAATGATGGTGTACTTGGTGGTCTCGCATATGTATTAGCAGCATCAAGGACTCTCTACGCAATGGCTTATGATAATCAATTACCAAGCGCATTATCACTTGTTAATAGTAAGGGCAATCCCACAATCTCCGTATTAATTAGTGCACTATCGCTTGATACTATTGCGTTAATAACAACTTACTTACTTGGTCCATTTAACGCATTTTTACTCCTTGGTTTCTTATCAATGCTTGCTAACCTAATAGTTCACCTATCATCTAATCTTGCCCTGTTTAGAGCGGCGACTATGAAAATGAAGGCTGTACTGTATGGAGTTGATACCATGAGGGGTTTAGATAAGGCCATGTCTATTGCGGCGGTATTAATAACGATATTTACGGCAATAGAATCCACACTAGGTATAAACCCTGTTAAGTTGATGCCCTACTTCATTAGTCTAGTTATAATTATATCATACCTAATGATAAAGGCATTAATAACACGAAGAAGATTTTTCAAGGCTGGAATCCATAATTATAGAATGACCAAATAAATTATCTCAATAATAGAAGTAATGGGAGGAGAACCAGGGATATGATTATCATTAATATCCATGGTAATAAGTACGAAATAACCATAACCTCAGTAAATAATATACTAAGCCACATACCTATAGCCATATTCAATGCATTCAAAGTGGCCAGTGATAATGCTGGATTCTCATGTTTAGCAACCAATACGTATGCTGCAGTCAATGTTAACTCATTAGTATAACCCATTAATCCACCAGCGATTATTATAGCTGCTATATTAAGCGTAGGTATAGAAATAAGGGGTATTGTACCCAACACCGTCAATGCAACTATCAGCAAAACCTTATTCCTAATGACATCGATTATTCGCCCTGAAAGTCCTCCAAATATGCTTGAAAATAGCATAATCGATGTCAACAATGAGGACAAGTAAAGAGGTAAACCCCTGGCAACTGCGTACGTTGGTAGTAAATTACCGGCTGCGTAATAAGCGCCCCAGAAGCCGCTGGTTGCTATACCAATTATTACTGCATTATAGCTGAACCTAATACGTAATCTACGCATGTAACCACCCTGTATGAAAAATACGATAAATGCCAGTGGAATGCCAATAATACTAAGCAATAGTATGGATGATTTCCATCCAAGGAAGGTGTACATAACGCCCCATGCTAATCCTATTCCTGAACCAAGACCAAAGGCGGCATTATAAATGCCAAGCAATGTACCTACTCTATCAGGATACGTTGATGAGAGGATGGCAGCACCCGTTGAAAAGAAGAGGGCAGCACCAATTCCTGCAATTAATCTAAGGATCAGTATCTCATAGAAATTGCTACTGAATGGTATTAATGAACCTGTTATAGACATGATAAGTAAACCAAGACCTGCCGTCCTTGCATTGCCCATGTAGCTCGCGATAATACCCGCCGGTACTTGAAATGATGCAGCGCCAACAATGAACATTAGAGGAATTAAGCCAAGTAGCGCCTTACTTACCCTAAGCTCAATGCTAATTATCGGTAATGCCGGGGCCAGGTAAAACCAATAAACGCTATAGATTATTCTTGCTAATATTATGATTATGGCAATAGTACTTCTTCTCATTGGGATGAACTATGCAGTATCGCATTAATTTTTTATTATTTAAGAGCTATCCATGGTTTAATATATATTAATCTCTAGTTTATAGATAGTATAAATATAAAAAGTAAAACATATACTCTAATCTAAGTATTAACTATTCATTGTCTTGTATGAGTGCTATCTCTAGCATGGCTCTGGCGGCAACAGACCTTGTGTATATAGTTGGTGGTGCCATGTTAATAACAGTTGGCAGTGTTAATATGAATATTGGGAAGAAGAATGAACCTAGAGATCTCGGCATAGTTTTTATTAGTGGCGCCATTATGCTGTTAATAGGGACGCTATTTGATGTTCTTGCTGGCAGCGCATTGTCTGCTGCGGCCACGGCGGTTTTCGATGCGATCCTTTGGATGATTGGTATAGCAGCGACGGTGGGTAAAAGCAATTTATTTGCCATGAACCATGCATTACTTTATTCAGGGATATACTTTTTATTTGTTACAGTCTTGGCTGGATTAACGGGACAAGTACTATTAGCATTAGCGCTCCTTCTCTTAGCGTTCCAGGTATTGACAGCAGCAATAGCGGGTTATAGAGCAAGCGCTAGGCTGCATTGGACTTCAGGTCTCCTAGCAATTATTGATGGCGTATTATTCTTAATACTTGGCGCCATAGTATCACTAGGAATACCACCGCCACTTGGTATAATACCGCCATGAAGCCCAACGCCTTCTCAGAATCAAAATTATCATACCCCATTCTCTATTTCCTCATCTTCAGGATTTACATCAATGTCCTTTAGCAGGTAAATAGCATTATCAAATAATATCGATTCTAAATCATGCCTCGGTAATCCAGACAACTCTACACATCTTAGATTCATAATTACCTGCTTAAACCTTAAATAAGGATAACCACCACCGTAAATGATTCTATCCGTACCTACTGATCTTACAAAATTCCTACCCATTAATGTATTAAATAATATGCATGAAATACCAGTCGACTCTATGTAGACCCTATCATACCTCTTCATTAACTTAACTATTCTCTCAAGCCACGGATACGACATACCCTCAGATATGCCTAGAGCAGACAATACTAATTTAATGCTATATCTCTCGAGAAAATCATTGAGAATATCAGGCATAAGGCTTTCAAAGCATATATCCACACTATATGGACATGGATCCAAGTGCATTATGAGTAATATATCATTTCTTTCGACATATTCAAGGATTGCCTTAAAGGCTTTCGTCTTTATTGGATCAAATAATTGAAGCGTCGGTGATACTACAATACCTTTAACATTAAGTCCCTCTAATTCATTAAGTTTCTCATAAACATACTTAATACCTAAAGATGGATTAATGCTAGCTAATGGCACGAAGAAACCATTGTAATTACTCATCGCTTCATACCATAACTTTACATTGTCATACATCCTCGATGACCACATACTCGTTAATTTAGTGATGAATTTACTCCAAAGCAATGCTGAGTATTGATCTTCTGCTGATAATTTCTTGAGAAAATCATTAGGTAATATATGAAATAATGGCAAGGCATCTATTGGTTGTAAAATAGCCCTTGTAACTTTAATTGATGAAAGTCTATCCTTAATTAAGGATAAGTCTACGGACGGACATGCATGGAAATCAATTATCATATAGAATACATATAGTATCTGTGTTTTTAAATACTATTTAATATATACTCTATATACTTCATGTCATAAGCACGTTCTTATAAAGCTCCCTAAGAACCTTCTTATCCGCCTTAGCAGTACTCGTCTTAGGCAATTCCTTCTCACTAATTATTACCTTATCTGGTACCCACCATTTTGGTATTTCGCCCTTTTCCACGAACTTCATTAGGTAGTTCTTGATATCATCCTCCGTAACCCTCTGACCAGGTCTTGGAACCACGACCGCTATCGGCCTCTCACCCCACTTTGGATGAGGAATACCAATAACGGCAACCTCACCAACCGCTGGATGAGTACTAATTATGTCCTCCAGTTTCGTACTCACGATCCACTCACCACCACTCTTAATCACATCCTTAAGCCTATCCATAATCCATATATGGCCATCAGAATCCCAAACGGCCACATCGCCAGTATGTAGCCAACCACCGCGCCATAACTCCCTAGTCTTCTCAGGATCCTTGAAGTAGGCTGGTGTTAGCCAGGGTGATCTAACCACGATCTCACCAATGGTCTTACCATCCTTAGGCACATCCCTACCGTACTCATCGACAACTCTTATGAACGTTAATGGTATTTGCCTAAGTCCCTTCATTAGGTATGTTTCTTTCTTATCCTCAGGCCAGTTGAAGGATTGTGGCTTAAACAATGCCTGGGCAATCACTGGCGCCGTCTCCGATAAACCATAACCATTAATGACAATTATACCCCTAGACCTAGCCAACTTATAAAGACCCTCAGGCATTGCTGAACCTCCATTACCGTATTTAAGACCCCTCAGATCGTACTTTGTTGAATCAGGATGCGTAAGGAGTAGATATAGTATTACGGGAACCCCATAAATATACGTAACCTTTTCCTCACTAAGCGTCTTCAGTATATAGCCCCAATCCATACGCCCTGTAAAGACGTACTTTTGACCAGCAAGGAACATTGCATATGGACCTCCCCATGCATGCACATGATACATTGGTACAAGGGGCATTACAACATCTCTAATACTGAGTTCATAGGGTGGCGCAGCCGTTGAGATCGCGATGGCCGTTGCATGAAGCACTAATTGCCTATGGGTGAAGAATACGCCCTTCGGCGGTCCAGTAGTACCTGAGGTATAGAATAACGTGGCCACTGTTTTCTCATCAAGGTCCTTAAAGTCATAAGGACTTGAACTCTTTATTAAATCCTCATAATTATAAACTTCAATACCTGGAAGCTTTACCTGAGGAGGTACTGGCATATCAGTCATTAATACCACCTTCTTAACGGTCTTAAGCTTCGGCATTATTGCCTGTATTAACGGTATGAACTCATCCTTAACAAATAGTATTTCATCACCAGCATGATTAATCGTGTAGACCAAGTCCTCTGGTGAATATCTAATGTTTACCGTGTGTAATACTGCACCAAGACCTGGAACAGCGTAATAAAGCTCTAAATATCTATGTGAATTCCACTCTAATGCGCCAACCCTGGTACCCAGTTTCTTAGGATCACCTGGCTTAACACCAAGCTGCTCAAGCGCTGCGGCGAGTCTCCTAACCCTATCCCAAACCTGAGCAAATGTGAGCCTTAACTTAGGTGCGTCAGGTGGCGCATAAATAATTTCCTGCTCAGGGAATGTATCGGCACCCCATTTTATTAGGTTAGTAAGTGTTAATGGGTAGTCATAAAATTCAGTAGCTCTTTCTACCAGTTCTTCAAGAGACATCCTAATTAATGACATAGTATGGCCCTTAGGTTTAATCCTTATCATTAATATATAATTCTATATAGGATTTTAATAAAGACAAAAGATAATAATGATAAATGACGATAATAATTATAGTGAAAATCAAGATAAATATTATATAAAGTTAGAGCTAAGAGCAAGTACTATAGTTTTAGCGTTATTAGGTTATGTATCATTGATGTTGATTAATGGTGTTGATACATATATAGGATATTTATTAACTAGGTTTAAGTTGTCTAGGGTTTAGGTTGTCCTTAATGACTGATGTTTTGGATTTGTTTCCGCAGTACGCTGAGGAGTTGAAATTGTTAAGAAAAACTGCTAGGGAATATGCCCAGAGGAACTTCTCGCCTGAACTTGCTAGGGAGTATGAGAAGAAGGAGGAGTTTCCATGGGATCTTTATAAGAAGGCTGGTGAACTCGGCTTACTGGCTCCATCAATACCCACTGATTATGGCGGTGGTGGTTTCACAACATACATAGCCGATATAGTCGTTACTGAGGAGTTAGTTAGGGCAGAACCAACACTAGGACTTGCAATAATGGCTGGTCCCTTCACATCTCACATGCTTTACTTCTTCGGCACCGAGGAGCAGAGGAAGAAGTACCTACCGCCTGTTTATAGGGGTGAGAATACATTTTTTGGCGCATATACCGAGCCTGAGCATGGTACCGACATTACCCAGTTAAATACGGTTGCAGAGAAGAAAGGTGACAAGTACATAATTAGGGGTATGAAGACCTTCATAACAAACGCGCCAACAGCAAAGTACGGCCTACTCCTTGCACAGACAGAACCCGAGAAGAGACATAGGGGTCAGACACTATTCATAATACACACTGATTGGCCTGGTATTACCATTAGGAGATTAACGGGAAAGATGGGACAGAGGACAATCCCGGTTGGCGAGATCTACCTCGACAATGTTGAAGTACCTGCCGAAAACGTATTAGGTGGTGAGGAGAAGGGCTTGAACCAGGGATTCTACTGGACACTGGCGTATTTTAACGTATCGAGAATCGGCGTGGCAACCTTAGGCCTTGGCATTGCATTAGCTGCCTTTGATAAGGCCCTTGAGTATGCCCAAAAGAGAAATCAATTTGGTCAACCACTAATAAACTTTGAAATGATTCAGGAAAAGTTAGCCAGAATGGCTATGCTAATTGAGGCAGCTAGGTCATTAATATATAGAGCTGCGTATTATGTTGATGATTACTTAAAGTTTAAGATCGACCCAAGAGCCATGGGGGCAATCGCAGGCGCCGCTAAGGTTTATGGAACTGAGGTTGCTAATTACGTGGTTGACGAGGCCATACAAATACATGGTGGTTATGGATACTTTGAGGAATTCGATGTGGAGAGGTATTGGAGGGATCACAGGGTTACGAGAATTTATGAGGGAACTAACGAAATAAACCTACTAACAATAAGTGATGCCTTAAGAAGAGGCGTGTGGAAGCCATAGGTTTGGCTATTTAAAATAATTTTCTTATACGTTCAATATTCACTGATGCTATATATAAGTTATATTTAATTAATCTCCCTTGGGAACTTTACCTATGCCTAGATCACCAATTGAGTACATGAACTCTGTTAAAGACGGCAGGGTTGTTTACTACAGGGGTAAGAGAGTTGATGATATAACAACACACCCAGTGATTAGTATAGCGGTTAGGCATGCATCGGATTTGTTTAGCGTTAAGGAGAGATTGTATGAAGATCCTAATTACGGTCTCGTAAGTAAATACTTTAGGATACCCAGGAACACGAATGATTTACTTGATAGGTATAAGTTGATTTACGAAGATACGCTTAGATTCGATGGTTTATTTAACATAGTACAGGCCATTGGTAGTGACGCACTCTTCTCATTAATGATAATTGCCAAGAAAGTTGATAGGAAGTACGGCACTAATTATTATGATAGAGTAATGAGGTATTACGAATATGCTGTTAAAAATGACCTCGCAATGGCTGTTGCACAGACTGATGTTAAGGGTAACAGGGCTAAGAGACCCCATGAACAGGAGGATAAGGACATGTACCTGAGGGTTATTGAGGTGCGTGATGATGGCATAGTGGTTAATGGAGCAAAGATACACACGACACAGGGACCGGTGGCAAACGAGATAATTGTACTGCCATATAGAGCCCTCGTTGAGGAAGATAAGGACTATGCAGTTGCCTTTGCAATACCAGCGAATACCAAGGGTCTTAAATTTATCGTTAGACCCGTGCTTGAGTACGATGGTAACTCCAATGCCGTTAATGCAGCGAGTAGATTTGAAGTAGAGGCACTGATTGTTTTTGACCATGTGTTTGTACCGTGGGACAGAGTATTCCTATTCAGAGAGTGGGATCTGGCTGGGCAGTTGGCTTGGACTTTCGCGACATACCACAGGTTCACGGCAATATCCTACAGGGCAGCCACGGCTAATTTATACCTGGGTGCAGCACTTTATGCGGCTAGGGCTAATGGGATAGAGAATGCACCGCATGTCAGGGATTGGCTAGTCCAAATGATTATGTATAAGGAGATACTGAGTATGGGCGCCATGGCTGCCGCCCTAGAACCCTGGATTGATGAGGGAATAGCCATACCAAACCCAGTTTACACGAACGTGAGTAAGCTATATGCCAATGCTCACTTCATAGATGTTGTTCATGGACTCATAGACATTGCAGGTGGTCTAATAGCCACAATGCCTTCACATGATGATTATGTAAACCTAGAGGAAAGGCAGTATATTTCGAAATACCTTAGGGGTGCTGTTGATGGCGATACAAGGTACAAAATAATGAGCCTAGTTAGGGAGTTAGGTGCAAGCCACTTAATGGGTTATTTATTGACGGCTATGATACATGCTGAGGGTTCTGAGGCAGCGAGTAAAATAGGCATGTTAAGAGAGTATAATTATAAGGAGGCTGAAGAATTAATAAATAAAATATTGAGTAAAATAAAAATTTAACCAAGAATTATTTCATAAAGATAAAAAATAAATACTTATTATTAAATTTCAGTGGAGACCGTGATAAATCTAAGGGTGGTTATAAAAGAAAATCAAAGAAAATAAAAGATAACTCTCAAATGAACGGTTAATACAGCGTCGCTGAAACTATTTTCCTCAAACTTTATTTATGGACCTAGGCAGATGACTTACTAAGTAGGATTCTTTTAATTACCATACTTAATCACGTTGATACTAATATGGAGAATAGGGAGGTTAAGGACTTAGGAAATTGATTAAAGTGCACCGAATAAGTCCCACCCATATAGAGAGATCTCATTCTGGTCGGCGTTAAGGCACTTGATGAAATAATAATGGTCAGGATAATAAGGACGCAACCTAACCAGGATTAACTAGGTAAACCGTACAACAGTCAATAGTAAGGCAAATTGATGTTCTTTTGCTTAGTAATTTCATGGGTTATGAAGTCAAGTATGGAAGGAGAAACGAGCGCATATGCATTAGGGTAGGTAGGATGAAGAGGGCACTAACGATACCAAGGAGAACGGAGTATATTGATGTAATACCTGCCCATATATTTTTATCGGTAACTCAACGTCTAAGGAATTTCATGCCTTCTCGAAGCCAAGCACATCTGCGTAATTGCTCAGATCAAGCAATCCATGCCCAGAGAAACTGATCAGAATAACCTTCCTCTCGCCAGTCCTCCTAGCCTCATCGGCTATCTCCTTAACAACAGGTAATACATGGGCTGTTTCCGGTGCAGGTACATAGCCCTCAACTTGGGCAAATATCTGGGCCATCTTAAAGACCGCCTCTTGGTCATAGTCACGACCCTCAACGTATCCCTTACTCATTAGGTAAGATAGTGTTGGTGCCACGGCGTGGTATCTTAAACCACCTGCGTAGATTGGTGGCGGTATGAAATCTGCACCAATGGTATACATCTTCAATTGAGGTAATACCCTACCTGTGTCAGGGTCATCATACTTATAGACACCCTTAGTTACTTTAGGCACCTCCAATGCTCCAACCGCTATATACCTACGCCTAACCTTACCACTCCTCAACTCATCTCCAATGAATGAATAAAATGCACCACCCCAATTAGATCCACCACCAACTACGCCAATCATTACGTCGGGATCCTCACCAATCAATTCCATCTGCTTCTTGGCCTCAAGACCTGCAATAGTCTTAAACATTATATCGGCATTTATTACGCTACCAACCACGTACTTACCACCATTCTTCAACGCATATTCAGCAGACTCAGTTATTGCAATACCCAGGCTGCCTGGGTGATTCGGGTTTTCACGTAGTAATTTCCTACCGAACTCCGTTAAGTCACTTGGGCTTGGATTGACGTCGGCACCGTACATTTGCATTAAGTACCTCCTCAGTGGCTTGGCGTAGTAGCTGGCTCTAACCATGAATACGTAGGCCTTGACCTTAAATAACGCGGCTGCTAACGCCACCGCTGAACCCCACTGTCCAGCGCCTGTCTCCGTGGTCACGAACTTAGCACCATCCTTAAGCGCATAATATACCCAGGCAAGTGCCGAGTTTATCTTATGACTACCCGTGTACGTATAGCCCTCCATCTTTAGGTATATCTTAACTGGCGCATTTAGATACTCCTCAAATCTCTTCGCCCTAACCAATGGTGTTGGCCTACCCACTTGTAAGTAACGTTCTAGGACCTCCTCAGGTATTTTCACGAACCTCTCTGTGGAGAATTCAAGCCTTAGTGGCTCTGATGGTATTACTTGCTTCAGGAGCTCAAGCCTTTTGCCATTGTCTGGGTCGTATGGTGGTGATAGTGGTTCTGGTAGGTCTGCGAGTATGTTGTACCAGTGCGTGGGTATTTCATCTACGGGAAGGTCTATTCTATATTTTTCCATTCCCAGATAGTTACCACCGTGTCTTCCTGCCTATTTTTTCTTTATAAGCATTATCTGGCCATACATAAATTACTATTATTTAGAGTAATAATAAAGACAATATTTATGTCGTAAACAATTTAACCTCAATAGAATAATGAATTTATCTAATTACTTTGATGATCGCCTAATTTTCAGGATCTCTCTAAGTAATGATAATTCATCCTCAGATAGTTGATCCTTGAATTGTGTCATTAGGGTTATTACATGCTCCTCAGGCACATCCACGTATAACTCATCACCCTCCTTAATCTGCCTACCAACCATTAAATTACCCTCTATTGATATTGCCACTTCCATGCCCTTCTTAGCCTCTTGAATGTTCTTACCCTTATCCTGTATTTGCATTATTGTACCTATTCTCTTACCATCCCCCCTCATTAATGGATACCCAGGCTTTATCAATCCCTCAATTACTGCAACACCGACTATCACTGGATTACTTCTTCTGAATACATAGCCAGGAAGAATCCTTATTTTTCCAGGCCTTATGTATCTATCAAGTTCCATCTCGATAAGCTTGGTTTTCTGCTCCTTATACCACTGGGTAAACTCCTCAACAAGCCTATAAAGTATTTCATTTCTAAATATCTTAACTCCATACTGCATGGCCTCGACCTCAATATCATGAGGAACCTTAACATTGAAAGCCAGGATAACTCCATATAACGGGTTCTTCTTCCTAACTATGGAAGCATCAACAACATCTCTCCTACTTACATTACCAACATCAGCCTTCCTAACAGGTATTCCCTGGCTTCTAAGGTAAATAACCATTGCCTCAAGAGTACCTAGAGTATCTGCCTTAGCAACAACACCTTCCTTATCAGTCTCTATCTTAACCTCCGAAACCTCCTCTCTAACCAACTTAACATACTCATCCAGCGAAGCTCCCTGAGGAACAACAAACACCGGTGCGCCTGGAACAACTTGCTCAAGACCATCAGCAATTATCTTAACACCAGCCGCAGCCCTAACCTCATCCATGAACATGTACCTATCCTCAGGATCCCTCATCTCATTAAGTGGCTTAGGCATCACAAGCATCTTGACCTTGGTACTCACATAACCCTCAAGGCCGGCCGTAACTATTAAATCACCCTTTCTAATAACTCCATCATATAGAACAACATCAGCCGTGACCCCCCAACCCTTTTCCTCCCTAATCTCCATAACGACCCCCCTACCAGGTCCATACGTTATCCTTAACTTATCCCTATTAAATCTCTGGCTTAACCCCGCCAGGACAACGAGCAAGTCGGCTAAGCCCTCTCCAGTGACTGCGCTTGTGGGTACAATAGGCACTTGGGCATCGAAATCCCTCACCCTATCGTACCTATCAGCATCCATCCCTAATTTATTGAATTCCTCTATTATCCTTGCAATGGCCTCCTCAACCCTACCCTGGACATCCTCCCTCTGCTTTTCATATGAGTCAAGGAACGGTGCGTTTTCATGAGGTTCCCAACCGTATATTCTATCGAGCTTATTCGCCGCAACCACGAAGGGTATATTCCTTGATTTAATTAGGGTGAGGCTTTCGTAGGTCTGTTCCTCAAATCCCCTGGTAATGTCTATGACGAGAACAGCCAAGTCAGCCACAGAGCCACCTCTACGCCTTAAGTTGGAGAAGGCGGCATGACCTGGCGTATCAACCATTAGGAAACCCTTAATCCAAACCTTGCCCTTAAGCCTAAATTTCATGAGTAGTGGATCAGCTATTCTCTCTATGGCATTCCATGGTATGAAGGATAGACCAATGTGTTGTGTAATCATCCCGGGCTCTCTATAGGCCACAAACGTACCTCTTATTTTATCGAGTAATAATGTCTTACCAACATCAACATGACCAACTACTACGGTAATCGGTGGTCTATAATCCATTAATGAATTATCAACCTTACTCATAATTATCTAGAGTGATGGAGAGAGCTTGATTTAAAAATCATTTTTCTTCATAGCATAGAAATGCAGGTATTACTCTCTTTAATAATAGGATTACTAGAAATAAAATGAAAATCGATAATGATGATGCAAGCATTAATGTAAAATAATTAGTGTTAATACCCAGTATTATCATGTACATTGTCATTACATGACCTAGCAATGAGTATATATAGTATGTGAGTACTACGGATAATGAGAGAACAATTAATGATATTAGAAAGATACGAATATCAATTAATTTACTTAAGGATAGAAATATTATGAGAGCTGATATCACTAATAAAGAAAGAAGCAATGCATCGCCCACAGCCCTAGGTACCAGGAATAATTCAATTACCGAGTATGCTTCAATAATAATGAATAAATGCCATGAGTAATGAGAATTTAAGGCAACGATTACATATGATAACAGGATTAGAACAACGCCAATTATGCTGAGAATCCTTAATCCTAATCCGTAAATTAGCAAATTAACTATTAGTAAGATCGTGATCCCCATCGCTATCGGTAATCTTAAGGACCTCATAATTCATTCACCGAGAACTATCACATTCACGTCACTTAGGTCAATGTTAGCCTTAATTAATTCATTAAATGAAGCCTTGGTTATTAATAATAAGGAATTCTTATTCAAGTATTTGCTGATAATGTTTACATCCTCCCTTGATAAGCCGTAATTAGTCTTTACCGGGTAAAGGAACAATGCTAATTCATCAGTACTTACTTCCTTAACGTACTTTCCAAGAATACTCGTGGCCCTATTAATTAATTCCTGGGTATTTTCCATGCCTATTACTATCTCCCTAAGCTTAAGCTCTAAATCAGCCAATGAAGTACTTGATGTTATAGTTAATAACCTTACTAAGCCATTACCGATTAATACGAGAATAAAATTCAAACCCTTTAGATAACTCAGGTATACTAATGCTTCATCGATTGGCCTATTATCATTCAAGGGTTTAAGCATTCTAGGTGTGTATTCCATGATTACTAACCTAGGTACATTACCTGCCTCAGATCTCGCCACGCTTATTAAGTCATTAACCCTAGCACTGGTTATCCAATGAATATTACTGGCAGGTTCCAGGAAATTATACCCCCTTAGATACATGAAATCGCCCAGTCTTGACTCCATTAATGTTATACTCCTCATGTAATCACCAGGCATTTTTTGACCACCCATTGCTAATAATACCCATTTACTAGGTTCTATTGGTATTGTACGTTCAATTTTAATAAAACGGGAATTCCCAATAATACCGAGGGGGTCGGAAATCCTGATAATAATACTCAGGATCTCAGCAATACCAAACCACCTAGCCCTTACGTTAAATTGCTCCTGAGGCCCATTTATTACTACGTAATAATCATCATTGCATAATAAGTGGGGAGAGCATATTAGGGATACGTGGGCAGGTATTTTTAAACGTAATGGCGATGCCGCAGTAATACTTAGTATGACACTTTGCCTGGCGAGAATTACCTCATAACTAATCTTAAGTGCCCTTAGGACTATACTGGTTATTAGATCCCACGTTAGGAAGTACGATGTGAACACTAGAAATAAACCAATACCAGTTAGTAATGGTGCCTCATTTTTCGCGTAAATCCCCAGGTACATTAGTAATGCCAATACTACGTAGATAATTAAGACAGCATTATTCCTAGTAATGGAGCCCATCCCTCAAGCCCCACACTAACCCTTAACATTACTTAATTACTTTTATTGGAATGCGCAAACCAATTAATGAAGGATAACACAATGCTAAGACCTCCTGCTTAAGTAGTAATAAATGTAGTACCCTATTATCCACGGAATCATTAACAAGAAGGAGACTAATGCCGTATATAGTACTATTGACAACAATTGTGAATAATCATGAAACTGCGAAGTACTTATTGGTTCAAAGGCCACCCAACCAAAGCTTGTAAATGCCTCAACCCAAATCACGGCATTACCATCTAAGTGATATACATAAGCGTCATTACCCAGGGACTCACCTGCAAAACCCAACGCTATCCTCGTTGGTATCCCCAATGACCTAAGTATAGCCATGGTTAACACTGCATAGTCCGTAAAGCTTCCCGTACCATTAACCAAGGTATAATCAATGGGGTATGTTGTATTGGATATCATGAAATGATCACCATTTAGGTAACTCAATAATTCCTTAATCGCCAATACCCCACTTGCATTAAATGATATTGGTATTAACCCCCACGATATGTTAATACCCAGTGGTTCCACATAATCCCTGGCATAAAGCGCCTCAATACCTGTATAATTAAGGCCCTGGGATACGTGGCATATCATTAACTTAAAAACCGCAGCATCAATAGGCTCCTTACTTGCTAATAAGTCACCAGGCTCAAGTACATTAACCTCGGTAAATGGCATAACGGATACTAGGGTTATGTTTGAGACTATGAGCGTTAATGACTTACCTACATTGATGATGAATGGCATGGGTATTACCTCAATTGGTTGTGAGAAGTTCTCGTAAATAATGAATGTATTACAGTCAGTACCAACGGCAAGGCTTATCGTTATTGGAGGATAATCCGTAATCACTGGAACGGAACTCTGCGTACTAATCAATTCATTACCTGTTGAGTTATAATTATCGAACGTGAAATACCTCAATAATACGGGTATTCCTGACTTAACGTATACCGTGAGGTTTACATTTACCAAGCTAGATAAGGCAGAGTATGACAAGGTGCTTGGCTTACCAACCTCAATTATCGGTGTAAAGGTACCTATGAATGATGTACTGTTTATTGAACCCTCGTAAAAACCAGCATAATCCGAGTCATTGGCAAAATCAAGAATTCCAGGAAATATTCCCTGCCCCTCAATGGCATTAGAACTCATTAATTTAACAGATGCCCTTGGTATTACCATTACCGCATACTTAACATTGCTTTGTTGAGCTATTAATTCAATTATGAAGTCATTATTAGTGCTGGCCACTATGAAGTAGGGAGCACTTATTGATATTGAGTACGTCACTGATGAACCTGATGCTGCAGGCCTAATCGCAAGCATTACCCCCAGCAAAAGCATTATTAATGCGCTCATTAATTGTTTGATTTAATGGACCTTAAAAAATTTCTTTTGCACTCCCTAATTCTCATTGCACTAATCATTGAATTACTGGTATTAATAAATACACAAAGCATTGAAGCATCGACTCAGTTGAATTACCTGTACAGTGGTAATTATGAGCCTATAGCATGGCCCATACTCAATGTAACCCTTACAGTAAATAAGTCATTAACTAATGGTATAGTAATAATAGTATCTCCTAGTACAGAATCAATAAACAAAGCCTTCACAGGACTACTTATCTTACCTAACAATACCTCCTACGTAATTACGGGCTTTTTAGGAAGCTCATTAATCTACATAATTAGTATTGAGAGGATGCCCAATCAAAGCGTAATTAATAATCAATATAGTCAATACTATGAAACAAACGGAAGGGGTAATATTAAGAAGAACCTAGGAAATGCTGCGGATAATTTAACCACCAGCTCATCAATGGGTAACCTAACTAAGGCAGGAGGTAAGGGAGAAAGCAGGAAATATGAGGCGCCCTGGAACCTTAATTATCCATTAATAGTAATAATAGTAACAATTATCATGATTTCAGTCTCATTAGCAACCATGTACATGAGAAGGAGCATGAAATACCCTGATTGCCTTGAATACGGCATTATGAAGATCATGCAGAAGATGAGGATTAGGGAACCAGGGATAACGCATAGGGAATTAGGTAATTACATAATTGACCGAGTTAATGAAAGGCAAACGGTCGAGGAAATGGTGAGACTGTTTGAGGAGGGTATGTACGGCAATAGGGAAGTTAATTGTAGAAGGTTTATGACACTGGTTAGGAGAATCCTCAAGAGAATTTAATTTGCATAAACTTTAAAAATCATTACTGAGAACGAACGCTGTATGAGAATTTACACATGCGCCTTCTGTGGAAGACCAATACCACCAGGCACCGGGATAATGTATGTCAGGGCTGATGGCACAGTACTTAGATTCTGCAGTAGGAAGTGCTTTGTAAGCGCCATCAAGTATAACCGCGACCCAAGGAAACTGGCTTGGGTAAGGAAGGAGACGAAGAGCGCCAAGGCCCAAAAATGAGAAGTTTTTAAGTGAATTCTTGCTTGCCTTAGGTTAATGGTCATAGTCTATAAGGGCAGGCGCGTTATGCTGGACGTATCTAAGGTCGTACTACCAAATGGTCGTGAGATGAACCTGGAGAAAATTGTCTTTCCTCATGCCGTAGCTGCACTACCGATTTATGAGGGTAATAAGGTCGTATTGCTACGTCAATTCAGACCCGTTGTTAATGACTACGTAATTGAAATACCAGCAGGCGTTATTGAGGAGGGTGAAAACCCTGAAGAGGCCTTAACCAGGGAACTTAGTGAGGAGATTGGCGCTGAAATCGATTACTTTGGGAAGCTATTCGAGGGCTTCACCACACCTGGCTACTCCACTGAATATATGGTAATTTATTACGTCAGTATTAGAAGACTTGGCGAACCGAGGCCTGAACCCCATGAGGTTATTGATAGGATTGTTATTGATCTTAGAGATGCTGTAAACATGGTTATTAATGGCAGTATAAGGGATGCTAAGTCGGCGTTGGCTATAACGCTATACATGCTTAAGAAGGGTGCTAAGGCGTGATTTCATATGGTTTTGACTGAGGAGTTGGTACTTAGGGTTCTCGCTGATATTAAGATCGAGCCTAGGAAGTTCGCAGCCCTCTACGTATTTAGAAATAGTAATGATATCTTTAAGGCACTCGTTGTGACAATACTGACGCAAAACACGAATGATAAGAATGCGCTTAGGGCTTACGAAAACCTCGTTAGGATTATTGGCGATATAACACCTGAGAAATTGGTGAATATTGGCGAGGATGCCTTGGCTAATGCCATCAAACCCGCTGGTATGCATAGGATTAGGGCTAGGAAAATTATTGAGTTATCTAGGGTAATCCTTGAGAACTATAGAGGTGATTTAACGTGGATTAAGGACCTACCTCTCGATGAAGCTAGGAAGGCATTACTTGAACTTCCTGGTGTTGGTGAGAAGACTGCCGATGTAATACTCGTTAATTTAGGTAAGCTAGCATTCCCTGTTGATACTCACATAACTAGGATATCCATTAGGCTTGGCATTGCCAAATCGAGGAATTATCATGAGATACAGAGGGCTTGGATGAGAATATTAACGCCAGACCCAAGCAGGTACTTAGAGATCCATCTTAAGCTTATTCAGTTTGGTAGAGACATATGCATTGCTAGAAACCCGAGGTGTGATATGTGTGGATTTAGAGAGGTCTGTACTTATTATATTAGTAATGTCAGGGGGAAAGATAATTAATGGTTTTAATGAATTAATTCCTTAAGGTATGGTGTTGAGTCAACCTCCTTATAACCTTCCTTGGTTATTGTCACGACATCAATACCCTCACCACTTCCTGGATCATGATATATGGCTGACCTGACCGCTCTAACGGCTAATCTAACAGCTTCCTCAATGCTCATGTCTCTCTTATAACCATCCTCAAGAACGCCAAATGCCGTTGGTGAACCACTGCCCGTCGCCATGAACTCAGTCTCCTTGGTTAGAGTCCCGAAGAAGTCCAGCATGTATATCACGGGTCCTTCGTCAGGATCCCAACCACCAAGTATCATATGCACTAAGTAGACAAATGGCCTACTTGAGAATACCACGAGAGATGCATAATTGGCTAGAGCTCTTATTGATATGGGTTTCCCAGTATCCACTTTATACTGTATGGCTGTTGCTGTTAGAGAATCAAGAACCTTTTGCAGATCTGCAACACCACCACTCATCGTTGCTGCTATATGATTATCTATTTTCCAAATCTTAACGCCCTTCTTTCTATGGGCTATATAATAACCTGCCGTGACTCTTCTATCCGTGGCTAGCACAACACCGTCATTAATCACTATACCTACCGTGGTTGTTCCAGTCATTAATCTGGTAAGGTTTTCATTATTATTGCTAATCATCAACCTCACTAAGAATTACTTTATTAATAAATCTTAACCTAATACCCTATTTATTGAGACGATTGTTGGGACTCAGGTTTTGATTCCGCCTGCTTCTCCTCTGCCTTCATCTCAGCCTTAGCCTCCGCCTCCCTCTTAATCTCTATTTCATCAATGAAAACAACCTTATTTATATTCGTGAATTTATTACCTATATCATCCGCAATTCTAGCCTTTATCGTGCCTATATTTTCCATGAACAACGTCTCAATAGGTAACTTTATGGTTATTATAGAACCACCTTCACCAAGCTCGACATTTACCTTATCTATCTCAATCCTCGGTATGTACTGCTTAACTATGTACTTTACCTTATCCTCAGTTGTTTCGAGCTTTTTAACTACCTTCGCCGTGATGATTAACGTCCTACCTGCCAATGGATGATTAAAGTCTAGGGTAACCCTACCACCCGTTATACTGACGACTCTACCCTGCTGATTATTAACCTCAACAATATCACCAACCTTAGGCAACTTACCATACCTATAAAACTCCCTAATAGATATTACCCTAACCTTACTTGGGTCTCTCTGGCCGAATGCCTTGTCTGGAGGAACCTCAACCGTTATTTCCTGCCCCTCACTTACATTTGTTATCGCTTGCTCCAAAGGCTCAAAGAGCTTTGTTTCACCTATTATTATTAATCGTGGTTCATAAATTTCATCAGGTCTATAAATACCCGCCTCCTTAGCCTTATCCTCTACCGTGGTTTCCACGACTTTATTATCATCCTTATCAATAACCGTATACTCAAGCAGTACATAGTCACCCTTCTGAAACGGCATCGACTATGAACCAAGCGATCACCCTTTTAAATTTTAAGCTGGAAGGGAATTAGGTTTTAATTCCCCTTAAAAAGTAATATAGAGTGATGAATATAACCTATATAATAGGCTTGGCAATTATGCTATCAATAATATTGGCACTATTGGGAATTGTGCTTATAGTAATTGATGTGATGAGAAGTCATAAGGAAGATGAGGATAAGGATGATGAGAAGAAGGGGAAGTCGAGTGTTGGTGGCGTCGTATTGATAGGGCCTATACCAATAGTGTTTGGTAATGATCCATCAATCATTAAATGGGCAATAGTGTTAACCATAATAGTTGTCATACTATTCATAGTACTCGCATTATTACCTGGGATCCTATGAGGTGATTAGGATGAGGCTTTATCAGCTTGGCATTCTATTGATAATCCTTGCCATACTCATACCAATTATAGCGGTTATAATAGCCATTACAATGGGGGTAACCAGTACGTATACAGTGCCCACCAGTGTTGGTGGTGCTGTCATAATATTCCCAATAGTTCCAATACCAATACTCATAACCTTTGGTAAACCACAAATAACACAACCGTTAATTTGGTTTACTTACGTAATATTCATAGTATTTCTAGCCCTAATAATATTCTCAGTGATACAGTATTACAGAACACGGAGAGAACTCACAAGGCATTGGCAGGAAGAACATAAATAAGGCTTGAGGAATTAATTATTTCGATGAGATTATATTGGTCACCAGTTGAATTAGCCAGCAGGTTGGCTAGAAGAGGCGTTAGGTATAATTTCGCTAGTGGTGCACCAGATCCTGGTTTACTACCGATAAATGAGATAAGGAGATCCTTCGAAAGAATTTATGAGAAGTATGGAGCAGCAGTAATAGCTTATCCAGGTGCTGGTGGTTTGAGGGAACTAAGAATTGAATTATCCAGGTACATTAACAAAGCACTTAATATAAGGGTTGATTGGAGAAATATAATAATAACTGCAGGAGCTCAACATGCCATTAAAATACTATCACAATTATTAATGAGAAGGAGGACAATAGTGTATGTTGAAAATCCAACATTTGTTGAAACCATTGCACCAATGAAGTTTCAGGGAGCCCGATTAATAGGTATTCCAATGGATGATGAGGGCATGAATACGCATAAACTAGAGAACCTAGTTAGGAACTACGGACCTGGTATTGTCTATACAGTGCCTAATTGTCATAACCCAACTGGAGTTTCACTCAGTAGTGATAGAAAGAGGCACCTACTCGAGATTGCGGAGAAACATGGATTAAAGATTATTGAGGATGACCCCTATACATCACTATACCCCAATACTGGACAAACCCTTAAATCCATGAACAATGATGTCATTTATGTTGGAACTCTATCGAAGATTTTAGGCCCCGGTTTAAGGATTGGGTTTGTGATAACTAGCGGTAAATTGAGGAATGATCTAGAGAAGATTGAACAACATGACTTTGCCGCATCAACATTAACACAGTACTTAGTTTATGACTTGTTAAGAAGAGGTGTTGCCTATGATGTTATTCAGAAGGCTCATGAATTATATCCTAGAAAGCTTAGGGAACTTATTGAATCGTTGGATGAGTATTTACCGAGTGCGTTAATGTATAGACCATCCTGTGGGTTCTACGCCTTCATAAATACTAAGGCGAATGCTTGGAATCTCCTGAGAAGAGGTATTAAGCAAGGTATATTGTTTGTTCCAGGAAATAAATTCTTCATAAATGAGAATAGACCAAACACCGCTAGACTTAGTATTGGATCAATAGGTATTAACTTGATAAGGGATGGAATAAAGGTATTAAGCGTTATCATGAACAATTAATTAATGACCACATAATCATTATTACCACCACCTGACCTACCACCTAATCCCTTAACTATTGATGATATGACTATGAGAAGTGTCAACAAACCTAGTATTATCAGTAATGATTTAATGCCCAATGCACCAAGTGTCCAAACCCTAACATAGATATTACTGTTAGTGATATTTACTACATAAACGTCATTTCCATAAATAACCATACCTACTGACGAATTAATAGGTACACAATACCTACCAGGACCTATGTAATATAGATTACCAATATTTAGTACTGCAGTTGACAGTTCATTATTAAGAAGGTCCATGGGTATAAAATTTATTACACGAGGACTAAGTACTAAGCTCTCCGGATTGCTTTCATTTACTATTAATTCACGTTGATAAAGTACTGATCCATTACCCAGTAATGCCATTTGAATATGATCACCAATTACGACGTTTGGTATATCTATTTGCTGTTGGATATTGCTTAGTGGAAAGACATATTGATTATTGCCATACTTAATCAATAATTCAAGGTTTAGGTCAGGGCATTTCTGAGGAATCGCAATATTTAGAGTGTAGTTTGAAAAGATTGGGATTTTCAATGTGTTGTCCTGGATAATACTGCTTGTACCTAAATCCATTAACTCACCATTCACTAAGGCATATATATCATATATACCTGGATATACACAAGTGCCGTTCATAAATGGTAATAAGGTACCATTAACATTTAAATAAATTAATGCATTTATGGGATTACCAAGTTCGTCTGTTACTGATAGGCTTGATCGCGAAATCAAGGGGATGTGCACCGTAACTGTTGATGTAGGTATTGAGTTAAGGTAAATGCCTATAGTCCTTATGCCACTAATGGTAACGTATAATACTCTACTTAGCGTTGGGTTGATTGTTAAATTACCGGTTAAGCTCAATATCGAACCACTTTGTGTGGTAACGAAGACATTATTACATTTTAATTCCTGTAGCGATTCACCAATGAAGTTAATCGTAATGGGATTAATGGAGGAGTTAATGATACAGTAAGGTGTGTATGATAGGTATGTGGTCCATGGAGTAATCCCTGGAATACCTGGATTAATTACCGTGCAGTTATCATAGGAGTATTTAACCCATGGCGCACCCGTTAGCATTACCATGGGCTTTGAAGAACCAGATAATACTAGGTTCTCTATATTATTACCTATTGGTACGTAGTAATACGGCGTTATTATAATATACGTGGTTCCATTAGCCGTAATTTCAATATTACTTGAATACGTAATGTATGTCGTTATTTCAGCATACGTATTTAAGTAACCAATGTTAATGCTTGAGTATTCCGTACTTAATTCCGCTGTTAAATAATTACTAATACTGGCTTCGGCAGGTGATATTGATATTATCTTAACTATTGCGAATATGTAATTAAGACCTGGAATTAATGGTATTGATGCATTAATAGAACCTTGAGTTAATGTGTATGTAATGTTAGAACTAGGTATTACCAAGGCCTCAAGTGGGTATGGATCATATGAACCTATACTGAGGTAAACACCATATATTGGTAATGAACAGTTAACTTCCATGCTAATGTACTTAGGGCTATAGTCAATGACCGGAATACTTATGAAAGACCCATTATATAGTACTAAAGATACAGACACTATGCCTAAATTCGAAAGTGGATCTAGGTATGCATTAAATAGTACATTACTTTCCTGTGAACAATACTGATAGATCGGTATTACTAATTGGTCACTTGTTATGTTAATTACATTGGTAATTGATTGATTACCGTAATAAATACTCATATTTATATAATTAATAGTTACCTGCGCGTAAGTCAACATAGGAAGTACCATGAATACTCCAATAATCATTATCCAAAATATGCGCCCTATCACGGTGACAGATAAGAAGGGATTATAAATAATACAATCTCGTAAAATAACCAAGTTAATGATGATGCAGTTCGCAGTGGATTGAATGACAGAGCCTTCGAAAACTGATTATGCGTATACCGTAGTATTTATACTATATGGAGATGGCATTCCACGTTTCCTACTATAGGCAGCATTTAGTAGTGCGGCGAATAATGGATGAGGTCTAAGAGGTCTACTTCTGAATTCTGGGTGGAATTGTGTAGCCACGAAGAAGTAATGACTAGGTATTTCTATAATTTCCACCCTGGGCACATCAGCTCTCCATGCAGAAAATACTAGACCCTTCTCCTTAAGTAAATCAAAGAATTTGGGATTAACCTCATACCTATGCCTATGTCTTTCCGTAATTTCCGTAGTACCATAAATAGCGTAGGCTATTGTATCCTTAATAATGTTTATCCTCCTATTACCAAGTATCATGGTACCACCCAACTCCTCAACATTTTTCTCCTCTGGCGTTATGTCAATGACTGGGTATGGAGTATTTGGATCAACCTCTGTCGTGTGAGCACCCTTAAGACCAGCAACATTCCTTGCAAATTCTACAACGGCAAGCTGCATACCATAGCATATGCCTAGAAATGGAATGTTATTCTCACGTACATACCTTATAGCCTCAATCTTACCCTCAACACCCCTGGCACCAAATCCTGGCAATACAATTACTGCATCCGCATTGTTAAGCTCGGCAATCTTAACATGATCCTTCTCTATATCCTCAGTATCGCACCAAATAATGTTTGGCTTAAGCCTTAACTTAGCGGCCGCATGTTTAATAGCCTCAACAATGCTTATATAAGAATCATGAAGCTTAACGTATTTACCGCACATATAGATATTAATAACCTCCTCACTATTTTCAAGGGCATTAACAAAGGTTATCCAATCACCAAGCTTAGGTTCTACCTGCGTTAATCCAAGTTTACTCAATAAGTATTTTCCTAAACCTTGTTCTTCAAGAATTAATGGTACTTTATATATAGTATCTACATCATATGACGTGAAAACCGCGTTAATAGGTACGTTCGTAAACAACGAAATCTTCCTTCTTGTCTGCTCATCCAATGACCTAGGTGACCTAGCAATTATTATATCAGGTTGAATACCAACCCTCCTGAGTTCAGCAACACTATGCTGTAACGGCTTTGTCTTAAGTTCACCGGTAGTTGATAATATGGGAACTAAGGCAACATGAACGAATAGCACATCACTAGGCATTTCAAGTCTCATTTGCCTGGCGGCTTCAAGGAATGGTAATCCCTCGTAATCGCCCACCGTACCTCCAATCTCTATTAAAACAATATCTGGCTTTTCCCTTTTTGTTACAAGAAGTATTCTTCTCTTAATCTCCTCGATAACGTGTGGTATTAATTGAACAGTTTGACCAAGATACTTACCCTTACGCTCCCTCCTTATAACAGTATAATACACCTGGCCGCTGGTTATGTTGTGATATTTCGGAACCTCTATGTCTAGGAATCGTTCATAATGACCTAGGTCAAGGTCTGTCTCACCGCCATCGAACGTCACAAAGACCTCGCCGTGTTGAAATGGATTCATTGTTCCAGCATCAACATTTAAGTATGGATCTATTTTGATTGCAGTTACATGATAGCCCCTTGCTTGTAGGATTTTTCCAATTGATGCCGTTGTGATACCCTTACCTAAACCTGATAATACGCCACCAGTTACAAAGATGTACTTTGTCGTCATAATAAGCACGGTACAGCTTAATATTTAATACTTTCTTTTATACTGAATAGATTACTACTTCTTATTTTTCGTTAATTCCTCATAAACCCCCGTTATTATTTCATGCCTCCTCCTTACTTTCCTCTCTAAATCATATAACTCAGTTCTCATTTTATAGAGATCAGTCCTTAGCTTATTCATTCTATTAATTAAGTCTAATTCGGTGGGTGATAATAAATACTCAAGCTTTGTATCCGGCTTTAGGGTCCTTAATATTAAATATATGTCTAGTTTACTGAAGCCCTTGCTCCGTAATTCATTCACAATGCTCTTTATGTCCTTAGCTTGTGAAATTGAAAGCATTCGAAACCACCCTCTGAAGATCATTTACAAACCCACTTAGTGCATTATTAACGGAGCCCTGTAAATGAGTTATACCTGTCACGGCATTGCCGAACAATCCACTAATTAATGATACCAGGGCTACAAGCACTGCCATTGATATTGCTATAAGTAAAACTTCCTCAATGAATATATCCCCCCTCCTTCTCCTTATTTTTATGCTCATCACTATTAATAACTCAATTTTATATATAAGGCACTACACCTAGTTAATGACCCTAACACCTTTCCTAAAACCAATCTTCTTAATTATATAGGGTATTAATATCGGTAGTACTACCGTTGCATCTTCAAGAACAAAGGCCTGCCTTGCCGTTGGTTTCACCTTACCCCAAGTGATAGCCTCCTTTGGTCGAGCACCACTAAGCGAACCATCCCACTCAATCGCCATTGTAATATAAACCACGTAATCAAGTCCACCAGCAAATTGACTCCACCATATCACATGGTGCTTAGAAATACCACCACCAATTATTAATGCACCTAGGGACTTACTCGAATAGACGATATCCATCAACTCATGCTCATCCCTAAGTAAATCAATTCTCACCTGCTTACCTCCAGTCCTCGTTCTCTGCATTTCATTATACGTGAGTATTGCCGTACCAAAGGCGCCATCCACAAACCCAGGAACATAAATTGGCACCTTAGCCTTAGACACTGCCCTTAGTATTGAATAATCATCATCAATCCTCTTACCTAACTCCCAAAGCAACTCCCTAACGCCCCACTCCTCCCTTGTTTTTGATAGATCCTCCAGCGACGAATGTACAAACTTCTCGATTAACGGCCCATAATGCTCCTTCCTAACCGCAACATTACCAATCCTATGAATACCCGCCTTGCTCATCTCAATATCATCAACATCAAAATAGCTCTGGTAATACTTACCACCCATTGATTTGGCAATGTCATGGTCTAAAGTACCTGCTGTAGTTATTATAACATCGACAAAACCACTCTCAATGAACCTAGCTATTAAGCCCCGAAGACCTGTTGAAATTAAATTACCAGTAAACGATAGAAAAACAGTCGTGTTTAAATCGTTATACATGCTTAAGAGAACCTCCGCTGCATCTGCCATGTACCTACCTTGAAAACCACCAATTCGTTTATAAGCCTCTATTAAGTCGTCAATGGTATTTATACCAACGTCTAGATCAGAAACCTCACCCGACAGGAATGGTGAATCATTCATCAAAACTGATATTAAGTTATTATTTTTAATGTTTATTTAACTTCACTTAACAATCCTGACCTCCTTAATTAGGCCTTGCTTCATTAGTTCATTTATTACTCCTCTAACACTCCTTATTGTTAATTGTGTCTTATTCGATATATCCTCAACGGATCTATTACCATCTATTAATTCCAGAACTTCTAGGTACTTCTCGTTAAGTTGTATATTCCTTAATTTTTCCTCTATTCCATCAACGGGTATCGGTATTTCAAGACCAGGTATTTTATACAAGTAAATCTTATGACTTCTCCACTCCTCATAGAGATCTTCCACAATTAAGGGTTTCCAACCAGGAACTTCAAAATCATGAGACACAACCCTAGTGCTAGGTCTTAATTCACGCTCAAGTTTAGGCTTTATTCTTTCGTTAACGCTGGTGAGTAGGTACATTGTAACCACATCAGCCTCTGATATGTTCTCCTCAAAGAAGTTACCGTAAATCACACGGATCTTATCCTCAAGCCCTAAATCCTTAACCCTTCTAAGCGTTTGTTCGTATAGGTCCTTCCTAATTTCAATGCAAGCGGCTTGGGCGCCAAATTCCCTAGCGGCCATTATCACTATCCTTCCATCACCACAACCTAAATCATAAAGAACCTCATCCCTTTTAACATTAGCCAATTGAAGCATCCTCCTAACCACAATCTCTGGTGTGGGTACAAACGGGACGTCGTAAGGCATATTGAAATACGGAAAGAAATTGGGGCTATAAATATCCTTCTCTAGCGCATTTTCATAATAATCATCAAAATCACTCACGAATTCTCATTACTGATCTTATTTATTATTTTTACCTTGAGTCCCTCATTATCATAATTAATATCAAGATCAATTGCACCCCTCTTCTTAAGAACCTTAATTGCATCAATTAATAATTGTCTCTCCTGAGGCGTTACTCTAGCTAATGCGTCATTTAAATCATCAGAACTGTTAATTATATCTAAGTATTTCCTTATTAATATTGAATTTAAATTTATTGATATTGGATCTTTTTCAAATATTAATTCATGAATTGCAGAATCTGCGATTGAGTATATATTTAGTAACACATCAGAAAGGGATACGCATTTAGTTATTATGTCATTTATTAACGATGATAATTCCGATAACTCGGGATACTTAGTCTCCAATCTACTTATCAATATCCTTAATTCGCTCATTTTTTCAATCAAGTCCATGTATACACCAGGGCTTAAAGCAAAAATTAAACTAACCACTAAATAATTAACGAAATACAAAATTACCGTATTATCTTAACCAACCTACTCGATACTGATGGATGCGATGTAAAAATCCTTAACCTCCTACTCATTAATTCACTATGTAGCTCCTTCCAGGTAACCTTAATCAACGCCATTGCCAAGTCCTTCCTAGATATGAACCTCATTGCATACTTATCCGCTGAGTACTCACTCAGTTTCATAACCGAGATAATACCAAACAATTCAAGAAATAATGCCGTAATAAGTATAGGTATTGCAGGTAAGCTCATTAATGGAATTATGTACGTTATCAACGCAATATTATCTAATTGAGCCAGCGATATTAAGAATAATGTTTTCGCTGAATCGCCATGAACTATATGACCAATTTCATGCATAACCACTGCAGTTAATTCATTACTATTTAAGCAGGAAACAAGTCTCGATGTTAAAATTACATAATTAATACCGGGTAAGCCAATGGATGCTGCATTGCATTGATTCACATTTACCAGGTAAATACCGTAATTCTTAATTCCCGAGTTACTAATTACTGACTCAATATCTATATACTCCTCATAAAAGTTCTGGGGCTTTGTCCTTATATCATTAACTAATGATAATACGAATCTCCTTATTTCATTTAATGATTTACTATTCTCAATTCTGGATAAAAGCCGTAGAGCATCATTAAATTTCTGTTCCTCAAGATCCCCATATTCTAGTACGAACTTTATGATGCGCGAATTCCTCAAATCCCCATGCCTTATCCTTAACTGAAGGATGTATGAGTATATTATTGGTATGATAAGTGGTGATAATAGTAATATTATTATTAGGTGTATTGATGGTATTATATTTATAATCCTTAAGACCGCAATGATTATTGATAGTGCTATTATTGATATTAACATAAGTCCTATTAAACCGATGGGTAATGATTGAACCCTCGGTAAATCATTAACCCTATAAATCCTATTATTCCTTTGCAGGAGTAGTATTGTTATTTTGCGCGTGCCATCCGTACCTAAGTACCTCAGAACTAAGGCATTTAGTAGGTTCCTCATCTTACCGTTACCTTTTATCCTTACTTCATGATTAACACTTAATTCAGCGTTTCCATAGTCATCATATACTATTAATTTCGTAGTATTATCATCAATCTCCTTAGCCACATATGACGAATCAGCAACTTTTAACAGATAGTTCTCTACGTAATTAATTAGGGACTGAGGATCTTTTATTAGATCACGGATTACTTGATATATTTTTATTCCCACCATTCGTGGCTGTCTGTGCCAGGTTTATTTTTTGGGCATTAGCTAATTCCCTTAACATATTTATACTTGTATTACCTCTCTTCGTAGATTTATAACCATCAATGAAAGACAATATTTCGTGAACATTATTATGCTCAAGTATTAACCAGAACTCCGTATTCCTTATTATACCGTAAACCTTACCCCTCGCACTCCTCTTAATGACCTTAATGAGCCCAAGCTCCACAAGCTCCTCAAGGAAATTCCTAACTATGACTGACTCTGAGCGTGGGCTTTTCCTAGTCCATATGGATATGTCCTGGGCAACCTTTGCAGGTCTAAAGGTTATTAATTGACCCTTGGCATTAATAACAAGGTCCTTCAGCATCTGGAGTATTAGAATTTTCACCTTCTTCGTATCTATCATTAAATTTTCCGAGGTTGTCATTAGGGCACCAGGGTTCTCGTATATATCCGCTTAAATAAATAAATTAAGAATTAGAGACACTCTCGAAGTAAATAAACGTCAGAGTTTCATGAAATCTCTTTATAATCAACTGTGTATATTATTTTTCAATTTACCATCAAGCTCTAGTATTCTTTCAATGATTTTTTCATCAGCGTCTAGTATTCGTTCTATCTCACTAACCTTATCACGTAAATTAACGACCTCCCTCTCCAATTCCATTATTTGCTTTCTAAATATGGAATCATCACTGGATCTCGTGTCACTTGATGATACGGCCTTACTATCATTAATGGAATTTACCAATCTCATCGACGCTCTATCGCTATTATTACCTAGGTCCTCACTTGTTTTAGCATTTGCGATTAATTTATCATTAATGCTTAACTTATTTTCATTGCTAATCCTCTCAGTGAACCCATTATTTACTGGTACATTAATATCCTGCTGAGATTCGTTCTTTACATCATTAAACCTCCTAATAACCACATGCGATGGCTCAATAATTGCCCTTAATGGTCTTATTTTAGTAACACCCCTATTAGTTATCACTATGGCTTCCTCCATTGATATCTCATTCATTTTATTAATTAAATCCCTGGAAAGCGTGACTTCGCCATCTAGGATTTCAGGACTTATCTTAAACAGTACTATATTACAATGCTTAAGTATTGATGACTTTGGGACAGCATTACTAACTAGGACTGCCCTTAATCCATACTTCGCTAATTCCATTATTATATGGTCGACTATGGAATAACTAGGGCCATTTATATCCAGTAGATTCTGAGCCTCCTCAACTATTAATACGTGCTTAACACCCTTTTCTATCAAACCCATCTTCATATAATGCATGTAAAGGGCTGCTAATATTAATGATGAAACAAGTCTCTTTTCTTCAATAATCGTTAAGTCACTAAGATCTATAACAGCATCACCCTCCATAAGTGCATCAATGCCTACAATACCCTTACCAATATTCATAGCCGAATACTCAAGCCTCCTTAGAATAGCCGCCTTCATCTCAGCCTCCGTCCTAGTATTGACCAGGTAATTATCTATCTTATTTATTAAGTCATTAAAATTGGTATAATTCCCGTCACGAATCATTCTATATAGCATGTACATGCTTGGTTCATTAAGTCCTAAGCCAAACCCCAATATTTCAGTCAATAACTTTGGTGGTATTTTCTCAAGATCTATGGTTATTGCAGACGTCGGTAGTGTTGGTAATACACCTGTGTATTCACCGTGCCAATCAAGTACTGTAACAACATATTTTCGACGAAGACCCTTAATCATAGCCTTAACAAGAGATGATTTACCACCTCTAGTGGGACCGAGTACACATAAATGCCTATCGAGTGGTACTTTGTAAGGTAATATAAAGCGCGTGCCTACTGTAACACTATCAGTTGAGAAATCTCTCATTAGTGATGCCACGGCTATTGATGCAGGTATGGCAATGGCACCAATGCTTAGTACGTCCATATGCATCATAAAGAAATTCCCATTGGAATTTATAAGGCACTTAATTTCTACTTCGTTTAAACGTGCATTACCATAATGATGCATTCAAGAATTGAGAAATGCCCATGGGCCTCATCCTCAATGAGAGCCATTTAGGCATATACTTTCTATAACGATAAAACCTGCTGTCCAATAACACGGCAACCTTCCTATGCCTATCTAAATCCCTTAATAACCTACCGATTATTTGGGTGGTGGTTGATACCGCTGGAAATAGATAGGTGGTTGCAAACCCACTAATTCCCAATCTCTTATAATAATGGGATTTTAAGAAACTCCATTGACTATATTGAGGAAGTGGAAATCCAATAATCATAACGCCGATTAACTCCTGCTCGAGAAAGTTTATGCCTTCACCAATTGGGTTCTGGGCATACGTTATTATTAATGACTTAGTAACCCTGGCACTCTCCTTAAATGGCTCAATGACCCTTACGGCCTCAGAACCATCCCTAAGTATGAATGTTGGTATTCCCCAAACCGGCGGTGTATAATAATTAATGTATGAATTCATGTACTCAATGCTCGGGAAGAAAACTGCTAAGCCACCTGCCGGTGGTGATGACCGAATAAACACTTTAATACTTTTATTAACAATATCTAGGTACTCCTTCAGTAACCTATTACGATGCGTAAACTCGACATCAATTACCGAAAAAACCACGAGATTCTCTTGATATTCCTTAGGTAAGGAGTCTATCGCTATGTAATACGACGACTTGGAAAAAACGTCTATAATGTACGAGAACCTCCTACTAATGGATGCCGTTAAAAGAAGGACCTTTTGTGACTTTGTTATTAAATCATAAATAGGCTTAATTGAAAGACACCTTAATCTAATTGATTTACCATCATACGTGAATGCACAAAGATCATTACCAAAGTGAGTAAGCATCTCAATAACCCTATCGTCAAATGTCTCGGACCCCTTTAATAAATCATCAACATCAAACCTCCTTAACACCACAGTTTCTCTTTGCGGTACGTAATTCTTTATCTTATTAAATAATTTATTGGCCAGGTCATTACCGTTTAATGCCCATTGTCGTAACTCATCAATACTAATACTAATTGACTCCTCAAGACCTGCGGCGACATTATGAAATTCATCAATTATTGCAAGGGGTTTATTCCAATTATCAATTATATTAATTAATCTACTGTAAAGTTCAGGACTAGATAAATATGCATGTGTTGATATAACTATAGGTAACTGGTATGCCAGGGCTTCATTCACTTCATATGGGCACAAGCCATCACTGAGTAACTCAGGGGGATTGCACGTTAGAATTGGCAATGGTACCTCAGTCTTACTGACCCTACACCTACCACTTAATCTGTATAGGAAGCATTGCTTAGAATTATGCGCGTTAAATGGACATAGTGATTCTCTACCGAGGAAGATTGATGTTTTATCCCTAATACCAACCTGCTTCGTGAATTCGCAAAGCTGTAATGCCTCGGCCCTAGACCTTGTTATTATGAGCACCTGGCCGTCCTCATTAATCCATTTACTGGCTATGGTCACTGCAATTCTTGATTTACCAAAACCTGGATATGCATTTAGCAATACTATGTCCCTCTCCCTCAATAGTGAATATACGTAATCAGTAATATCCATTCAATAGAGAATGCTCAATTCAATTAATTAGGTACTATAAGGAGGTTTTGATCATGCTGATGGTTCGTAAATCCTCGTCTTAGAACCTTCAAGGAACTTCTTCTTTATACCCTTCATACTCTCAAGGGCATTATTAATTGCATTGAGTACCTTAGAATCTGACTTAACTTCATCAAGCTCCTTACAATTATTTAATACCCTCTCGAATAAGTCATCAACCATCTTATCGGGAAGTCTCTCAAGGGCTTCCCCATAAATCTTTGGTAATTCCTCACTTATGAATTTCACAACATCATTGATGTTCTCCCAATTATCCTCAGCCTGCCTAATAATTGATAGTATCGTTTCTAGGCTATACCTCTCATCAGCCGATAATTTAGAGTCATCTATCTCCAGATAAGCCCTATTTAGGCAATACCTAACGAACCTGTATATTAATGGGTTTATATTAAGTGTTGACATCGAGTTGCATAATAACCGCGCTTTAAAAATCTATACCTAAACATAAATTCTGATATTAACAACTCAGTAAATTAATTTAAGGGTGCTCACTATGAATTCATGAAAGAACCTTGATAGATACGCATGCGCACTTAAGTAGGTCAGATGTGTATGGCTATGCAGATGAATTGATAAGTGAGGCTCATAAGGAGGGATTACTTGGTATTATCAATGTAACAATGAGACTTAATGAAGTACGGAATGCATTAAGTCTCGTAAATAAGTATAGAGGTTTTGTCTATACTGCATTGGGATATGATTATAGTGGTTTCGATATTAAGGAGGTCCAGGAAATCATGAGAGCTATTAATGAAAAGAGGGATTTACTCGTTGGTATTGGTGAGGTTGGTTTAGACTATAGTAAGGTTAGGGATAAGGTGCTTAGGGAAATTTCACGACACATATTCACTAAGTGGGTATTATTTGCTAAGGACCTTAATCTACCACTCATTATTCATTCTAGGGATGCTGAAAATGATATTATAGAAATACTAAGTAAGTACGGACCCGTTAAATGCGTAATGCACGCATTCAGCGGTAATAGAAACCAGGTAACTAAATTACTGGATTTAGGATGTTACTTTTCTATACCGCCAACCATAGTTAGATCGCAACAAAAAAGAGACCTGGCGACAATGGTTCCGCTTAATCGGTTACTCCTCGAAAGCGACACACCCGAGTTAGGGCCTAGGCCTGGTGAGGAATCGAGACCTATTCATATTAAGATCGTATTGGCAGAATTATCGAAAATACTTAATACTAACCTAGGGGAATTAAGTCATATAATCGTTGAGAACACATTATCATTATTTCAATTAGATTAGAGAGAATAATCAGTCCTGCGTGGTCTCTTCATTGTTCATATCTCCGGTCCTCATCATTAATCTTATTTCCTTTAGTAATAAATAATTTATTAACCCATTGATAGGTTATCTAAATCGAGGAATTTATCATGAAGATTATTAATAAGATTATTGAGGAATTTAGGAACAGGGGGTTTAGGATCAAGGTTATTCATGATGATTCGATTAAGGCAGACCTTAATAAGCTCAGGGTTAGAGTTTGGATTACCCCAAGTGATTATTTCCCATGGTGGTCAAATCTACTTGATATGGTGGATGAATTAGAACTTAATGATATTAATGCATTATTTGTTGTTTCTGAGAGACCCTACGTTATAAGTGATTACGTTGTTAATAATTTATCCAGGATTCGTTATTGGTTTAATAAGGAATTGAATATAAAGGTATACGCAATAAATATTGATAGATTAGAGGAAGATTTAGAGGATGGTATTAACCTTGTAATAACAAACTTCTATAGGGAGGCCAGTAATGTGGCATTAATGGGTAGTACATGCCCTAACTGCGGCTTACCCATGACAATAATGTACTCCTCTAGGTATTATTCACGTAGATGGAGAACATGGGTTAATGAGTATGTCGAGGTTTGCGAAAGGTGTAAAGTGGTTTCCCATAAATTAATCCTCTCATAGGCAGTAATTATACGTCGAGATTTCACTCGAAAATAATGTTTATTAATCACTAAAGAATCTACTTATGGAATAGGTTTTATGCCTGGTTTACCATTTATGCCATTAGATGCAAGATTTGCCGATGTATTGGGACTTATAGACACGCTTGCCAATGAGTTTAAGGGACAGGCCGACATATTCATGATTGCCAAGGAAATGGAATCTGACATTGATGATTTAATGCCAGCCCTAAACGCAGCTGTTTACCTTGGTTTTGTTGAGGTTAAGGGTGGTGATGTTAAGATTACGGATGAGGGTAAGGAGTTTCTGAATGCTAAGATTAGCGATAGAAAGAAAATACTCCGACAGAAATTACTTAGCCTTGAACCATTTCATACGGCCTATAGTTTGGGATTACGTAAACCATTCACCATCGATGACCTCATCGAGGAACTAAATGACGAGGGATACGTAGAGGCTAGGGAACCAGGTATTAGGCATCTACTCGAAATATTGCTGGCCGAATGGGGTGTATTTGCTGGAATGCTTAAGAAGAGAGGTGATGTGTATATTGCGATACCGTAGTATTTTTATCATTTATTAACCTTAACAAAAACCATCCCCGAGACAATAACCTCCTCAATGACGCCATCATTCAGTAATTGATTATAGACTAACCGCCAATTCTCAGAAACATTATTACTAAGCCACTCCTCAAATTGGGGCTTTGGTATAATTCCCTGAATCTCACTCCTTATCTTATCCACAAGCCTCTGAAGATTTAGCTTGTTCCTGCCATTATTTGTATCATTATTAGAATTATTAATTATAAGATCCTTAATGACCCTCCTCCTTATGTAGAATGTGCCATCCAACGTACTGTACATTACCTCGAAAAGCCCTGATCTACTCAATTTATTAATCATATCAATACCAATCTTTATACTTAGTAAATTCTCTATCTCATCAATGCTAACCCATTTATCATCAACCACTCCTATTAATCTTCTTATCATATCGTCATTTACTGCTAATGTCATACGAAAGGTATTGCGTGCTTATATAAATCTTAAATAATTAATTTAAAAAGGAACAATCAATGATCACCACCTTTAAGGTATGATCAATGGAGTTCTACCAATACATTCTTATTCTGATGCAGACGCATATGGTATTAACATACTTAGCAAACTAAAGGGCCACTCCTTAAGCATTAAAATGCTAGCCTATTTCTAGCACTGATATTCCTTTATCACAGGGTCCGGACTAAAAAACAAAAAATCGCTTTAAAATAGGTAAATACATATGTACACCTTTAAAATCTCCAGGACACCCGCGGTATTAGTAATCGGTCGAGTAGGTAAGGAATTAGCAGTATGGAGTATTGACGGTACTATTACGACTCTGGGCAGTATTAATGGTATTGAGTTAGTTGATGAGCTTAAGGTAGAGAGGCAGATAGTGGGTCATGTTGCCATTGCATCCTTTGGACAGTACATAATTAAGGCTATGGATATGGGTAGTAAGTATGGCTCATACACATTAAGCGAGGATTCACTGGTTAGGATACCCAGCAGGGGTGGTATTGACCTTAGGAAGTACAATGATTGGGTTACAATTAGGAACGCCTTCATATTAATAGGAGATCCCAATTCCAATTATTCTGATTACTACCCATTGATATGCCCATACAGGGTTGGTGATACATTATTCATTAATACTGGGTATACAAGTACAGGGAGTATTAGGGTGGTGCTGACTATACTCGGTATTCTACGTAATTATGCGGATAGAGGTCGAGTAAATGCATCATGTATGTGCAGAATACCTTCAATGCCCCTGGAAATAGCTCTGATGAACGGTGATAAGTACTTATTGATTAGGACGCATCTTAATGAGGGACAAGCATCTACGGGTAATAAGTACCTAGTTTTGTTAACTAAGGGTGGTAACGTGATTAGTAAGTACTCATTGAATGATAACCCAACTGATATTGTGGTGAAAATGCTTAATGAAATGAGGAGCATTTAATTTAATAAAATGAAAAATAAAGAATTATTAATTACTATTACTAATCATTAATTCGTGAGTATAAGTACAGGGCTTGAATTTGTATCTGAGAATGTATTACCAATAATAAGAAGCCTAGTGGCTAAGAAACTTCTTGAAAACGGGTATAGCCAACTTAAGGTGGCTAAGATACTGGGCATAACGCAACCAGCTGTTAATAGGTACGTTAGTAAGGATTACGGTGAATTAATAAGCAGGGCAGAGTCCCTCGGCATTAATAAGGATTGGGTAACTAGGATTGTTAATAATATTGTTGAACTAATACTGAACAATAAGGAATATGAAGCACTTGAATATCTGACAAACATGATAGTGATGGAATTAGGCTCCTTAAGACTATGCGATGCACACAGAAAACTTGTTCCCTCATTACCAACAATCTGCAATGTATGTTCTATATTAACGACCGGCATTACGGATTCAATAATTAAGAACATGGAAAGGGCGCTATCAATTCTTGAAATGCATCCTGAAATACATGCCATAATACCGAGGGTTCTCATGAACATTGTTGAGGCTAAACCAGGTGCCGTTACTGAGGATGATGTTGTTGGTGTACCTGGTAGGATTGATGCCCATGACGGAAGAGTTATCATAGGCTCAAAACCTATTTATGGCGGTAGTAAGCACTTGGGTAAATTAATCATTAAATGCATGAATGTGAATCCGAGGTATAGGTCCGTAGCCAGTATTAAGTATGATAATAAGGTAGAGTATGCACTTAAGGAATTGAGTATGCACTATGTTAAAGTTGGGCCTCATGAAAGCTCTAATGAGGATGATGTAATAAACGCAGTGGTTGACTCAATTGTTAAAGATCCCACATTAGAGGCTATTATAGACCTTGGAGGCTATGCACTGGAACCCGTCACTTACGTGTTTGGTATAGATTCAATAGATGTTGCATTAAAGGTGATAAAAATAGCTTCAAGGGCAACCTAGGCCTTTATCTTACGTATTAAGTAATTCACTATATATTTAGCTGGATTTATACCTGTGGCTTTCTTAAATCCCTGCCAGGACATGGTTGGATTAACCTCAAAAATGAAGTAGCCATTCCTTGTTTCCGCAATATCAACGCCACCATAATCAAGCCCAAGAACTTCAATCGTCCTCAACGCCAACTCACTTAATTCATCAGTAACCTTAGCTGGCTCGGGATTAGCACCTTGGGCAATATTGCTCTTCCATGAAATTCCCCTCCTGAATTCAGCACCTATTACCTCATTGCCAACAACCACGACTCTATAATCACCATTACCAACCTTATCAAGAAACCTCTGTACATACATTGGCTTATTCAGGTTAGTTAGATAGCTAAATATGTGCATGGCTACATCAGCATCATCGATCTGAAAAACACCGAAACCCATAGCACCCCTAATCTGCTTGATAACGGATCTGCCGAACTCCTTAACTGTATTATAGGCGACGAACATGTTCTCACTAACCACGGTATCAGGGACTGGTAAGCCATGCTTAGCCAATAGCATTAGTGATATGAACTTATCACTGGCCATCATCCAATTCATCACTGGATTCATTACATAAACACCATTAAGTTCAAAGGCCCTAACAACCCATAGCCTATGCACGAATTGCTCAAAATCCCTAATTATGCCTATATGCCTAAGTATTGCGCCTGATACGTTCAACTCCTCATAATTAGACCTACCAATTAATTGGTAATAATTAATACGACCTTTACCAAAACCAACCCCAACCATATCAATGTATATCCTCTTAATCCTATGACCCAACGACCTAATGGCATCCTCTAGATCAACCACATCTTCAGGGTTATACTCAACCTCGTAAGGCCTAATAATTCCTATGTCCACAGGAGTGATGCGAATAAATACTGTTTTATTAATTTAGCCTAACTAATAATTGATGCATTAAATGATAAGATATATACGTAAAGTAAACGTATACCTACTCCAATTTTATTTTATTTAAATCAATAGAAGCAGGAATAATGCCTCTCTTAAATCTATTAATATCGGAATTGAGAGGTCTTGTGGCATCAATACCCATCTTAGTGGTTATGCCCTGTACGGGATCAAGAGCCACAGGATCGAGGGTAGACCCCCTAGCGTACTTAATGAGTACTAAGTCCTCATCAGCCCTGAATCTCGTTGCAATCGCCCACTCAATCTCATTTAGGTCATCTACATTTATGTCTTCATCAACAATTACGACATGCTTAAGGCTTGGATGCGCAGTAAAGGCTGCCATAATTGCGTTCTTAGGATCACCATCGCTCTGCTTCCTAATGGCCACAACTGCGTGTAACCATCCGCATCCACCATCGGTCAGCCTAACAGCCTTAACCTCAGGCACAACATTACTAACGAACTGCCAAATCTTTGCCTCCTTCTCAATTCCCATTAAGAGTTTATGCTCAGAATAACCAGCCACCAATGCCTGTGCGATTAATGGGCTGTCTCTCCTTATATAGATTCTTGTTATTCTAACAACAGGTTGTTCCCTAACTTCATCATAAGTACCGAGTACGTCCATACAGGGGCCCTCCTTAGTTGTTTCCCTAGCTGATATGTAGCCCTCCATAACGACCTCAGCATACGCAGGCGCAGGTACTCCATTATCTAAGACCTTGATCCTGAGTGAACCGTCTAGCAATGCATTCGCAATATTTAATTCGAAGATTCCAAAGGGTGGTGATGATGCAGCAGCAAGTAGTAGGGCTGGGTGTAAACCCCATGAAATTGATATGGGCGTGTCCTTACCAAGCTCCCTATTCCTCACGTATATTCTGTATAAATGCCTAGGTACAAGCCTAATAACAAACTTATCAGGCCCTATTGGGGTAAGTCTATGAATGCTTGCGTTTAAAATGCCGTCTTTGACATCCATTCCAACAACAACGGCACTCGTTAAGCAAGGCCCTGGCTCTAACTCAAAGTACCTAGGTATGGGTATCCTCGTTAAATCAACATTGGGTAATGGTTCATAAACCACGTTGTTTGTTTCCATGGTCTTATACGAAGAAGCAACCTCCTCGGCCCAAAGAAGTTTCTTATAAAATTCAACGTCACTTTTCACATTGAGAGCCCTGTATATCTTATCCCTAGTATTAACGACATTACCTACAACATGGGCAGTCCTGAACTCACGCACATTAGTAAATTCTAGGGCAGGTCCTTTGTCGAACTTCGTGATTACGTAAGGTATTTCATAGTTAATACTTAATTCCTCGTTAATGAGTTTTAACATACCTGCGCTCCTTAAGTCAGCTATGTATTTCCTTAAGTCCATTAATTTAACGCTAAGGCTTTTAGTAAAATAATTTTACCGCGCTATTCAGAATTGATGTTGTGGTTTTAGTTTTATGCCTATGCCCGGTGTCTCCGGTACGTAGACCTTACCATTCTTTGCATACATTATTGATTTAGGCTCGTCAAACACATCAAATATGGCGCTCCTAAGTGGGTTATCGGGTGCCGTGTACTCAATCCACATGGTACCTGGCTTAGCGGCAACGAGGTGGGCACTGACTATTGGCATTAGGTGTGGTGAGACAGGTATCCCATAAGCCCTGGCGAGGGCCCAAACCCTGAGCCACTCAGTAATTCCACCGACATGGCCTACGTCGGGCTGGACTATATCCACGGCCTCACTCTCGAGTAGTAACTTGAAGTCGTAAATTGTGTGGTGCTGCTCACCGGCAGCAATTGGTATACCGCAAACCCTCTTCAATCTTTTATAGCCCTCGAGATTGTCAGGGTGCACAGGCTCCTCAATCCAGAACAGCTCATACTTCTCCCATCCCCTACACATTCTCATTGCCAGGTTTAGGTCATAGGTTCCGTTCAGATCAACCATTAACTTAACATCAGGCCCGACAGCCTCCCTAACGGCCTTAATACGCTCAGTAGCCTCCTCAGGACTGACGGCCGTTAACGAACCCCTAATCTTAACAGCATCAAAGCCTTGCTTAACATACTCAAGGGCCTTAGCCGCAAGCTCCTTAGGCGGTAGTTGATGGGCCGTGTTTGCGTATGT
>ERZ1669250.52-NODE-52-length-60437-cov-6.273293_pt1 | contig 60437 bp, 59 predicted proteins | sample MGYA00579295_ERZ1669250 | MGnify/ENA primary metagenome ERZ1669250 (study PRJEB41166, sample SAMN08046056) | hot springs metagenome | biome: hot spring; feature: acid hot spring; material: thermophilic sediment; isolation source: thermophilic sediment from acid hot...
GGGCAAATGTCTCAATATTTTGATGCCTTAGTTATTAAGCGTTTTGACCATTATTAGCTCCCATGTAAAAAACGATGCATTAACGAATTCCAGCGCAACGTCTTTTTTCTCACCACGCTGAATCTGCTTCCGAGCGCTACCGAGGCCGCCGAAATCTTAAGGTCAACTCGACGAGCTTTTACGCCACGACAGGAAATCCACGTGGAATCGTACCTAAGAACGTTTCTCACGGAATGCCCGGCCTCGCCCATGACCCACATTTTGCCGATTCAGGGTGGCCCCGAGCTTCAGCACCTCACCCTGAGCCAGCCCCTCGATGCCTCGCTTTACCTGACAAGGGCATGCAATTTGGACTGCAAGACGTGCTACGTGAACGCGGGAAAGCGTGCGCCCGACGAACTCCAGACAGACCAGTGGATGCAAGTGTTGGATAATCTGAAGGGACTGGGAGTAAAGGTCGTTTACCTATTGGGCGGCGAGCCGTTGCTCGTAAGGGGAATAACGAGGATAATTAGGAGAGCAAAAGATGATGGTTTCTACGTGGCCCTAAGCACAAACGGCCTGCTGTTAAACGAAAACAACGCCAGGGAACTGAAAAACTCGGGTTTAGACGCCATGCAGATAAGCCTTGACTCTCCCCAGGCCCAGGAAAATAACGAGCTAAGAGGACGTTTTGATCTGGTGCTTGCAGGAGCGAGAATTGCAGCGTCAACCGGCATAAGCATCTCCATCTCGACCACGGTAACGGACTTGAACAAAAGCGCTGCTGAAATGATTTATCTAGCAAATGGCCTCGGGGCCAAGGAAGTAAATTTCATCGCAGTTCAGCCGTTCGGTCGCGCAAGAAAACAGGGGTTATCGCTCTCGAAGGAAAGAGGGGAGAAGTTTCTCTCAGCCTTAAGGTCCGTTGCCGAGCAAGCGCCTCACGTCACCTTAAACGGCTTCAGGTTCTACCTCAACAGAGACGAATTTGAGAGAGCAGCCGCAGAGGCCAGTTCAATAAAGGGGTATTTCACGTGCCCTGCGGGTAGAACGCACATCGCTATCAACTGGAAGGGGGACGTTTATGGGTGCGACCTCTTGATGAATGACGCGTTCAAGGAGGGGAACGCGTTAAGAGATTCCCTAGCAGAAATCTGGAGAAATGGGTTCTCTCTTTACAGGAACTGGCTTCCAGAGCGCTGCGCCAAGTGCCCCTACGTTAACTCATGCCAAGGAGGATGTCCTGCCAGATCGTTGCTAACTGAGGACGGGGTCGATCCATGGTGTCCGATCAACCGCGCATCACATCCAGATAGGCGAGGTAAGGATCAACCCAGTTAGACCAAAACTGCGCGGGGTTCTTTACGGGCACCAACTCATCGCCATCCAAGCTGTAGAGCTCTGGAACGTAGAGCAAGGCACCATCTGAGGCTGTTGCATCAAGGTTCGAGATAAGGATATCCTTGATCACATCACTCTTTCCAAGCTCTGAAAGGACTTCAAGCAGGTAAGGCGTTTCCCTGGGCCAAACGACGGCACCGTGGTACTCCGCGTCCCCAAGGTAAGGACCCGGAAAGGGCCTGACAAGCACCCCGAAGGGCAGCCATTGCCCCGCGTATCCCTCGATGCTAACTATCCTCTTTTTCACCATGAGCTTGTTTACGACACCATCAAGGAGGGCGTCCTCCTTGAAGGCCCCCAACCTTGAGAGAAGGGCATGTGCCATTATGGCAGTCGACGATGGAGTGTAGTCTGCTCTTCCTTCGAGGGCGTCGTAAATCATGGGCAAGTACCCCTTGCTGAGCTTTGCCATCGACTTGACGATGGTGGAAGAGGCTTCCCTCAGCTTTCCTCCGTCATTTCCCAGCTTTTCGGCGACCCGCGCGACTTCGCTAAACGCCACCGCGTACAGCGCGTTCACTTCCGGTAAAACGTAATCCCTATCTTCCCATCCTTCCGGTAGCCTCGTTGCCCTAAGGTGTCCGTTAACCCAGACCCTCGAGTCCCACCACGAAGAGGCCGCATTGCTTTCGATCATACCCGTCGTGGATAGCTTTGAGAGAGGGGGAAGGCACGCAAGGGCGTAATCGGCGACGCTGGACAAAGCGAACGCGTAGGCCTCCTTCCAATCGAGCGAGAGCAAGGAGGAAACGTACATCAGGAAAAGCGGAAGGGCATCAGAGGCTGAGGATCCCTCAAGGGGACAAAGCCTGTCTGGGATCCCTCCGTCGTAGCCCATGGCCGCAAAGCCGGTCTCAGCTGCCAGCCAAAGGCCCTCCCTAAGCCTTGGGATCCTGTGAAAGGCCCTCAAGTTAAATAACAATCCCTGGTATAGATCCCTCGACCAAACCTGCCTAAACCACCATGCCCCTGCATCCGGAAGGGATGCGCTCCCACATCCCACGCCGAAGAGAGCTGCTGACTCAGCCCTTCCAATTAACAACCTACCCCATGGGGTAACCCGGAACTCGGGAAAAGCTTCAACCAAGTCAAGGTCCCACTGGGATATCTTGGGCCGGACGAAAAAGAAGAGCGGGTGCACGACCAGCTCAGCGTTGTCCTGAAAGCTCAGGCCGAATAGCACGTGCGCGCGTTTGCTCTCCTTAACGGGCGACGGTGGTTTACCTGTCCTAAAGCCTGAACCCCTGTCGTAAACGATACTTAACTCTTGATCAAGGGGCTCGAATTTGCCATTGTGCTTTACGAGAAATTTCGCGGGGCCGGCCTCCACCAGAACGCCTTCATCAGTCCGCCTCGTGGTGGGCTTTATCTCATCGCCGTAAACGTCCCTGAGCTCAATTATAGGCACTATTTTCTCTACGGCGCCCCTCACCTTCAAGTCTGGGCTGGCCGCGGTCATCTCCAGGCGAAGGTAACCGCCATCGAAGCTCAAGCTCGCCGACAGGTGATCGAATTCCGCGGAGCGCAGGCTTCCACCCGGGGAAAAGGCAAGACCCGCCAAAAGCTTCCAGCTCCTGCCGTTATACATGGACGTGTAGCCCTCGTAGCTATAGTGAAGCTTAGGTCTCCAAAGCCCCTGTTGGAATTCTTCGAAGGCAGTCCAAAAAGAGAACTCGGAATACGGATTTCTTATGATGAGAAGCCTCTCGCCCTCAACGCTGTAAGTGACAGGCATTTTCTATAATTGCGCGGTGCAATTAACCCTTTTCTTCCGCAATCTTTTTCTTACATCGCTCTTTCCTTATTATGGAAATCAGGGAACACGACATAATCCCGGGAGAGGGATGCAACGTGATATTCGGGCAAGCCCACTTTATAAAAACCGTGGAAGACCTAGCGGAAGCGCTTGTGGGCTCCGTGCCAGGGATCAAGTTTGGGCTTGCCTTTGCTGAGAGCTCCGGAAAAAGGCTCGTGAGGTACGATGGAAACGATGAGGAACTAATTAGGGAAGCGGTAAACCACGTGAAGGAGATGGGCGCAGGCCACGCATTTCTCGTGATCATAAAGAACGCCTATCCCATAAACGTGCTGCAGGCCATAAAGCGCGTACCCGAAGTCGTTAGCGTGTACTGCGCTACGGCCAATCCCGTTAAGGTCTTTCTCGGGGTAGCGGGCGAGTCGGTTGCGGTGCTTGGTGTCGCCGATGGCCTCAGCCCTCTAGGAGTCGAGGAAGATCAAGACAGAAAGGAGAGAAAGAACCTTCTAAGGGAGCTGGGCTACAAGAGGGCTTAGCAGAGGCGCTGCCAAAACTCAGACCAACTTTTTCCCCTTTACCTCAGGAGCCCACATGTAGGTTACCGCGAAGCCCAAGAACTCAAAGGCCGCGATAACGAGCAGCACCACGCTCAAGTTGTACGAAAAGAAGCCTATGGCCACGGCAACGGTTCCCAGTATGCCTCCAAAGCGGCTTAGCGTTGTGGCGAAACCGTGTGCCGTTCCCCTCAGCCTAGTCGGAAACACCTCCGAGGGATATGCATATGTGAGGTTTGTGGGTCCCACGTTGTGAAACACGTGCATCAACGCGAACGCGGTAAAGGCTATGGCCGTGGCCGAAGCCGCGGAGGGCACGTAATGCGAAAAAATCGAAAAAACAACGAGTGAGAGCCCAGCTCCAAGGAAACCAAGCTCTTGAAGCAGCCGGCGGCCGGCCTTCTCGACCAGCGACACGCATACCGCGAAACCAACTATGACGGGGATCTCCTCGAGAAGCGTTTCCACTATGGCCATCACGTAGCTACTTGTCGAGGCAAATATGCTAGGGGTGAAGTTCCAAACGCCGTAGCTCGCGAAGTCGTAAGAGAACCACGCTATGGACGTAAAGAGCGTTAAAGTCAGGAACCTCTTGCTGAAGAGCTCGCGCAAGGATGATGACCCGGAGTCTACCTCAAGCGCTTCCACTGCTTGTTTGGCATCAACGCCAGCTTCTCTGGCTATCCTTTGGGCCGACCTCTCCGCGTCTTCCTTTCTTCCCTTGAGAAGCAACCACCTGGGACTCTCGGGAAGCGAATTTCTGGCTGCTACCACGATGAGAGGTATGACGGCTGCGCTGGCGTACATAACCCTCCACGAGAGGGGGCCCAGCGCGTAAAACGGGATCGAAAGGGCCAAAAACACCATGCTTCCTATGGTCCACGTGAATATGTTAAGCACAAGTAACATCCCCCTCTTGTTTTTCGGTGAAAACTCGCTCTGGATGGATGAACTTATGGGATAGTCGGCCCCTATACCTATGCCAGCGCCTATCTGAAAGAGAAAGAACTCCCACCAGCTTGTGGCCAAGGCGGTTAAGATGAGAAAAGCCGCGGTTATGGAGAGGTCGTACGTGTATGTGGTCTTGCGGCCGAACCTGTCCGCCAGATTACCAAACGTCACCGCGCCAATCAACATGCCTATTAGCGCAGCCGAAGCCATGAGACCGAGCTCGAGGCTTGTGGGGGAAAAAACTGCCCTTAAACCCCATCTGGGTATCGGAGAGGCCGTTGAAAATATGGTGAGCACGTAGCCGTCCATGAACATTCCCATGGACGAAAGCGCCGTGACCTTCCACTGAAAGCTCGTCATCGGGATCTCGTCAAGAGCTTTGGACAATTTGTCCTAAGCTCTAACCTTTCTTATAAAGATTTCGTGATTTAAGGCAAAACCGCACCGCCTGATCCCAAACAGCAGCTAGCGCGCGCTAGCTGCTGGCCGAGAAACCTCAAAAGCGGCCATCACCACCACACCTTTTCAAGGGGCTTCTTTATCATGAGGGGTTTGAGAAAGGCTATGGCCTTTTCACATCCATCTTCTCTCGACATCACCGGGTCCTCGTGCTCATATGAGAGAACGTAATCGTAGCCCACCTCCACCAGGGCCGTTATCACCCTGCGCCATGGCACGTCCCCCCATCCCGGGACCCTGAAGCGTACTCCCCTTCCCCGCCTGTTCCAAGGCCCGGTGGAGAGCACGCCGTCCGTGCTGACGGCCTCCTTTACCACCTCCACGTCCTTCGCGTGAACGTGATATATCCTCTCACCAAACTCATGGATGAAATTGACCACGTCAATGCCCTGCCAAACCAAGTGGCTGGGATCAAAGTTGAAGCCGAATTCCTTCTTCTTTATCAAGTCGATGGCCCTCCTAGCCGTGTAGCTGTTATATATGACCTCTTGGGGGTGGACCTCGTGGGCAAACTTGATACCATGAGCGGCGTAGTGATCCATTATCTCCCCCCACCTCTCCGCGAAGAGCTTCAGCTGAGACTCAAAGAGCTCCTCGTTCTTTGGAGGATATATGTACCACTGACCCCAGTTCACCGAACCGACGAAGCCCGTCACCACGGGCACGTCAAGCGCCGCGGCAGCTTCCGCCACCTTCTTTGCCCTTTCGATGCCGAACCTGACCTTCTCTTCCGGGCTTCCCTTAAAGACGTCATCGGTTGATGAGTCAAGCGGCCCCAAAACGAGCTGCGTTTCCGCGTGATCCGACAAGGCCGATATGGTTAGGCCGTAGCTTTCAACCATCCTCTTAAAGGAAGAGGCACCACCGCTCAGTACCTGATCAACGTTCAGGTGCAGACTTCCCATTCCCGCGGGAATCTCCACCGCCTCGTAACCCAACGATGAGACGTACTTGAGCACCTTCTCCAATGGCTCATCCGCATATAGCGCCGTAAATATACCGATCTTCATAAATTGATCTCTGCTTTAACTTAATAACCTATCGTGGCGGCGTTATTTTGTCCTTGCCCATCAGCGGCCTCAGGACCTCAGGTATAAGCACTGAGCCGTCCTCCTGCTGATAGTTCTCAAGTATGGCCACCAGCGTCCTACCTACGGCCGTGGCGGTGCTGTTTAAGGTGTGGGCTAGGTGAAGCTTACCGTCCTTTCCCCTGTACTTTATGTTAAGCCTTCTCGCCTGATAGTCGGTACAGTTACTGCACGACACAAGTTCCCTGTACTTTCCCTGGCCTGGAAGCCATCCTTCGAGGTCGTACTTCTTTGCTGCGGAAGGACCAAGCTCCGATGAGCAGACATTGACTACCCGGTAAGGTATGCCGAGCTGCTGGTATATACCCTCAGCAGTGCGGATCAACTTTTCATGCTCGTTCCAAGAATCCTCTGGCTTGCAGTAAACGAACATCTCAACCTTGTCGAACTGGTGAACTCTGAATATCCCCTTTGTGTCCTTACCATGAGCGCCCGCCTCCGTCCTAAAGCATGACGAAAAGCCAGCGTAGTACTTGGGAAGCTGTTCCTCTGGGATCGCGTCTTCAGAGTGAAGGCCAGCCAGCGGAACCTCAGCGGTGCCAGCAAGGTAAAGGTCTTCGCCCTCCACTTTGTAAACGTCCTCCCTTCCCAGCGGGAAGAAGCCAGTGCCGTACATCATTTTTTCCTTGACCAATACCGGAGGGATTATGGGCGTGAACCCGTGCCCTATTAGGTATCTCATCACGAACGTCACGAGCGCGAACTCAAGCATAACCAAGTCTCCCTTGAGATAGGCAAACCTTGCGCCGGAAACCTCAGCTGCCTTTTCCGTATCTATGACGTCAAGCTTCAGCCCTATGTCCATGTGGTCCCTGGGCTTGAAGGCTAACTGAACTGGTTGTCCCCATCTCCTTACCTCCACGTTGTCATCGTCGCTTCTCCCGAAGGGCACGCTTTCATGCGTTATGTTGGGAATCGTAAGAAACAGGGAGTCAAACTCCTTCTTTAAGGCATCTATGGACTTCTCCAGCTCGGCTATCTGATCTGCTATTTGCGCTCCAAACTTGACCTTGTCCTCAACCTCGTGCTGCTGTGCCCCCGCGGCTTTCATGCGAGCTACCTGATCGGCGTTTGTATTTCTCTCGTGCCTCAGTTCTTGAACCTTCATTCCCTCCTGCCTTATCTTCTTGTCTAGTTCCACAAGCCTTTCCACGAGCTGCTTGGCATCTGCCCTTCCCCGCTTCTCTAAGTCCTTTTCCACCAGATCCGGATTCTCGCGCAATAGCCTTACGTCTATCATGATGTTTTTAAAGCGGGTTGCTTTTAACCGTGCTGGGGCCTAAGGGCAGTTTTTCTCTCTGCTAGGGAGGGAAAGTTCAGCACGGCGATCCGTTGCGAATCTTTTTTAACTATCTCATCCTTGCGGGCGGGGCTTCGGGCAGCGCTGCGCGCCTTGGTCTTTTTTTGCTTGCGTGCCTCCTATGCCTCTGAAGGCATCGCTCGTTAAGGCATGGGCTACTCGTCGCGTTGAGGTCGCTATCGCGCGCTTGTGTTACGGGGGCGCCCTTGGGAAGCATGCCCATCTTTGCGGTGGCATGCGCCCCTCCCTCTATATCCTGCCCTAACGGGCGAGGTCTTCAACGGCAAAGATGAATCAAACCGATCTCGTCACCTTACATCCCTCCATAGCACAGGCTAAGTGGCCGGGGCATGCCCTCACCCTACCAGCACTGCGCAGGGTTATCTCGCACGCATAAAGTGCGCGAAAGGAGGCGTTATCTCGAACCGGGAAGCCATGTCAAAGGGGTCGCGCAGCTTATCGCTTCGCAGGCCTACATAAGTCCCTTATCCCTGAGTACTTTGTGAAATGCCTCCACGTCCTTACAGTAGAGGTTAAGGGACTTCAGCTTCTTGGGATCGAGCTCAGATATCTTCGTGCTATCAGGCAGCTCCTCTTTTCCCAAGCGAATGCAAAAAAGCTCGGGCGCGGGGAAATTCAGCTGCGACAACACCTCGGTCTTCACGTCGCCGACCGTTGTGCTCTGTGAATATAATACGTACTTCTTATCCCTACCCCTTCTCCTTCCTTGCCCAAATACCCCGCTCACGTCGACCTCGACGTGGGGGTCAGTCCGTCGCGAGAACATCATCTTGATCAGCCATGGGACGGCGTCTTCATGCCCACTTTACTTTGACGGGCTCTTATAAGCCCATCGCGCTTTTAAGCAACTTGCGCACGCTTCCGCTCACCAATACTATGTCGTTGCCCGTAAGAAAGTTCGCGGCCCTAAAGACCTGCATCCCAGCGTTTCTCACCCTCACCACGGACACCTTGTCTTTTCTGTAAACTACCTTAGGCGACGCCTGCCAGTATCCCACTTGGCCGAAGTAAACCTTAAGCACCTTGACCGTTTCGTCGGGATCGCCGTGCATTAGCAGATAGCGCTTCTTATCCCTCACGGTGGCCACCTCGTTATCGAATTAAGTGCCCTGCGCTCGTCCATCCCCAGTACCTTCACAAGAAATGCCAAAAGGTCTCTTGGATCTCTTACGTCCTCCGGCCTAGCTGGCCCAACCGTAAAGAGGAACTTAGTTCCTGGATTTCTCTCGATTAATCTCGAAAGAGGTAAGTAGTTGGTCGCGTAATCTTTGAGGTTTACGAGAACTGCACCATCACTTGGCTTCACGTTCAAGCGCCGCGCGCGGGTACTGATCGTGTAAACGTCAGCCTTGCCCTTGCCGAGCGGAAGCTCGATGACCTCATCATTAAGGCCCCGACCCTTCACCAAAATCATCACGCCCAAGCGCTTGGCAAGGGCAAGGTCGTCATCGCTAACGGCCCCTCTCCTGGCCAGCGCTAGTCGATATCCCTTCTTCTTGAGCGTGATGATCAGGTCCTTTCCTCCAGCCCTCAGGTCTGGTTCAATGGCCTTCAAGGTTTTCCGCCCAGCGAAGCAACAAAGAACCCCTTAGACCCGCCCTTCTCCGCTTTACCTCCCGCCACGATCACCAGCTTGATCGTGTTATCTCCACTTCCCACCAATATCCTACCCCTGACCAGTTCCTGCTTATCTAGCCTCACGTAAAGCTTCCAGCCCTCAAGTCTTAAGTCAAGATCCTCTAACAGTTTTTTCTTGTTTTCCGGATCAGATGTTACCTTCTCGAAGAGGAGCTCCGCAGGCTTGCCTTCCTGCTTTACCTTCATAAGGGTTATGGGCTCCCCGTAAACCCCTTCCAGGTTCTCCTCCGCTATCCTTTCGCTCCCTGTCAAAAACGAAAGAGCAGCCCTCAGTTTTTCCGGGTCTTCCGTGGCATGACAGAGGGCACTTACCTCGACCTGCTTAACGCGCAATTCGGGTCAGGCACAACCACGCACAAAAGTTAAGAACCCTCTTGCTTAGGCGCTCCCTTTGACATAAGCACTCCTATCTCCTTAAGCCTCTTATATATCTTCTCAACTGCCTTGTACACGTCTTCCTCGCTTCTCGCACCAGTGCACACCATCTTTCCGGATCCAAATATCAACAGCACGACCTTGGGATCGCTCATCCTATAGATGAGCCCAGAGAACTGCTCGGGCTCGTAAAGCACGTTCTCGAGCTGAAGCCCCGCCTTCTCAAGGTTCACCTCGGACATCAGGTTTGCGCTTGCCACCACGTTTTGGATAAAGACCTCCGGTTTTCCTTTTATCTCGATGCCTTTTTCCCTCAGCGTCTTTACGATCTCGTCAACGGCCTCGTAAACGCCAGCGGAGCTCTTGGCACCAGTGCACACCATCTTTCCGGATGAAAATATGAGCGTCGCGGTCTTTGGCTTCGACAGCCTGAACAGCAGGCCAGGAAACCTCTTTGGATCGTAGTCAACTCCAGGTATGGCTCTAGCTATCTGATAGAGGTCGATGGTCTCGCGAAGCGATACCGAGGCGACCACGTTTTCTATCCTTATGGAAAACTCTTCCATATTTTCTCCTATATTACTTATCTACTTATATATAAATTAGGGCCTTACGCCACTCGAAACTCCGCAGGCTTATTTGCTCCCCGTGCTCGTTTCCTAACTTTGATAAAGGCCATCGTTTTTGACATGGACGGCACGTTGGTTGACTCCAAAGATGCGGTCGTAACTCAGCTCACCGATTACTCGCTCAAGATAGGAAGGCAGCCTCTTCCGCGCGATCAGCTAGTAAAGCTCATAGGAAGGACCGATCGTGACATAGCGCGCACCCTTGTGGGAGATGATGAAGACCTCATAGAAAAGACAATCGCCTGGTTCAACGAAAGCCATGAGATCTACTATGGAAGGCTCGCAAGGCTGTTCCCAGGAGTAGAGCAATGCCTTCAGCTCTTAAGAAAGAAAGGCTATAGGCTTGGAATCGCAAGCAACGCGACCGCAGAAATAGTTAGGCGGTTCATTAAGTGGTCTGGGCTGGGAAACCTCGTTGAGGCAACGGCGACAGCCGACCAAGTGCCGGGAAAGCCAGCTCCTGACATGATACTAAAGCTGGTGCGGGAGTTCGGAGCTCAACCCTCGGAGGTGGTTTACGTGGGTGATACCGTGATCGACGTTATGGCGGGCAGAGCGGCGGGCACTATAGTCGCTGCCGTGTCGTGCGGGGTGGACCCCATCGACGAGCTCGAGAACGCCAAGCCTGACCTTTTGCTTCCCCTTGCCTCATGGCTATGCCGTGCGCTGCGGCTTTAGCCGGCAAGCAACCGCCTCCATTGGAAATCAACTGTACGCGCTCTCCACTCATCAAATAAGTTAAAACGCATTTGCCAACGCAAAAACAAGTTCATTCCATCCATGATCCGGGATTCTTTAGTTTAAGCCTTAAGTGCCAAATGGTTAAAAGCAGCCTAAGATTCAAGTCATGCCATCGGTTAGGCTAGAAAAAGTGAGCAAGAGCTTTGGAAAGAACCGCGTGCTTAAGGAAGTCGACCTCGAGGTCAGGGATGGTGAGTTCATGGTCTTGCTGGGTCCCTCTGGATCGGGTAAGACCACGACCCTCAGGATCGTAGCTGGACTTGAAATACAGGATTCGGGTCACGTTTACATAGGAGACAAGCTGGTTGACTCGCTTCCTCCACGCGAGAGAAACGTGGCCATGGTTTTTCAGAACTACGCCCTTTATCCCCACAAGACGGTTTATGAGAACATAGCCATGCCTCTGATGGCGAAGAAGGTCATCCCAAGCGAGGCAGACAAGAAGATCAAGGGAGTAGCTGAAACCCTTGGGATTTCGGACCTTCTTGACAGGTATCCCAGGCAGCTCTCCGGCGGTCAACAGCAGAGGGTGGCGCTTGCCCGCGCTCTGGTAAAGGAACCAGACGTTTTCCTTATGGACGAGCCGCTGTCCAACCTTGACGCCAAGCTTAGGGTTTCAGCCAGAACCTTCCTCAAGTCGCTTCAAAGAAGGCTTGGAATAACTACGATTTACGTGACCCATGATCAAGCGGAGGCAATGGCCATGGCCGACAGGATAGCTCTGATATCGGATGGCGTCGTGCAGCAGTTGGGCACTCCACCTGAGCTTTACTTCAGGCCAGTTAACGAGTTCGTGGCGGGCTTCCTGGGTAGCCCTCCCATAAACATGATGAGGGCCTTTGTCAAAGGAGGTATAGTTAAGGCTCCTGGGTTCTCATGGAATGTAGAGGGGCTTGACGCGGAAGGGGAGGTAGTTGCTGGGGTAAGGCCCGAGGACGTAACTGTGAACGAGGGCGAAACCGTGGGCAAGGTCAAAGTCGTTGAGCCCCTCGGTTCCGAAACGATAGTCACGCTTGAGGTTGCCGGCAACACGCTCGTGGCAAGAATGCTTGGCAATGCTGACGTAAAGGAGGGAAGTGAGCTCAGGATATCCGTGGATTCGTCGAAGCTACTCCTGTTTAAGGGCGGAAAAAGGATATGGCCGCTGCGAGCTAGCCCTTGACCGATCCAAACCAAAGTCCCTTTATTATGTACTTCTGAAGAACTACCGAAATCACTATCACGGGAAGGGCTACTATTATACCCGCAGCGCTGAGCAACGCGTAGTTAGTTACCTGACCGCTGCCAAAGCTAAGACCCTCGGCGACGAAGACGGTAGCGGTTTCAGTTCCGGTAGGTGGAAAGTTGAACGCGTAAGCGCTTGATCCAATCGTGACAGCAAACATGAACTCGCTGTAGCTGGCTATTATAGCGAAGAAGGCCGCAACAGCCAGCGCTGGCCTAATTATGGGAAGTACCACGTCGAAGAAAGAGCCTATTCTCGACTTCCCATCAACTTGAGCAGCCTCATCTATTTCCTTTGGTAAATCGTTGTAAAAACCTACCAGTATCCAAACTGAAAGCGGGAGCGTGAATACCGGGTAGATCATCATGAGCGCCCACCACGTGTTAAGCAGGTCAAGCTTAGCCATGAGGGAGTAAAGGGGTACCAAGTAAATTATTGAGGGTACCGTGTAAAGGTAGAGCGCCCAAGAAAGCAACTTCGTCCCTCCGAGCTTATACCTGGCTATGGCGTACGCCGCGGGGGCAGCTATGAGTATGGTGACCGCAGCCACGACCGGTGCTATCACGAAGCTGCTCACGAGATAAGGCGCGCCTTGCTCAAGAGCTGTAAGGTAGTTCTTAAGGCCAAGAAGGGGCCTACTGGGAAGCATGGTAACGACGACACCAGAGGCATGAAGCGACGTGATCACCGTCCAAACTATGGGGAAAAAGGAGAAAGTCCCTAGAACCGCCAGCACGACGTACGCCAGTGCCAACGAGAGCTTGCCCGGGATGTTGAAATCGAAGCGGGGCAAAGTGTAACGGCTTTGTCCCGCACGTGGGCTTGAGCTTCCTCCGCTCAAGCCAAGCCTTTCCCTTAGGCCCACCGCGCGAATGAAGAGCAGAGATAAAACCGTGGATATGACAGCCAGCACGGTTACCATGGCCATCGCTTCCCCTTGGTAGCCCCTCACGAAGGCGTTGGAGTAAGCGTAGTAAGCCAAAACCGCGTTGTAGGGGTTGAAACCGCCCGAGTTGAACACGAAAACCACGTCAAAAGTTCTGAAGGCGGTTATCATGCTCATCAAAACCGTGACTATTATGGCGGGCTTTATCATGGGCAAGGTTACCTGCGTTAGCTTTTGCCACGTTGAGAACCCGTCGACCTCAGCCGCTTCCCTTAATTGTGGCGGAACTGACTGCAAGCCCGCAAGGATGAGCAGAAAGGAAAAGGGAACGGTCTGCCAAATCACCACAAGGGAGAGAGCCCACAGCTCGTACGACGGGTTCGAAAGCCATCCAATGGTCCCAATTCCCAGGAACCTGAGTAAAAAGTCAAGCGGACCCACGAATGGGTCGTAAATTATCTCCCAAACCACGGCCGCGACCACGGCTGGAAGCAGCATGGGAGACACCAAAAGCGACGTTACCAGCGCTTTTCCTCTCCTTATCCTCTCGACCCCCAACGATAAAAGTAACCCGAGTCCCACATCGGCCACCGTTACCACGACCACAAATATCAAAGTGTTCGCGAAGATCTCCTTGAAGAAGGGATCGCTCACCATCTCCACGAAGTTCTTTAACCCCACAAATCCCTCAAAGCCAAAAAAAGGGCTTATCCTAGAGAAGGAAAACAAGATCGACTGAACTATGGGATATAAAGTGAAGATCACCAAGTAAACCACGAAGGGAAGCGCCAAAAGAAGCGGAGCAAACCTCTCTGGTTGCCTTATATTGGACAAAAAAATCCCCTCTTTAAGATTGCATTGCTTGCTCCCACTGGCTTGCGGCCTGCGCAAGCAGAGGGTAAGCCTGCCCTTTGCCGGTTATATATTGATATATGGCGTTGTTGATCACTGGCATGAGCTTTGTGGAGGTTATGGGCAACGTTGGTGGGTTTGCGTAAGCCGTGGAGACGGCCTTGACGTAGAACCCGAACTCTGTCGCATGCGTGGCGTTGGACGAGATTATGGAAATGGCCCCCAGCTCGCTTGGAGGAAAACCTCCCTCGTAGTAGAGCTTGGCCGCCTCTTTATCGCTAGTCAGAAATTCCAGAAAAGCCCAAGCCTGCGCCTTGTGCTTTGAGTACTTAGCTATCCCTAAGAACGATCCACCGGCCTCGGAATACCCTCCCGGTAAAAGGGCCATGCCCACCTTTCCCGCTATGGCCGGGTACTTGGATGGGTTATTGAAATTATCGTAAAAGCCTGACCAAGCCAGATCCATTGCGTACTCTCCCGTTCCAAACAGGGACTGAAGGTGCGAGTAGTCCACAGTTAAGATGGTCGGCGATGGCTCATAGCTTATGAGCTCCTTGATGGTCTCCAGCGCCTTAACCCCGTCGGGCCCAGCAAAGGAGGGCTGAAGGGATTTCGTGAAGAGCACGTTGTATCCCGGCAGGCCTCCTGCGGTACCGCCATTCAACGTGGAGTTTCTCGAATACCACCAGTAAAACACGGCGGGAAAGGTGTCAATAAGTCCATGAGCTACGTTGTCGTCGACTATCATGCCGTACTTCGTTATGTTATGGGATGTCACGAACTTATCTGCCCATATCACTTCGGTCCAATTCGTCCAGTCGTTGGGATTGAAGGGAACCCCGTAGTCCGCTTGGAACTCCCTCGCGTAAGTCGCGTTGTCAAAAATGTCGGTCCTGTAAAAAAGCACCAAGAGGCTCGTGTCTATGGGCAATCCTATTATCTCGGTCTTGCCCGCGCTCTGGTTGTAGTACTCCCCTCCGAAGGAGAGCAACGCGGGAGACAGGTCAGAGACATTGTAATGACTGCTGTTTATCAGCGAGTTCAGAGGATAAACGTAGGGAGCAAGCGCGCCTGACATCGTTGGACTCCAGGTGAATATGTCGTAACTCGAGGAATTTCCTTGACTTTCGGCAACGATCTCCTTCTCCTCGACATTGGAGAAAGTCGTCACCACGAAGTTGAAGTGGACATTCGGGTAAAGCTTCTCGTACTGTTGCGCCGCCATCTCAACCGTTTGCTGGTTCCAACCGCCCACGACGACCACGGTCAGCGTAACCCCACGGCCACGCGCCGTGTAGAAGTAAACCGAGACCCCTGCGGCTATGATAACGAGAAGGGCTATGAGGGAAGCCATGAGCTTACTTATGCCCTTTTTCATGCATACCCTGATCGATCTGCCACCTTTTTATAAGAGTATTTTTGCAAGCTCATGTCGCATTTGGCAGCCGCTCTGCCACGCTTTCACCAAACCAGTGCCCCTTATTAATTCCCTGGTCTAATTCCCAAGTTGATTGCTGACGGCGATTGGGTGCTGCTTTACCTCAACGACAGAGTAAGGTTCGTGGTAAAGGTTTCACAGGGGCTTAAGTTTCACACGCACAAGGGCTTCGTTCTCGGAAGCGATATAATTGGCAAGGAATTCGGCGACACGGTAAGGACTTCAGGAGGGATCGACCTGGCGCTATTGCGGCCAACCATGAGGGATTTCATAAGGAAATTCTCAAGGGCCTCTCAGATAATTTACCCGAAGGACGCCGCAATCATAATAGGTTACCTTGACGTGGCACCCGGCTTCACGGTACTTGAGGGAGGGGTCGGCTCAGGGGCGCTTACCGCGGCACTGGCACGGGCCGTCGGTGCCGAAGGAAAGGTCATAGGCTACGACCTCAGAGAGGAGGCCTTAGAAACCGCCAGGAAAAACCTTGAAATGCTGGGTTTGAACAACGTAGAGCTGAGGGTGGGAGACGTCAGCACTTATACCGGAGACCCTGTTGACGCGATCATGCTTGACGTCCCCTCGCCTTGGGAAATGGTTTCGTGGGCAAAATCAGCCATGAAGCCATCGTCTATGTGTGCCTGCCTGTGCCCAACGTACAACCAAGTCGAGAAAACGGTGCTTGCCCTAAGGGAAGTCGGTTTCGTTGACGTGCAAGCCCTTGAGATCTTGGAGAGGAGGATCAAGGTCGCGGAGAACGCCACAAGGCCCGAGAACCTCGGGCTATCCCATACTGCCTTCCTCGTTTTCGCTCGCTCCACCAGGCTTACCTTTAGGTTTGAGGAGCTCGGCCACCGCGATCGTGAGCGCGAGGCCCACGAGGAATCCGAGGAAAGCCCCGCCGACTATGAAGAGGGAAGCAAGAGCCTTATCGCAACAGATCTTAACGGCGAGCTCCCTGGCTAAGATTATGCCGGCAAACACCAGAAAACCCATGCTTATCGCACACCCTGTGGTTCCCGCGTAGAACTTCGTAAGCGCGTCCACTGCGATTACAAGGCGCATGGGAACATAAGCTTTGTCAGTTAGCCTCCACACCGTTCGTGTTAAAGCTTATCCGCCACCGGTCATTTTACTTATGAGCGAAAAAAGCGTGCTTCTCACCGTCCAGGAGGCCATGGCACGGGACGTTGGGCGCATGATAGCTAGGATCGGCTCCAAGACCATGGCTGCGTTGGGAGCAAGGGTGGGAGACTACGTCTCCATAAAGGGAAACAAGACGGCGTACGCGACCGTGTGGCCTGCGGCTCCCCAGGATGAGGGAACCGACGTCATAAGAATAGACGGAATAATAAGGGAAAACGCCGGCGCATCCATAGGCGACCTAGTCGAGGTGAAGCGCGTTGAGCTCAGGCCACTGACCAGGCTTTCGCTAGCCCCGACTGAGCAAATAGCCTTCGGCGCGGACTTCAGGGCCCTTGTAGCGGCAACCCTACAGGGCAAGCCCGTGGCGCCTGGTAACCTAGTGATCGTACCGGTTATGGGTCAGGCCATAAGGCTTTATGCCACGGCCGCGATCCCAGCGAACGGCGGCATAGTGGTGGATTCAACCGAGATAATGATATCGTCAGAGGCAGTATCAATGCCGTCCGCCGCCGCGCCAATGATAACTTATGAGGACATCGGCGACATGGAAGATGCCAAACAGAAGGTAAGAGAGATCGTTGAACTCCCGCTTAAGCACCCGGAGCTCTTCAAGCACTTGGGAATCGACCCTCCAAAGGGCATCCTCCTTTATGGCCCTCCCGGTACCGGAAAGACCCTGCTGGCCCGCGCCATAGCGAACGAGACAAACTCCAACTTCTTCACGATCAACGGACCTGAGATCATGAGCAAGTTCTATGGAGAATCGGAGGAAAGATTAAGGGAAATATTTAACAAGGCCGAGGCAAGGCCACCATCAATAATATTCATAGATGAGATAGACGCCATAGCCCCAAGGAGAGAAGACGTAAGCGGAGAAGTTGAGAAAAGGGTGGTGGCGCAGTTGTTGACGTCCATGGATGGCCTGAAGAGTAGAGGCAACGTTATAGTGATAGGTGCCACTAACAGGATAGATGCCGTAGATCCAGCCCTCCGCAGGCCTGGGCGCTTTGACAGGGAAATCGAGACGGGGATACCCGACGCGAAGGGAAGGAGAGACATCCTTCAAGTCCACACAAGAAACATGCCGCTGGCAGATGACGTCAACTTGGACCAACTTGCCGAGATAACCCACGGTTTCACAGGAGCTGATCTGTCCAACTTGGTTAAGGAAGCAGCCATGAGCGCGCTCAGGAGGGTCCTCCCATCACTAAACCTGAAGGAAGGCATGATACCCACAGAAGTGCTCTCAAAGATAAAGGTTCAGAACTCGGATTTTGAGACCGCCCTCAGAATGATACAGCCTTCGGCGCTAAGGGAGTTCTACGTAGAGGTCCCCGAAGCGCACTGGGAGGACGTTGGAGGCCTCGATGAAGTCAAGCAAAGGCTGAAGGAGGCGGTGGAATGGCCGCTGAAGCATCCAGATTACTTCCAAAGCATGGGCATACAGCCCGTTAAGGGCGTTCTTCTCTATGGCCCTCCTGGAACCGGTAAAACGCTGCTCGCGAAGGTAGTCGCGACGGAAAGCGAGGCAAACTTCATAAGCGTGAAGGGCCCTGAGGTCCTAAACAAGTGGGTAGGAGAAAGCGAGAGGGCCATCAGGGACATATTCAGGAAGGCAAGGCAAAGCGCGCCCTGCGTCATCTTCTTCGATGAACTGGACGCCATAGCGCCCGTGAGGGGTCAGTCATTCGACAGCGGGGTCACAGAAAGGATAGTTAACCAGCTTCTTTCCGAGATGGATGGCATATCCCCGCTGAAGAACGTTGTGGTCATGGGTGCTACTAACAGGGCGGACATACTCGATCCAGCCCTTCTCAGGCCTGGGCGCTTCGACCAGATAATCTACGTGCCGCCCCCGGACCAGAAGGCTCGCCTCGAGATACTTAAGATACACACGAAACGCGTCCCCCTTGCCGACGACGTGAGCTTGGAGAAGCTGGCCGCCATGACGGAGGGGTACTCAGGGGCAGATCTCTATGCGCTGGTAAGGCAGAGCGCCATAATAAGGCTGAGAAAAGAGAACAAACCCTCGAAGGTAACCATGGAGGACTTCACCGAAGCCATGAACGAAATAAGGCCAAGCATAACCAGAGACCAGCTCCTATCCTACGAGAAGGAAAACAAGAGGCTTCAGGGCCTCATAGTTTGATCGCTTTTTGTTTGCAACCGCGCTTGGAGGCTCGGGGAAGCCCTCCTTTACCCTGCTTTCTGCTAGGGCCTCCGCTTCCTTCATGATGTCCTCCGCATCGGAAGAAAGTGCCTGTCCCGCAACGGGCGACGCCACGACCTCCGCTTCCGACATTATGGACTCAACCTCTTCCTCTATTGAGGACATCTCCTCGGAGGCCTCCGGCATGACCTCTGACAGAGGGGTTATGACTTTCTTTATGACGTTGTAAGACGAGCCCAAGCTAGCTGCCAAGTCACCTATGTCAAGCGCGGTTTCAAGCCTTAGCGCTACCCTTTCCAGCGCGATTTCCGAGGAGAAGATCACCTTTGCCGCCTTTCTAACTTCAGCTGCCTCGTTCGCGTAAACGGTCGCCTTTTCCTTGTCCCCTGAGGCCAGCGAGTCGGTGGCCTTACTTATGAGCTCCTTCTCCCTGACCTCCATTTTGTACTCCTCTCTCTTTAGCTTCTCTATCTGCGTGTGAAGCCTTATTATGACCTTTTGCAGCTTCTCCCTAAGGTGCTCTCTCATAAATGGATGATGAGCATGCGGCTATAACCGTTACTGAAAAAGTAAAAAGAAAAAAGTCATCCTACTGGGCCAAGCCCGAAGCGCTGCGCGAGCTGATCAGCGTAACTCTGTATTACCTTGATCCTCTCTGGCGAAAGCCCTCTGAACCTACCCTGCACTTTCAAGTACTCTTCGACCGGCTTCCTCTTCGGTACGGGCACGGTGAGCTTCACGACCCCGTGATCAACCTCGTACAGAGGCCAAAGGCCCGTCTGCACCGCAAGTCTAGTCACCTCGACCGATATCTTTGAGTCGTGCCTCCATCCGAGGTTGCAGTCGGATATGACGTGCAAGAACGATGGGCCGTCGGCATCCAGCGCCTTCTTCACCTTGTTGGCCAAGTCAAGAATGTAGGCAGGAGAGCCGGTGGCAGCGTAAGGTATGTGATGCGCAGTTACTATTCCCATCATGTCCTTCTTCATTTCCGGCTTGCCTTCCCAACTCGTTGTCGTCCACGCTCCGTAAGGCGTGGAGCTGCTCCTCTGTATGCCGGTGTTCATGTAGGCCTCGTTGTCGTAGAGCAGGTAGGTGACCCTATCACCCCTTTCCAGCATGCCGCTTAAGGACTGAAGCCCGATGTCCGCAGTGCCTCCGTCACCGGCAACAACGAGCACTCTGGGATCCTCCTTGAACTCGCCGTACTTTTCCCTTAGTATGTCTATCGCGGCCCTAACGCCCGAAGCCGTGGCAGCCGAGTTCTCAAAGGCGTTGTGTATCCAAGGAACCCTCCAAGCCGTGTAGGGAAGGTAAGTTGTGGTGACCTCGACGCAACCCGTCGCGTTCACCACTATGACGTTCTTACCGGCAACCCTACCAACTATGTTGAGTATGGTTCCAGCTCCGCATCCGGCGCAAAGCGCGTGACCTGGTGCAAGTATGCCTTCCGTGGTCGGTATGTCCTTAATGGTTCTATATAGCTCGGTCATCTCAAATCACCCCCTCAACGCTGGATAGGAAATCCTGTACGGTATGTTCCCATCCACCGCAGTCTTTATCTCTTGGAACATCTGCTCGAAGTCGCTGAGCTTCATGTCCCTTCCTCCTATCCCAGACACAAAGCTCACGACGCTCGTCGGCAGCTGTCTTGCCTGAGCTAGCGAGGTTATCACGTCTTGGTAAAGCGAGGGCGCGCTGGATCCCATGGGCATGGACCTGTCCAGCACCCCAACCCCTTTCACGCCGGCCAGGGCATCCACGACCTGAGATCTCGGGAACGGCCTGAACAGCCTTATCCTTAGGACCCCGACCTTCATCCCGGCGGCCCTCAGCCTGTCAGCCTCTTCCTTCGCAGTACCGCTCACGGATCCCATGGTTACTAGGACGTAGTCAGCGTCCTCGGTCTTGTACTTCTCGACCATGCTGTAGGAGCGACCAAAGTGCGCCGCGAAGTCCTTGTCCATCTCATCTATCACGGGAAGGGATTGCTCGATGGCCCTTTCCTGCCTGTACTTTATCTCAAAGTAGTAATCTGGAGGGGCAAGGGTGCCCATGGACACCGGCTTGGCCGGGTCGAGCCTAACAGTGGCCTTTCTCCTGGGCAAGTACTTGTCCACGTCCTCCTGGAAGGGAAGCGTTATGGGCTCGTACTCATGGCTTAATATGTAGCCGTCCAAACCCACCATGACGGGCAACGAAACCCTTGGATCTTCCGCTATCTTGAAGGCCTCAAGCGTCGTGTCGAAGGCCTCTTGAACGGTCTCAGAGTAAAGCTGTATCCATCCGGATTCCCTCTCAGCCATCGCGTCGCTCAGGTCATTCCATATGTTGATCGGAGCCGACAGCGCCCTATTTGCTACCGCCATCACTATGGGCAGCCTCAGCGATGACGTTATGTACACTACCTCATGCATGAGCGCGAGGCCCTGAGATGCGGTGCTTGTGAACACACGCGCTCCTGCCGCAGAGGCCCCAAGCGCAGCGCTCATGGCTGAGTGCTCTGACTCAACGGGTATGAACTTCGCCTTGAGCTCCCCGTTGGCTATCATGTGCTCCAAGGTCTCAACTATTATGGTCTGAGGCGTTATTGGATAAGCCGATACCACGTCGATGTTAGCCATCTTTGCTGCTTCAGCTACGGCCTGGTCACCGCTCAGTATCGTCTTTGTCCCTCTTTTCTCGTCAAGTACTGTGGTCGACATTTTACTTCTCCTCCTCTATGTGAGTTATGGCCTTAGCAGGGCACTCGTTCTCGCAAACGAGGCACCCCTTGCAAAAGTCATAATCTATGTCGTACTCGTAGTTGTGCTTTCCGACCTGAGCCTCTTTCCTGGTTATAACCGAGTCAGGACAAACCAACAGGCATATCCTACAATCAATGCACTTGGCCTGATCTATTATGGGCCTATACGTCCTCCACCCTCCAGTCTTGTTTAGTACAATCGAGTTTGGCGGGTTAAACACGGTCCCCGCATCAGTTACCTCCTGCCAAGTGGGAAGTTGATTCGACATTTACTCGATCACCTTGACTTGCTCGTACCCAGCTTTTACAGCTTCCGCATTGGGTTCAGCAACGTTGGGGAATCTCATCTTGACCTGATCGATGATTGAATCCAACTTGACGCCGTCGATGAACTTAGCGGCCGCTCCAAGCATCGTCGTGTTCGTTATGTTGGCCTTCAGGTACTTAAGCGCGATCGACGTGGCGTCGACCACGGCGACCTTTCCCTGGAATCCGGTGGCCTTCCTTATCTCATCGATACTTCTCGTGGTGTTTATGACCATGAGGCCATCTGGCTTCAAGCCTGCCGCGGGCTTAACGGCAAAGAGAAGAGTCGGATCTAGAACTATCACCATATCCGGCTCGTAAACTTGGTTCCGGTTCCTTATAAACTGCTTGTCAATCCTGGTGAAGGCCAAGACAGGAGCACCTGTCCTCTCTGCGCCAAAGCTCGGAAAAGCCTGAGCGTAAAGGCCGTTGGAGACGGCGGCCTTCGCAAGCAATTCGGCTGCGGTTACCGCCCCTTGCCCACCTCTTCCGTGCCATCTTATCTCTATCATAAAAACCTACATATGGTGGCGAATAAGTTTAACCCTTTGATGTGGAAAAGGGTAGCCCACGGAAACATTAATACAAATATTTATTGTTATGAAAAAATATTTATGCCTATTCCGCCCGCCTCACGGTCACGCGCTGTCCCTTGTAGTATCCCTCACTCATGAGCTTTTGCGAGAGCCTTACGTAGCCTTTTCCCTCGTCTTCGTGCTTTGCGCTGGCTACCTTCGCTTTCTTGCTGACCCTGACTATTCCCCAGGTTGAGCTCTCTATTATTACCTCGTCTCCTGGCTTTACTCCCAGCGTGTTCCTCTGTATGGTATCAAGAGCTATTAGGTAGTCGCCGTTTACCTCTGGCCCCAGGGGCGCGCCAATGAGCACCCTTATTTCGTCCGCCCTCTGCGTGGTCTCCGCCAGCCCGACGCCCATGATCTTGTCTTTCTCCTCAAAGAGGTCAACAATTATGTCGGCGATCCTATCCCACGCGCTCCACGCGGCCGTGTTTATCACCACGTCGTAAATCGTGGGATCATCTGCGTTGACCTTGCTCTCCCTTTCGGCTACCGACCTCCTTGCCTCGTCGTCTGCTTTGACAGCCTCTTCCGCTTCTTCCCTCGATATCTTCCTGTAGTCCGCAACGTGAAGAACCCTTATATCATAAGGCGCCACAAGACGAACCTTCAGAGTGGCTGGCTCAAGCAGAAACAGGAAGGCCGCCCTTCCCTCGACGATAACGTTCTGCACCTTCATCCTGTCCCTTATGACCGACGCCACTATCTGGTTTACGTCTATCTCACCTGAAGACGCCTCGGCACTTATCTCTGCCATGCTCCTCTCACTGGAAACGACCATTGTCTTGATTGCCTGTTCATAGTTCCAAACCTCGTAGTTAAGCCTCTTAGCCAGTGCCTCACCGATCTCCGTCGCTCCAGCTCCCAGATCGGCTGCCAAAAGAATAATTTTTCCCAATTCACCCGATATGCGAACATAACTTATAAACCTTTTCACTTTAGTTTAAATTTAGACTATGTGCCGCCTTTAAGAACATGCAACGTAAGCTTCTCCGCTCATCACGAACAGGGCTTTTGTTCCCGCAGCGCACCCCTCTTTGGGTACTACTTGTCAACGCGCTTAGGTCGCGGTTGCAGATCAAGCCACGGCTAGGCACTAAACTCGCTTTGCTTTATTTCTGATATGTAACCCCACCTGGAAAGGATATCTTCCCTTGTGCAGATGGTTTCAATTCGACTTTCGGTAAACGTCTTGAAATGCCCCCTATATCGATCTACGTCCCTTCTATCTCTTCGTTCTAGCACGAAAATAGAAGGCGTAAAAGAGCCAGCATTAAATATGACCGTGAAGGCGAGATTCGGCACGGCAGGTATACCAAACGGATACAAGGGAAGGACCTCCGGCGTTGTGGCCTTTTTGGCTTCCATGGGACTTGACGCCTTCGAGTACGAAGCTGTCAGAGGGGTAAGGATAAGCGATGAGGAATCAAGAGCGCTCGGTGAACAGGCCAGAGCACACGGCGTGAAGCTCAGCATGCACGCCCCCTACTACGTGAACCTTGGTTCAAGCGACCCTAGAGTCTGGGAAGAGAGCCTTAATCGCGTGCGGCAGGCGCTTCACGCCCTCGAGGTGGCCGGCGGCGACGTAGTCGTTGTTCATCCGGGATACTACGGGAACTCGCCAAATGAGGCCATAGCAAACGTGATTAAGGGCATATCCGCCCTAGAGGGGCAAGGGAGGGTTAAGCTGGGCCTTGAGACCATGGGTAGGCTTTCGCAAATAGGATCGCTAGAGGAAGTAGTTGATATCAGCACCTCCTTTCCCTCTTTCGTGGTTCCGGTCATAGATTGGGCTCATTTGGAAGCGCGCTCCCTCGGCCACATGAGGAGCAAAAAGGATGTGGAATCCGTTCTTGACTATCTCGACAGAAGGTTAAGCAATCGTGAGCTGTCAGAGCTGCACTGCCACTTCAGCAAGATGGAGTTTTCATCCAGAGGTGAGGTTAGACACCACAATTTGGACGAGAAAGGGTTTTACCCCGATTTTTCAGTAGTAGCCGAGACATTTATAGAGCGCGGGCACCCATCGCCAACTTTTATTGCTGAGACCAGCAACAGCGCCAATGACGCCCTCGCGATGAAAGGCATTTTCTCTCATCTTTCGCGTGTCACTCAAACTCGATCGTACCTGGTGGCTTTGGGGTTATATCAAAATACACGTCAAGTTGACCCAGCTTCTTATTCAGAGATTCGCACATTGCGCTTAGCGCCTGCGGAGGCAAATAGTAGGGCTCCGCGGCTATGAGGTCATACGTTTGCATTGCCCTAATCACGATAGCCTTCTTGCTATCGGCTTTCTTAACCTTAAGAAGTATCCTGCCCACGCTGGGGTCAGCGGTAAGCACCTTCTCGCGCACGGCCATGCTTAGCCTCTTGTTCGGAAGGATTAGGTTTCCCTCCTCGTCAGAGGCTTCAATGGCCAGCACCTTTCCGTAATTACCATCGCTTCCATCAACGCTTTTAGAAAGCACACTCATGGCAACAAACGAGGCACCGTAAAGGCTGAAAATCGGTGTGACCGCTTCCTCGTACGTAGGTACCATGCGGTCCTGTCTAAACTCCTGGTCCAATAACACCGGGAAAAGAACTGGGACATAGCGCTGATCTATCGAACTGTACTCGTCCATCTCGGCCGTGGCCTCCCTCACAACGTCGAGCTTTTCCTCGTCCACTATTCCATGGGAACGGAGCGAAAGACCAGCGGATGGAACGTGATACCTGCCGTCGGGACTTATCTCATCAAAGGACTTTGCCATCCTATACATGCTCATGTAATTCATTCCCAAGAAAGGCTGAACTACGTTGGTTTCCTTCGTAGAGCCACTGTAGGAACGACCAGCCCAAAATATCTCGTGCTGCCCCGCCTGCTTTGCCACCTTGCCAACCTCAGAACTTATCACGCTTTCAACGATCGACACCTTATGCTTCGCCAGCACGCGGTCCTTGAGCTTCTTCTTTATCGTTTCCCTGGCATCTGCAACTATAAACTCCGCCTTCGCCTTCTCTGCGATCTCTCTAGCGACCTCCTTTTCCTCTGCTTTTCTCATGAGGCCGGTATCAACATAAACTGCCCTCACCTTGTGCCCTGCCCTTGAAGCCATGAAAAGGAGAAGCGTGCTTGCAAGACCCCCTGAGAAAGCCACAAAAATTTCCCTTTCCTTCTCCAGTAGGCCCCGCAGACGATCTTCTCCGTTACTCATATACCTAGATTTTTTATCCAGCGGCTTTTACGCTTTTCTTCATAAGATAAGCTTGAAAAAAAGCCAAATTTCAGTCAACTCAAGCCTCAAAAAGCGGTCCACCAAGGTTAAATGCAGGTGCAATTCAAAGTTATGAGGGTTGCTGAAATAGTGCATTTTGATGCCACTAAGAAGATATCGAGCCAGCTAGTGGCCGATGACATACCACCGTCGATCAACGAAAACGGCTTCGTAGAAAAAGGCGGGTTCTACATCTCCTTAAAAGACGCCAAAGGCACGAGGGTGGTCTTGAAGCTGAATGACATGGAAGCGGTTGATCTTGCCGAGAGGCTTTTGCAAACCTATCGGGAGCACATAAACAAGGAGTATGCTCTTGCCCAGAAGAGGAGGAGCGCGTCTGAAGGCCGGCGAATAGAGTGGGCAAACGGATACGCTTATATTATCTTAGAAAATAATACCCGCAGGTAGGTAGGTTTGAACGAGAACGCTGTTTTGCTTGCGGTGCACTCCGAACTACCTGTAAAAAATAAGTGGAGGTGAAATAAGTGTCGTACGGAGAGAATGCCGGTAGCTTCTTCCAAAAGCCAGTCGAAGAAGGAAAAGAGTACGATGTCCAGATAACTGACACCAGTAGGAGAGGAGAAGGAGTAGCTAAGATACAGCGCTTCGTGATATTTGTCCCTGGAACGAAACAGGGCGATAACGTCAGAATAAAGATAACCAAGGTCACACCAAGATATGCTACCGGTGTTGTAGTAAAAGAAGGGAATGAAGAGAAAGAGGAGTGAAAGACAGGCTTAATAGGCAGGCCGGAGAGATCCATAGCCTCGGTGAATTCAGATGGCTAACAAATCTTCAACAGAAAGTGAGGGAACAAAGGCTGAGGCTCAAAAAGCCAAAGCGCCAGGAGAAGAGAACGTCATATACGTGGGTTCCAAACCACCCATGAGCTATGTAATGGCATGCCTCGTACAGCTGAACGGAGGAGCTCCCTCCGTTACGCTAAAGGCAAGGGGAAGGGCCATAAGCGGAGCCGTAGACGTCGCAGAAATGCTGAGAAATAGATTCATGAAAGACGCGCTGAAAGTCAAGAGCATCAACATCAGCACAGAGCAACTAGAAGCAGAAGGTGGCAGGATGAAGAACGTCTCCGCCATTGAAATAGTGCTGGAAAAAAAATAAAGAGAGCGAAACAAGCTAGGTAGGCGCTTCAAAGTTATAATTTTTATTACATGTAGATATTAATGGGTTAGAAGGCTATCATAAACTCAAGCCTAATATTTTTTACATCTTTATAGCTGAATCGTTCCTGATCACATGCGTTAAGTGCCATTGATTGCAGAGATTCAAACTTAGCAACCGTTCCTTCCGAAAACGTAACAACGCCTTTCGGCTAACGTTGATGCGAGAACCCGCTCACTGAAAAATTCAGAACGCAGTGGCACGCCTAACTGAAGCGTCACTGGATCACGATTCCCACTAGTCCTTTTAAATTGACGCGTCAATAATTTATGTATAACGATAGATGGCCGGTTTTACAGGTGGCCCTTGACCTCGTCTCTGCGGACAGGGCTCTCGAGATCGCATCCCAGGCGTCTGAAGCTGGGGCGCAGTGGCTCGAAGCCGGCAGCCCGCTGATAATGAGTGAAGGAGTTGGAGTTGTAAGGCGGTTGAAGACATCATTCCCGGACAAGGTAGTAGTGGCAGACCTGAAACTCCTTGAGCAGGGGTATGTACTTGCCGAGATGGCAAGCGCCAATGGTGCCGATGTCATTACGGTAAGTGCACTTTCGAGTAGAAGGAACGTGAGCGAGGCCATTGAGGGGGCGAAAAAGAATGGAGCCAAGGTAATGATAGACCTCTTGTGGGTAAGAAGAAGCGAAGAGCTCGACAGGGCTAAGACAGCCGTGCAGCTTGGAGCAGATTATGTTTGCTTCCACATGGGTTCAGATGATATCCCGTTTGTACCAGACTCATTGGCTGGAAGGCAGAAAGATATAGAATCTGCCATATCAGCGATAAGCGTGCCTGTGGCGGTCGCAGGCAGGCTGAACGATTCGTCCGCGGCGGAAATGGCTAAAGCCGGCGCCAAGATCATAGCGGTGGGCGCCTACATAACTGGATCCGCTAACGTGCGGCAAGCGACAACGCAACTGCTGAAAAGCATTGGAGCTCCTCAAGGCAGAAAAGCCTAAAAAAGCTAGCAACTAAGGATCATGCCGGGGTGGCCGAACGGTTTAGGCGACGGCCTGCAGTGGTATGCCGAAAGCCGTTTCAAGAGGGTCCGACACGAAAAGCGGAAGTCCCTCCCCCGGCTTAAGCCCGTCAAAAAAAGGCCGGCATTTATGGCTACCATCCGCCAGACGAAGAAGAGTGCCCAGAAGATGAGCCTGAGTTATTGCTCGTTGTTGATCCAGAGCCCGTGGCCGTTCCGTAAGGGCTACCTGCTGATCCAGGATCAGGAGAGGCGCGTGCAGTGGGAACGAAGGCGTACCACGCGAACCATCCGGCGGCGAAGCCCAGCACAAAAACTATAACCATGCCGGCTATTGCCTTTGACAGAGAGATATTCCTCATATGTTAAGTATAACGGCGTCATATTTAAACGCATTGATTTCCAGTCCGCCTTTTCCCGATTAATAAGTGGCCAAAAGCAAGGGCTTTCTGGCGCGACCCTCAGGCAAGCGCACCTTCACCTCTCAATCCTCGCAAGAGAAACCTTATTTTTACCCGTAAACGGATAGCATGGATTTTTCCTACCTAACTGGGAGAGATTTCGTATATCCTGATTATCAGCCCAAGTTTACGCGCACGTTCAACTTCTCTGTTTACAAGTTGGCCGTTACCATACGCCTTAACACTCAATCTAAACGGATTGACGGGTTAGCCGAATATGACCTCTCTTCGTGGGGTCCCATCGAACTTGATGCCGTTGAAATGGAGATCAAGTCGGTGGAACTAGACGATCGGCAAGCCGACTTCGCTTACGACGGAAAGAAGATCACCGTTAACTCACCCTTGGGCCACCACATCCTTAAAATCACCTATTCAACGTCACCGCGCAAGGGGTTTACATTTGTAGAGCATGAGGGCAAGACCTACGTATGGACGCAGGGTGAAAGCGAGGACAACAGATACTGGATTCCCCTTCCGGACTCCCCGCACATAAAGTTTCCGACTCAGCTGTCGGCGATCGTTCCCTCTTCCATGATCGCCGTGTCGAACGGTGTTCTGGTAAAGGAGACGGACAAAGGCGAGGAGAAAGAGTGGACATGGTCTCTCGATAAGCCTCACTCTCCATACCTAATAGATCTAGCGGCAGGAGATTTCGATGTCATAAGAGAACAATGCGATGGATTGTCCCTCGAATACTACGTTCCTAAGGGATGGGCGGATAAGGCTAGGATGACGTTTTACAGAACCTGCGACGCCATTAAGTTCTTCGAAGAGTACACCGGCGTGAAGTATCCGTGGCCTAACTACAAGCAGGTTGCCGTATGGGGCTTTGGAGGTGGGATGGAAAACACGACCACTACGCTCCTCACCGCTTCCACGTTGCATGATGAGCACGCTCACTGTCCGGGCTCTAAATTCCCTTGTCCTGGTCGTGAGGACTTCACCTCCGATCCGCTCATTGCCCACGAACTCGCTCACCAGTGGTTTGGGGATCTGGAGACGGCCGAAAGCTGGTCCGAGATATGGCTAAATGAGTCATTTGCCACACTCATGGAAGCACTTTACGAGAGACACGCCCACGGAGAGGAAGAGTTCCAGTACTCACTTCACAGATGCATGTCAGCCTACCTCTCAGAGTACAGAGAAAGGTACGCGAGACCCATAGTCTTCAACGTTTACGATGATCCGTGGGAACTCTTCGACCGCCACTCATATGAGAAGGGCTGCCTCGTGCTGTGGTACCTAGCTAATCTAATCGGAGAGGACGCATTCAAGAAGACCCTACAGGAATTCCTAACAGAGCGCTCCTTTAAACCAGCGTCAACAACAGATCTCCAGAGGATAGCCGAACAGGTGTCTAAAAAACGGCTTCAATGGTTCTTCTATCAATTCGTATATTCGTCAGGCCATCCACAGGTCTCCTACTCTTGGGATTACGATAGTTCCCTCAATCTCTTAAAGATCTTGATAGATCAAGTACAACCCAATGACTCTTATCCAGCTTACAATTTAAACGCCGACATACTGGTAGCTACCGATGACGGCGACAGGATAATGCCGGTTGCACTTGATAGGCCATCCACAAGCATCTACATTAAGCTCGAAAGGCCTCCGAAGTTCGTGTGCATAGATCCTACCGGAAAGCTCTTCTTTGAGAGGAAGGCGAAGAAAAAGCTTGAGGAAGCCATATCTGAAGCATCCTACAAGACGGCAACGGCAAGGCTCGAAGCTATCGAGGCGCTGAGGTCAGATGGCAGCGATAGGGCCGTCGAAGCGCTCTCTGGCGTTATGCAAAGGGATACCTTTTGGGGATGCAGGGTAGAGGCCGCTAAGGCCTTGGGCGAAATAGGATCGGAGCGCGCTGTCCGCGCCCTGCTCAACGCTTTGATGAGAGAACCACATCCAAGGGTGAGAACCGCCATCGCGGAGGCTCTGGGAAAGCACGGGCCTAATGAAGAGGCCGCTAAGGCCCTTTCTTCGATTCTATTAAGCGAAAACGAGGGATACTACACCAGAGGAAGCGCCGCCGCGGCCCTGGGCACGGCTGGCGGTCAGCCTTATGAGGATGAACTGATAAAGGCGCTAAGCTACGGAGGCCATAACTACTCCATAACGGTTGGGGCGATCGACGGACTTTCAAGGATACGGAGCCAAAAGGCCCTTGATGCGATAATTAAGCTGACATCTCCAGATTCAGATGAGGCCGTGAGAAGCGCCGCCACGCGCGCGTTGGGCGCTTTCCCAGATGAGATAAAGGCCACGGAAAGGCTGAAAGAACTCATCAAGGATCGTTCACTCAGGGTTAGAAGGGCAGCCATCGAGGCAATAGAGCGCGGCATGAGCCTGAGGCTGATCGGCGCCCTAGAGGAAGCGAGCACCCGTGACCCAGAAGCCCGTATAAGGCGCGCGGCTAGGGATGCCGTAAGAAAGATTAAGGAGGGTACAAAGGGAACGCCCAAGCAGATTAGCGACGAGCTAGAGAAAATAAAGGCTCAAGAGAGACAACTCGATGAGCGGATAAGCAGGTTAGAGAGCCTTCGTTAGCGATGCCGTATTTTTATCATAAATAATCTTTTAATGACTTAAGCGGGCTTTCTTTAAGCGGCATGCAGGCGGTTATGACCGCTGCACTTAAATAGGGGTAAAGCAAAGAAACGGGAGACGATGCAAAGCCAACCGATAATAGGCTTAAGAGCGACCAAGTAGGGCTTTGGCACGGCATATTTCAAAGCTTCAGTCACGTTGCCCCTGCTGCGGAGGTTGCGATTCTCATAACTGGGACTGCTATAGCTTCTGGCGGGTCAACACCGCTCGTATTCGTCATCGCGCCAATCACGGTTTTGCTTTGGCTCAACACGAACTATCAATTCTCAAAGAGCATTGCAAGTTCGGGAGGGTACTCCGCTTTCGCTAAAGCTGGGCTAGGCGATGCGATGGGCGGCATTACGGGATGGCTCTTCTTCTTTAACGAGTTTCTGACGTACACGGGCTTTGCGCTGCTATCATTTGCCGCCTTTCTATACCTCTTGTTTCCATCCCTGTCCACGATCCGGTACTCGTGGGTAGCGCTGGCCTTGATACCGCTGGCTTTCACTACCATTCTCGTCTATAGGGGAATACGGGTCTCGCTGGACTACGCGGTCTACACGGGATTCATCGAAGTGAGCGTCTTAACGGTCGGAGCCCTCTTGATAATCGCAAGGCTTGGGACCGCCAACACCCTTGAGGTCTTTACCACTGCACCAGTTCACGGAAAGCTATCCCTCATAGGGCTAGGCCTTCTCTTCGGCCTCTACTCCTATGGAGGTTCGGGGTCCGTCGTCGCGCTTGGGGAAGAAGCCAGAGATCCAAATAAGACCATAAGTAAGAGCATAATTTACGGGTGGCTCCTGATAGTTGCTCCCCTAGCGCTGAACGCATATGCCCTCACCGTGGGATGGGGAATAAACAACATGAGCTCCTTTGCGACATCTCCAGATCCCGGCGTCATAGAGTACTTCAGGTACCTAGGAGCCGTTGGGGGATGGATATTCGTAGCCGTCGTGATCAACAGCTTTCTTGACTTCGGCATCGCGATCAATAACTCGCTTACGCGCATGCTCTACTACCTGGCAAGGGATACCGCTATACTTCCAAAATTCCTATCTAGGACTCACCCCAGATTCGGCACCCCCAAAAACGCTGTGCTGACGGTTGCCTTGGCTTCGCTGGCCATAGCAATCCTATCCGGAGAACTTTTTGGCCCATTCATGGGTGCGCTCGTGATAGAGGGGGCAGCATCCATAGCTTTCATGCTCCAGCACTTCTTTGCCACCGTCGCGCTTCCATTCTACGCAAAGCGCAACAAGACCCTTGACCTCGCAAGGCATGTGGTGATACCAAGCGCCGCCATAATACTCATGGCGTTTGCGATAATGAGCACGGTGTACCCCATACCGGCATACCCGCTGAACCTGCCAGCTTACATCGTAACCGCTTGGGCCCTGCTTGGTCTCTTTCTAGTTGTGAAGAGGCAGAAAATCTGATTTTTTTATGTTTTTTTAATGGAATATCCCAGCATATCAAGCTAATTTAAAAGACAGATTTATAAGTCATTGCATCATACTTTGTATGCCGGGACAGATTCCTCTGATAGGCGAGAAGTTCCCAGCACTGACGGTACAAACAACGGTTGGAACGAAAAAGCTTCCTGATGATTACGCCGGGAAGTGGTTCATACTGTTCAGCCATCCAGGAGACTTCACTCCCGTGTGCACCACGGAGTTCTACGCTTTTGCAAACAGGTACGATGACTTCAAGTCGTTAGGGGTAGAGCTGATCGGGCTCAGCGTGGATAGCGTGCCCTCACACATCGAATGGATCAATTGGATCAAGCAAAATCTGGGAATAGAGATCCCATTTCCCATAATAGCGGACCCGAGGGGTATCGTGGCGGAGCAGTTAGGCATGATACAAGCGCAGTCCCCAACGGCAGCGATAAGGGCCGTTTTCATCGTCAATCCCCAGGGCATAATCAGGGCCATAATATATTACCCGCTCGAGCTGGGGCGCAACATAGACGAGATACTAAGAGCTACAAAGGCGCTACAGGTAATAGAGAGAGATAAGGTGGCGCTTCCAGCGAACTGGCCCAACAACGAGATTGTAGGAGAAAACGCCATAGTGCCCACGGCCTCAACCATACAAGAGGCACAAACTAGGCTGACGCAGTACAAAGGCCTATCGTGGTGGCTGACCTACAAGCCAGTACCTCTTGATGACGCGCAAGTGGCAGCAAAGTTCCTAGAAAGGGCTTCCCATAAACCATCTCCTTTGACCAAAAAACAAAAATGATTTTTTCTAGGTTGTTCATAATCATGAAACCGCTCATAGGTTCGCTCGTGATTTTTGCAAAAGGTTCGATCTTAACAGAAACTTACATAAAGAGTTGAATTCCTAACGAAGTTCGATTCCTCGCAAAATTATAAGCGAACCCATGAGGGCTTTCTGAATTAAACAAGGAGATTTTTGCAAAAGCCCATTTACGACCAATGAGTTGAAGCCAGGGCGTTCTACGGCAGCGGCAAATGCGAGGAAACGCTCATGCTAATAGCGCATACAGACAAATTTATGGTACAAGACCTCCGCTCCACTAGCTCGGAACTCCCCCGGGAAAAAGCCTCAATCAGGAGAAAGCAAGTAGGGCTCCGATGAAGCGCCTTCCTTCCCTATTTCAAGCCGCTGTTGCCACTGCGCATTTTTTATTTTTCATCGTAACGGACCAACGCATGCATCAAAGTCACGCGCCGTTAGGGCACCCTAACTTCTAACGCGTCTCATCTGGCACAGAAATGGGGACGGCGGGATTTGAACCCGCGATCAACAGCGGTCTGGACCCTCCCCAGGCTGCCATCCTAGACCATACTAGACTACGTCCCCCAGAAAAACGGTCGGCTGGATTTAAGTTTTCCCGCATCTTGTTTTCCTAAAAATGCCTGCGGTGCGTTGCTCATGGATGCCCTCTCACGAAGTCAAGCACGGCATCATGACCTATGGCAATTGCAGTTATCAGGGCCTCCATGGCCTCTTGGGACCCAGCAGCCTGTAAAAATTGTATAGAATGAGCAGGTATCCCCTTTGGTCCTATCTTTATGGTCAGGTGCGAGGTTGGAACGAATTGAGACACGTTACCTACATCAGAAGAGGCCTCAGGAATCCTGCTGTAGGCCTCGCTAACCGGGACCAGCGAGTCACCCAGATACTTCTTGGCAGCCGCATAATATACATCATCTAAGGCCTCATTCCTCTTGAACGGGCTGATCTTTGGTGTTATCTGGGTTATATCGATACCGCAACCGTTTAGCGTCGCTGCCGCTCTGGCCCTGTCGTTCACTTTGCATATGAGGTCATCGAGATAGCCCTCTTCATCTGCCCTCACGTCCGCCCATACTTCAGCACGACCCGGTATCACGTTTGGTGCCGTTCCACCGTCCTTTATTATGGCGCTCAACACAAACTGATGCTTCCTGTCTAGCAGGCCATGCATCATGCGCAACGCGACGTAAAAGTCAACGGCGGCATCGAGGGCGTTTATCCCCTTCTCAGGAGACGCGGCGGCGTGAGCATCCCTTCCCTTGAAGACGTAAGAATACCTGGAAACACCAAGAAGTTTTGCGCCGACCATCCACTCTCCGCCCGGATGAACCGCAAAAACCGCGTTCACCCCCATCTTTGACAACTGGGGCGCTATCATGACCTTGCTTGCCGCGTACTTTCCAAGACCCTCTTCAGCCGGCGTACCTACCACGTACAAAGTCGCGTTCTCAAGCTCACCCACAAGCGAAAGGCCCACCCCCATAGCCCACGCGCCTATTATGTTATGTCCGCAGGCGTGACCTATTGGGAGCGCGTCATATTCCGCAAGAACCGCGACTTTCTTGTTCCCGTTTCCATACCGGGCCAAGAAGGAAGTGTCCATGCCCATGAAACCTCTCTCAACGTTAAAACCAGCGCTTTCCAGCTGATCTGCTAAAAGCTTGCTCGACCTCCGCTCTTGGCTTCCCAACTCTGGATGCTCGTGGATATCCAGAGATATGGACTTTATCGTATCGGCGTTCTCCAAAACTGACTTAGGGAGCGCCGATTCCCTTCTTAATATATGCTTCCTTTCATCAGATTCCAGTTTTTATCGCCTTCTTTGGCATGCCGCTAGCGATAGCCAAGCTGAGCGCCAGCGGCAGCACCATGCAAAGATAGCCCGCCATTCTGTAACCTTCGGCCACAACAAGAAAGCCCATCAGCGAACCCCCTATCATCGATCCTACGTTGAAGAGCGTAAACATGAAGCCTATGGCCGTTCCCCTCCACTGATCTTCTACGGCCTCCTGGACGTACGCATTTATGTTGCCATATATCGCGTAGCCAGCTCCGAGCAAAGCGACAGACGCGAGCGCCAGGTCAAAGGAGATCTTAAGGGAAAACGCGAGCAAGGCCCCCACAAATATCAGGAGCGCCCCCAGCTGAACGGCCATCTTGCGATCTGCGCGATCCCCGAGCAAGGCACCTGGATAACTCAGTATGAGGCCAGCTACACCAAAAGAGGAGATAGCAAGGGCTGCCTCCCCCTTCGATAAGCCATCAGCTAACAGATAAGGGGTAAAATAACCGAGGTATGCAAAGTACGCTATACCAAATGCCAGATAAGACACCGAGGCAAGGATGACGGCCGAATTCAGGTTTGCAAGCATGCCCTTCTTCGGAGGTTCTTTGATCTTATACTCTGCGGGCACAAACGCGGCTATAAGTGCCATAAGCGCAAGCCCCGCGATGCCAGCCAGTATGAAGGGGATGTCGAAGGTCGTGCTGGTGGAGAAGGCGGCAAAAACCATGGGGCTTACCGCCAACCCTATCATGAAGAAGAAACCAGCGCTTGCTATCACGGTTGCCCTATAGCTAACTTTTAGCCCTCCCAGAAAGGCCGAAACCTGTGGTTGAATCATTCCGACTCCAAAACCGACGAGAAACCTGAAAACGAGCAACTCATACCAGTTCCTTGAAAAACCGGTAAGCGTGCTGAACACCGTTATTATGCCAAGCGACACAATTATACCGTTGCGAGTGGTGATTTTATCGAACACAATTCCGCCTACGAGGCTGAATATGGTTATGCCGGCCGCAAAACCCGTGGCCGTTATGCCCAAGAACAGGTCATTTACCCCGATGTCCTTCATGATGTAAGCTCCGCCAAAGAAGTACAGGTTGTTGTCAAAACCCACCAGAAACATGCTAAAGGCCACCAAAAGGGAGGTTACTATTAACCATTTCACATCCTGGGCTTTTCCTACCGCTGTCTTACGTTCCATGGTGCTGTTTTACGTCGCTTGATATAAGCTTTGTGCCGTTTTCAAGCATACATAGCCATATAAGGTTGTTAAAGGCGCTTTCTAATACGATTTGCAAACTATCGAGCATAGCTGATCGCTAAAATGCCCGCAAGCCGACTTAGAAATTTTCTTTATCATGAAAACCGCCTCATTTACCATAAAAACCTGGCCGCTTATTCGCTATTCTGGTCGATGCAGAATACTCCGTAGGCAAGCCTTAGACCAGTATCACCGCGAGAAATCAGCGCGATAAAAGCAAGAGCTCGACCCCGCACAGCACCACCGTTGATGATGACAACGCATATACGAACTATGGATCGCCTCTTGGCTTACGAGAAGCCCTGTCAATCCAATACCGATTGGCGATTCATGCAGCCGGCTTTTCAGCAGGCTTCTGATCTTCGTTAGCCTGCTCTTGTGGCTGGTTTTCCTTTTCAGCGGCTTCGCTTTTCTGCTCTTCCTGTTTCTGCGCCTTCTTCCTCGTGGTCCTCCTCTTTTTCTCCGTCTTTTCTTCCTTCTTCTCGGTTTCTGCCTCTTCTTTCGGTTGCTGAACTGCTTGTGCTACTGAGTTCTTTACTACTGATGGCGGAAGCCAAAGCAACCATGCGGGGACCTGCTTCAAAAGCTCGTAAGCCTCGCTCCAGTTATCAAATCCCAGTTTCTCGGCAAGCTCATCTATCCCCATTCCGGTTTTAACATATTCTCTAAGTATCGCGTGAACGTTCTCATCAACTATCACTTTCTTATCTCCGACCTGTATCTCAAGCGGTAAGCTGATTGACACTTTCAAAGTAAGAAGGAAGGGGGGTTTAAGCTTAATGCGAGGTCTTGCGGTCCTCGCAAGCATTAAAAGCCGATCCCCCTTACGCATATGCCTAAGATAAAAGATCCTTCACTAAAGGAAGCCGGAAGACTAAAGGTGGAGTGGGCAAGAACCCGCATGCCCGTTCTAATGCAGCTGAAGCAGAAATATGAGGGCGAAAAACCGCTCAAGGGCTTGGCCATAGGAGGGGGTCTACACGTCACCAAGGAGACGGCCGTGCTCGCGGAAGCGCTTCAGGCTGCTGGGGCCCAATTCAGCCTCGCAGCGAGCAATCCGCTGAGCACGCAGGACGACGTCGCGGCATTCCTTGTATCGGAAGGAATCGACGTATACGCATGGAGGGGAATGAACAAAGATGAGTATTACTGGGCTATAGACCAGGTTGCAGAAAAGAACCCCGATATAATTGTTGACGACGGAGGGGACCTCACTCTGGCGATCCTTCAAAAGGGAAAGAAGCCTCTCGGAGGCTGTGAGGAGACGACAACGGGAATAGTAAGGGCGCGGGCCATGGCATCGCAAGGAAGGCTAACGTTCCCGCTGATGGCCGTAAACGATGCGGAGACAAAGTGGGATTTCGACAACGTGTACGGCACGGGACAATCGGCCTTAGACGGTATAATAAGGGCCACTAACGTCTTGCTTGCTGGAAAAACCGTGGTTGTATCTGGATATGGGCACGTAGGCCGCGGCATTGCTAACAGGGCCAGGGGCATGGGAGCCGAAGTCGTGGTTACCGAAGTCTCAGCGATAAGAGCTCTGAGGGCTCGTATGGATGGCTTCAGGGTGACCAACATGACCGAAGCGGCGCCCATAGGTGATATCTTCATCACAGCAACTGGCGATAAGTCGGTCATCAGAGAAGAGCACTTCAAGCTAATGAAGGATGGAGCCATACTTGCAAACGCGGGCCACTTCAACGTCGAAATCGACGTCAGCGCTCTGGAATCGCTGGCCAAGGGGAAGAGAGAGATAAGGCCTAACAACGTTGAATACGACTTGGGCGGAAAGAGGTTATTTCTAATCGCCGAAGGAAGGCTTGTCAACCTGGCCGCAGCCGAGGGCCACCCCTCTGAAGTGATGGACATGAGCTTCGCGAACCAGTTCTTGTCCGTGCTTTACCTCAAGGAAAACGGAAAGGGACTCGCGCCAGGAGTGTACCCGATCCCGAAAGAGCAAGATGAACAGGTAGCTCTTTTGAAGCTCAGAAGCATGGGAATAACGATAGATTCGCTAACCGATGAACAGGTTAAGTACCTCACGGGATTCGAGGAAGGCACTTGAGGCAAAACCATTTAAGGCCCGACCAACAGGTACCAATGTACGAGATTTTTCAAAACCCATACGCTAGGGAACTGGCAGAGAAATACAGGCCCATATGGGCGCTTCACAAGTCCATGGCGCTCTTGGGATGGGACCTAGAAACTTACATGCCGAAGCTGGGGGCCGAGGAAAGGGGATTTGCGGACGCCCAGCTTGAGCTCATGCTTCAGGAAAAGATAACGAGCCCGGACTTCCTGTCACTGCTTGATAAACTGGAGCGCTCCGAGGGCCTTAACGATTACGAGAGAGGGCTTGCAAGAGTGCTCAGAAGGAACACGAAGGTCTACACGAAACTCCCGCCGACATTCGTTCAGCAGCTTGCCTCTATAACAAATCAAGCAAGCGTATCGTGGAGGGAGGCCAAAAAGGCCAGCGACTTCTCCAAGTTCAAGCCAGACCTTGAAAAGATAGTTAACATGATGAGGGAGATGGCGAACTACTTGGGATATGAGGAACATCCGTACAACGCGCTTCTCGACCTCCACGAAGAAGGTATAACCGTCAAGGACTTAGACGGCATATTCTCAGCCATAGCCCCCTCGCTAAAGAAAACGCTTGATAGGATCATCAGCGAGGGTTACTTCACGAGGAGGTCTAAGCTTGAGGAAGAGAGGTACAACGATGATGACATGAGGGCGGCCGAGTGGGAGATACTTAAGCGCCTAGGATACGATGAGAACAGGTTCAGGGTAGACGTCTCGCCTCACCCGTTTACCACAAGCATCGGGTTGAACGACGTGAGGATAACCACAAGAAGAAAGGGATACGACTTCAAGGACACGTTCTTCTCGATACTTCACGAAGGCGGACATGCCCTTTACGAGCTGCAGATCGACCCAGCTCTTGCCTACACGCCGTTGGCTGGGGGCGTCTCGAGCGGAGTCCACGAATCCCAGTCGAGGTTTATGGAAAACATGATCGCTCGGACGAGGGAGTTCGTCGAGGGCGTGCTTCCCTTGCTTAGCTCTCATCTTGACTTCCTTAAGAAGTACGACTCTGAAGAGGTCTTCGTCTACTTCGCGCACGTAAGCCCCAACCCCATAAGGGTGGAAGCCGATGAGGTGACCTACAACTTCCACATACTTCTCAGGTACGAACTTGAAAAAGAGCTTATGGCGAACGAGATAAAGGTGGACGAGTTGCCAGAACTCTGGAACGAAGAAATGGAGAAGTACCTCGGAATAAGGCCCAAGAGCGACGCCGAGGGCGTCCTTCAGGACATCCACTGGAGCGGAGGGCTAGGAGGCTTTCCCGCGTACACGATTGGAAACGTCATAGCCGCGCAGGCAAGGTATCATGCCATGAACGATATCAAGGACCTTTACGATAAGGTCTCCAAACTAGAGCTTAACGAGGTTAAGGCATGGTTGCGCGAAAAGATACACAAGTGGGGCTCCACGTACTCTCCCAGGGAGCTGCTGAGCAAATCCTTTGGAGAAGGCCTCGATCCGTCTTACTTGACGTCGTACATAGATCAAAAATATCGCTGATTGACGACAAGCTTTTGAAGCCTTTCGGCCATCTCTTTTATTTTTTGGGAGTATCCCCTAACCTTATCCGGCTCTATCTTGGCCAAATCTTCTATGTATGCTATGTAGCTTTCAACTTCGTTCATGGCCACGTCGACCGAGATGGGGCCCGAGGCAACCCTCCAGAAGCTTGGCCCCAGCCCAACCACGAGGCGGTACCTGCCATCCTCACACTTCTTTATTATGCCCTCCTCGCACAGCTGGGCCAGCATTGGGTAAAGTGAGCCAGGTGACGGACGCCAGAAGCCCTCGCTTCTTCCCTCTATCCAGCTTGATATCTCAGCGCCGTTCTTGGGTCCCTCGGATAGCGCGCTCATTATCCACCACCGCAGCCCCTTAACCCTCCAGCCGTCCCTTCTTCCGTGTGGATGCAAGAACAGCTGCACCTCAAGTATCTATGAATCGACATTTAAGTTTGTCTATCCGATAGCCTTGTCCACGTCGAAGTATACCCGATAACCTCCCTCTATCTTGTTGACCCCCTTGACGGTGAAATGCCCTATCTCCTTCGTGTTATTGACGTGAGTTCCCCCGCATGGTATCCACTCAAATTCGCCAACCCTGACAAGTCTGAGCTCCTTTGCCGATTTCGGTAACCTTTCCTCGTTTGGAGCGCCAAGGCGCGTGGCATCCGATGCTGAAATCACAGAGAAGCTAACGGGAAGTCCTTGATGAATGTAGTCATTCTCCAAGCGCTCGGCCATCCTTATCTGATCTTCTGAGGGCATGGAGCCAGCGTAGTCCAAGTACGCGGGATCTCCTAGCCACGAACCGAGGGTGAGCGTCTTCGTGCCAGTCGCCTCGGCTAGGCAGTGATCCAGAAGGTGAGCGGCCGTGTGCCTCTTCATGTAAAGGTAGCGGGTTTCCCAATCTATTTGGAAATTTGCCTTACCAGATTCCACGGATCCCCTACCGTAGTGGATCACGTAATAACCGTCATCCGTCCACACGCCCATGACTTTTTTAACCTCAAGCTCACCGCTCTCTCCTTTTATATATCCAACATCTCCTGGCTGGCCCCCGCTCTTGGGGTGAAAGATCGTGGCCTTTGCCAAAACGTAGGCGCTTTTTCCGTCCTTCTTAGACTGAACGACCTCACAATCGCAGGCCTTCATGTAGGAATCCCTCAGGTATAAGAGCTCTGTCGGAGCGTAGCCCTTTACTATTTCTTCGAGCCCTGCCATAACCCTAAGTTATGATCAAGTTAAATGGGTTATGCCACCGATTCATCTTTTCTCGCCAGAGACCCCGCCCGTAAGGACGGGGTAGTTTATGTAATAGCTTCCTTGGCCTGGCATCAGTCGAAGAAGACGTTGCCCGTGAAAAATAGGCGACGCAAAGCTGCGTCGGGCTTTCTAGCCCAAGAACTCAAATGAAAAATCTTAAAAACGTAGCTTGCCTGATTAGCGGTCAAAATGGAAATCGAAGTTAAGGCACCGGCGGGAGGGCCAACGGGCGAGATAACTATAGTTGAGTGGAAAAAGAGAGAAGGGGACAAGGTTCAGAAGGGAGACGTGCTTGCCACAGGCAACGCGGTCAAGATAAGTACCGAGATAAAGGCGCCTGCATCCGGAACCCTCAAGAAGATCCTGGTAAAAGGAGGAAGTAAGGTAAAAAGCGGAACGACCATTGCCCTAATAGAGGGCTGATTTTTAAAACAAAAAATCACTCCAATATCAGCTTATTCGAGACTTTTGTCCCCTTTGACAAGGTGTCCTTGACCGGGCAGTGCGCTTCTGCATACTCCCTCAGCTGCTCTATTTTCTCCTTTGGCTCAGAGCTCTTTATCTTGGTTTGCATGTTGATCTCTAGGATGCCTGGCCTGACGTTGGGATCGAGTCCCAAGAATCCCCTTAGATCCAGCTTGCCACTTACCTCTGTCCTTATGGAATCTACCTTTACTCCCATGGCCTTGGCAAAGGCCATCGTGGCTATGGTGTTGCACGCGCCAAGAGCCTGAAGCAGCAATTCAACGGGATTAGCGCCCTTGTCGCTCCCGTCGAGATCTGCAGGCTCATCTACGATTATGGCGTGGTCCCTGCTGGTGGCCACAACCTCAAGTCCGCCTATGCTAAGGACGTCGGCCTTAAACTCAACCAAGCCGTTCTTGGGGTTCTTCTGAATGGCCTCAATTGTTTCCTGAAGGGTCATTTTGACCAAGTTAGATATGCATGTAAATTTAAGTGTTTCATATGAACTGCCGCCCCTATGGCTGGGCCCTCCGATGGCGCGGCAGCCATCACCCCCGATAGCGCAACTTATTTCGCATCCCTAGTTGAGTAAGCTACTTGTCAACGCGCTTGGATTAAGATTGGGCACGAAACCGCAGTTAGGGCGCTTACTCCCTACCAACTGCTTCTGCGATGTAACCGCACATCGAGATGATATCATTCCCCTGTACCGTTGGTTCTACTTCGAGTTTCGCGGAGCATCAGTGAAATATTTTGCGTTCCGTTTTTATTTTTCCCATAGCAACGGATCACGTTTCCGGCGACGAAATTAAATCGACGTGCTTAAATGAAAGCCTGCTTTCACTTGCAATGAGAAGAGAAGTTTATGGCTTCATACTCGGGCTGATCATCAGCATAGCCGCGCTGACCTTGGCCCTCTATGCCGCGGGGATGTCGCTGCTGGAGTTTGGGACCGCACTCATAGCGATAGACGTCATCTGGGTGCTTGGTTTCTACTTTTACGCCAAAAAACATGCAGATCAATCGTGAAACCTCGTCTTAAGATCGATACGCCATATTTATAAGTGAGAGCAGGCTTACCTTATGTCTCAGACTGGAACTGTTTTAGGCGAGAAAATCGAGGAGAAAGAGTACGACGTCATATACATAGGAGGGGGACCTGGAGGATATGCAGGAGCCCTCAAGAGCGTCTCTCTTGGACAAAGCGTGGCTCTCATAGAGGAAAGCCTCATGGGAGGTACGTGCGTTAACTGGGGTTGCATACCAAACAAAAGCCTGTTAGCCAGCACGGAAGCCTACCTCAACGCGAGGGACGGCGCCCAGTACGGCGTCGACATCAACGGAGACGTTAGACTTGACTTCTCGAAGGCCATGGCCCGCAAGGACGAGATCGTTGCAAAGCTAAGAGAGGGCGTCACGTTCATGCTTCAGAGCGCTGGTGTGAAGATCTACCGCGGCAGGGGAAGGCTCGTAGGCGAGAGAAAGGTAAAGATAGAGAGCGGAGAAGACGCGGGAAAGATCCTGATCGGCAAGGCGGTCGTAGTAGCTACGGGCTCCTCACCTTCGAGACCACCCATCAAGGGAATTGACGGTAAGAACGTGATAAATAGCCAAGTACTTCTATCCATGAAGGAGCAGCCAAAGTCGCTCATAATTGCCGGAGCTGGACCAGAAGGGCTAGAGCTGGGAACTTTCCTCGCAGCTTGCGGCGTCCACGTCACGGTCGTGGAGATGATGCCTCATATTCTCCCACTGGAGGACGCCGACATCGCAAACGCCCTTCAGGACGCCTTGTCAGAGGAATTCAGCAACATAGAGTTCCACACGGGCGCCAAGGTGCTGGAAATAAAGGACTCTGGAGATCTCAAGGAAGTAGTTGCTGACGTTGGAAACGGCAAGACGGAAAGCTACAAGGCCGAATACGTCATGATGTCAATAGGAAGGACGCCAAATACCGCTAACCTTGGCCTCGAAGACCTTGGAGTACAGTTCAACAGGCGCTTCATAAAGGTGGACAACCACCTTAGGACGAACCTGCCATGGCTCTATGCAATAGGCGATGCAGCGGGAGGTGGACTTGCTCACGTAGCACTTGTGCAGGGACCCATAGCCGCGCTCAACGCTGCCGGGCACGAAGCCATTTACGATGATAGGGCATTGCCGAGATCAGTTTACACATTTGAAGAAGTTGCATCGGTCGGTCTAACGGAGGAACAAGCTAAGAACAAGGGGATAAAGTACAAGGTCGCGCGTGCCTTCATGGCTGCCAACGGAAGAGCCCTCTCACTCGGCAAGACTCACGGCTTCATAAAGATAATAGCCGATGAGAACAACAGGATAATCGGTGCCACGATGCTGGGGCCATACGCTTCCGAGGTGATACAGGAGCTCGCTGCTGCTATAACGTTCAACGCCACGCTTGAACAGCTGGCCACGGTAATACATGGGCATCCAACGGTTTCAGAGGTAATAGCGGATGCCCTGAAAGCGGGTGCGCAATAAGAACGTTTTTGGGCAAGGTAGCTTTCGCTGGCTCTTGCCAGCTTTTGTTCTTAACTCAAGTCAAGATTAGATCACCGCACGATCGCGTATCAGCAAATCGGCACCAGCGATGCCCCCAATGGCTCCGCGCCACGGAACTTCCTCTATGAGATAAAGGAGCTTTGTCCGTTTTGGGACTTCTTGCTCACGCAAATCACGGGAAGGCCACCGCAAATAGCGGGAAGAACGAGAGGGCTGCGATCATGACCACGAACATCGAAGCCGATACGTCATAAACCCTTATGGCAAGGCGAATTTCCGAGGCGCTCGGAAGGCTGCCGCTCCCCAGCTCGTATTCTCCACGCTTTACCAGCCTAACTCCGAGCGCTCCAGCCATGGCGGACATGGGCCACCCCCCGTTAACGCTTTTGGTTTTGCGATGATCCCTGAGCGCGACAGCAACTGACTCCCTCCAGTTGAGTCCAATCAAAAGCGCTGCTGCAGCTATCAGTAATGAGGTAAGCCTTGCAGGTACGTAATTGAGTACCGTGTCACCTTTCGCGGATGCCCATCCGACGTCGCGAAAAGGAGGATACGGGTATCCCACCATGGAGTCAAGGGTGTTTATCGCCCTCTGCGCCAGCGGACCTAGGATGCCAAAGGGATAATACAAGAGAGGAGAGGTAAGGCCATCGACCTCTCCTTCCGCAATGCTCTCAATTGCGGCAGATGCAATTAACCCCTCGTCCGCGTCTGCGAGGTCTCTTCTCACTATTTCGGAGGTCAACTTCCTGGCAGCCTCAAGATCTCCCGTCTCCAAGGCAAAAGCGATGCGTTGTCCGTAGCTTCTCATGAGCTTCCATGAAAAGGAGGACTTCAAAAGATAAACCCAAAGGACAAGAAGCAGTGGAACTAAGAGAGGGTACTTGATGAGCGAGAAATACGGAATTAACCAAAGTGCCCATGCAAACACAAGAGTAACCACGAAAACGAGAACCCCATAACTCCTTCCCCTTCCCTGTCCATCAAGTGCTGATATCAAACTTCCAATCCAGACCACCGGATGCAGCTTTGAGGGCGGCTCTCCAATGACAAGATCAAGTGCTACTGCCGCGATCAGCAGAACACTTAACAGCCCAATCATACTCTTTGAGCTGGGCCGGTGAAAAGCCTACCCTCGCATGTAGAAGAAGGCCTCGATCTCGGCGCTTATGAAAAGCACAAGCGCCACGCCTATAACGACGACCACGAACTTTGGAAGCTCTGACAGGAACTTCCTCATAAAAAGCGACACCAATAGGTAAATCCCTTCCAACGTTGCGAGCGTGTAGGCGAAAAACTCCAGCCAGAACGTCGGCACAGAGAAGTAAGCCAGAAGCTCCTGTACTCCAGATATCTGAGCGTAGGGGGTTGAGCTCGCTATTGCTTGAGCCGATATGTAAAGGCCGCTATTGAAGGATATGAAGGCCGCCATTACGGGCCCCGCCAAGGGTATGTCCATCAGCAAAGCCAAGAAGTAGTTGTTCTTAAATATGGATATAGCAACGGCTTCGGGCCCGCTGGACACGGGCAGTCCCGCTCCCACGCTGCTGGCCATGGCCTCGGCTTGAAGGGAATTCATCATCTGTCCGGCGCCTATCATGGTTGACAACAGCAAAAACTCGAACACGATTATAAACCAAAGAAGCCTATCCCTTTCGGTTAACCCTTCCAGGGCGCCCTTTAGCAACAGCCACGATCTCCTTAGAAGGCTGTCCTCAGGCAAGGGCTCGGAACTTGCACGTGGATTTTCGGTTGCCATTATATTAAAACAGCGGTAGCTATTAACTTTTAGCCAACGCTCCGGGCAACTCTAATGTACGACTTAAATTCTCAAGTCTAAATCCCTGAAGGTTTCATATTTTCATGCGCGCCTTCCCCTCGACCCGCGCGCTTCGTTAGATGATAGCGCCCGCGTTGCCGTTCGCGCGCTTTCACCACAGATGCGCTGCGCCCTTGGGAAGCATGCCCATCTTTGCGGTGGCATGCGCCCCTCCCTCTATATCCTGCCCTAACGGGCGAGGTCTTCAACGGCAAAGATGACCAAAAATCAGTACTGGGATATGGAACCCTCAACCCTTGCCCTTCTGAACCCCCAAGCGAAGAGCCCGAGCCCGAAGGGCACCGTTATTACGGTAAACAGCGACAGTATCTCCAGGTATGGAGCTAGCTGGAACAGGGTGTAGCCCTTAAGCAGCGAATACCTTATGGCCTCAAGGCTCCACGTCAACGGAAGAAGATAGCTAAAGAACCTAAGCCAAGTTGGAAGCACGGAAATAGGGAAGAACACACCCGACAGGAGGTTGCTGATGGCGTTGAAGAGGAAGGATATGGGATCTCCTTGCTTGGTCACCATTATGATACCGGCGGAGGCCATGCCCAACCCCATGTTGCTGAGTATGGCAAGTATCAAAGCTAACGCAACGCCCAGCAAGTCGACGTGCACAAAGTGCACCCCAAGGAAGCCAATTCCAACGCCCAGTATGAGAACCGCGTTGATGGAGTTAAGCAGGAATGCCCACGCGGCGTTGTAAAATAGAAAGCTGGAGAGGCGGGTAGGCGACATGAGCACGTATTCAAGGGTTCCCATGAGCTGTTCGTTTCTTATGCGAGTCGCCAACGTCGTAAATGCCGATGACACGTACCCTTGAAAGGCCACTCCGACGACCATGAACGAGACGTAACTCCCTCCGTAGGCTGCCAGCGATGGAGCGACGGCGTTCTTGTACATGACGCCTATGAAGTAATAAGAAAAAACCGGGAGAAGCCAGCCCAAGACCGTGAACACTACCTGCGTCTTGTAGCTTATCCAGACGTCAAAACCCCTTATGACCACGAAGGCGTACAGCTTTTGTAAAACCGATCTAATGTTGACCGTTTTGATCACTCCCTCCTCCTACCAAACATGGGTTTATGAACTGGGCCCTCTACCTGAACTTGAGAGCCAGCCACCTTCACGAAGACGTCGTAAAGCGACGGTTCCTCCATCTTCACCTCAACTATCTTTACGCCGGAGTCTATGAGGGACTTTATGAGCTCAGGTACCTCATTATCGCTTTCAACGACCACCCTTAGGGTACCCTTTCCAGTCGGATCACCGCCCTCGCCGCTCCACCAGGCCTTCTGAAGGCCGAGCTTGTCCACGACCCAAGGTCCGCCATTCTCAAGCCTTATGACCACCGCGTTCTCCTGCTTCATCTTGTCCTTAAGCTCTGAAGGTGAACCAACCGCCACGAGCTTCCCCCTGCTCATGAATCCCACCCTGTCGCAGAGCTGCTCAGCCTCCTCCATGTAGTGCGTGGTAAGCACCACGGTCTTTCCCATCTTCCTTTGTACCTGTTCCTTTAAGAACTCCCTGACCTGCTTCGCCGAGATGGGATCCAGGCCTATGCTTGGCTCATCGAGCAGAAGTATGGGTGCATCGGTAAGTAAGGCACGCACTATGGCAAGCTTCCTTTGCATTCCCGTGCTGTAGTTCATGTACCTAGTATCCGCAAACTGGTAAAGCCCAACCATCTTAAGCAGCTCCTCAGCCCTACTTTCTGCCTCCTTCAGCGGTATGTTGTAAAGTGATGAAAAGAAAAGTAAGTTCTGCATTCCGGTAAGCCTCCAATAGAAGATCCTTTCTCCCACTCCGACCAACCCTATGGAGTTGCGGACCTCCCTCTCCTGCCTGATGATATCGTACCCGTTAACGAGCGCTGTTCCCGACGTGGGAATCGTCAGAGTGCTTATTATCTTTATGAGCGTAGTCTTGCCTGCTCCGTTGGGGCCGAGAAGGCCGAAGAACTCTCCCCTTTCAACCGTCAAGTTGACCGAGTCAACCGCCTTAAACTCAGTTTTCTGAAATAGCCCGCTCTTGAAGATCTTCGTGAGGTCTTTTGTTATAATGGCTGGGCCTTCGCTCTTAATCAATTCTTGATCTTTACTTAAGGAGGATATACGGCTTTCGAGAAGCCAATATTTTTCGATTTCCGGTCCCCTTATATGCAGATGCCCCTCAGATCTCATGAAGGCTCTCATGATACAGGGGACGTCTTCCGGAGCAGGAAAGAGCACGATCGTCGCTGCCCTCTGCTCGCTCTTAAGACATGAGGGCTACTCGGTCACTCCTTTCAAGACTCAGAACATGTCGCTTAATTCGTACGTGGCGAGAAGAGGAGGGCCTGACGACGAGGGCGGCGAGATGGCCGTTGCGCAAGCGGTTCAGGCCATAGCGGCAGGGGAGGAACCCTCGGTGGACATGAACCCCATACTGCTGAAACCCAGAGGGAACCTCACGTCATCCCTCATAATATATGGAAAATGGGTTGGCGACTTCTCGGTTAACGCCTATTACGAGAACGTGGTAAGCCAAGGCCTCTTAATTGCTTCGCACGCCATAAAGAGGCTCTCAAGCCACGATTTCATGATAATCGAGGGAGCTGGATCGCCTGCTGAGATAAACCTCTACGATCGCGACATAGCTAACATGAGGACAGCGGAACTCGTGGACGCTCCGGTGGTAATTGTAGGGGATATCGAGAGGGGAGGCGTGTTTGCCTCCCTCTATGGCACTTACTTCTTGCTTCCGGAAAACTGGAGGCGTAGGGTCAAGGGCTTTATTATAAACAAGATGGGAGGAGACCCCTCACTTCTGGGAGATGGCCCATCGAAGATCGAGAAGCTCACAGGGGTACCAGTGCTTGGCGTGATTCCGTACGAGAGCGATGTCTCCTCGTGGTCGGAGGACTCATTGGACGTAAAGAACTGGGGAAGCGGGCCCATCAAGGTTGCCGTGGTGAGGTATCCGGGAGCTTCCATACTTACAGATGTGGAACCCCTCAGGTACGTGCCCGATGTGTCGCTGGTATACGCCACAACACCCGAGGACCTAAAGAGCGCAGACATCGTGGTCATGCCTGGATCAAAGTCCACTCGCTCCGACTTACGGTGGATGCGGGAAAGAGGTATCGATGAAACCATTATTCAGGCCCATCGGGAAGGCAAGCCCATAGTGGCCATATGCGGAGGGGCTCAAATGATTGGCTCAAGGCTCGTTGACCCCCTTGGACTTGAGGGCGAGAGACCTGGAGAAGACGAGGGGCTGTCGCTCCTCCCTCACACAACGGTCTTCAGCAACGAAAAAGTGGTGAGGAGGAACGCGGCCACGGACGACTTAGGTGGAAGGGCTGACGGCTTCGAAATTCACAAGGGAAGAACGAGTTGGGAGACCGACTGGAAAGAGGGTGGAAAACCGCTCTTCAAAACGGATTACGGCTGGGAAGGCTGCCACATGAATAACGTGTACGCTACGCTCGTCCACCATGCTGTCTTCTACGACGACGTTCTGACCAACCGCTTGCTCGAAGGTGTAAGGCAAAGGAAGGAGTTACCGGAACCCAAAGAAAAAACCGATCCACTGTCGTCGATCTTGAGCTCCGTCGCAAAAGCGGAAGAACTGCTTAGGAAGAACGTGGACGTCGACAAGATCATGGAGATGCTGGAGGTGCGTCGATTGGCGAACTGGAAATCGGCGCTTGCCTTTCTAACCATAATCCCCGTGAAGTCCGAGGAACTGGACTTCTCCTCGTTTTACCTTTATCCACTGATAGAGGGTGGAATCGGGCTAGCATCAGCGGCTTTTTTTCTTCCATGGCTGGGCCTGCCACGCCTTGTGGCTGCCGCTCTATCTCTAGCCACCGCGGAGTTAGTTGAGGGGTTCAATCACCTTGACGGGCTCATAGATGCAGGTGATGCTTGGATGGCAAGGGCAACAAAAGACCCCAAGAGGATGCTCGAAATCATGAGAGATAAGTTCACTGGGACCGGGGCATTGGCTTTCTTGACCTTCACGCTTATCGTGACTGTGACCTCGCTTTCATATGCGCCGAGCGGAGCGCTGGCCATGTCATCGGCTTTGGCGTCTTTTGGCATTCTCGAGGCGGCCCTCGTGGGAACCCCGCTTAACGACTCAGGCTTAGGAGATCAGTTCATTAAAGCCGTTAAATCCAGGAGATCGATGATGTGGCCCGCTCTTTTACTGGCCCTAGTCCCATCGATTCCGCTCTTCCTTCAGGCCCACGGCGGTCTCATAGCTTTTTTCGTAGGCGTCCTGATCTTTCCCGCGGTGGCCGCTTACTTTAACCGGGCGTTTAAGTTCACGAACGGAGACGTGCTTGGTGCAGCTTATGAAATCGATAGGGCGCTGGCACTGGTTATCCTACTGATAACGCTGCGGGGACCGATGATGTGATAGGCCAATCGGCGATTCAAATCCTTATCCCGTAAAAGAGAAACGCGTACAGGACCAAGCAGTTCAGTGCCGTAAGGGGAAGGCCGTAAACCGCAAATCTCCAAAAGTCCATGGTGGACTTCCCCTTGTGCTTTTCCTCTTCCTGAACTATTATCAGGTTGCTCGCCGCTCCCATTAGCGTTAGATTTCCGGCAAGGGTACTTCCAGCGGCCAGCGCTGCCCACGCCCTATACGAGGTGGGGCCAAAACCAGCCTCCCTCATAAGGGGCATGTAAAGGGCGACCATTGGAACGTTGCTTATGATCTGGCTTAAGACAACGGAGGGTAGCATTATGAGGGCGAGGCTACCGTTGGGCGTGGGAGGCGGTATAATGCCGGCAATCGCCCTTACCAGCCCAGAATTCCACATCCCCTGAGTAACTACGAACAGGCCAGCAAACATGACCAGCACGCCCCAATCGACGTCGTAAAGGAGCTCTCTCTCCTTTCCCCCGAGGCCAAGCACAATGGCGCTTCCCAGGAGAGCTACTCCGCTTATGTCAAGCGGAGGGTTGTACCCCAAGAGCTGCAGCCAATTCACAACAAAGAGACCTATCACCGTTACCGCTACCCCCGCTATGGCAACCCTCCTGAGCCTCTTGTCCTTAGCGGTTAGGAGCTCAATCGCGGGATCGCCTGCGGGCCTTGAGCGCTTGTATGCCACCCTGAGCACAGCTAATGCCAGCGCCACGTTGACAACGGTGGGAAGGAGAAGCCACTGAGTCATCTCTATCATGGGGGCGCGCATGCCGCTCTCAACCGCCACCAGAAGGTTTTGGGGATTTCCCATGGGCGTCATCTCGCTGCCCGTGGTGACCGCAAATGCAAGTGCCAGCAGGAAGGGAAAAGCCTCGACCCCAGCAATCCCTGAGAGGTAAAGACCAACCGGCGTCCCTATTATGGCCAATGGGTCGTTCATGAGAAAGGCGGACGCCACCGAAAATATGAGGAAAAAAAGTACTAGAGAAGGCCAACCGGATGACCTCTTGCTTATGAGCGCTCCAACTTCTCCTAGCAAACCGGACATCTTGAGCGCTGAGGCTATGATGAACATGGAAAAGAGAAAAACTATGACCTGCAGGTCTATTGACTGGTAGGCTTGCTGCGGTGTTAGCACGCCAAGCGCCACGGTAGCCAGCGCACCTATCAGGAAGAAAAGCCATATGGGCTGCTTCAGCCTGAGCACGTTTCTAAACGCTACTCCCCCGAACACGAATATGAATATACCAAGCGACTCTATCTCAGGTACGGACATGGCCCTCCACGGTGCACAGATTATGGGCCCTTTTAAGCACCTCCGGATACGAACCCCTTAGTTGTTCAGCTGAAGAGGCAGCGCTTACGCGGTTTCCAGACGACACGTAATAGGCCTTTTTTCCATCTCTGATAACGACCCCCAGAACTTCTCCGGTTTCCTTGTCAATTACCCGATCGTCCGCGACGCTTCCTATGAGCATCGACTTCGCAACGCCTATGGAAGGGATCCCTAGGGCGTAGCCCACCGAGGAAGCCAAACCGAAGCGCCTTGGATGCATGTACCCATCGCCGTCGACCAGAAGCACCGCGTCCATGTCCTCGAACATGGACTTCACGTCCTTCCCAAGCTCATGGGCCATTTTTTCCAAGACCAAGTATATCAGAGGGGCCTCACGAAGGTGAAAGTAAGTGGGTACGTAAGGACTGGTAACGATACCGCCTGCGGTTACCTGCGTCAGCTCCTCCCCGCACTTCATGACCGCAGCGGCGACGCCACGCTCATAGCCGACGCTAGGGCCGCCGTAAGAGGCGTCAACCCCTATCTCGCAACTGAAAGTCCTGTCCTCCGTGATCACCTTTTTTCCCTTTTCCTCTTGTTCCTTGGCGACGGTCTCCAGCGGACCAGGGCCATCGGGAAATGACCGCCACAAAACGCGCTTGTCAGCGACCTTTCCGTCAGCGATTGGCACGCCCTCGCCGATTAAAAGCTCCCTCTTCCTCTGCTCGCCGAGCGCGTATCCTCCAAGCTCGCCATTGCTCATCACGACCCTGTGGCAGGGCACCTGAGGAGCGTACGGGTTTCTGGAAAGCGCCACACCAACGGCCCTCGCAGACCTAACATCGCCCAGAGCCTTAGCCACGTCTCCGTAAGTACTTACCTTTCCCTTGGGTATGCTCGAGACGAGCCACCACACGTAGCCATAGATGTCTCCCCCTCTTGAAAAAGGAGGGATTGGCCCATCGGGAGGCCCGCGAAAGGTCAAGTTCAATCCAGTAATGCCCACTTGGCCATGCCCATGGCATAGGGCAAAAGCGCCCTAAGGGATGAGAAGGTGGAGGTCTCGGCATGAAGGTAGAGGGGGCAATTCAGCTCGCACTGCCTCATCCTCTCCCTGCCCAGCTTGGCCTCTTTTTTCGCCATGAGCTCGTTCAAGGGCGTCTCAGCAAGGCTTCCTATGCTCTTCCCTATGAACGGGCATGGGTAGACCAAATCACCATTGGGCTCCACCATTATGGAAAGGGAACGGCACACCCTCCCGCGGACAAGGGTTTCTATGACGGCAGGGCCGTTGTTAAGCGTATCCCCGTACTTCTTCTTGAGAGTTACGAGAACGTCGTGAAGCTTTACCGGGTCAGGCCTCAGATCCGGCAAGCCCGGGTAGTAAACCACGGGCATAGCAAGTATCTTGGCTCCAGCTTCGTGGGCCTTCTGTACCTTGTACTCGAGCTTGTCTATATTGTTCTTTGTGACTACCGTCTGGACATTTACCTTGTACTTCTTTCTGAGGTCCTTCAGTCTGTCCAAAAGATAGGTGTTCCTGTGTTCCTCGTCAATAGAAAGGTGAAGGAAGTCAAAATACTCGGCGTACTCGTCCATAGGTACCTTATCCAGAAGCAAGCCATTTGTTGTAAGCATCACGTAAAAGGACCTATCCTTGGCGTACTTGAGGAGCTCCTTAAGGTCGGGCCTAAGCGTGGGCTCGCCTCCCTCAAAGCTCAACACCGTCACACTTCCCTTCGATATGTTGTCGATTATTTTCTTCAGTGTTTCAGTATTCTCCTCCGGCACCTGGTTCATCCAGAAGTCGCAGAAATCGCACCTATCGTTGCAGTTGTTGCTCACCTTCAGGGTTGCGTATAACGGATGATCGTTGTCGCCGAAGTAATCATGCAGAAATCCCGATACTAACCTCAGGTTTCTGTTCACGTGCTATTCCCGCAAGAGCCTATATATCCGTTTCGGGAAGAACACGAGCGCCTTAAATTTCACGGCCGCATATATATCGGGTAAAGTTGTTATCCCAAGAGGTTAAGGCTGAAGCCGAAAATCCCTACGAGGTGGCGCTAAAACAACTTAAGCTCGCATCTGAAATAGGCAACATAGACCCATGGATATTGGACATGCTTTCCGTTCCCAAGAAGATCATACAGGTTTCCGTCCCCGTTAAGATGGATGACGGAAGGCTGGAAGTGTTCACGGGTTACAGGGTACAGCACAACGACGCGAGGGGCCCCTACAAGGGAGGCATAAGGTACCATCAAATGGTAACCCTAGACGAGGTGAAGGCCCTCGCCATGTGGATGACGTGGAAGACGGCAGTTGCGGACCTTCCCTACGGAGGTGCTAAGGGAGGGGTCGTGGTGGACCCAAAGAAGCTGAGCGCCGGAGAGGTAGAGAGATTAACACGTCGCTACGCTGCCATGATAGCTGACGAGATAGGACCCTACAAGGACATACCTGCCCCGGATGTGAACACGGGTCCTCAGACCATGGCGTGGATAATGGACACTTACTCAGCCATAAAGGGCTACAGCGTTCCAGAGGTAGTTACGGGAAAGCCCCTGTCCGTTGGCGGAAGCTACGGTAGAACGGAGGCCACCGGCAGAGGAGTATCCATATGCGCGAGGGAGGCGGCCCGCATAAAGGGGTTGAAGTTGCAGGGCGCCACGGTGGCCGTGCAGGGCTTTGGAAACGTGGGCTATTACGCCGCCCACATATTGAGTAAGGAGATGGGCGCCAGGATAATTGCCATAAGCGATAGCAGCACAACGCTTTACTCAGCACAAGGGATTGACCCCGACAAAGCGCTCGAGCACAAGGAGAAGTATGGAGAGCTCAAGGGATATAAGGAAGCAGAAGTCATAGAACCAGCTGAACTCTTCTCCCTTCCGGTTGACGTCATAGTTCCCGCCGCAGTCGAGGGGCAGATAAACAAGAGAATCGCCGATGGCATCCAGGCCAAGATAATAGTTGAGGGGGCGAATGGCCCCACGGATACCGAAGCGGATGAGGTGTTAAGGGAAAAGGACGTCCTAGTTGTGCCGGACATACTTGCCAACTCGGGAGGAGTGATCGTCAGCTACTTCGAGTGGCTGCAGAACCTGCACAGGGAGAAATGGGATCTCTCGGAGGTGAACTCAAAGCTGGAGGAGAAGATGGTAGGGGCGTTCAACGAAGTAGTCAAGACCAGTCAGAAGCACAGCACAACAATGAGGCTTGGGGCCCTTGTGCTTGGGGTAGGCAAAGTGGCGGATACCATAAAGACCTTAGGTCTGTTTCCCTGATTTTTTACCGGGTTTTCCTTCAAGAAGATTTTTTGCTGGGAATATCTCAGCGGCTTCATTTCCCAACGCATGAGACCAAGCCATATTTAGGGCTGATAATAGCCAGACCATGAGTAAGGGGTCGGGATACTCCCCCAAGGGCCTAACCTCAATCCATCCCTTCGCATGGACGTAAGGCATAACTGCGACGTGAAACAGCCCCGACGCTGACCTAAGCGGAACGTACTCGAAAAGTCTTTCAACGAATTTCCTGTCGCCTTCCCAGCAGTAAACCCCGTCTGGAAGACCCTTGATACCCTCATCGCTTCCCATTATGAAAACCCTACCCTGTTCTCCGTTTTTCAACTTTGCCCCGTAGAATAGCGCCGGCACCACCACCCTTGTCCAGTCGGCCACGCCCGCCTCCGATCTGTAAGTTATTCCGGCGACGGCTTCCTCAAAGGCCCCCGCATTATAAGCGACCCTCACACCCATGTCGTCGGCATCAACCCTTGATATATAACCGAGTCCCCACCGAGCCACCGACTCCCTTATCTCCAAAAAACGTTCTAAAAGGCTCATCCGCCAGTCCTCGCTTAGCCTTCTTAGGAGGCATCACGTAGAGGTATATCTGGTGCGTAAACGGCGAATCCTTCACCTCAACGACCTTATCCGGTACCCAGCCTGGGAATGGAAAGTCATGCGAGACTATCTTTGCACCCGGCTTCAGCTCGCTCTCGAATTTTGGCTCAAGCCTCTGATCAACGCTTGTGAGAAGATACAGCGCCAAGACATCTGCCTTTGACACGTCTACTTTGAAAAAGTCACCCCTGATAAGCGTCACCTTGTCCTTCAGGTTCTCCTCCTCTATTCTTTTTTCTATGAGCTCCGCTCTCCCAGGATGAGCCTCAACACCCACGGCCGTTGCCCCGAATTCCTTGGCAGCCATTATTATTATCCTTCCATCTCCAGCGCCAAGATCATAAACGACCGTGCCCTTTGTAACGCCGGCCAGCTCGAGCATCTTTCTTACGACCGGCTCAGGAGTTGGAACAAAAGGAACATCAAGTCCGAAAGACATTTTTATTCAATAAAAAAAGAATTTCAGTAATTAAAGCTACCGCATCCTCAAGCCATGTTTTCTGAGCTGCGACGAGCCACTAGCGGGTTCTTGGTGCGGTCCGTAGCGAGCGGTCTCGCGCAATAAGATACCTACGTTATGATCACGTGCGGTATTCCGCATTTATCGCTTAATATCTCATCCGTTGGGATAAGATGTTAAAGTCAGTGTGGTCGTCTCAAAAGTGCGTTGGAGGATGTCCTCCAACTGGGTTCGGCCCGAAACCGCGACCTAAACGCGCTCGCAAATGCCAACTCAACCAGGGACGCCAATCGGTTGCGCAAACGAGGGCGCGAGGGGGTGCCGCGCTGCGGGAACAAAAGCCGTATCCATGCAGGGGATAGTTTACCCGCAAGTTTTTAAGCGCTTTCGGGTGTTGCATGTATGGCTTCCCCTACGGCAGATAACGCCGCTAACACAAGAACTACGGGCATTTGGTACATGGACTACCAGCCGTCAGTATCCGAAATCGTGGGAAACGAAAGGGCCAAGCGCGGCTTTCTGTCATGGCTGAACTTCAGGTTCAACCCACAACAGAAGAGCGAGAGGCAGAGAGACCTCAAAAACTGCGCGCTGCTATATGGCCCTCCTGGCGTTGGGAAGAGCGCCCTGGTAAAGGCTGCGGCCAAGGAGATGGGCGCCTTGCTCATCCAACTAGACGCATCTGAACTTAGGTCAAGGGAAGACGTGAAGAAACTATTGGACGGCCTTTCTAATCGGTCTACGCTTTTTGGGGAGACTAAGAAGCTCCTCCTCATAGATGATGCGGATGCGGTATATGATGACACGATCGGTTACATGATCCTCGATATGGCGAAGCAATCAGCGGCTCCCGTGGTGCTTACTGCCATCTCCAAGTACGCCAGAAGCCTGCGCTTCTTAAGGGGTATGTGTGCTGAGTTTTCGTTCTCAAGACTTGAGCCTGATGAGGTACTTGACGTGCTAAAAAACGCATGTTCCAAGCTTGGCCTTTATGCTGAAGAGGAAGAACTGAACGGACTCGCGAGAACGTCAAACGGTGACGCAAGAGCAGCCCTCAATGACCTTCAGAGTTGGTCTTTCGGATCAGGAAGCACGCGGGATACCGAAAACGAGGTGAAACAGGCAGTAGAACAGGCCCTACTATCGGATTCCTGTACAAGGGCGCTGTCGAGCATCAACACCGCGCTTTCTTCCGCCGATCCCGACACAATCATGCTTTGGGTTGAGGAGAACCTTCCCTATTACACTCAGGAAGGGCTTGACCACGCCTACGAGTGGCTCAGCAAGGGAGAGAGCATGATGGGACTAGGAGAGAGGAAGCTTCTCTTTAACCTGCAGAGAAGGGGACTCGAGGTGGCGATGTGCGGCATCAGTTCAAGAGGCGTAAAGCAGGGCGAGGAGGCCCAAATACCCTGGCGCCTCTTCAGAGGAAGGGAGAGCATAGAGGCGGGAAAGCGCAGGCTCGAGATGCTGTCAACGCTGGCATCATCCCTGCACTCCAGCATCAGAAAAACCGCGTCCGATCAAACCCTTTCCCTTGTGGTACGCGTCGAGGAAAAAGAGCAGGAGTCCTAACCGTACTTCATAGCAGGAGGGATGAAGACGACCGCGGCTATGACCGACCCGTAGTTATCCATGGGCACCGTCAGCGTTTCTGCCCTTATCTTCTTTTCAGTTATGTTTATTCCCCTGAGCCTTGCCATCTCGCTGAGCTTCCACTCAAGTATCTCGGTTATGGCTTCACGGCTCATGTAGCCGTGAGCTTCGGCAACCATGCCGAACCTGTGCTTGGCTTCCCACGTCCAAGCAACCCCAGCGGCTATTTCCTCGCCCTCATCACCGTCCATCCGCGCCAAAACCACAAATGTAATGCTTCCCGGGTGTATGGGTACCCTCTGGACCTCTTCGGCCTCAGGGGGAAGTATGGAACTAACCGACACCAGGTTGCACTCCGATATCTTGGCATCCACGAGCGCAGCATCAAACGCGTTAAGGCTAGATATGGGATCGATGGCCTTTCCGCTCGTTACAAAGAACTTAGTTGGAATCATTGAGCAGCACCCCCAGGTAAATCCAAGCGTAACTCTCCAATCATTCTGCGATCCTCATGCATGCGGAAGCTTATAAGCATACGCGGTTACCCTGACTTTATCCAAGTCGGCATACTTATAAGCAGCTCATGCGTCCCATTAAATGCCGGAAGATCCTTTCATAACGGTCATCGTCGTTGACGCGTTTAGGAAAGGCTTTATAGAGAGGGCTGTCAAATCGGCCTTCACTCAAACGCTTCCCTCGTCCAGTTACGAGGTATTGGTGATCAAAAACTTTTCCGACCAAGACCTCGATTTAAGGCTGAGCTCTATGGGCGCCAAGCTGCTGCTTTCGAACGCCCTAAGCCCTGGCGAGAAGGTAGCCGAGGCACTTCAAAGCGCAAGAGGAGATGTGATATGTTTTCTCGATGACGATGACGAGTTCGAACCGACTAAACTTCAAAGAGTTTACGAACTTTTTAACGCAGGTGCAGACTATTATCACAATGGGCAGAAGGTGGTAACCGATCAGGGAAGAGTTGTTCGGCAGGATCGGGGCAATCATGAGTTCCGCATATTCGGTAAAGATAAGCTCACCTACTTCAGATCGGTAAGCGGCCTTAACAGCAGCTGCATCTCCATAAGAAAGAAAATCCTTGAATCTGAAAGGGATAACCTGCTCCGTGCCAAGTACTCCGTTGACTGGTTTTACTTGGCCGCGGGGTTACTCCATGGGGACCTGCTTGTTCAAGACAGGGAGCCACTAACGGTTTACAGAAAGCATGCAAACCAAAGCGATTTGGACCTGTCAGGCCCAAGTGGCTTTATCGGCAGGAGGAAGGTTACATACAGAAGGGAGCTTGATGCAGCCCTTGTGATGTATCAAATGCTTGCCAACACTCCTTATGATGAGGTAGCTAGGCGCATCTTAGCTAGAGCAAAGATCCACTACGCTAGGTACGCTTCGAGTGACGACGCGAAGCTCTCGCTTTCCGACGCGCTATACGCGGTTAGAACTGACCTGAAAACACTTGTGGCAACGGACTCGCTTACAATTACCCTGATTCTTCGCAGCATGTACTCTTCGATAATTCCTTTCCTTCCCATGGGTGTCAGGCGCGTTGAGGCCCTTAGGGAGTACAAGCGCTACGTGCAAGCGTTGTACCCGCATATATATTGCAGCCCACTCAGCCTGCCCTCGCGCGCGCTTCTAGCGGCTACCACAATTCTTGGAATAGCCCTCGTAGCGGTCATTTTGCGCAGCCCATCGATGGCCATGCACGTGCTGTTTCACCTGGATAGGTTTAGGCGGTTTTCTCTAAGGCACCTTTATGCTCGTGCCTAGTTATGGAAAACTTAAAAAGTTCAGACCGATCGCTTATTGACGCGGTCGTCGTCTAGCTGGTTAGGACGCCAGCTCCCCAAGCTGGCGATCCCGGGTTCAAATCCCGGCGGCCGCACCTTCTAGATAACCGCAAAAACCAGTATGGACACCAGAGTCACTGCCAGAAAAACGTGAGCAAGCATCTGCGATGCGCGAAGCAAGGAAGCGTTTCCCTGAATAATGGCACGATAAAGCATGTAGATCAGCACCGCTATCATCGTGCCCGATATGGCTGGTGTTAAAATGCCAGTTATTCCGATGAAGGCCATCTCCACCGTCGCAAAGAAAAAGGCGGCGAGCGCAAAGAAGAGCAATAGGAAAACGCGCCTTGCGCTTGATCTCAAGGAAACCATGGGGACTCCTATCCTTGAGTAATCCTCTTTATGAACAAGTGCTATTACCCATGTATGAAGTGGTATCCAGAACATTACCAGTGAAAACATGAGCAAGCCACCAATGCCCACGCTTCCCGCCCTCGCAATCCAACCTCCGAGAATCGGCATCGCGCCCGCAACTCCCCCGAAAACTATGTTCCAAGGGCTCCTGCGCTTTAGGAACAAAGTGTAAACCCATATGTCAAAGGCATAACCAAGAAATATCGTGATGGCAAAAAGCGAATTTACCAAAAGGGAAACGGCCAAACCGAGACCAAAAAGACCGTAACCCCATGCCAGGGCGGCCATCGGGCTGACCCTCCCAGATGGGACTGGCCTCGTCCTCGTCCTGGACATAAGCTGATCTATGTCCCTGTCATGGTACATGTTTATCATGGTCGTTCCGGAAATCGCGGCAAACTCGGAAATCAGCACCAGTAGCAGCGTTAAGGGCAAAAACGGCGCCCTTGCGGTCATGTAACCTATGAATGCCGTGAAGACCAAGACCGCCGTTTGCGATATCTTGGTTATTGAGGCTATGTCCTTGCCAAGTCCCATTCTGTCCCACCTCTACTCCCGAGCGCTAACGCCTGGAGTGGCCGGCCGTTGCCCCGGCAGCTTCTGGGAAAATACAAGGTAGATCATGTAGGTGAACACGCACATGAGAATCGTTCCAACGATCATGGCCGCGTACGCGAAAGATGGAGGGATATACATCCACTTGTTTATGAAGAGCTGCGCCTCAAGACCCGATGTCCCCTTTACTATCATGTAAGGATACCGCGGGTAATCGTTCAAGATTTCCCCGAGCGGCACGCCAAGCAGGGAAGACACTACCATCAGCCCCGAGGAAATCGCCTTTGCGAAGTCGTACTTAGCGTGAAGGGCA